>Ga0172368_10003271_pt1 | contig 19853 bp, 23 predicted proteins | sample Lak11m_FD_114540 | JGI IMG/M metagenome (GOLD analysis project Ga0172368, IMG submission 114540) | Freshwater microbial communities from Kabuno Bay, South-Kivu, Congo - kab_022012_11m | ecosystem: Environmental > Aquatic > Freshwater > Lake | place: Democratic Republic of the Congo: South-Kivu...
TCCAAATCAATAGCAAATCTTCAGGAGGCTGATGTTATCATCGCAGGAGGCAGAGGGCTTGGAAACGCAAAAGGCTTTGAGCTTCTCACCGAGCTTGCGGGAGTTCTTGAAGGAAGCGTAGCAGCCTCAAGGGCAGCGGTTGATGAGGGCTGGATCGCATACAGCCATCAGGTCGGACAGACAGGCAAGACAGTCTGCCCCAAGATATACATCGCATGCGGAATATCAGGCGCAGTCCAGCACCTTGTGGGCATGCAGTCATCAGACATAATCATTGCGATAAATAAGAATCCGGAGGCGCCGATATTCAATGTGGCGACTTACGGGATAGTCGGGGATTTATACGAAGTCCTGCCATTACTCATTAAGAAACTAAAAGAGATAAAGGCTCAGTAAATGGAATCAGGCCATTCACCTCGCCTTGCTTTTGTCTTCCCCGGCCAGGGCTCTCAGGCTGTCGGCATGGGGAAAAACCTCTATGAAAACTTTGATGAAGTAAAAGCGCTCTACAAGGAAGCCTCTGACGCGCTTAGTTATGATGTCGCTGATTTAAGCTTCAACGGCCCTGCGGAAGAACTGAATAAAACTTACAGGACCCAGCCTTGTTTATTAATTGCAGGCATGGCTGCATACACAGCTCTAAAATCAAAAGGCATTAATCCCTCTGTCGTCGCGGGGCACAGCCTCGGTGAATATTCGGCATTGGTTGCCGCATCTGTTCTTGGATTTAAAGATGCGGTAAGGCTCACCGAAAAACGCGGGCAGCTTATGCAGAACGCAGTTCCGGAAGGAAAAGGATTAATGGCCGCAATCCTGGGATTAGATAAAGAAACGCTCATCAAAGTCTGTGACTCTGTTAAATCAGGCTATATCGCTCCTGCAAATTATAACTGCCCCGGCCAAATAGTTATCTCCGGCGAAAAAGAAGCGGTTGAAGAGGCAATGAAGCTTATGAAAGACGCTGGCGCAAAACGCGCGGTTCCGCTGGCAGTAAGCGCGCCATCGCATTGCAAACTTATGACAGAGGCTTCAAGCAAGCTGTCCGATTTTCTTTCTCAGGAAGGAATAAAAATGAAGGCCCCGTTAATTCCTGTTGTAAGCAATGCTGACGCGATGCCGGTAACCACGGTTGAGGATATTAAAGCTGCATTGCTTAGGCAACTGTACAGCCCTGTTCTGTGGGAAGATTCTATCAAGACAATCGTTAATTCTGGAATAAATATATTCATAGAGGCAGGGCCCGGCAAGGTTCTTTCGGGATTGATAAAAAGAATAGCGCCGGAAGCAATTACATTCAATGTTGAAGATACAGATAGCCTGAATAAAACAATCGAAGGGCTAAAGAATATTCAGTAGCCACGCCCTGTAATTTCTCCACTATTAACCTCCTCCCCTACAATGTTAAAATTCCCCTATGCCTTTAAAGAACAAAAAGCAAATCATAAGCTGGTGTCTTTTTGATTTTGCCAATTCAAGCTATTCCGCTGTAATAAGCGCGGTCATATTCCCAGTCTATTTCGCAAATTATCTCATAGGCAACGAATCCGGCCTTGGCGACCTTTGGTGGGGACGGGCGGTCTCATTAAGCATGGCGATTGTAGTCCTTTCATCGCCATTGCTCGGAGGAATCGCGGATTTCAGCGGCATAAGAAAAAGACTTCTTTTCATTTACACAATGCTCTGCATCGTGGCTGTTGCCTCATTTTCTTTTATTCAAAAAGGAATGGCTGTTGAGGTTTTTCTCCTTATAGTGCTTGCCAATATCGGCATGGAAGGCGGATTTGTATTTTATAATTCCTTCCTGCCCGAGATAGCAGAAAAAGAACATCAAGGCAGGGTCTCTGCGTGGGGCTTTGGCATTGGTTATGCAGGCTCCATACTATCGCTTCTCATCGCGCTTCCGCTCGTGAGCAAAGGCCATTTTGATCTAACATGGCTGATGGTTGCTGCCTTTTTCGCCATTTTCTCAATCCCCGCATTTTTATTCTTGCCTCGTGACGCAAAAGGGGGGCTGAGCATAATCAAATCAGCATCGAAGGGAATCCGGTACACATGGGAGACATTCAAAAAAGTCTGGACGCAGAAAGAACTGAGAAAATTTTTGCTGTCCTATTTGATTTATGAGGACGGAGTAAACACAGTCATAGTTTTTTCAAGCATATTCGCGGCGACCACGCTTGGTTTTAATGCGCAGGAACTTATAATACTCTATCTGCTTGTGCAGGTAACAGCGCTTGCAGGCGCATTTATTATGGCAAAGCCCATTGACCTTTTGGGGCCCAAAAAAATTGTTTCAATCTCGCTGGTGATGTGGACTTTGGTCTCAATACTCGCTTATTTTGCACAGATAAAATCACATTTCTTTGCGATTGCGGTTATAGCGGGATTGGGGCTCGGCACTGTGCAAGCGGCTTCAAGGGCCTTCTTCACGCAGTTCATTCCGCATGAACACGAATCAGAGTATTTCGGGGTATATTCAATGGTCGGAAAGACTTCAGCGATATTCGGTCCGCTTATCTTTGGCGCTATATCGTCATCTTTCGGAAGCCAGCGCCCGGCAATTCTGGCAGTCGCCCTCTTCTTCCTGCTTGGGCTGTTGATACTTCACTTCGTAAAAGGCGGAGAACCGAATGTCAGGGATACTTAAGCTGCAGCCTTTGAATCGCGGTTGATTTTCCAGTTTTTTCGTCTATCTCTATAACAACGGCGCACATTATCCCTTCGCCCTTTGCCACTTCAAATTTCATGGGCATCTGAAGCAGAAACCTTTCTATTATCTGTTCCTTCTCAATCCCAATAACAGAAACAGACGGCCCTGTCATTCCCACATCCGTAATATATGCCGTGCCTCCGGCAAGTATCTTTTCATCCGCAGTCTGGACATGAGTGTGAGTTCCTATAACCGCGCTCACTTTACCGTCGATAAAATAACCGAACGCTACTTTTTCTGAAGTCGCCTCGGCATGAAAGTCCACAATGATTATATTCGTGAATTCTTTGAGTCTCTCAACCTCTTCCTTGCCGGTCCTGAACGGACAGTCAAGGGCTGACATAAAAACCCTGCCCGCGATATTCAGCACGCCAATCTTTGTGCCGTTTGGAAGTGTATGAACTATGCTGCCGTATCCAGGCGCCCCGGGGGGATAGTTCACCGGCCTTAAAATCCTGTTCTCTTTTGCAATGTAGGGGATGGAATCTTTCTTATCCCAGATATGATTGCCGCCGGTGATGACATGAATACCTAACCCGAGCATCTCTACTGCTGTTTTCTCCGTTACACCGAAGCCTCCGGCTGCATTTTCGCCGTTTGCGATTATAAAGTCTATTTTATACCTGTCAACAATATTAGGCAGGAGTCCCTTGACGGCCATCCTGCCAACCTTGCCGACTATATCGCCGATGAATAGTATTTTCATAGTTAAAAGTTAAGAGTTATGAGTTAAAAATTAAGAGCTAAAGTTCAAAAAACTTTTCACTTTTAACTTTCAACTTTTAACTTATTTCGCGTATTCCACATGTCTTGATTCCCTTATGACGGTAACCTTTATCTGACCCGGATAGGTCATTTCGGACTCTATTTTTTTTGCCAGGTCTTTGGACATTACAGCCGACATCTCATCTGTCATATCCTCCGGTTTTACAATTATCCTTATCTCTCTACCTGCCTGTATCGCATAACATTTCTCAACGCCCTTATACGACATTGCCATTTTTTCAAGATTCTCGAGCCGCTTTAAATAATTCTCTATGCTCTCACGTCTCACGCCCGGCCTTGCGGCAGACAGCGCGTCAGCAGCGGCAACCAGCGCTGCCTCTGCTGTCATTGGATCCCCTTCTCCATGGTGGACCATTATCGCATTTACTACCTTAGGATTCTCGCCGTGTTTTTTTGCGGTATTTCCGCCTATCTCCTGATGCGACCCTTCAACCTCGTGGTCAATCGCCTTGCCTAGGTCATGGAGCAGCCCTGCCCTTTTGGCGAGTTTGACGTCAATGCCGAGCTCTCCCGCCATCATGCCGGCAAGATATGCCACTTCTTTTGAATGCTGGAGAACAGGCTGACCATATGAGGTCCTATATTTAAGCCTTCCGAGAAGTTTTATTATTTCAGGGTGCATTCCCGAAAGGCCGAGGTCAAATACAGCCTTTTCTCCTTCTTCCCTGATATCTGTCTCAATTTCCTTCTTAACCTTTTCAACAACCTCTTCTATTCTGGTCGGATGTATCCTTCCGTCCGCAATAAGCCTTTCAAGCGCAATCTTTGCAATCTCCCTCCTTACGGGGTCAAAGGCCGATAGGGTCACAAGCTCCGGTGTATCATCAACGATCAGATCCACGCCTGTCGCTGCCTCAAGTGCGCGGATATTCCTCCCCTCTCTTCCTATTATCCTGCCCTTCATTTCATCATTTGGAAGGCTTACCGCCGAGGCCGTCGCATCCGCGACAAACTCGCTGGCATATCTCTGTATGGCAAAGCTTATTGTTTCCTTGGCCTTTTTCTCAGCTGTTTCCTTTACTTCGTCTTCTATAGCCTTTGCAAGTTTTGCCGCCTCAAAACGGGTTTTCTCCTCGACCATTTTAAACAGCTCCGCCTTTGCCTCTTCAGAGCTTATTCCAGAGATTCTTTCAAGCTGAACGGTTTGATCTTTTAACATCTGATTGTACTTATTATCCTTCTCCTGTATGGCCCTTTCCTTTGCATTGTATTCCTTTTCCCTTCTTGTAAGGTCATGCTCTTTTCTGTCTATCTGGTCAAATTTGCGGTCTAACGTCTCTTCCTTCTGCCTTAGCCTTTTGTCAAACTGGTTCAGTTCGGAACGCCTCTCTTTTAGGTCTCTTTCAACATCAGCCTTGGCCTGAAAAACAATGTCTTTTGCTTCAAGAGCCGCCTCTTTCTTTACGGTCTCGGCCTCTTTTTTTGCTTCTTCAAACAGTCTTGTTTTTTCTTTTTCAATATCTAATTGCCGCGGCTTCAGAGAGTTTCTGTATATTAAGGCCATTACGGCCCCAACCGCAACGCCGGCGCCCACGGCAATTAACATGAGATACAATGTATCGATCATTGGATGCTATCCTCCTTTTTACGCTATATTTAACATGCGCACACGGCATTTTAATGTAATGCGATGAGCGCGCATATCCTAATCTGTAATCAAACGGCTTTTTTGCGCGAGAACAAACTACATTCTTACGCGTTTAAGGCAGGTTTAACAACTCGTAGAGAGTTATAAGGCAGTGTTCCTGTTAAGGGATTGCCGGGGATATATGCCTTGTATGTGTTTTACCGGCATATCTTATTATAAAGCTCAAGAAACCGAGCCAATAATCAAACCCTCTATTTATAGCTTCCCTCAGAAACATAATTGCCGCCATTAAAACCTGCCAAACCGTTCTCAATAAGCGAAAGAGCATTAAAACCACAGCCTTAAAAATTAAATTAAACCCACCCTGCCGTGCAGATGAAGAATCAGATCCGCCTAAATAATAGGTGGGTGTCCTGAAGAAAACTTTAGGCTTCCCCAAATGAGTCGGGGCATGCACACCGTCTCCCTTACACAGACTCCCCAAAGATCTAATTTGCTGGATCAACTTTTTCATATGTCACGAACAGGGCAGGCAACCCTATCGCCTCTTGATTATTTTATAACAAAACCTGAGTATTTAAGCAAGGAAAAATCTTTTCGCGGAGCACTTTTAGCTTGTATTAAAAGTCTTTTTTGAATAGACTATGTGGATAACTTATAATGACTATGACCGGAACAATCTTGGCAGGCGGAGAGAATCGCAGGATTCCCATATTAAAGGGATACATTGAGGTCAATGGGAAAAGAATAATTGACTCAAATGTAACTGTGATGAAAAGTTTATTCCAAGGTACCGTTATAAGCACAAATTCACCGGAGCTTTATTTTTACTGCGGCATTCCGATGATAGGAGACGCCTTACCTGAAAGGGGGCCTCTCACCGGTATATTCTCCGTGCTGTTAAACGTAAAGGATGACGCGATATTCGTGGCTGCATGCGACATGCCGTTCCTGAGCAAGCGGCTTATCAGGCATATAGCCGATAAATATAATAATTCCGGAACTAACAAATATGATGCCGCGATACCTGTGTTTGAGGGAAGGCCTCAGCCGCTTTTGGGCATATATTCAAAAAATATTCTCGGCGTTATTGAGAAAAGGCTTAATAATGGGATGAAAAAACTCAAGGATATGTTGACAGAGATTAATGTGTTATATATAAAAGAAGAAGAGATAAGAGAGATTGACCCTGAAGGCAGGTCATTTATGAATATCAACACAATGGAAGACTTAGAGAAAGTCAGAGGAGGTAAGATATGTTTGGTTTAGGCATGCAGGAACTGATCATTATACTGGTAATAGTGCTGGTCCTTTTTGGAGCCAAGAGACTGCCGGAACTCGCGGGCGGCATCGGAAAAGCCATAAAGAACTTCAAGAAATCCATGTCAGAGCCTGACGAGATAGACGTTACGCCCAAAAAAGAGGTTCCGGGAGAAAAAGAAGAGAAGAAAGAAGAGAAAAAAGGATAAGAATAGCTGACGAGCGAGGGTCGAAGCGGAAAAAAACCTTTGCCGTTGATTGCTGACCTATGGATAGAGGAACAATAGCAGAGATAGACCTCAGAGCTATCGGAAATAATTTTAGGACAGTTAAAAAGATAACCGGGTCAGGAATAGTCATAGCCGTCGTTAAGGCTGACGGCTATGGCCATGGAGCCGTTGAGGTCGCCCGCAGGCTTGTTAAAGAGGGGGCTTCGTATCTTGCCGTTGCATACACATCAGAAGCAATTACCCTGAGGCGCGCAGCCATCAAAGCGCCAGTCATTGTCCTATTTGATAAAGATAATATTGAAGATTATTTTAAGTTTAACCTCATACCCGTAATACACGACACTAAACCGGCGCTAAGATTCTCTAAAGAAGCTAAGGCGCGAAAAAGCAATATCAGTATGCACATAAAAGTTGATACAGGCATGGGAAGGCTTGGTTTTGACATGAAGGATATGGATAAGGAGATAAAAGCAATGTGGAAAATGGATTTCATAACAATCAGCGGGCTTATGAGCCATTTTTCAGATGCCGACCTCTCGGAAAGAACATACGCCCTGACACAAATTGAGCGGTTTAACAAAACAAGAAATCTACTCGCAGGGAAAGGAATCAAGCCCTTGCTTTCTCATATGTCTAACAGCGCCGCTGTCATTACCCTTCCTGAAGCGCACTTCGATGCGGTCCGGCCGGGCCTTATGCTGTATGGATGCTCGCCGATACAGCCATCGGCTATCCCCTCCTCGGCAGGCAAGAGCCATCAGCTGTCAGCTAAATTGATTCCCGCCATGACTGTTAAGACAAAGATACTCTCATTAAGAAAAGTGCCGAAGGGAACACCTATAAGCTACGGGAGGACATTCATCACAACACGTGAAAGCCTTATAGCCGTATTGCCGGTTGGTTATGCTGACGGATATCCGAGGTCGCTTTCAAATAATGCCGATGTTATTATTAGAGGAAGACGGGCGCCAATAACCGGAAGGATATGCATGGACACCATAATGACGGATGTTACAGAAATCAGCGGCATCTCTGAAGGAGATGAGGTCATTCTTCTTGGGAAACAAAAAAATACTGCCATCACTGCGTCTGAACTTGCGGAAAAGGCCGGCACAATCCCGTATGAAATCCTGACCTCATTGGGCAATAAATCAAGAAGGACATATATTAATGGCTAATATTCTGGTAAGGTCCGTCGAATGCATCGGATACGCGGTCACGCTGTCCGGGCGCTATTTTTTGACTTTCACCGAAGAACTCGGCCGTGTCATGATGCTTTTATTGTCCACTTTCAAACAGCTTATATTGCCGCCATTTGAAATGAAAAATACATTCAAACAGATAATAGAAGTGGGAATTAAATCCCTTCCGGTTGTACTTATCACAGCCGTATTTACAGGCATGGTTCTCGCCCTTCAGAGCTATACGGGATTCAAGAGATTCAATGCCGAGGCCATGGTAGGCACGGTCGTTGCGCTATCACTCACGCGCGAACTCGGCCCGGTCCTAACGGGGCTTATAGTCGCTGGGAGAGCCGGAGCCGCGATAGCCGCCGAGCTCGGCACAATGCGCGTTACAGAGCAGATAGACGCCTTAGAGACCTTGGCCACAAACCCCGTGAAATATCTGATTGTACCGCGCTTTATCGCAGGCACAATCGTACTGCCGTCTCTCACTGTAATAGCCGACATCATAGGAATTATCGGAGGTTTTATGGTAACTGTGTATGTTCTGGGCGCCAGTCCCGCTCTCTATTGGAGAAGAACCTGGAATTATCTTGAGACTACTGATATATATAACGGCCTCATTAAGGCATGTTTTTTTGGCGCGGCCATTGCTATAATAAGTTGCTATAAGGGGTTTTATACTCAGGGAGGCGCTGAAGGAGTCGGAAAGGCTACGACCGGAGCTGTGGTCTTATCGTCAATGACCATACTCATTTCCGATTACTTTTTATCGGCGTGGCTGTTTAAATAGATTTCTAAGATGATAGAGATTGTAGATTTACATAAGTCGTTCGGAAAGAACCATGTGCTCAGAGGCGCGAACCTCAAAGTTGAAAAGGGCGAAAGCATGGTAGTGATAGGAGGCAGCGGTTCGGGAAAGAGCGTTCTGATCAAACATATCATTGGCACGCTTAAGCCGGACAGCGGGACGGTGCTGATCGAAGGCGCTGATATTGCGAAGCTCAGCGAAAACGAACTTTACGAAACAAGGAAAAGGTTCGGCATGCTCTTTCAGATGGCGGCCTTGTTTGATTCCATGAGGGTATGGGAAAATGTAGCGTTCGCGTTGATGAGGCACGGAAAATTGAAAGAAACCGAGGCAAAAGTAATAGCAAGTGAAAAACTCAAAATGGTCGGCCTGACCGGAGTTGAAGATCTCATGCCGGCCGAACTGTCCGGAGGAATGAAAAAGAGGGTCGGGCTTGCGAGGGCCATCGCGCACTCGCCGGAGATACTTTTATACGATGAGCCTACAACCGGCCTGGACCCGATAATGGCCGATGCCATAAACGACCTTATAATAGAGATGAAAAAAAAACTCTCGGTCACATCAGTGGCCATAACGCATGATATGCACAGCGCATATAAGATTGCCGACAGGATTGCGATGCTCTATGAAGGAAAGATAATAGCCGTAGGCGCGCCGGACGAGATTAAAAACTCGGATAACGAGATAGTAAAACAATTTATAACAGGCAGCGTAACCGGGCCGATAAAGATTGAGGGAGTCACCACATGAAGGCTATGTCTACGGAGCTTAAGGTTGGTTCTTTTGCGCTTATGATTCTCGCAGTCCTCACATTCATGACCTTTAAGGTCGGCGGCCTTGATTGGCTCAAGAAAAAGGGATACGTGGTCTATACCGAATTCAAAAATATCGGGGGCCTGGACGAAAAAACAAAGATAAAGATTGCGGGCGTTGATTCAGGCACCGTTGAAAAAATTGAACTCAAAAACGGCAAGGCAAGGCTCACGCTCAGGGTAGATAAAAATGTAGTGCTCTATTCCGACGCCTCCGTTGGCATAAAATCAACAGGGCTTCTTGGAGATAAATATCTTGAACTGGGCGTAGGCGCCAAGGCGCCGTTTCTGAAGGATGGAGACACCTTAACAAATGTGACGGAAACCGTGGACATGGACGACCTCATAAGGAACCTCACGAATGTTTCCACAAGCATAAGCAATTTCGCGTCTGCCCTCAACGAGTCCATAGGCACGCCCGAGGGGAAGGCAGCGCTCAAGGAATCCATTCTAAATCTTAAAGACATCACCGCCGGGCTTAAAGACACAATATCGGTAAACGATAAAAAGATGCGGACTGCTCTTGATAATATCAACAATTTCATCGCGTCAATACATGACCTTGTGGAACAAAATAAGGATCCACTTACAGACACAATAGCTAACGTAAAAGACTTTTCCGGCACTACTTTGAAAAAGGATATACCTGAACTTGTGGCAAATCTCGGAAAGGCATCTCTGGAGCTCAAGGAGATGATAGAAGAAAACAGGCCTTCCATCAAGAGCGCAACGGAGTCATTTGATACTATTGCCCAAAAAATTGCTGATGGCGAAGGCAGCCTCGGCAAGTTAGTGAAGGACGACAGGCTCTACGAGTCTCTGAATAAGGCCGCGGAAGGCGTAAATAAGCAGATAAGCGCAATAGACAGATTCAGGACCTTCATAACATTTCAGGCTGATTATCTCACAAAGCCGAAAGAGGCCAAGGGACAGTTCTACGTGACCCTCCAGCCAACACCTGATAAATATTATATCCTCGGCGTTGTCGGCGACCCTGTGGCAAATATTACTACAACCGTAACGACCACAAACGGCACGACTGTTACTGAGGAGAAAGCTGAAAAGAAGATTGAATTTACCGCGCAGTTTGCAAAGAGATTTCAGGACCTTGCCCTTAGGGTCGGACTTACAGAAAACACATTCGGAGCCGGGGCCGATTATTTCTTCCTGAAGGATAAGGCAAAACTTTCCGCCGATATATGGGATTTCTCCAGCGACGAAGTCGGAGCAAAACAGCCTCACTTAAAAGTGGGCGTTGATTACTTCATATTTAAGCATCTGTTCGTCTCTGCGGGCGGCGACAATATCCTTAACAAAAAACGGCGCGGTGTTTACGTCGGTGCCGGTGTGAGATTTGAGGATGAAGACTTTAAATATCTTTTCGGGACACTGCCAAGGATATCAAGATAACGCTATCAAGATAGCGGCGAAATATCTCTAAGATTTCTTATAATCGCCGGCATTACTTCTATGACCTTATCAACTTCTTCCTCTGTATTATAGCGGCTAAATGAGAACCTTATAGAGCCGTGGATTGACGCTGCAGGCACATCCATAGCCTTTAATACGGGAGAAGGCTCATGTGAGCCCGATGAACAGGCAGAGCCTGATGAAACGCAAATGCCGGCTTCATTTAGTTTGAGAAGAATTGCCTCGCCCTCGATATATTCAAAACTGATATTTGAAGTATTAGGCAGCCTGTTTTTAATATCGCCGTTTATCCTTGCACCTAGGCCTGATTTTAATAAAGCATTTTCAAGCTTATCCCTTAGACCCTTCAGATAAGACATTTCATTTTGAAGATTCTCGCAGGCAATTTCGCACTCCTTTCCAAGCCCGATGATTGAGGCAACATTCTCCGTACCTGCCCTTCTGCCTCGCTCCTGATGGCCGCCTATCATATACGGATGAAACTTCGTGCCCTTTCTGACATACAGAGCGCCTATGCCTTTCGGCGCATGGAGTTTATGCCCCGACAATGAAAGCATGTCAACCGGAAGTTCCCTTAAATCAATGGGAATCTTTCCGACTGCCTGAACGGCATCCGTATGAAATAAAATGCCTCTTTCTTTAAGCATTGCCCCAATTTCCGCGAGAGGAAAAATCACGCCTGTCTCATTGTTTGCATGCATCAAAGTTACCAAGGCAGTGTCATCGCTTAGCGCCTTTGAAAGCCCATCCAAATCAAGCCTTCCAAGATTGTCTACCGGAAGGAATGTAATCCTGTAGCCTTTGCGCTCAAGATATTTGCAAAAGTTTTTAACTGCAGGATGCTCGACCGCCGATGTTATGATGTGTTTTTTATCAGGTTGGGATTGAACTGCGCTCATGATAGCGGCATTGTCACTTTCAGTCCCGCAGCTTGTGAATATTATTTCTTCAGGCTCCGCGCCTAAGAGCTTTGCAACCCTTGCCCTCGCCTCCGCAATCTTTCCGCAAAGCCTGCTTCCAAATGAGTGGGCGCTTGAAGGGTTTCCGTAGAGTTCTTTCAGATAAGGCAGCATCTCCTCAAGAACCTCAGGAGCAATCTTTGTTGTGGCGTTATTGTCGAGATAAATGGTTTGCATTACTTGTGCTTCAAAAAAATACTGTTTTACGGGCTAAGTTATGATGTCATCGTTGTAACTTCAACAAGATGATGCCTCTTGCGCGCCTCGCTCACGATTCCTTCTAACCTTGCTGAAATCGCATCTTCAATCCAGTCTGCGCCGCATTGCGAACATACCGTTGCCGGCACATCCCGCACTACAACCACCCCGGAACCCAAATCAACGGTAAAAGTTGTCTTGCCTTCTTTTTTTGTGCCTCCGCAAAGCGGGCATTTATCACCTGATGTTTTATATGTCATTTTTGCCTCCTTGTCTTATAATCCGATTCAAAATGCTCTAAATCCGGCTTATAAGCTGTAATTATATAGCACCATCCAGTCAAAGAATCTAAAGCTGCAACAACATGCAGTGGCTCATCATTGATCCATCCAAAAAATAATGCGCTTTGATATGGCCTATCATCGGGGTAGTCTTCAATAATTTCTCCCTTTCTTAAAACTTCTTTAACAGCTTCCCTTGAAATGCCTCTTTCAAACATCCGTTCAAGAGAATGTCTCTGCCATTCGATATAACCATTTTCAAGGGCGCCAAGCAATACATCCCTGTTCATTTACTTAATTATACTTTAACGACAATCTATATTGCCATGAGATAAATGTTAAATCAGCCTGCTTCATAACGCTACGATTTTCTTGGCTCTTTTGCAGCATAACTATGGCGCTTCTCGCCGCAGGCGAGTTCGCCCCCGCGCTCAGGCGGGTTCGCAGAGGAGAAGATGATGCCTGCTCTTCCGCGCTTGCGATTGCAATTTTTATTGACTTTAATAATATCTGAGTAATAAACTTTACGGGAGGTAGAATAAAGATAAAAATAAATGTTAGATGTGAAAATTAATAATGACAAAAAAATTTAAGATACTGCTATTCATTTGGTTGGCAAGCCTTTTTTACCGCATAATTTTATTGCCGTCCGTATGGGCAAAAGGGCATGCTGAGTTTGGACCCAGTGCGCCAATTTTTACAATATTATTAATTGCAGAAATATTGATGATGTTATCAATGGTATGCTTTTTAAAATTTCCGCGGCTTGTCCGACCACTTATCTTTATTGACCTTCCTCTGTGGGCTTTCGGTTCTTATCTGCGGTTTACTGAAGATGCAGATATCATAAGATTAGTTTTGTCGTCAATATTTGTAATCGGCATTCTAACCCTAATTTGGATTGCAGCACCATACGCATGTAATAAAACAAATAATCTTCCAACAACAAAATCCAGCGGATGCGGTGAACCGCCCCGCTGATCTAAGCCATTAGGTCTTGCATCTTGATTTTTGCTCAAGCGGATTTGGGGTAACACAGGAAATTCATTATCGCTTTCTGGCAATTTTCAGCCGCGGTTTTAATATCCCATTTACTTCTGTCCCTGTCGCCCACAATATTACTTATCCCCCTTGCCTCAAGCATAGGGATTCCATACATCGCGCAGATATGGGCAACTGCTGCCCCTTCCATATTCTCACAGATTACTTTAAATCTCATTTCAAGTTCCTTTGCCTTTTTATCTGTGCCGGTGCAGGTTGAGACTGTAAGGGATGAACCGGATTTTACAGAAGTTAAGAGTTTAGAGTTAAAAGTTAAAAGTTCAGATAATTTTAAAACTTTTTTTACAATTTTTTTATCCAGCGGGAATTCGTTGAAATATTTTTTGCCGCCTTTTTGCAGAAGAGGTATGCCTATGGCATCCGCAGTATGAAAACCATCTTTAAGCAGCAGCCCTTCATCCCCGTATATCTCCTTGCTTGCGACAGCTATATCGCCAATTTTCAGCCCTGAAGAAGGATACGCGCCGCCGATTCCGAAATTTATTAAGAAGGACGGGGCAAATTTTTCCATCATAACGGTCGCCGCGTGGGAGGCATTTGTCTTTCCCATGCCGGAGATAACGTGGACAACATTTGTTTTGCCGATAACACCTTTATAAACCGGCACGCCGGAACTTTTATCTTTATTTTTTTTAAGAGCCTTTAAGATAAGGACGCTCTCTTTCTCCGTTGCCGATATCAATCCAACTAACTGCTTCAAATATGCCTCCACGATACATTTTTGACATTTATCCGTCATCCGAATTTTACCATCACTGCTTTTGAAAAAACAAAGTAAAAAGTGTTAAATTAATAAACAAAGGAGACTGACTAATGATGCAAAGAGTTCCAATGACAAAAGAGGGCTTTCAAAAACTTCAGGAGGAACATGACAGGCTCGTGAAGGTGGAAAGGCCCAAGAACATACAGGCGATAGCAGAGGCCCGCGCGCACGGAGACCTTTCTGAAAATGCGGAATACCACGCGGCGAAAGAAAAGCAGTCCTTTATGGAAGGAAGGATTCAGGAACTAAAGGCTAAGTTAGCCCTCGCGGACATCATCGACCCTTCAAAAATAAACCAGTCCAAGGCGGCATTCGGCGCCAAGGTAAAGGTGCTTGACACCGGCGCTGATGAAGAATACATGTTTATGCTTGTAGGCCCTGACGAGGCTGACATCAAGAGCGGAAAAATATCCATAAGCTCTCCTGTCGGCAGGGCGCTATTGGGCAAGGAAGTGGGCGACACAGCCGTAATCAAGGCTCCGGCAAGAACAATGGAATACGAAATATTAGAGATATCCTTTGAGTAAATATTTTAAGGCAGAGATAGAAGCAAACACCCCCGTAAACAGCAACCACAATCTTCTTTCATTAAATGCGCGAGACATCCCTGAAACACCTGTGCCGGGGCAGTTCTATATGGTCGGAACCAATAATTCTTTTGACCCTTTGTTAAAACGCCCTTTCAGCATATTCAAAAAAGAGTCGGGGAACCTTCAATTTCTTTACAGGGTTAAAGGCAAGGGGACCAAGTTATTGAATGTGATGAAAAAGGGAGACACGGTAAATATTCTTGGGCCTTTAGGCAATGGATACCCAATGCCCGGCAAAAACTCTATTCCGATTCTCATAGCCGGAGGGATAGGTGTTGCGTCATTATTCCCTCTTGCGGAAAAACTCGGCAAAAAAGCATACCTTTTTTACGGCGGAAGGACAAAAGACGAACTCATTATGATGGATGAGTTAAAAAATATTCCAAAGGAATTAATTATAAGCACTGACAACGGCTCCCTCGGAGAAAAAGGCACAGTAATAGATGCTCTTAGCCGTTTTTTAACTCTTAACTCTCAACTCTTAACTCTTAACTTGTTATACGCTTGCGGCCCTACTCCAATGCTCAAGGCTGTCTCTGAATTTGCAACGGAAAAGGGAATTAAGGGGTTCATCTCAATGGAAGAAAACATGGCATGCGGAGTCGGCGCGTGCCTCGGATGCACCGTAAAAACAAAAAAAGGCTATAAACGGGTATGTAAGGAAGGCCCGGTATTTGCGATTGAGGACATTGTATGGACTTAAGCGTAAACATAGGAAAACTAAAACTCAAAAATCCTGTGATGACCGCATCAGGCACATTCGGGTACGGCGAGGAATACTCTGAATTCGTTGACCTCAACAAACTCGGAGCTATTGTTGCAAAAGGCATCTCCCTCAAACCCATGGAAGGTAATCCCTCTCCGAGAATATGCGAAACCCCGTGCGGAATGCTGAACGCGATAGGGCTTCAAAATGTTGGAGTCAAAGAATTCCTGAAAACAAAGCTTCCGTATGCCAGAAAATTTGATACTAAACTTATAACAAACATCTTGGGCAACACTCTTCAGGAATATGTAAAGCTTTCCCGAATGCTTGACGATGCGGGCGTTGACGGGATTGAATTGAATGTATCCTGCCCGAATATCAAAAAAGGCGGCATATTTTTCGGCACGGATCAGAAGATGCTTCGGAAACTTATATCCGAAGTAAGGGCTAACGTCAGAAACGCCGTTCTTATAACAAAACTTTCGCCGAATGTTTCGTACATTCAGGAATACGCAAAAATAGCGGAGGACTGCGGAAGCGATGCGGTGTCGCTTATAAATACCCTTCCCGGAATGGCGATAGACATAAAAACCAAAAAACCTAAAATAGCAAATATCACGGGCGGCCTTTCGGGACCGGCGATAAAACCCATTGCAGTACGAATGGTATATGAAACATTCAGGGCGGTAAAAATACCGATTATAGGCATTGGCGGCATAATGAATGCCGAAGACGCCATTGAGTTTATGCTTGCGGGCGCGACAGCCGTTGCCGCAGGAACCGCAAATTTCGTGAACCCGTCCGCAACCATTGATATAGTTAACGGCATAGAGTCGTTTATGTCGGAAAATAACATAGCTGATGTAAAAGAACTCAGAGGCGCAATAAAAATTTAGGAAAGGAATTCATTGCAGAATAGTCCGATTATAACCCTGACATCTGACTTCGGCTATAAAGACCCGTTTGTCGGGATGATGAAAGGCGTAATAGCATCCATCAATCCGGCGGCAAAGGTAATTGATATTACCCACGGCATAAGCCCCCATAATATAAAAGAGGCTGCGCTGACTATAGGAACAAGCTACAGCTTCTTCCCGCCAAAGACAGTTCATGTGGTTGTCGTCGACCCCGGCGTGGGCTCAAGCAGACGCCCCATACTTGTGGTAACAGACCAATATTATTTTATAGGGCCTGATAACGGCGTCTTCTCGCTTATTTACTCTACGCAGAAAGAGACGCTGGAGGTAATTCATATGACAGCGGAGCATTACTTTATGTCTCATATCGGCCCGACATTCCACGGCAGGGATATATTCGCTCCTGCCGCCGCATGGCGCACTAAAGGTATCGAGCCGCAAAACTTTGGGGAGATGATAACCGATTACGTTACCATACCGTTCCCGTCCATTTCCTTGTCGTCAGCAACAACAATCAGAGGAGAGGTTATTTACATAGACCGTTTTGGAAATGCGATTTCCAATATAAAGGCCGTTGATTTAGATTCTCTTTACAGCATCCGGCCTGAAGCAAAATTAAAAGTTATAGCAAACGGGAAAGAAACCGAACTCAAAAACTATTATGCTCAGGGAGCAGACAAGGGGCTCTATGCCATAATAAACAGCGGCGGTCATCTCGAACTCTTCGTATACAGCGGCAATGCGGCTTCCTCATTCGGAATTAAGGTTGGGGATACGATAGAAGTAACGCTGGTCAAGTAATTCGTTTACAGCTCCATTATTACCGCGTCTTCATCACACTCAGGAAATTTCGGGCACCTAAGGCACTCGCCCCATATCTTCTGCGGAAGCTTTGTTTTATCAACGTCCTTGAATCCGGCTTTCCTGAAAAAATCAGGCTGATATGTGAGCGCGAAAACCCTCTTTATGCCAAGCTGCTTTGCCTCTTTAAGGCAAACATTTAAGAGGCTTCTTCCGACTCCCCTACCCTGCGAGTCTTTGTTTACCGCAAGCGACCTAACCTCGGCAAGGTCTTCCCACAATATGTGAAGCGCGCAGACCCCTTTCATCTTTCCCCTATCTTCGTAGATATACATATCGCGCATATTCTCGTAGAGGTCATTCAAAGAACGCGGGAGCATTTCCTCTTTCCTGGCGAATTCATTTACGAACTTGTGTATCTGTTTTATGTCAGTTATTTTTGCTTTTCTTATCTTCAATGTATTTTCTTCCCTTTGCAATAGCTTCTTTGTTCGTGCCGAGGGCCTTCTTCCTTTTTGCAGACGTAAGCTCTTCAAGCGCGTTTACAGCGGACTTTTCCTTAATTATCCCCGTCTCCGCAAGAAGGGCGCTGAGCATAACCATGTTTGCGAACTTCGTGCCTCCGATCGAGGCGGCAATTTCGCTTGCCGGGACATCCACGGTTTGCACATCGGAACGAAGTTCAGGCTTTTTTATTAAAGATGAATCAAATATCAAAATCCCGCCGCTCTTCAGCCTCGGCTGGAATTTATTAAGCGATGCCTCATTCATAACCACAAGCACCTCCGGATTCCGGACAACGGGAGAGCCTATCATTTCGTCCGAGATTATGATGGTGCAGTTTGCCGTGCCGCCGCGCACCTCGGCGCCGTAAGAAGGAAACCAGGTGACCTCCCTGTTTTCGATCATCCCGCTGTAGGCAAGCAGCTTGCCGAGGAATAGTATGCCCTGCCCTCCAAATCCTGCCACCATTATTGTGTGCTCCAAACTTTTCTCCTTATCTTTAATTTCCGGCAGAAAATTTATCCTTAAATACTCCGAGCGGGAAAGCACTCATCATCTCGGAGCGCATCCAGTCAACGGACTCCTCCGGAGTCATTCCCCAGTCGGTCGGGCAAGGAAACAGGATTTCCACAAAGCTGAACCCCTTTCCCTCTATCTGATACCTGAATGCCTTTTCAACAGCCTTCTTAGCCGTCATAAGATTCTTCACTGAGTCAACAGAAGTCCTCGCGATATAGGAAACGCCTTCGATGGTTGCAAGCATTTCAGAAACTCGCAAGGGATAACCTGCTGTTTTAACATTCCTGCCCCTCGGCGTTGTGGTGGTCTTTTGTGAAAGAAGCGTGGTAGGAGCCATCTGCCCGCCTGTCATCCCGTACGTGGCATTATTTACAAAAAAAACAGTAAGGTTCTCTCCCCTGTTTGCGGCATGGATTATCTCGGCAGTGCCGATAGCCGCGAGGTCTCCGTCGCCCTGATATGAAAATATTATCTTATCAGGCATAACCCGCTTTAACCCCGTCGCTGCCGCAGGCGGCCTGCCATGTGCCACCTCAAGCACATCGAAATTGAAATAATCATAGGCAAAAACTGCGCAGCCTACAGGCGCAATGCCGACAACCTTATCCCTGATATTGAGGTTGTCTATGCTTTCAGCAATTATCCTGTGTATAAGGCTGTGACCGCAACCCGGACAAAATCTGAAAGGCACTGGCCTTAGGCTTTCGGGCCTTTTAAATATCTGTTCCATAAATTTCAACCGGCCTCTTCAGAGAGTTTTATGAGCGCGCCTTCAAGCAGGCCGTCATCACTCACAAGAATATTATCAAGTCCAAATAATTCCATGCCCTTAATTGTAAAAAGAATGCCGGGGATAATCAAGTCCGCCCTTTCAGGCTCAATCCCCGCTACCATTTTTCTCTCACCGAGCGGAATAGTTGTAAGCCTCGCGGAGATATTATAAAGCCTGTTTAAAGAGATTTTATGTCCGTGTATTTTTTCGTGAGAGTATACCACAAGGCCTAAATCAATAGACGCAAGCGTAGTGATAGTCCCTGCTGTTCCGACAAAAAGAGTTTTTGGATTTATCAAACGGCCTGCTCTTTTCTTAAGTTCATTCAGCGCAGACTCTATCTCTTTTTCCAGCGACGCAATATCCTTCTTTGACGGGGGGTCTGATTTTATATGCTTGTCAAAAAGCTTTACGACTCCTGTTGGAATCGTCCCCATCTCAACAGGGGTCGAGTTCCTGCAGAAAATCCACTCCGTGCTTCCGCCGCCGATATCAATAATAAGTGATGAGTCCGACTTTTGCATATCGGCCAGAACGCCGCGCGCAGTGAGTTCAGCCTCTTCTTTGCCTGAAATCACTTCTATATTTATTCCCGTATCCGATAAAACCCCTTGAATGAATTCACCTGAGTTTTTTGCCTCTCTCAAAGCGCTTGTGCCGACTGCTTTGATACGCGGGATATTATTTTCGGATATGTATCGCGAGAAGTCCTTTAACACATTGACCGATTTTTCAATATGTTCCGCCTTCAGTAATCCTGTATCTGAGATTCCGGCGGCAAGCCTTGTAATCACCATCTCGCATCTTTGCCGAATAACCTTTCCGCCTTCAACTCTGCCGATAAGCAAGCGGATTGTATTAGAGCCAACATCTATGGAGGCAAATAACATTGCTTATTATAACCTGAAAATTAAACTCCGTTTTTCAGTCGAAACAGAAGCTCTTTTAAATAGCCTTTATCTGCTATAA
>Ga0172368_10003273_pt1 | contig 19846 bp, 23 predicted proteins | sample Lak11m_FD_114540 | JGI IMG/M metagenome (GOLD analysis project Ga0172368, IMG submission 114540) | Freshwater microbial communities from Kabuno Bay, South-Kivu, Congo - kab_022012_11m | ecosystem: Environmental > Aquatic > Freshwater > Lake | place: Democratic Republic of the Congo: South-Kivu...
ACATCCACCTTGGAAAACATATGCATGTACAAGCTTGGTTATGAAAAGAAAAAATTTGTTGTATATAGATATGGTGGAAGAATCAGAGATAATGAAGCCTGCCAACAGGAAGACAAGATAAGGCTACTGTATGATACTTGGGAAAAATCAAGATCCAAGCAGAAGTTTGTTGAATATCTTTCTGAAAATCTTGGCAAGCTGAAGTCAAATACGAAATGACACTTGCAATTACTTAGCTCACCTATAAAAACATTATCTTCCAATAATATATAGAAGTGATTAATTATGCTTAGAACACATACTTGTGGAGAATTAAGAGAAAATAATGCTGGCCAAGAGGTGACTCTTGCTGGATGGGTGCATTCTGTAAGAAGATCAGGAAGCAAAATGATGTTTATTGATCTTAGGGATAGATATGGAATTACACAAATAATCATTGAAAAAGAGCTTATTGAAAAATTGGATTTTTTGAAAAACCTGTCAAATGAATATGTGATTATTGTCAAAGGAAAAGTACAAACAAAGCCACAGGAAAACAAGAAGCTGGAAACAGGAAAGATTGAAGTTCTTGCAAATAATGTTGAATTGATTTCTTCATGTAAGGAACTTCCTGTCAGCATAACTGAGGAAGTAATCCCAACTGAAGACACTAGATTGAAATACAGATATTTGGATCTTAGAAGGCCAAGCATGCTTGACAATTTCTTGTTTAAGCACAAGATAATAACAGCAATGAGAGAATATCTTAACAAGATTGGATTTATTGATGTTGACACTCCAATGCTGTGCAGGAGTACTCCAGAAGGAGCAAGGGATTACATAGTTCCAAGCAGAATAAATCCAGGCCTGTTCTATTCATTGCCACAATCTCCACAGGTCTATAAACAGACTTTGATGGTTGCAGGATTTGACAGATACTATCAGCTTGCAAAATGCTTGAGAGATGAGGATTTACGAGGAGATAGACAACCAGAATTTACTCAATTGGATGTTGAAATGAGCTTTGTTGTAAAGGAAGACATTCAGAAGGTGTTTGAAGAAATGATTGCTCATCTTTTGGAGAAGGTAATGAACATCAATGTAAAAACACCATTCCTTCACATAAGCTATAGAGAGTCAATGGCAAAATACAATTCAGACAAGCCAGACATGAGAAAAGACAAAACAGATTCAAATGAATTAGCATTTGTGTGGGTGGATAACTTTCCATTATTTGAATACAGTGAGATAGAAGAAAGGATTGTCTCAGCGCATCATCCATTCACTCAGGCAACACCAGAGACCTGGGAGAAGATTGATTCCTGCAATACAAAAGAGGATTATTTTGCATTGGACAGCGAGAGCTTTGATCTTGTCTTGAATGGTGTGGAGTTAGGAAGTGGTGGAATAAGAATACACAATACTGAGAGGCAGAAGAAGATATTCAAGATAATTGGATTGACAGAAGAGGAGGCAAAAGAAAAGTTTGGCTTTCTTCTAGAGGCATTTGAGTTTGGCTGTCCTCCACACGGTGGTTTTGCAATTGGAGTTGACAGGCTGTTGATGCTGTTGAAAGGCAAAGAGACGATAAGAGAATTTATTGCATTCCCAAAGAACAAGAATGCACAGGGAGTTATGGAAAACTCTCCAAACAAAGTTTCAGAAAGGCAGTTGAGAGATGTGCATGTAAAGATTGATGGAAAATAACTTTTGTTGGAGATCTTAAATTTTTACCATCTCAATTCCAGCCATCTTAAGAATTTGCCTGCTTAATGCATCTTTGTATTCTTTCTGGAAATAAAATGTCTTTATTCCAACTTCTGCAAATATCCTTGAACAGCCAACACAGGGAGAATAGTTGCAATATACTTCTGCGCCTTTGAGATCGCACTTGTTGGAAAGCGCCTTGATAATTGCCCTCTGCTCAGCGCATAATCCTGTGCACATCTCATTTCTTTGTCCAGCCCTTGGACTGAAATATTTTTTTGCACAGCCGATTATTGAGCATGGCAGAAGATAAGAGCAATTGCCATTGTGTGCGCTTGAAATTATCCTGCCATTCTTTACAACAACAGCCCCGACCTTAGATCTAAGGCAGATGGATTCTGATTTTTCTTTTTCAATAAGCTTTATGATTTTGTTTTTTAATTTATTAGAAGTCATAATTATCATATTTTTCCTTCTGCAAGCAGTTTGGCACCATAGTTATCAGAACTAAACTTCTGTGTATAATATTCTATTGCCATATAAGTCACCTATCTTTCTTGAATAACACAATCCTGTTGGTGTTTGTTCCATCAGAATTGTTTTTAATGCCCCAAATATTAGATGTCTTTGTAAAGTTCTGTTTGTTTATAATCACACCCAAACAACTAAACCCTGTATTTATTCCAAGCGGAACAATAGATTCATCTAATTTAATCTTGCCATTATTAAGCTCACCAACCTCAAATGCAACCCAGCCATTAGGTTTAACAATTCTGTGTAATTCCTTAAGTACAGCTTGCATATTGTCAGTCCATGATTCTATCTTTGATGTTAAGTTAAGCTTTTCAGAAATTTCTTCTGCATCAATGTTGTTGAACCAGCATCTCAGCCAATTGTCTGTAGTATAGTCAACAATGTTGAGGAAAGGAGGAGATGTCACAACAAGATCTACTGAATTGCTTTTAATTTTTTCTGTATTTTTAGCATTAGAAGTAAGTATAATTGCATTTTTAGTTGCGTTTTTAAGATTGTTAATTTGTTCAGAAGTCAAGTTTCTAAGCAATGATTTTGATTTTTTAAGTATTATTTGCTTTACATTTCTGTATTCTGGTTTTTGGTTCAACTTTTGATTAATCTTAATCTGTCTTTCAGGGGTTATTGCCTGGTTTGGTGGAAGGGTATATACAGAAAAATAACCTTTAGAATGACCTGTCAATCTATTTGTAGCAACCATCCTAATCCATTTATCTGTTTCATCTTCAGATCCTTTATTTTTTTTATCAGTTAAATAATTCTTAAGAGAAATAATCTCAGCTTCTGTTTTATTTTCATAAAACATAGAAATATTAATGTCAGCCTTGCAACTATAATCAATCTTTATTTCTGCCAAGCGTTTTTCAATATCGTTAAGCGAGGGAATATTTATTCTTGGTTCTATGAATATTTTAGATAATGGATTAATGTCGTTTGCAATTATGTTTCGTCCAAGTAATGCAGATTCAATTGCGGTTGTTCCTCTCCCACTGAATGGATCATAAACAATATCATTTTCTTTAGTTAATAATCTTACAAAAAAGTTAGGTAGCTCTGCCTTGAAGCAAGCCCTGTAGGAAATTTCATGAAGTGATGACGATTGTCTCTGCTTTGATGTCCAGAATTCATTGGTGAATCTTTTGATTTTTTTATTGTTTATTGTAATATCATCAATTTCAGTTGTTGAAACTTTGCCAAAGTCAGACAGCTTGTTTTTAAGATTAAAGCTTGTTAAATATTTAATAATATCAAGATCAGCAGTCATAATATATAACCTTATAGGTATCTGTTTTTAAGAGTTTTTGGTGGCTAAGCTTTTGATGATCTGCTAATCAATTCTATTTATAAATATTCTTATATATTATATATATAATTAGAACTTTTTTCTTAAAAAAAAAGAAAACCGATGACAAAAATTTGGAGGTAATCAAAATGTCAGAATTTGTCAAGTTTAGTGTATCTGATGATCTCAGAAACCTGCAATCAGATGTCCTTAAGAAGATTGCAAAATCAGGAAAAATAAAGATTGGTATTAATGAGGTCACCAAAGCAATTGAGAGAGGAACAGCAAAGCTTGTTGTTATTGCTGAAGATGTTTCTCCAGCAGAGATTGTTATGCATCTTCCTGTTATAGCTAAAGAAAAGAATATTCCATTCACATATTCCAAGACAAAACAGGAATTGGGAAATGCAGTTGGAATCACAGCAGGAGCAAGCTCAATTGTTGTTATGGATGCAGGAGTTGTTCAAAAAGAATTGGCTTCATTGGTTGACAAAATAAAGGAAATAACTGGTGGAGCAAAGAAGGCAGAGCCTGCAAAGGAAGAACCAAAGGAAAAGAAAAAAGAGGCAAAGCCAAAGGCAGAGGACGCAAAACCAAAAAAGAAGGAAGCTGAGTCAGAGGCAAAGGAATAAGTAAATAGGAGAAATAATTATGCCAGAAGAAGGAATTCCTGCAGAGATTGTAGAAATTGTTGGAAGGACAGGTGCAAGAGGAGAAGCAACACAAGTGCTGTGCAGAGTCCTTGATGGTTATGAAAAGGGAAGAATAAAGAAAAGAAATGTCAGAGGCACTGTTAGAAAGGGAGATATATTGATATTAATGAATCCTGAAACAGAGGCAAAGGACATAAGGGCTCATTAGGTGATTTTAAATGAAATGTTCATTCTGTGGTAAAGAAATAAAAAAGGGTTCAGGAATTATTTTTGCAAAAAAAGATGGAACCACAAGTTATTTCTGTTCAAGCAAATGCAAGAAAAATAATCTTGGAAAGAACTATAAGCCATTAAAGACAAAATGGACAAACCAATATCATCTAGAGAAGCAGAGACACATGAGTAAGCAGAAATAAAAGATCTTTTTTTTCTGATAACAAAATAAGGTGATATATTGCTAAGACAGCCAATAATAACTATAATGGGGCATATTGATTCAGGGAAGACGACACTCCTTGATAAGATCAAGGGAACATCAATTGTCAAGCAAGAGGCCGGCAGAATTACACAGCACATAGGAGCAACAGAAATAACTATAGAGATAATTAAGGGTATGTGTGGAAAGATTGCAGAAAAATATAAGTTTGATATTCAGATACCTGGACTTTTGTTTATAGACACCCCCGGGCATAATGCCTTTGACAATCTTAGAGAGCGCGGTGGAAGCTTGGCTGATCTTGTTGTCTTGGTTGTTGATGTGAATAAAGGAATGCAGGCGCAGGATATAGAAACATTAGAAATATTAAAGATGTACAAGACCCCATTCATTGTTGCAGCAAACAAGATTGATCTGTTGAATGGATGGCATCAAGAAAGCGAAAATGTTTCTGATGCGCTTAACAGTCAGTCAAAGACGACTGATGAATTGTTGGACAAACAATGTTATAAAATAGTTGGGCAATTGTATGAACATGGGTTTCAGGCAGAAAGATTTGACAGAATAAATGATTTTACAAAACAGATTGTTATTGTTCCAATATCTGCAGAGAAAGGATATGGAATACAAGAAATTGTTCTTTTCCTTGCTGCGCTTAGTCAAAAGTTTCTTGGAAAAAGATTGGCGATTGATGATAATCAATTAGTACAAGGAGCTGTTCTGGAAGTTGGAGAAATAAAAGGAGTTGGCCCAACAGCAGATGTCATTGTTTATCAAGGCATTCTAAGGGTTAGAGATAAAATAATGTTTCAATCAAGATCAGGAATTGTTGAAACTAAGATAAAAGCCTTGTTGAAATTGAATGTAATGTCTGCAGTTAACAAAAAAAGAGATTATCAGAATGTTGATTTTGTTTCAGCTGCATGTGGAGTAAAGATAGTTGCACCTGATCTTGAGCAATGTGTTCCTGGAGGAGTAATTGTTTCTGCAGAAGATAAAGAAGCTGTTGAAAGATTAAAGGAAAAGCCATTGAGCTGTATAACAAAATGCAAAGATGATGGGGCTTATGTTAAGGCAGATACCTTAGGATCGTTGGAGGCATTGATAAAACTGATGGAGAAAAACTGTATATGTATTGCAAAGACAGACATTGGTGAAGTTACAAGCAAAGATATTTTAGAGCTTAAGGTCATACATGAGAAAGATAGGTTAAAGGGCGTTCTTTTCCTGTTTAATGTTAATATTTCAAAAGAATTTGAGGTGGAAGCAGAAAAAGATAAAATCCCTATATTTAAAAATAATATTATTTATAAATTAATTGAGGATTATTTAGATTGGCTTGATAAGGAAAAGAGAAAGGATAATGAATTGCTTTTGAAGGGAATTATATATCCTTGCAAGATAAAGGTCCTGCCAAATCATGTTTTCAGAACCTGCAAGCCAGCAGTTGTGGGAATAAGGGTTTTGACAGGCAAGCTTGTTCCTGGAGCCAAGCTTCTTAATAATGAAGTTTATATTGGCGCTGTTGAATCAATACAGGCGGATGGAAAGGGATTGGCAGAAGCAGATGAAGGAAAAGAGGTTGCAATTGCAATTAAAGATGCAACATATCTTAAGGACTTCAAGGAAGAGTCAGTTCTTGAGGTTGATGTTCCATTGTCTGCAGTTGAGAAGCTTGAACAGACAGGATATGAGTTCAGCTTAGAAGAACAAAAACTAATAATCAAGGCAAAGGAAAGATTATATAAAACAAAAAAATAATTAAAAAAAATGAGGTGAGTTGTTTTGAAGCTAAATATTTCAGATCCAAAAACTGCAAAAACATATTCTGTTGAGGCAGATGACAAGGCAAGATTAACCTTGCTTAATAAAAAAATAAAAGAAGAAGTTAATCTTTCAATAGATGGACATGACTATAAATTTGTAATTACTGGAGGTGCAGATAAGCAGGGATTTCCAATGCATCCTGCACTTGAGTCACAGGGAACAAAGATAATACTGTTATCTGGTGGTGTTGGGTTTAGGCCTAGCAGAAAGGGCGAAAGAAAAAAGAAGAGGGTTGGTGGAAGAACTGTTGTTGAAAATATTCAGCAGGTAAATCTCAAGCTTGTTTCTGGAGATGTAAAGCCACTTGATGAAAAATATTCTAAGAAAAAGGAAGAAAAGAAAGAATAGGTTTAGTGTGAATTTATGAATAAAGAAAGGCAATCTGAGCTTAATATTGGTGTTGTTGGACATGTTGATCATGGAAAGACAACATTGACATCTAAGCTGACGGGAAAATGGACTGACAAGCATTCTGATGAAATCAAGCAAGGTATTTCAATAAAGTTGGGATATGCAGATGCTGTGTTTTACAGATGTTCTAGATGCAATGGGGTTCAGGCATATGGAACTGCGCCTGTTTGTAGATTATGTGGGGAAAAGACAGAAGTGATCAAGAAAGTTTCTTTTGTTGATGCACCTGGACATGAAACATTGATGGCAGTTATGCTTTCTGGAGCTACATTGCTTAATGGTGCATTGCTTGTTGTTGCTGCAAATGAGGAGTGCCCTCAGCCAAGGACTGTTGAGCACTTGTCTGCATTGAAGATGCATGGTGTCAAGAACATTGTTGTTGCACAAAACAAGATTGATCTTGTGTCAAAGGAAGATGCTAAAAAGAATTATGAAAAATTGAGAAAATTCTTGGACGATGAAGGTTATTCACATACTCCAATAATTCCAACATCTGCACATTTTGACACAAACATGGATGCTTTGGTGTATGCGCTTTCAGAATGCATACCTGCGCCTGAGAACAATCCTGATGCGCCGTTGAGGTTGCAGGTTGTAAGATCATTTGATATTAACAAGCCAGGGACTGACATAGATAAACTTAAAGGTGGAATACTTGGTGGGGCTGTTCTGCAAGGAACAATCTCTGTTGGACAGAAGCTTTGGCTGTATCCAGGTATTTCTAAACCACTTGAAATTTCTGTAGAATCGTTGAACATGGATGGAATTGTATTTGATAAGGTTCATCCTGGTGGGCTTGTGGCTATAGGAACTAAGCTTGATCCATATCAATGTTATGCTGATAGAATGGTTGGACAGATTGTATGTGAAGATAAATCTAAACCGTTTATGTCATCAAAGCTTGATATTAAATATACTAAAGTTGATAGATTGATTGAACCAAACATGATGCCATTCAAGGTTGGAGAAAAGATTGTTCTTGTTATAGGATCTGCGGCATATTTAGGAACAATAACAAAAGTTAAGGGTGAGACAATCAGTTTGTTTATGAACAAGGATGCAGTTTATTATAAGACAGATAAGATTGCTGTAAGCAGGAATATCAATGGACGCTGGAGATTGGCTGGATATGGCGAGGTCAAATAAAGTGTTGATTGATACAAATGTGCTTGTTTATATGTATGAGCATAAGAGAGATATATTTGATTATGTTAGTGAGATTATTTCTGGTGCTGAGTTTTTTATTCTTGACAAATCAGTTATTGAATTGGAGAAGGTGTACAAGGAAAAACCAAGGAAGCTTGATGCAATAAAAAGGTATTTAAAGAAGATGGAAGATGCAAAAAAATATGCGATTATCAATGTTGATGATGGATTGTATAAAAAGAATTTCTGCAAAATAGATAGATTATTAATATATTTCTCTAAGGATTATTTAATATATACAAATGATGTGAGGTTGAAGAAGAAAATAAAAGAAAAGAATGGACAAACAATCACACTTAGGGAATATGGTGCGCTTATTGAATAAATTTTTATTTGGAAGAAGGTGTTTGAAACATGAGTTATAAAATATACAATATAGAGGGCATTGTTGCAGTCTCTCCGCTTACTCTTTCTGGAGAACTTGAAGAAATAATAAAGGAGCAGTTGTGCAAGGATTATGAGGGCATTATTGACAAGGATATTGGGCTGATAATTTCTGTGACTGATCTTATTTCTCATGATATTGGAGAGATTGTTCCTGGAGATCCAAATGTTTTTTTCAAAGTAAAGTTTTCTGTATTGACATACTTTCCTAAGCTTCATGAGATTATTCCAGGAGAGGTTACGCAGGCAACTGATTTTGGTGCATTTATTAGGATTGGACCTATGGATGGGTTGTGTCATGTTTCACAGGTAATGACTGATTTTAATTCTTATAATGCTGAACTTCCTGGATTTGTTGCAAAGGAAAGCAAGAGAAGTCTTGTTGTTGGAGACAAGGTTCTTGCAAGAGTTGCAAGCATAAGCTTGAAGAGAACAATTGCGGATACAAAGATTGGATTGACAATGAGACAATTGGGATTGGGCAAGCCAGAATGGCAAGCATATGATTCAGCTAAAGAAGGAAAAGTAAAGTCAGGTAAGGGCGGACCAAAGGGAAAGCAGGAAAAGAAGAAAGACAATAAGCCAAAAGGTGGTAAGAAATGAATGCTAAGGCTTGTAGGAAATGCAGAATGGTTGTTGATGATGGCACAAATGCTGAAACAAAGAAGGATGCAGTAAAGGTTTGCCCAAACTGCGGGGCAGGCGTGTTTACGACATTCTATAAGGGCACTGCGCTTATTATAGATCCTGAGAAATCAGAAGTTGCAAAGGCAATGGATGTTAGGATCCCAGGAAAATTTGCATTGAGGTTAAGCAGATAGATTATTTTAAAATAAGGGTGATTACATGGAAATGGAACTTCAAAAATCTAGAAATGAATTGTTACACAGAACAAATGTTATTGCAAAGATAAGGGCAGGAAAGACGCCAACAAGAGATGAATTGAAGAAGAAGGCGGCTGCAATGCTTGGTGTTGATGAGAAACTTGTTGTTGTTGATAAGTTATCTCAGCATTTTGGGGAAAAGATTGCGACTGCATATCTTAAGGCTTATGATAATGCAAAATATATGACGGATATTGAACTTAAGTATAGGCTTAAGAGAAACGGAGTATTGGAAGAAGAAAAGAAAAAAAAATCTGAAGAAAGTAAATGATTGGTGATGTTTTATGGCAAAAGAAAAAAAGGGGAAAAGAAAGCATAAGAAGACAGTGAATGTTAAGAAGAATAAGTTTTACAAGGTTAATGGGGATTCAGTAGAAAGATTAGGCAAGGACTGTCCTAAGTGTGGAACCTCTGTGAAGATGGGCGCGCATAAGTCAAAGGATGGCAAGACAAGATATGCCTGTGGTGGCTGTGGAATGAATATTTGGGAATGATTTTTAAGATGTTATTTTGGTGATCAGCCATAGACTATTTATTGGATGTTTTTCTTTTTCTTTTACCTTTGTTCTTTATTATAATCTTTGAGAAAAACACTAATTGTTGGACAATATTTCGGGCATTAGGCATTAAGAAGATTAATGTAAATAATCTCTATAAACACACATTAATACTTTTCTTTCTTCTGTTTATAGTAAGTTTTGTTCTTGGGTTTGTGGCAACTGTGTTTGGTATTTCTGATCTTAATCTTGTTTCTGAAGTTATTACTGTTTTACCAGTTGGTTATGTAATATATGTATTTATTGTAAGAGTGTTTCTTGAAGAATGGTTTTTTAGAGGGTTTCTTGTTGCAAGGATTGGCGTTGTTTCTTCATCATTGATCTTTGCGGCTGGTCATATATTTTATGGATCTATTGTTGAGGTTATTGGTGCTTTTGTTTTAGGAGTTTTGCTGTCTAGATATTATTTGAAGACAGGAAATATTTGGCCTAACTTCTTTGCTCATTTTTTCTTTAATGTTTTCATGTATGTGATGATGTTGAGCGCTTAGATTTTAAGTTAATACATTTTTTCAAAGGCCAGTTTATAAAAACAGAAAAAGATAAATAAGAGTTTAGGCCTTAAACTCTGTTTTCTTCATCTTCTTTGGAATAACAAAATAGTGCTTTGCCTTGCAGACTAAGCATTCAGCAACAAACACAGGCTTCTTGTTTTGTTTCTTTACAGTGGCAATGTGTTTTGCCATTCCGCCATACCCACTCTTGTGCTTGGCAATATTTTTTCTTGTACCTTTTGAGTTTTTCCTTGCGCTTTTTGCCTTGTATGGTTTTAGCTTATGTTCAGTATGTTTCTTGCATTTTCTGCAGTATGTCTTCATTTGTTTAGGTATGTTCATAAATATCACTTTATCAATGAATTTTATTTTATAATATATTTATATATAGTAATCATTTAAAAACGATTGCTTGACAGTCAGACTGTTGAGCTCTTATTTTCAGATACAAAATTATTGCAGGAATTAGAAAGATAATTTAATAGTCAGCTTTGTGTGCATTCCAAATGCACAAAATCAAGTAATTTTGTGCACTCATAGTGCACATTTAAAAACTTTTCTTTTCATATATCTAATATGGATAGACAATATTTGGAACAAGTTATTTTAGATCAACATCAAAAGATATCTAAGTTGAAAGAAGGATATCAAAGAAACAAGCTTCAAGAAGTTTCTAATCTTGTGAAGCATAAAATAAATATAGTTGTCACAGGGCACAGAAGATGTGGCAAATCTATATTCCTATTACAATGGATGAATAAATATTATGATTCTGACTTTTATTATCTTGACTTTTCTGATGACCGATTGGTCGACTTTAAAACACAGGATTTTCAAACCTTATATGAATTATTTTTAGAAAATTTTGGCGAAAAAGATATATTTTATTTTGATGAACTGCAAGGCAAGAAATATGATTGGAATAAGTTTGTAAATAGATTATATTCAGAAGGAAAGAGATTCTTTATAACAGGGTCTAATGCAGAGATGTTAAGCAAGGAAATATCAACATATTTGACAGGCAGGCATTTGGATATAATGTTATATCCGTTTTCCTTTAAGGAGTATTTAGAATTTAATAGTTTTAATAAAGATTACAAGTCAACTGTTGGAAAAATAGCTGTTGCTAAACATCTTGATGATTATATAAAACAAGGTGGTTTTCCAGAGGTTGTTGTTTATAAAACCCCTGATTTATTGGAAAATATATATCAAGATGTAATAAATAATGATATATTGAACAGATATCATATAAAAGAAGAGATTGAATTCAAAAAAATGGCATTATTCTTGATATCAAATTTTGCAAAAGAATTTTCTTACACATCCTTAAAAAATAATTTTAGTTTAGGAAGTACACACACTGCAAAAAAATATGTTTCCTATCTTGCAAGCACATATATGATTTCAGAACTGCAAAAATATGATTATTCCTTGAAAAAGCAAGAAAATAATTCTAAAAAAGTCTATTGCATAGATACAGGATTAATAAATAAGATTGCATTTTCTTTTTCAGAAAATATAGGTCGACTTTATGAAAACCTTGTTTTTATTGAGTTGCAAAGGCAAAATAAAAAAGTGTATTTTTGGAAAGATAGACAAAATCGTGAGGTTGATTTTTTGATAGCTGATCGAAACAAGGTTTCTTCATTAATACAAGTTGCTTATGATTTAACTAATTCTGATACAAAAGATCGCGAGCTTAAGGGATTATTATCAGGATTGCAGGAATTTAAGCTCAAAGACGGCATTATAATTACAAAGACTCTTGATAAAACCGAAAAAATTGGAAATAAAACAATAAGATATGTACCACTTTGGAAGTGGCTTTTGGAATAATGTGTGCATTCCAAATGCACAAAATCATGTAATTTTGTGCACTCATAGTGCACAATATTTATTTGTTATTTTCAAAAAATTCTTTAATCTCCTTTTCAGGAGCATTGCTTCTTTTCAGCTTAAGATCTCTTGGCAAGCATCTTCTGTAATTGTCCCAGTCATATCTTTCATCCATAAAGACAACAACACCTGAATCTTTGTGTGTTCTTATGACCCTTCCTGCACTCTGAATTGTCTTCTGTATTGCTGGCTGAATATATGCATATAGCCAACCTTTCTTGAATTTACCTTCATAATAATCAATCTTTGCCTGAACCTCCAGCTCCATTCTTGCCAAAGGGATTCCAACAATTATTGCGCCTATCAAGTAGTCATTTGGTAGGTCAATGCCTTCAGAGGCCTTTCCTCCCATAACAGCAAGAAGGACAGCACCAAACATTTTTGAATGTTTCTTGAAGTCAATGATCATGTTTTCAAAATCAGTTGTTGTTGAGCCTTCTGGCTGAACAATCATTGGCTTGCTACTTTTAAGCAATGGCTGTATCTCTGAAAGGATTTCAAAGCTCGGAAAGAAGACAATTGTGTTTCCAGGTATTGCATTGAGGCAATTGGTTATGTGACTAGCGATTTTGGAATAACAATCATTGCTTCTTTGTGTGAACTTTGTGGAAACATCAGTTACAAGAATATTAAGTCTTTTTGAAGGATCAAATGGAGATGAATATTCATTGGTTACTGTGTCATCAGAAGACAAGCCAAGAATCTCTTGATACATATTAAGCGGAGTCAAGGTTGCTGACATAAGCACTGCAGAGTGACAACTATTAAATATTGGCTTAGTTACTGCAGAAACATCCAAGGCATTGTATTTAATGCTGATTGTGCTTTGTTCTCTTTTTATCAGTCTGATATGTGCATCAATATCTTGAAGCCAGTTTTCAAGAAAATATGCTACATTAATCAAGGCAGACCTGGCATCATTTGTTTTTTCTAAGTATTTGAAGCCAGCCTCTCCAGTGACAGTTATCATTTCAGTTATGTTATCCTTATAGCTATCTAAGATTTCATCTTTTTCAATTATTGCTTCTTTTTCCCTTGATAATTTCTTTTCAGAAATTGTTTCTAATTTATCCAACAAATAATGTAAAAATTCCTTGACATTCCCAGCGTCAAGCTCTCTGCTTTCATTGATTGCCTTGTTAAGATGAAAGGTGTTTAATGAGTTTGATAATAACTTTAACATTCTGTCTTCTAAGTTGTGCGCTTCATCAATTATTAATATGCAGTTATTAAGATTTAGATTAAGTTCACTGAATAGGCTGTCAGACACTCCTTTTGAAAATACATGATAATAATCTGCAATTATGATATCACAGCTTTTGGCAAACTGCTTTGCAAGCTCATAGGCGCACAATGGCATTGACTCTCCGCTAAGTGACTTAAACTCCTCGGCAATCTCTTTGAGTTCATGATGGCTTATGCACAGCTTCTCCTTTAGCATCTTTTCAATAAGCATTTGAAGTATTTCTCTTTTTGTCTTGTTGATTGGTCTTATATTTTCATAGAAGGGGCATTGCTTCTTTTCCTTTGCCTTTCTGCAGATTTCATAAAAATTAGCGCCTGCTTGTGATATTCCTGGATCCACACACATATTTCTTTTTCCAACAAAGTCAATTGCCCTGATGTTAGCATCATATTTTTTGTTGATGTCCTCAATTACTTCTAAGGCGATCTTGTGCTGAGAGGTTTTTGGCGTTAAAAAGAATATCTTTAGATTGTTATCTAATGCAAAGGTGATTGCCGCAGAAAGCGAGGCATCTGTCTTTCCTGTTCCGGTAGGTGCGTGCACAAGTATGTTTTTTTCAGAAGTAATTGCTTGAAGAATATCAGAGATCATCTTGCTTTGTCCTGCTCGGAATTCAGAATGGCGAAAATAAATCTTTGTTTCTGTCATTTTAGTATCTTCCAATTATTGTGTCTGTTATAAATTTAATTCATTTTGTGGTTTTTGCTATTTTTTCAACTTTAACATCAATATCTGGCGATATTATTTTTCCAACATCAGTAAAAATATCTAATAATTCATTGAATGTATTATTTCCACCTAGAAAATCCCAAAATTCCTCTCCAACAAGAATCTCTTTATTTATATCAAAAAGTCCTTTCAAAGTCCATCTTTGATAACGTTCTGGGAAGTAAGGGTTATAAGGTATGCACACAAGTGTGTTGATTGGTTTATTTGATATAGCCGTCCATTCTAATAATTTTCGCTTGATTGATATAAATTCATTTATATTTGGTTTTGCAGTTTTTAATTCTATTAAATATTCTAAGTTATTTTTATCTTTTAAATATAAATCAACTCTTTGCGATATTTTTTTCCCAGAAGTATTTTGTGTTTTAAGAATATCAATTATTTCTTTATCTTTATTTGCATTTCTGATGCCGCTTGTTAGATCTTTCATTATATGATCTATTACAATAACACGTTTATCAGACAAGTTACCATTAAACTCTTTGTATTGTGATTTTGCAATAAGAAAATGAGGTTTTGCAATTATTTCACCAATCTGTTCAAATATAGATTGGCCTAGCATGGTGTTGCATGATTGGATAAAAGAATAAGTTGCCATTCTGTTTTCGCCAAATAATCTGCTGTGAAAGGGCATTGCTGTCGTTTCTCTACTATATGTTTCTATTTTATTTCTTATTTTTAATAATAAATATTTTTTTATTTCTTCTTTTTGATCTCTTGATAATCCCATTTTATACCACCTTTTCAAAGTAATATATAGATTCTGTAAATTGAAAATTATCTCTTTCGGTCCTGTTTAATACAGGCCTATGATAAATATCTTTTAAAATATACCCACATCTTTCTCCAATTTTTAGATATAAATTATCCTTATCATTAACAACTATGAATATTTTGGCATTATCTTTTAAATACTTATTACAATTTAAAAATACCTCTGTAATTCCATTGATGTACTTCTCTTTTGCAGCCTTACTTTTTCCTTCTGACATTGGTCCAATCTCTCTTTTATCATTGTTTTTGAATCCAAATAATTCATAGGCATATTTGTGTTGCTCATGATAATCTATTAATCCCACATATGGTGGCGATGTGAATATCCCATCTATTTTTTGGCGTTCTAATTTAAAACTTCTACTATCTCCTTGTAATCCAATCATATCTTTTGAAGTTCTTATTTTATCAAACTCTTTTAATCGTTTTATGGTATCATAGCTATATCTATTTATAAATTTTAATGCTTCATTTGTTGGATAACAATATCGTTTGTGTTTAATACACCAATATTTTTCAGTTACTGGTTTAATTGGTCTTGCTAAGTCATAGTGTGGGATCAACCGTGCAGATCTCATTGCACGACATAATATGATGGTAATAAGATCTTGATATTTATATTTTGCAATCTGGTTTTTATAAAATATTATTTCTTCCAATGCTCTTTTTGCGAACCAAGTTTTTAGATAAGTACTATTTATATTTTGTTGTAATTTGAGTTCTTCAATTAATGGAGATTCTACAAATCTTTTTGTTTTATTTAATATATCTATTATTTCATGTTCTGCAACAATTATGTCATATTTAGCCATCTTAGTTTTTGCAATTAATGTATTAAATACTGATAGTTCTATCCCAATCGCATTAATTCCTAATGTATTGCATTCTAGAAGTGTAGTTCCTGACCCCATAAATGGGTCTAAAATCCATTGATCAGCCTTGAAGTTTTTTTTGACAAAAGCATTTACTAGTTGAGGTATAAATTTGCCAAGGTATGGGTGTAGTCTATGGACATGTTTTGTTCGTTCTGATTCTGATATCTCTGCAAAAGATAAATCAGTTCCAAATTCAGAAATATTTTTATTTTTCCAATCTTCGTTCATAATAATCATTTTTAGAAAGAATATTTATTATATATTATTTTTCATATATATTATAAATGTTTCTTAGGTTGTCTGCTGGTCATTGGCTGTTTGAAAGCATATTTAAAATTAAGCCTGCAGAATATTAGCTATGAGCTCAATTGAAGATCTTAAGAAAGGAATTATTTATTATTTTTCAGGAACAGGGAACACCTTGTTTGCTGGAGAGAAGATTCAGGATTGTCTTAAAAAGAACGGAATTTCTGCAGAGCTTAAGGCAATTGACAAGATAGATTCTGTGCAGAGTCAGGGCAAGTATGATTTCATTATAATTGGGACTCCTGTCTATGCCTTTTATCCACCAAAGCTTGTGATTGATTTTGTCAAATCTCTTCCTGCTGTCAAGGGAAAGCCAGCAATTCTTTTCTGCACATGTGGAGGGATGCCTGGAATGACGCTTAAGTATATTAGGAATCTTCTTAAGAAAAAAGGCTATGATGTTATTTATGAGTCAAGTTATATGTTTCCAGATAATGTTAATTTCTTGTTTGGAAGGAATCTTGAAGATGAAAAAGAAATGTCCGGTAAGATAAGCCTAGCAAAAGAAAAGATTGGAGAAGATATCAAAAGCATTCTTTCTTGCAAAAGAAGTTATGTTAAAGTGAATTTTGCAACAGTTATTTTTTCAGGTGTTATAAACTTCTTCTTTTCAAAGTTTGCTTTGAATAATGTCAAATGGATTGCCGACAACAGATGTATTTTCTGTGGAGTTTGTGAAATGAATTGTCCAACAAAGAACATTGTTGTGAAGAAAGATAAGAGAATAGTCAGATTTGGAAAGAATTGTTGCTTCTGCACAAGATGTTATAACTTCTGTCCAGTAAAAGCAATACAGTACAAGAAGCTTGGAAAGACTGAAAAGTTCAGAAGATATGATTGGTTTAAGGATCTTTGATATAATTTTCAATATTTGAAATTATCTTTAGAATGTATTATAAACATATGTCTATATATATTATTTGATAACTAGCAATTATAGTGAAATAATATGCCAACAGACACACCAAATATTCTAAATTATTTAACATCAGAAGATATCTGCAAAATAAAAGATTTTTCAAAAGACAAGGCAACTCCATTTCTTGTTATAAATTTAAAGAAAATATCTGATAAATATGATGTGTTGTCAGATTTATTACCATATGCAAAAATATATTATGCTGTCAAGGCAAACTCTCACAAATCAATTATCAAGCTTCTTTCTGAAAAAGGCAGTTGCTTTGATGTTGCTTCAATATATGAGTTGGATTTGTTGTTAGGACTGGGTATTTCTTCGGACAGAATTTCATTTGGAAACACTATTAAAAAAAGTTCTGATATAAAATATGCTTATAATAAAGGAATAAGGTTGTTTGTTACAGATTCTTTTGATGATGTTGCCAAACTTGCTGAAAATGCACCTGGAGCGCGTGTTGTTTTTAGAATTCTGTTTGAATGCGAGGGCGCAGATTGGCCTTTATCTAAAAAGTTTGGAGCACATCCTGATTTGTTGTTTAGTTTAATATTGGAAGCTAATAAAAAAGGATTGATTCCATATGGTCTTTCTTTCCATGTCGGATCTCAGCAACGTGATGTTGGGCAATGGGATCGTGCAATATCTCAATGTAAGTATTTATTTGATGCAGTTAAGGCAGAGGGTATTCAATTGAAGCTGATTAATTTGGGTGGTGGCTTTCCTGCACATTATCTTAAGTCGACACATAAAATAGAAGTATATACAAATGAAATTGATAGAAGGTTGCATGAGGATTTTGGAAATGCTTTGCCAGAAATTATGATAGAACCTGGTCGTTCGCTTGTTGCAGATGCAGGAGTTATTGTCACAGAGGTTGTGATGGTTTCTAAGAAATCGTTTTTGGATCAACATGATTGGCTTTATTTAGATTGTGGAATATATAACGGTTTGTTTGAAGCAATGAATGAGTTGATTAAATATCCTGTTTTTTTGGAATTGGCAGATTGCCAAACAAATATAAAGGAATTCATTATTGCAGGGCCAACCTGCGATTCTATGGATATTTTATATATAAATAATAAATATTCATTATCCGCAGAAATAAAGGATAAAGATAGAATCTATATTTTATCAACAGGTGCCTATACCGACATATATAGTTCTGTTGGGTTTAATGGGTTTCCTCCATTAAAAGCATATATTTTAGATGAAGATTAATTTATAACAAAGTTTATTAACTAAAACTCAACTTGATTATAATCAAATTCAATTTGATTAAGATAAAACTCAACTTTATAAACCTAATGTTACTATATATCTAATATGTATTTTGATACTTCCCCAAAGACCGAAAAAAATGACCTGTTCAGCTCAGAGCTTATTCTTAACAAGCTGATAAAGTCATTAAAAGATCCTTCCAAAAGATTGATTGTAATAAAAGGTCTAAGAAGGACAGGCAAGACCTCTTTGTTGAATGTGGCTCTAAAGGAATGCTCTGTCAATTATGTGAAGATCGATGTAAGGGATTTTCCTTTTTTTAATTATAATGATTTTGTGACTAATTTTATAAATATTATAAATTCACATAGTACACTCAATAAAAATATAATCAAAAAAATCATCAATAAAATAGAAGAAGTAGATTTATCTATTGGCTATGATAATGTTAAAACAACAACTAAATTTAAAATAAATAACGAAAAAAGAATCCCTATCTTTTTGGAGGAGTTGAACAACACGCTTAAGAAAAACAATAAAACATTGATTATTGCAATTGACGAAGTGCAGTTGTTGAAGGAAGCCAAGATTGATTATTTATTTGCAAGCATATATGATAATTACAAGAGCATAAAGCTTGTTTTCACAGGTTCTGAGATTGGGTTATTGGATGAGTTTATTGGCGTCAACAATTATGATGCACCATTATATGGAAGATACTTTGAGGTTGTTGAAACAAAAAGATTAAGAAGGCAGGAAAGTTATAATTTTTTGAAGGGTGGATTCTCACAATTGAACAAGAATATAACTGCTGATGAGATTGAGCTTGTTGTTGAAAGGCTTGATGGTATTATTGGCTGGTTGACACAGTATGGTTATGAAAGATCAAAAGGTGCGTCTTTTGATGACTGTATATACAAAGTTGTTAATATCGGGATTGAGCTAAACAGAAGAGAGTTCAATAATTTTTTAACAACAAGGAAAGAAAAGGAAAGTTATGTTAGGGTAATGTCTATATTAACAAAAGGTGTGCATAAATGGTCAGATATAAAGCGAGAATTTGGCAAGCAAGGCATAAAGTTAAAAGATGCGCAGCTATCATTATATCTTAAGGCCTTGGCAGGCTATAGTTTCATAGAAGAAAAAAACAGAGAGTATTATATTACAGATCCATTACTTGAGAAAGTATTTGGATAAATTTTTTAAAACCTACTCATATAAAAAACTTATTATATAATATAAGAATATGTTATTAACTAAACGGAAGGCATTATCTCCACTAATCGCCACCATTTTATTAGTAGTCGTAGCCGTAGTCTTAGTCACAATAATTTTAGGTTGGGGTAAGAGCTTTACCACAACCAGTTTAAATAATGCAAATTCTATATTAAGTTACAAAGCAAGCGATGCGCAATATTATTTAACAATCAAAGACGGGTCAAATGGCAGATATTTTGTATCATATGATCCCCCAACAAGTTTTGATAATGGTTCAATAACAATAACAGATTTTAGTTGGTTAGATTACA
>Ga0172368_10003274_pt1 | contig 19844 bp, 16 predicted proteins | sample Lak11m_FD_114540 | JGI IMG/M metagenome (GOLD analysis project Ga0172368, IMG submission 114540) | Freshwater microbial communities from Kabuno Bay, South-Kivu, Congo - kab_022012_11m | ecosystem: Environmental > Aquatic > Freshwater > Lake | place: Democratic Republic of the Congo: South-Kivu...
ATGGTTGGCTTCCTGCCACACCACATCGTAGCCCTTGTCTTTCAGGAGCTTCTCCATGAGCACCTGTTCGTTCTTCCAACGCTCGGTCGCAAAGTCCGAGAACGACAGGCCAACCAGGATCTTACCGCTTGCGGCGGGCGCAGCGGGCGCGGCGGTGGGTTGAGCTGCGGCGGGCGCAGCCGTGGGCTGGGCGGTCGGTGCCGCTGTGGGCTGCGCGGCGCAGCCAATCAAGGTGGTCGAAAGCATCGTCAGGGCGACGGCGAGCAAGATGAGACGCATCAGTTTGGACCTCATCTGTCATCCTCCTTGTGAGTGAACAGGTTTCGTGAATGCAAACGGGGAAACGGCACTTCCTGGTAAATCGGTAGCAGATGCACCTCCTTGTGTTGTCTATCCATGTCGTTTTCGAGGATGCCGCTCTGGCGTCTACTTTGTGGCAGACGGATTCCTACTTGTATTGCCACAACAGTTTGCGACGATGACCGAAAGTGCTCAGAGCGGTGGGTGCGAATACGATCGTGCCGCAACAGGGGGTGTCAAGCGGCTCAATTTTCGGCAGTATACCACAACAAAAAGAGCCTGTGCACCCTCTTTCCCCCCGTTTTGCTCGTCGGATTTCCCTCAATGCGATTAGGGGGAATCCCCTAATTTCGCCCCATCACGAAGTACCTGCTTCGGTTTGTTCGATGCGGGGGTGGGGAATCTCGACCTGGATCAATGCGCCGCCCTCAGGTCGGTTTTGAAACCGCCATCGTCCCCCTAACAAAGCCACCCGTTCGGTGATGCCCAAGACACCGTAGTGCCCCTCGGCTGGCAACCTCGACAGATCGAAATCCTCGGCAAGGCCGCACCCGTCGTCGGCGATGGAGAGCATCAGCCGTCGCGGGGAGGTGTGTTCCAGGCGGATGTCGACCGTGCCGGCTGCCGCGTGCTTGCGCACGTTGTTCAACCCTTCTTGCACGATGCGGAAAATGGAGAGCTCGGTGGATTCGGGGAGGCGGCCGAGGTTGGGGTCCAGGTTCAGCGTGACCCGAATGGCCGTGCGTTTGCTCCACTCATGCGTGTACGATTGAAGCGCAGAGCCTAACCCCAGGCTATCGATAGTCGGCGGGCGCAGGGTGCCGCAGATGTGTCGCAGATCGCCCACCAGATCGCGCACGCTGCCCCGAACATTCTTCAGTTCCTCCTCCAACACCGGAGTGACCGATGTGCTGGCCCCGATCTCCTCCAGCCGGTAGCCTACACCCAGAAGATCCTGGATTACCTGGTCGTGGATCTCACGCGCCAGTCGTTTGCGTTCCTGTTCCAGCTCGGTCAAGAGCCGCCTCTGCGCATCCTGGAGGGCCATATTCGCGCGATCCAAGGCCTCGATCTGATCGGCCAACTGATCGATGAGCTGATGATTCAGCACATCGTGGGTCTCCAACTCGCGTTCCAGGAGCGATTGCCGATGATACAGCTTCTCCGCCTGTTCTCGGGCGCGATAATAGCTATCCAGAGCCCAGATGATCGGCGTGAGTTGTTGTTGGTCGGCGGCGCCCACCATCGCGGCCAGGATTTCCTCACGGTCCGTTTCGTCGGTGCGGTGCTCAGCGGTGAGGTGTCCGTGACGCAGCACGATGATGCGGTCGGTCACGGCCATCAGATGGTCGACATTGTCGCTGCAGAAAAGGACCGCAGTCCCCTGCTGTTGCCACTCCTGGATGAGCGAGAGGAGCTTTTGCTGATAAGGGTAGCTGAGGAGCAGGCCGGGGTCATCGATGATGATGAGCCTGGCGGGATGGGTCATCGCCCGGGCGATAGCTATCAGTTGGCGCTGTTCGCCCGACAGGTTGGCCACCACCTCGCGCAAGGACGTGTAGCGCATCCCTAACCGGGCCAGGATGCGGGCCGCCTCCTCATCCATCCGCCGCCGATTTGGCACCTTGAGCCATCGGTTGACCTGTGGCCAACCGATCTCGCTGCCCAGAAAGACGTTGCGGCTGATGTCGAGCCCTTCGGCCATCTCCGGCTGTTGGTGAATCACCTCGATGCCCAGTGTCCGCGCCCGAAACGGCCAGTTCAGCCGTTGCCCGGCGAAGTAGATCTCCCCCGAGTTCGGCGTGTAAACGCCCGCCAGCGCCATCGCCAGAGCCGATTTCCCCGCTCCGCTCTGGCCGGCAAGGCCCACGACTTCGCCGGAACAAATCTCCAGGCTCACCTGGCGGGTCAAGGACAACGTGCCCAGGCTTTGTGAGAGACCGACGGCCTTCAGCAATGGCTCCATGCGCTCCCCCTACCGCCTCCGCCGCCAGTAGTCCAACAGGATGGACAACAGGATCATGGCCCCGATGGCTGCCGTCTGCCAGTAGGACGGGTAACCCAGAAGCACCAGCCCGTTGTAGAGCATCTGTGTGACGACCGCACCCAACAAGACCCCGAGGGTGCTGCCGACGCCGCCGAACAAGCTGGTGCCGCCGATGACGGCCGAGGCCACGACATCAACCTCGTAGCCTATGGCCGCGGCCGGAACCGCTACCCCCAGGCGCGCCGCGATGATCAAGCCGCCGATCGCGGCCAGCACCCCGCAGAAGGTGTAGACGGCCACCTTGAGCCCGACCACATTGACGCCCGAAACGAGCAATGCCCGTTCGCCGCTGCTCATGGCAAAGATATCGCCCCCGATCACCGTGTGGTTCAGCAGCAGCTTGACCAGGAGTGCTATGCCGAGCGCGATCAGAAAGGGGAGTGGCACCGATAGGGGGCCGATAGAGACGTCGGATTGCCCCAGCCGCAGGAATGCCTCAGGCATGTTGGTGACCGACCAACCTTTGGTCAACCCATAGGCAATTCCCCGGGCGATGCTCATGGTGCCCAGCGTGACTACGAACGGAGGCAGTCGTACGCGAGCCACCATGCTGCCGTTGACCCAGCCCATGATCACCCCGACAAGCAGCCCGACAAGGATCGCCAGGGGCACCGAAACGCCTACTTGCATGCAACGAGCCGTGACAAGCCCGGCCAGGGCCATCGTTGCACCCACCGAGAGATCAATCCCGCCGATGATGATGACCATGCTCTGGCCGAGCGACACGATGGCCAACCAGGAGAAGTTCCTGGATAAGTTGGCCAGGTTATTGCGACTGAGAAAGGTATTGGTCTTGAGGCTCAGAAAGACGAGGACCGCGAGGAATACGAGCAGAACGACAAACACCTGGCGATTGGTCAAGTCGTTCCAGATATGCCTCGGTGTGATCCGAAGGGTGGGGGTCTTGAGGGGTTTGGGTTCCCCACCCGTCTTGTCATCCGCCACGTGGCCGCCTCTTTGTCGGGATGAAAGTGATGATGTTCTGGTTCAGGCGAGAACATCATCGATCATCTGGCGCATCGTCGCCGCATCGAGGTCTTTTTTGTCGAGGAAAGCCGCCGCGCCGGCTTCCATGCCGAGACGACGGAACTCCCGGTCGGGATAGGCGCTGATCAGAATAATCCGGGATTGGGGCTGCAACGCTTTGATGCGCCGGGCGCAGCGGATCCCGTCCTCTTCACCGAGGAGCACATCCACGAGCACCAACTGAGGCAGCGTGTGCTCCACTAGGTGCACCGCTTCGCTCGTGTCCTCGGCCTCGTAGATGACAGCCTGGGGATACGCCCGGCTTACCATCCGGCGAAGCTGGCTGCGATAGCGAGCATTGTCGTCTACCAGGAGCGTGGTGAGCCGGTTCTGGGGGAGCAGCTCGATGAGACCGGGGGCGGCTGCCGGTCCGGGCGGGTTCAGTACCTCCGGATGCTCGGTCACATAGTGGACCGCCTCCAGCCGGCTTTGAACGTTGAGCTGCCGGTAGATCCGGGTGAGGTGATTCTCGATAGTCTTGACGCTGAGACCCGTCTCTCGCGCCAGGCTCTGATTATCGTAACCCTGGAGCAACAGGCGCAGAAGCTCCCGCTGGCGATCGGTGAGAGCGGAGGACGGCGCGCAAAACTCAGAATAGCTGAGCAACTTGCCGATCAGGTTGCTGGAAATCCATCGCTCGCCCGCCAGCACCCGCTGTACGGCCAGTTTTAGATCGCTGAGGGGCTGGTCCTTGAGGTGATAGCCATTCACGCCGACTCCCAGCAGCCCCTGGACATAGGCATCGTCGTCATACGCGCTGACGACCAGGACTTTCATGGCCGGAAAACGTGCCCGAATTTGACGGATAGCGGTCACTGGCTCGAAATCCGGCATCGTCACGTCGATCACCAGCAAATCGGGTTTCAGCTCGTCAAGGGTTCTCACCAGCGATGGGCCGTCGCCCACCTCGCCTACAATCTCCAGGTCCGGCAAATCCTGCAGGGCATTGCGGATACCTGATCGCACCACTGCATGGTCATCGGCAAGTAGAACGCGTACTCTCCCCATGCGGCGCATTATAGCATCCTTGCCTGGCGTTGCCAATGGATGTCGGGTTAGGAAGCATGAGGCAAAACCCACAGGTTGCGTAGGGGATTTCCCCTGTCAGGGCAACGCGCAGACGGGATCTTCCTGAGAGATTTTCCTACCCTTGTGGAGAATGGTCATCCGTAGTATATTTCTTGCTGGAGGAGGCAAGATGAGGTATACGTCAGCCGGCCTGGCATGCCTGATGCTCTTGTTGTTGATAGCGGGCGGTTGCGTTTCATCGAGAGAGCCGAGTGCGGCGCGCAAGGCCGTCACGATCGTCGTCATCGGCAAATCGGTGAACCCGTACTGGTCCAACGTCGAGAAAGGCGTCGAGGCCGCGGGCAAGGATCTTGGCATCAGCACGATCTTCTTCGTTCCTCCTAAGGAAGATGTGGCGGCTCAAATCCAGACACTGGAGGCTTACATCGCCCAAGGCGTGACGGGCATTGCCGTCGCGCCATCGGACCCGGAGGCCCTGGAGCGGGTGATGAAAAGGGCTGTTGATGCGGGGATTTTCGTGACCACGTTAGATACGCCCCCAGCCGAAGGCAGCGTCTCCCGGGTTTACATCGGCACCGACAACTATGTTGCAGGCAAAATTGCCGGGGAGACGCTGGCCAAGCTGCTGCCCAACGGCGGCAAGGTGGGCATTCTGCGCGGCTCCGACACGGCACTCAATGCGTTGCAACGCACCGAGGGCTTCCTTGCGGCGATTGCTGGCACCGGCATCGAGCCCTTGCCGCCTGTGAACGACCGGGAGGATGTAGCCGCCGCGCTGCAAATGGCCGACTCACTGATTTCGGCCAACCCTGACCTGGTGGGCGCGTTCGGCGTCTATGCGGTGGACGGGCCGGCTTGGGCAACGGCCATCAAAGAGGCCGGCTCGGTGCACACGATCCGAACCGTCTGCTTCGATGACACTACGGACATTATCAACGGTATCAAAGAAGGAACGATTGACGCCACCGTGGCCCAGCGCGAGTATGACATGGGTTACAAGTCGGTTCAGATCATTGACATGATGGTCGAGATCGGTGTGCCGGCCGCGCTCAGCCAGGCGGGGGCCGTCAACGGCGTCATCAACACCGGCGTGGATGTGGTCACCGCCGCCACGTTGAAGGACTACGAGGTGGCGCTCGATGCCCGGGGCATTCTCCACGAGTGGACCACGCGCGGCTGGGAGCCGCCCGCTACCGCATCGTCCGGTGGTTGATCGCCTGCCGGCGCCGGACAAAAGCGCACCGGCGCAAGTTTCTGCGCCGGTGCGGCGGGCGGAGATCGATTCCGCTCCGGTCGGCCTCGTTCAGAGCATTACCGGCCCATCAGGTGGTTCAGGATCAGCCAGTCCAGCTCCTCGTAGTCCCGCGCGGCGACCAGCTCGGCCACGCGCTGCCGATCCAGCGCCCGGCTGAGCTCGACCAGCCGCAGGAACATCTGCATGGAGTTGCGCAGGTGCTTGGTCGCCAGGTCGGCAGGCTGCGTGCGGATGGCCTTCACGTCCAGGCCGACGATGCCGACCTCCCAGAAGCGGTTCTCGTCCAGCACGCGCACCTCGTTGAACGCCCGGCGCAGATCCACCGCCGCGAACGAGCGGTCCTGATCGAACTTGAGCCCGTTCTGGTCATTCAGGTGCACACTCCACAGCTTGCCGAACGCCATCGCAAACCCAATCTCGTCCGCCGGGTCCAGCCCAGCCAGGATCGAGTGCGCGGATTCCATGAGGACGCCGACCCGTTTGGGATCGTCGGCCTGGAAGCCCAGCGCCAGGGCGTGGCCCATCGTCGGGATGTAGGCCAGATCCATCGGCTCGTTGGGTTTCGGCTCGATCGCGATGCGCAGCTTCGGGTCATACGCCAGCAGCGTGTTGACGGTCTCCAGCAGGTAGCCCGTGGCCCGCACGATATCCTTCGACTCGCGCATGTAAGTGCCTTCACGCGCCAGCCACAACACCATCAGGTCACAGCCTAGCTCCTGTGCGATGTCGGCGGCCCGTTTCGAGCGCTCGACGGCGTAGGCGCGCGCCTTGGGGTCGTTGGACGTGTACGCGCCGTCGATGGTCATGGGGTGTTCCCACAGCCGCGGTGCCACGAATTCGGCGATCAGTCCCATGTCGTCGAGCTGGCGCCGGACGCCGCGCGCCCGCTCCCGGACTTGGGCCGGCGCGAGATCGTTCAACTCCGGCACGGCGTCATCATCGTGGAACTGCACCGCGTCGAAGCCCAACTCCTTGTAGACCGGCAGCTTTGCGGCGAAACTCAGGCTCGGCCGCACCGTCGGGCCAAACGGATCGGCGCCTTCGTGGATGTTCCAGGGGCCGAAGGAAAACCGGTAGCCGTACTTTTCCATGCCTTTTTCTCCCCACTTCTGCTCTTCTTCTTCAACGCTGCCCATCCTGTGCGAGCCGGCATCGGCAGCGCACAGGATGAGCGGGGGGCTCAATACTTCACGTCGACCTGTCGTTTGCTTGCCGCCGATTCGAGGACCGCATCGCACACGCAGGCGGCGCGATACCCGTCCTCGAACGTCGCGCCGTAGGGTGCCACCGGCTTGTCATTCACGATGCAGTCCAGGAAATGCGTCAGCTCGTGGACGAAGGTGTGCTCCCACCCGATGATGTGCCCGTGCGGCCACCAGTTGCTGATCCATGGATGGTATCCCTCGGTGACGATCACCTGATGAAATCCCTGCGTTTCCTTGGGCTGGTCGTCGATCCAGAAGACCTCCAGCTCGTTCATCCGTTCCATGTTGAAGCGGATGCTGCCCTTTTCGCCGTTGATCTCCAGCACCTCGTGATTCTTGCGGCCCGCGGCGAAGCGGCTGGCTTCCAGGGTGCCGATGGCGCCGTTGGCGAACTCGACGCACGCGACGAACGCGTCATCGACTTCCACCTTGGCCATGCTGCCGTCCACGTTGGGGCGCTCGGGGATGAAGGTCTTGGCCATCGCGCTGACACTGGTCATCTCACCGACGAGATGCCGGCCCAGGTCGATGATGTGCGCGCCCAGGTCGCCCAGCGCGCCGCTGCCCGCCGCCTGCTTGTCCAGGCGCCAGATCATCGGCGTGCCGTAGTGCGGCATGATCCACTCCTGGAGGTAGACCGCACGGAAGTGGTAGATCCGGCCCAGCGCGCCGCTCTGGATCAGCTCAAAGGCCTGGCGGATGGCCGGGACGAAGCGGTAGTTGAACGCCACCTGGTGCTTCACGCCCGCCTTGGTCACGGCATCCAGCATGGTCTTGGCCTCTTCGGCGGTGCGCGCCAGCGGCTTCTCGCAGAAGATGTGCTTGCCGGCCTCCGCGGCCGCGATGGACGGCGCCGCGTGCGTGTCGTTGGGTCCGCCGTTGTCGAAAAGCTGCACCTCGGGGTCAGCGATCAGGTCACGCCAGTCAGTGTAGACCTTTTCGTAGCCGTAGCGTTTGGCCGCCTCTTGGGCTGCCTCGGCGTTCCGCCCTGCGATCGCCACGAGCTTGGGGATGGCCGGCGGGGGGTACATCATGTACGGGATTTTCTTGTACGCGTTGCTATGCGCTTTGCCCATGAACGCATAGCCCAACATGCCGACGCCGACTTCAGGCACCGCGCCTTCGGCCCTCGGGCCGGCCATCGCGGTGAAAGATTGCTCGCCCATCGTTAACTCAACTCCCTTCATGGTGGCCCGACATCAGATATTAGGTATTGCATATTCCCCAATACCTAATACCCAATCCCCAATACCTGGTCACTTACTCGCAAACGCCGCGTCAAACGCGACCGATGACGCGGTGAAGTCCTGCTTGCGGACCATCGCCAATGCTTCCGGCGCACCCCACTCACGATCCATGCCGCTGTCTTCCCACTCGATGGAGAGCGGCCCGTGATAGCCGACCCGGTTGAGCCCCCGAATGATCGGGTCCCACTTCACATCGCCGTGGCCGGGCGAGACGAAGTCCCACCCGCGGCGCGAGTCACCGAAGTCGAGATGCGATGACAGGATCGAGTTGCGGCCGTTGAGTTGCACGCGGGAGTCCTTCACGTGGCAGTGGAAGATCCGGCTGCCGAACTCCTCGATGAAGAACACCGGGTTGATGAACTGATGGATGAAGTGGCTCGGGTCGAAGTTGAACCCGAAGGCCGGATGGCCATTGACCGCGGCCAGTGCCCGTTGGGCGGTGTAGATGTCGTAGGCGATTTCGGTCGGATGCACTTCCAGCGCGTACTTCACGCCCTCGGCCTGGAAGGCGTCAAAGATCGGCGTCCAGCGGTCGGCGAAGTCCTTGTACCCCGCCTCGATATCGGCCTGGCTGGTGGGCGGGAAGAAGTACAGCTTGCCCCACACGCTGCTGCCGGTAAAGCCGTTGACGACGCTCACGCCGAGCTTCTTGGCGGCCTTGGCGGTCAATTTCACCTCTTCGGCGCAGCGCTGGCGCACGCCTTCAGGATTACCGTCGCCCCAGAGGCGAGCCGGCAGGATGTTCTTGTGGCGCCCGTCGATGGGGTCGCAGACGCATTGGCCCACCAGGTGCGTGCTGATCGCAAAGCACTTCAAGTTGTACTTGTTGAGGATATCCCATCGGCTCCGGATATATGCATCGCTCTCGAGTGTCTTGTCGACTTCGAAGTGGTCGCCCCAGCAGGCGAGTTCAAGCCCGTCGAAGCCCCACGCGCTGGCTTTGCGCGCGACGTCTTCCAGGGTCAGATCGGCCCATTGGCCGGTGAAGAGTGTAACTGGTCGAGACATGCTTGCCTCCTTGTGATGATTGGTTGGAGCGTTGACACGTTAGAACGTGCAAACGTGCAAACGTCGTTACTCTGCCCCCAACGATTTCAAAAACTCATAGCTCTGCAACACCGCTGCATCCCCGGCGATTTCCAGGGTGCTGTAACCGTCGTAGCCGGCCGCAACCAGCGCGTTGAAAACGCCCTTGACGTCCATGACGCCGGTGCCCAGCGGGATGCCAGACATGCCCGCGCCGAACTGCTTGCCGCGGTTGGCCTCCATTTCGGCGGGCCAGTCCTTCCAGTGAACGTGCTCGATTCTGTCGGCCAGGCGGAGGAACATGGCGCGCAAGCGCAGCCCGTTGCGCTGATGCTCCGAAATGCGCCGGCTGTGCACACGTCGACGACCAACTCGCTGGCGCCGGCCACCACCGAAGCCGCCGGCCCGCCGCCGATCTTTGTCCCATCGGTCAGCACCAGCCGCTCGTGCCGGAACTCCCGGATCGGGAATGCATCCCACACGGCCGCTGGCTGAACGAGTTCCTCCGCGTCGGTCAGTGCAGCCTCCCAGTCGGCTCGAACACCGGGTCGCGTCAGCAGTTTCGGAAGTGTACCGCCGACCTGTGCAAGATACTGCTCCGAGTCGAAGCGGACATTCCAATCGCGCTTGATATGCATCATCTCACCGGAAATCGCTGCCATTGGACACGAGTTTCAGGCAATGGCAGCGTCCACTCCGGCAGCCGGACGATCTCGCCGCCGCGCAAGGCCGAGTCGTGCGCGCAGATGCCAACACACGTCCAGTTTGCCGCCTGGACCGCGTTCAGGAACGGCTCCCGGTCGTCGACGATGCTGCTGACGAACTCGTTGATCACATCACATTCAGCAACTCACGCCATCAGCTTCCGCAGAAACGCCATTCCGTCCACGGCCAGGCTGTCGGTCGTGGGGGCCAGCGGCCGCCAGACAGCCGCGGCGCGGGCGATCTCCTTGACTTCGGTGGAGAACGATTCGATGACCATCGCGCCGTTGTAGTCGATCTTCTTCAACGCGGCCCCAACCTCGTTCCAGGTCACATGACCGGTGCCAGGCGTGCCGCGGTCGTTTTCGTTGGCATGGACGTGAAAGAGCCGCGGACCGATCATTTCGATTGCCTTGCCCAGGCTTTTTTCTTCGATGTTAGCATGGAACGTATCGATCATCAAGCCGACCGCCGGGCTGTCGATCAGGTCCACCAGCTCCAACGCCTGCTCGGCCAGGTTAATGAAGCTGGTCTCGAAGCGGTTGAGCGGTTCCAGGGCGAAGCACACGCCCTTCTTCTCGGCATAGTCCGCCGCGATACGGAGATTCCTGGCCGTGCGGGCCAGATCCGCCTTGCGCATTTCGGGCGTCTGTTGCCACTGTCGGCCCACGGCTGAGTAGAGCGGCCCGGCGAGCACCTTGCCGCCGAATGCGGCGACAGCATCGGTGCAGTGCTTCAGATAGTCGATGCCGTTCTGTTGGATCGCCTCGTCGGGGTGGGACGGGTCGCGCGTCGCGCCCATCACCGCGCACACACTGGCGCCCAAACCGGTCCGCGCATATGCCTCGCCAGCCTTCTCGAAGTCCACATCACCGATGCTCTCGATAGGGATTTCGACCAGGTCGAACCCCAGCGCCTTGGCCTTGTTCAGGAAGTGCAAATCCTTCGTCTGGAAAGGCGATGCCCAGAGGAAGGTGTTGATGCCATATTGGATCATGAGGATGCTCCTTGCAGGTTGGCTGCCGGGGATAGGGGCTGGGGAGCAGGGATCGGGGCGGACTTCCACGTTTCCAGTCCCCAGTCCCCAATCCCCAACTCCTTCTTGTTACGGCTTTACCTGTACCTTGATCGGATCGTGCGCCCGTGCCTTGAGGCCCTGGATGGCCGTGGCTGCCTGGGACAGCGGCACGTAGCCGGTGACCAGCGACTCGACGTCCACCAGGCCGTTGGCGATCGCCGCGATCGCGGTGGGCCAGACCCCCGGCGCCAGCCACGAGAAGCGGATTTGCTTGTCCATGGTATGTGTGGTGAGCGCCGGCACGTGGATCACATCGCTCTCGTTGGGCAGGCCGAAATGCACGATGATCGCCGCGTTGCCCGTCGTGTCGATGGCCTGCTCGAACGCCTCGTTGGAGCTGGTGGGCACGATGGAACGGTCGGCCAGCGCGCCGTGCGTCAGATCGGCGATGGCTGCCTTGAGATCCTTGGCGTAGTACGGCGACTTGGGGTCGACGGTGTTGATCAGGTAGTCAGCGCCCCACTTCTTGCCTTCCTCCAGGCGGTAGTCGCGGGTGCCGATCAGGGCGATCTTGCCCGCGCCGGTGGACTTGAGGTACTGCACCATCATCAGGCCGATGGGACCGGGGCCGAAGACCGTCACGAACTGGCCGGGCTCCAGATCGAGCTTCTTCACGCCGTATACAGCACATGCGAACGGCTCGATGGACGCGCCGGCCGCATAGCTGACGGTGTCGGGCAGCTTGAAGAGGCCGGTGTAGTGCGAGAGCGCGTACTCGGCGAACGCGCCGTCGGCGTTGACGCCGGGCACGTAGAGGTTGGTGCACAGGTTCGTGTGGCCGCTGGCGCACGCGTAGCACGCGTTGCAGTGCTGCACCGGGTTGATCACGACGCGGTCGCCCGGCTTGAAGAGATCCTTGGCGACCTTGCCGACCTCGACCACCTCGCCGGTGAATTCATGGCCCAACACGATGGGCATCTTGCCCGTGGGACTGAGGCCGTAGTAATACGAGATGTCCGAGCCGCAGATGCCGCAGTTCTTGACGCGCACCAGCACGTCGATGTCCGATACATGCGGGATCGGCAGCTCCGCCATCTCCATCTGTTCGGCAGCGGAAAAGACCTGGGCTTGCATCATCTCAGTCATTGCATTGTCTCCTGTGTGAAAGGGTATCAGGTATTGGGTATTAGTGTACGCACAGATCCAGGTTCAATACCCAATACCTAATATCTGGTGATTGCTCATCCGTACTTCGCGGCCAGATCGTCCATGAACAGCTTCGCCGGGCCGGTGGCCTCCAGCGCGCTGGCCCAGAAGCACAGATCGATGGGCCACCACTCGTCGTGGTAGCCGGCTTCGTCGAGCGCCTTGACGATGGGCGGGAAGTCCAGGACGCCCTGGCCGAACGGCGCATGGGTGCTGGTTTCGCCGTCGTGCAGCGTGCCATCCGAGTCGATGAAGTGCACGTGGCTGATCTTGCCGGTGAGCATGTGGGCGAACTGCACCACGCCGCCGGGCAGTGTTTCCTTCTCGCCCAACTGGCGGGCGCCGACGACCGCGCACATGTGCGCGTGGCACGAATCGAAGAGCACGCCGAAGTTCGGGTGATCGACTGCGTAGCACATGCGGACGACCTCGCTGGGCTTGTTGAACAGGAAGCCCGGCTCGAACTCCCACACGAACTTCACGCCCATGCGGCCTATCGCTTCAGCCGCCATGCGGAAGGTTTGCGCGGTGCGCCAGAAGCAGGTCTCGTAATCCATGCCGCCGGGGATCTCGGTCGGCGGGACGATGGTATCCGTGCGCATCTTGTTCGTGCCCAGGTCCAGGCAGATCTCCGCGTGCTGCAGCGCCACGTCGACGTAATCCGCGGGGTTGCAGAGCATCGGCGGCACCGCGCCGAAGTCGGCCGCGATCCCCGACACGCCCAGCCCGTGGTCATCCAGCAGTTTCTTGACTGCCAGCCGTTTGCTGCGGACCCTGGCATCCTCGAAGGAGAGGTGCGGCCCAAACACGCCGAAATCGACGCCATCGAAGTTCATTGCCTGGAGGCCCTTGACGACGTCAGTCAAGGCGATGGGCTTATCGGCATAGCCTCCCCAGATGTATGCCCAGGTGCCGACGGAAATCTTCTTCTTAGCCATGAAAACCTCCCTGTTTAGATGGTATGTCTTGTTGGTTGCTGGTCGTTGGTTGCGAATTGTTTATGCGCCTGGCGGAAACGGATTGATCCTCGGCACATCCAGGTTGATGTCCGGGCCGAAGAACTTGAAGATGATCAGGTCTGTGTCGCCGGTGTTCTGAACCAGGACCGGCTTGACCGCTGCATCGTGCGTGATCAGCAGCTCGTCGCGGCCGAAGTCGAGGCTCTCAACCTCGTGGCCGCCGTAGATGCCCTTGCCGCGCCAGACCAGGATGTTGTGCACGCCCTTTTCGACGCTGTGGAACTGTCCGCCGGGCTTCACCACCAGCCGTTTGCCGCTGAATTTGGTCGTGTTGTAGTAGATCCACGATTCTTCGCCGCCGGGCTGGCGGGTTTCCTCGATCGGGACGGGCGGGGTGTGGCGGTTCTCGTAGAAGTACGGGTCGCCGCTGATCTCCCAGTCGATCTGCTCCAGGATGGCGCGCTCGCCCAGCGTGGCGCGATCCTCGGGCGTCACGTCCTTGAAGAGCAGCTCCTTGGAGATGATCTTGCCTGCGTTCAGCGCCTGGAGCATGGCGAAGACGTCTGAGTCTTCCTGCAGCTCGATGGTCAGCGCGGTGCCGGGCGCATGGAGGACGCCGGATGGCAGGTGGAAGCCCTCCCCGCGCACGTTCAGGTACGCGCGCGAGTGCTGGAGGATCAGGTCGTCGTTCCATTCGACCAGGTATTTCAGGAGGATGTCCTGTTTGCCTTGTTCGACGATGTAGGGGTGGACGCCGAAAAAGGTTTCCGGGTGCGGGCCCAGGTCGACGTCTTCCGGGAAATAGTACGCTTCTTCCTTGGGGTTATGACCCAGTTTCGCCGCATCCTTTTTCATCTGGTGGATGTGGAACGGGATGCGCGCGCCGAAATCGTAGATCTTCGCCAGGCGGCCCAGGCCCTTGTGCGTCGCTGCGTACTCGGCGCCCATGATCAGGTCGCCTGCCACCTCGACCGCTTCCCTGAGGGTGATCCGCTCGCCGGGAATGGTCACGTAGCTGAGCCCTTCGTCCGGCGGGCCGACGCGGTTGTCGGCATGCGTCGTGGAGCCGATCCAGCGCTCGGAGATCCAGCCCCGCTCGCCGACCTCGTACTCCTCATCCTTCAGCCCCAGGCGCCGACCGGGCGGCAGGAAATCCCGCGCCACCCACGCCGGCTCCAGCCGGAAGATGCCGTTGCCCTGGGCGAGGGCGGTTTCGACAATAGCACGCTTCGTGTCTTCAGCCATTTTACTCATCTCCGAAGGTCAACATTCCAAGAATCGCACGCTCTAACGTTTTATCGCGCCAGCTCCCCGAACCGCGCCGCGATCGCCAGCGCCGGATCGACCGGCACGTGCGCCCGCTTGACGTCCTTCGGGATCAAGATGGTCGGGGTCGGCTTGATCGTCTTGCCCTCGAACTGCGGCAGCCACTGTTTCTCGGCTTCCAGCATCTCCGCGGCCATGTCACGGATCTCCTTCAGCGTCAGCGTAGCCGCCGAGAGCGGGTCCATGGCGCACGCATGCACGATCTTCTCCGTGTCGCCCGACATCCCGGCTTCGACCGTCAGCCGCTGGACGTTGACGTTGGTCATGTTCAAGGCCGCGCACTGCGAGGGCAGGTTGCCGACGAAGGTCTTGTGGATGCCCACGCGATCCACGAAGAGCGGGTATTCGGCGCAGCAGTCAGCCGGCAGGTTCGAGATCATGCCCTCGTTGATCACGTTGCCGTTGAGCCGGAATGTCTTGCCGGTCTCCAGCGCCTCGATGATGTATGAGCCGTACTCGACGCTGCGCGGGGGCAAGGCAGTGGGCTGTCCCGCAAGGATCTGCTGGCCCTCGTATTTGTCGGCCACGTACTTGCACCAGTTGTAGTACGCGCCGGTCTCGCCGCCGAACGCCGGCTCGTCGCAGTAGAGGTCCAGCGCCTTCTGGTTCTTGCGGAAGTAGGGCAGGTACTCGGACAGGTGGCCGGTGGATTCGGTCATGAAGTAGCCGAACTGGCGGAACGCCTCGCCGCGCACTTTCTCGTTGACGTAATACTCCGGCTCCTCGAAGCGCGCCCGCAGCTTGGGATAGAGGTCCTGGCCCTGGTGTTCGAGCTTCAGGAACCAGGCCATGTGGTTGATCCCTGCGCAAAGGTAGTCGATCTCGCTCTTCGGCACATCCACGTAGCCGGAGATCAGGTCGAGGGTCGTCTGCACGCCGTGGCAGAGGCCCACGAACGGCACCTTCGTCGTGCCCAGCGCCCAGCAGATCATCGCCATGGGGTTAACGTAGTTCAGCAGATACGCATTCGGGCACAGATCTTCCATGTCGTGCGCCATATCGAGGGTGGTGGGGATGCTGCGCAGCGCACGAAAAATGCCGCCCGGCCCCAGCGTGTCGCCGATACACTGGTCCACGCCGTGCTTGAGCGGGATCTTGTAGTCGTACTCGAAGCCCTTCACGCCGCCCACCTGGAAGGTGGCGATGACATAATCGGCGCCTTTCAGTGCCTCGCGGCGGTCGGTCGTGGCCCAGACGCTGGCGTTCAGGCCGTTGTCTTTGATCACCCGCTTTGCGAACGCCTCCACCTGCGAGCTGCGCGTGGTGGTAGGCGCCATCAGCGCAAACTCGGTGCCGTCGAGGCCAGGCGTGCCCAGGATATCGAGAATCAGGGTCTGGCAGAAGACGATGCTTCCTGCGCCAATGATGGCAACCTTTGCCATGTGTGCCTTGTATACTGTAGTCCGAGCGACTGGGCTACAGGTATACGCCTCCTTTCCGAAATGAGTTGGTCCGTCGCTCCTGGTCGAGAGACAGGCAAGAGCAACATGTGTCCCGGCGAGGTGTTGGCTGTCGCAAGTACGGAGGTTACGTCCATCTGTCTCTCACTTGACAAGTGCCGTAGCCCGGGTCACAGTGATACCGAGGTAAGGCGCACTGCCCAAAGCTACTTGCGGCATCGGTCCGTCAGGAAGTCTTTTCTGAAATCGAACAGGCACAGGGGATCTCGGAGCGATGGAACGGAAGCGGCGAGGGGCAGAGATCAAATCGGAGGACAGAGTCCTTTTCCCATCACGCCTGTCGTCATCGTCGAGATGTGCTGGGCCTGGCGTCTCCTGACTGGGGCAATACTCGTCCAGGCTGAGATCATCCACAGTGTATCACTGCGCCGTTCCAAAGATATCACAATACGGCGCAAGGATGTTCCAAACCTGTTCCAACTTGCCCCTTGAGCAGATCACGATTCGGGCTCACGCAAAGCCGCCAGGAACTTAAGGAACCCTTTGTTTTGTCCTGGCGACTTTGCGTCTTTGCGTGCGATTTGTGATCTGCCAAGTTTCGCGCTTCACCCATCTTCACCGCGCAGGGACCCGTCCGGATTGTAGACGCCGTATTTCCACGCAGCCTCGATCAGGGCGTGGATATTGTCAGCCGGGGTGGCCGAACCCAGGGCGCAGCCCGGCCCGAGAATCAGCTCGCCGCCCGGCCCGAGGATCAGAATTGCCTCGCGCGCGGCCGCATCCACCTCGTCGGGTGTGCTGGCGGCCCAGATGAGCTCAGGATTGATCGGACCCAGGAAAGTGGCGCGGCCCCGCATCAGGTCTTTAGCCTGCTGCAGGTTCGTCTTGTAGTCCAGCTCGAGGATCGGCGCGCCGGTGGCCAGCATTTCGGGCAGGATGAGCGTCGAGTCGCCGCAGATGTGCAGCGACATCGGGAAGGCCGGCGCAGTGATCGCCGCGATGGCTCGGCAGTCATAGGGGTGAGCCCATTTGCGGTGCAGTCTCGGCCCGATGATGTCCACGCCTAGCTCGCCGGCCGAGGTTCCGTGCGCACCCGCCTCGCGCAACGCCTGGGCGTAGCGGATCTGTACTCGCACGCAGTAGTCGAGCAGCCGGGCGATGAGCTCCGGCTGCTCGTTGTATGTCATGTCCAGGATGAACTGCTCGTAGCCGCGCAGCGCGGCCGCCAACGCCACCGGCCCCTGATCGGCGCGGCCCATGATGAACACCGTATCGCCCAGCTCCCGGCGCAGGATCCGGACGGCATCTATCACGTGCGAAAGTGGCGGTGTGGTGGCCGGATCGGGGATCACCAGTCCGTCAACCTTTTCGAGCGACTGAGCCAGAACATGCTCGCCCACGCGCGGCGGGCGATCATCGAAGAAGTCGACCCGGCAGCCGCAGGCGCCGGCCTCAGCGACGACCCCGTTCTCGATCAGGAGCATGTCGTGGCGGAAATCCCGCCAGAACGTGAGCTGAGCTTCGGCCATCATCTCGCCGCTCTGCAAAGCCTGGGCCATCGGCATGCCCGCGTAGGCGGTCGTGGTCAGGAAGTTGTGCAGGTCCACGGGCACGCGGTCGGGGATGCCGTGGTTTACGACCGTCATTACGCGCTCGTACGAAGTCATGCTTTGCATCGGTGGTTACTCACTGATAGACAGGCTCAGTACTTCAGCTCGATTCGCCGCCCGGTGCGCGATGAGCGCATGATGGCATCCATGATTACCTGGCAGCGGTAGCCATCCTCGAACGTGGCGCCGTAAGGGGCCACCGGCTTGTCGTTGGCCACACAGTCGAGGAAATGGTGCAGCGCATGCACGTGCCCGTATTCCCACCCGGCGTTATGGCCCACCGGCAGATAGCGTGTCTGCAAGGGATGGCCGGGATCGGTGACGGATACGTTGGTGAACCCTCGAACTTCGGGCAAAGGTGCGCCGTCGATGAAGACTTGCAGGTGGTTGGGGTCTTCCAGGTCCCACGCCAGGCTGCCCAACGCGCCGTTGATCTCCCAGGCGTGCTGGTTGCGATGCCCGGTCGCGACACCGGAGGACTCGAGCGTGCCGGTCGCCCCGCTGGCGAACTCGACCAGCGTCACGCTGCCCTCGTCGGCCGTCACGGTTTCAGCCTGCCCCGCGCGTGAGACGCGCGTCGTGTTGTAGGTGCGCACGAGACCGCTCAGCCCCACGATCTCGCCGAGCAGGAAGCGCGACATGTCGATGATGTGCGAGCCGATGCCGAGCAGGATGCCGGATTTCGTGCCGGATGCGTACCAGGCATCCTCAAGCGGTGCGCCGGGGTTATGGCCCGGCTCTTGCAGATAACGGCCGCGGAAATGATAGATCTTGCCGAGCGCTCCCTTGTCGATCAGCTCTTTGGCCAGCCGAACCGCCGGGAAGAAGCGGTAGTTGAAGCAGCACAGGTCTTTCACGCCGGCCTTGGCGACGGCATCGCGCATGGCCGCGGCGTCGCGCACCGTCATGGCCAGAGGTTTCTCGCAGATGACGTGCTTGCCAGCCAGGGCGGCCGCGATGGAGGGTGTCCGGTGGCGGTCGTCCGGGGTGACGTTGTCGATGATCGTGATGCCCGGGTCCTGCACCATTTGCTTCCAGTCGGTGTAGTACCCGCGGTAGTGCAGGCGGGCCGCGGCCTGGCTCACCTGCTCTTCGTTCCGGCCGCAGATGGCGACCAGCTCGGGGTAGGCGGCCGGCGCAGCAAAGCTGTAGGGGATCTTGAGGTAGGCGTTGGAGTGCACCTTGCCCATGAAGCCATGGCCGAGCACGCCGATTCCCAGCCGCGGCTCGTTGATGATCGCAGGGTTCGCCGTCTTGAAGCCTTGCGTCGTCACGCCGATCACCTCCTGCAGCGCCGCTGCGCCTGCAGACCCTGCAAGTACTTCACGCTTTGCTCGACGGCTACATCCTCGTCGCCCACCTCGGGGTGCGCGTAATCCAGCTCGATGGCGAACAGCCCCTGGTAGCCGGTGTCCAGCAGGGCGTCCACCAGGCCGGGCATGTTGATCACGCCCTGGCCGACGGGCACACAGCCGAAGAAGTACCACTCCTGCGGGCTTGCACCGTAAATGGGCTTGACGTCCTTGGTGTGGGTTGCGAGGATGTGTTTGCCCAGCAGGCGTACCGACGCGACCGGATCATCGCCGATGCGCAGGGCGTTGCCGGTGTCGAAGCACATGCCGAAGTATGGCGAGTCCACACGCTCCACAAGATCCATGTATTCAGCGGTGGTGAAATCGAAGTGGTTCTCCACGGCCAGTTTCACGCCCTCGCCTTCGGCCATCTGCGCGGCTTCTTTGAAGATGCCCGTCAGTGCCTTGAGCTGCGGCTCGTGCGGATCGTTGCGGTAGTCGAGGCTCGATCCCACCACGCGCATGACGTTGGCGCCCAGGATGCGGCAGACGCGAAACATGCCCTGCAGCTCGGCCATGGCCTGCGGCGTCTTGCCGCCTTCGAAGCCCTTGGGATGCCCCCACGCAACCACCGGCTCCAGGTGGCCCTGGTCGATGATCTCCTTGAGCCCCTTGAGATAGGCATCGTCGAAGCTTTCGAAGAAACAGGTTTCGAGCGAGACGCCGTCAACCTTGAGTTCATTCGCCCGGTGCAGGAAGTCGTGGTATGTGATCCGGCGGGTGGGCTCGCCCAGGGGGCCGTAGACCTCACCGAAGAACCGATGATAGCAATAGCTATCAATTCCAACCTTCATGGTATGTTCCGCTCCTTCTGATATGTTGCCGGAATGACACTTCTGAGCCGGTACGCAAACGGCACAGGCCTGCAAGGTGTCCCCTGCAGGCCTGTGGACCTGTGATTCAAACTAGAGCCAAGCCCGCGGTCGGTTCATTACTGCCCAGCGTGCGCTTTCATGTACGCGGCGACATTGGCGTCGAACTGTGCGAAGGTCGGCTTCATCTTCTGATAGGCCTCTTCGTAGTAGGCCAGGTCCCATTTGAAGGCATTGGAGGCGCGACCCTGCATGTAAGTATCAGTTTCCCACGGGATCGCAGCGCCCAGGTTGGTCGCGTCCAGCACGGCGGCGGGCACGATC
>Ga0172368_10003275_pt1 | contig 19840 bp, 20 predicted proteins | sample Lak11m_FD_114540 | JGI IMG/M metagenome (GOLD analysis project Ga0172368, IMG submission 114540) | Freshwater microbial communities from Kabuno Bay, South-Kivu, Congo - kab_022012_11m | ecosystem: Environmental > Aquatic > Freshwater > Lake | place: Democratic Republic of the Congo: South-Kivu...
CAGAACGGTGGCGTGGGTCTGGCGCCGTATCACGACTGGGAGAGCAAGATCCCGCAGGACTGCAAGGATAAGGTGACTGCGGCCACCGATGGCCTCAAGTCCGGCGCCCTCAAAACCGGCTACCAGCCATGACGATGCAGCGGGCCTAAGGCGCGAAGCGGCTCCTCGATCCGATTCGCGCTAAGGCTTGGTCGACCCGGGGGCGAACTGGTCTACTATAACAACCGGTTCGCCCCTTTTTTGCTAAGACTGGGAGCTGGATGCTGGAAATTCATGGCGTTTCCTCGTTCCAGCCTGTTTTTCCGTGAAACGAGTCCCCTCGTGTCCAGCTTCAAGCATCTAGCTTCGAGCTTCCCATCTCCAAGGAGGCGTAATTATGCCCCTGGCACTTGAGGCGCGCAACATCACCAAGCGGTTTCCAGGCGTCCTCGCCAACGACAAGGTCAACTTCCAGCTCGAACAGGGTGAAATTCACGCTTTGTTGGGGGAAAACGGCGCCGGTAAGACCACCTTGATGAACATCCTTTATGGATTGTACAAGGCCGACGACGGCGAGGTCCTGGTGGACGGCAAATCCATCACCCTATCCGATCCCAGGGATGCGATCAAGCACGGGATCGGCATGGTGCACCAGCACTTCATGCTCGTGCCCGTGATGACCGTCGCCGAGAACGTCATGCTAGGCACTGAGGAATCCACTCCCCGTTCCTCCTTCCTCGGCCCGTTGAGCCGCCTCAATATCCGTGCCGTGGAAGATAAAATCAGAGCCCTTTCCACCCGCTACGGGTTGATCGTGAATCCGAGCGATTACGTGCTGTTACTTCCTGTCGGCGTCCAACAGCGCGTGGAGATCATCAAGGCGCTTTATCGTGAAGCTCGCATCCTCATCCTGGACGAGCCGACCGCCGTGCTCACCCCCCAGGAAGCGCGGGACCTCTTCAATATCATGCGGTCGCTGGTGGCGCAGGGTGTCTCGATCGTTTTCATTACCCATAAGCTCAAAGAGGTACTGGCTATTGCCGATCGTATCACCGTGATGCGAGCCGGGCACGTGGTGGGCAGCACGACGCCAGCTCAAACCAGTGAGGCGCAATTGGCCGCCATGATGGTCGGCCGCGAGGTGATCCTGGAGGTGGAAAAGGGCGAGGCAAAACCCGGCGCGCCCGTGCTCAAGGTGGAAGCCCTCAACGTGCTCGACGACCGCAAGACGCCAGCCGTGCGCGGGGTGTCGTTCGAAGTACGCGCCGGTGAAGTCCTTGGTATCGCCGGTGTACAGGGCAACGGCCAGACCGAGTTGGTCGAGGCGATCACCGGCTTGCGCAAGGTCGAGTCGGGCCATGTTTACATGGGGGTTGACGACCAGGTCAACCACTCGCCCCGGCAGATCTTCGAGCACGGCACGGCTCATGTGCCGGAAGATCGTCAAAGGCATGGCCTGGTGCTTAGCTATCCCGTGCGCGACAACCTGGTACTGATCACCTATTATCGGCCGCCCTTCTCGAAAAAAGGTGTGATCGAGGAGGACGTTGTCGCTCAGAACGCAGCCAGGCTCATCGAGGAGTTTGACATCCGCACGCCCGGCGCTGAAACGTTGGTGCAGACCTTGTCCGGCGGCAACCAGCAGAAAGTGATCGTGGCTCGCGAGCTGAGCCGATCGGTGAAGCTGCTGGTAGCCGCGCAACCGACTCGCGGGTTGGACGTCGGCTCCATCGAGTTCATTCACCATCGCATCGTGGAACAACGCGATGCCGGCAGTGCCGTCCTGTTGGTCTCGGCCGAACTGGACGAGATTCTAGCGCTCTCCGACCGGGTGGCGGTGATGTACAAGGGCGAAATCCTCGACATCTTGCCGATCCAGGAAGCCACGCGCGAGCGGGTTGGCCTGCTGATGGCCGGCGTGCATGAGGCGAGGTGAAACGATGACTGCAACTGCTGAAGTTCGCGAACCGGGCAAGGCTCAAGCCTTGCTCTACCGGGGGGGGATACCCGTGTTGGCCGTCCTCGTAGCCTTGCTCATCGGCGGCCTTGCCATGTGGGCCTCCGGGTCCGACCCGTTTGTGGCTTACAAAGGACTGATCGACGGCGCTTTCCTCAAGCCGCGCGCTTTCGACGAGACGTTGGTAGCCACATCCCCCTACCTTTTCCTGGCGTTGGGGGTTGGGTTTGGTTTCAAGTGCGGCCTGTTCAACATCGGCGTGGAAGGCCAGTACTACATCGGCCAGATCACATCGGTGTGGGTCGCGGTCAACCTGGTCGGGCTGCCACTGGCTATCCACTTGCCGCTGACCATCCTGGCGGGCATGCTGGGAGGCGCAGCCTGGGCGGCCGTTCCCGGTTTTCTGAAAGTACGTTTCGGCGCCCACGAAGTTATTACCACCATCATGTTGAACTACGTTTCCTTCTTCCTGGCGGACTACCTGGTCGGTTTGAAAGGCCCCATGCGTGATCCCCAGGCCAGCGTGCCGCAGAGCAAACCGATCCTGACTTCAGCACAGTTGCCGCGGTTCAATGAGCTGCCCGCCATGATGGCCAGCCCCATGACGCGGATCGTCACCGCCTTACTGTTGGGGATCAGCCTCTATCTGCTGGTGCGCCTGATCGTCCGCTACGGCTTCGGCGGTCGTTTCCGCCGGACCAACCAGTGGATCACCCTGGCTATCGGCCTCGTCTTGACGGTGGGCGTGTGGGTGTTGCTGGGCAACCTCACCGCGCTGGGTTGGGCGTTTACCGACAAGGCGAGCCGGCTCCACGTTGGGATCATCCTGGCATTGGCAATGGCAGCACTCATGTGGTGGCTGTTGTACAAGACAGCGTTCGGTTTTGAGGTGCGCACGGTCGGCGCGAACCGGGATGCTGCCGGCTACGCGGGTATCAACATCACCCGTAACATGGTCCTGGCGATGGCGATCAGCGGCGCGCTGGCTGGCCTGGCCGGCACGATCGAGGTGATCGGCCTGGAACGCGTGCTGAAATCTTTCTTCTCGGCAGGCTACGGCTTTGACAGCATCGCCATTGCGCTGCTGGGGAATAATGATCCGATCGCGACGATCCCATCGTCGCTGCTGTTCGGCGCTCTGCGCAACGGCGCCGATCTGATGGAGCTCCGCTCCGGCGTGTCGAAGCAGATGATCTCGGTCGTCCAGGCGTTGATCCTGATGTTCGTCGCGGCGCCCGCGGTGATCCGCTGGATCTTCCGCATCAAGGCCCCGCATGGCGAGAAGGCCATAACCGTCACCAGCGGTTGGGGCAAGTAGCCCAAAGGAGGATCACTGATGGACTTTCATTCTCTCCTGGACCTTGCCCCGAGCATCCTGGCGTCAGCGCTACGCACGGCCACGCCCATTGCGCTGGCCGCGTATTCCGGCGTCCTCGCCGAGCGCGCCGGTGTCGTCAACATCGCCATCGAAGGCATGATGCTGATGGCCGCCATGGTCGGCGACCTGGTGATGCTCTACTCCGGCAGCATCTGGCTGGGTGTGATCGCCGGCGTGCTGTCCGCCGGCCTGCTGGCGCTGGTCCACGGCGCACTCAGCATCACGTTCAAGACCGACCAGATCATCAGCGGCACCGCGATCAATATCTTCGCCACCGGCTTCACCGGCTTCTTCTACAAACGCTTCCTGGCGACGCCGACCTTGTCGCGGCCCTCGCCAAGCACGCTGCAACCTATCAAGATCCCCTTGTTAGGCGACATCCCGGTCCTGGGGGACGTCTTCTTCCAGAACCGGCCGATCGTCTATCTGATGCTGATCCTGACGGGTGTGATCTTCTACGTGCTGTTCTACACGCCATGGGGCTTACGGGTGCGATCCGTGGGCGAGCACCCCCAGGCCGCCGATACGGTAGGCATCAACGTCTTCAAGGTGCGCTACATCAGCATCTTCCTGAGCGGCCTGGTGGCCGGGTTGGGCGGCGTGTGGTTCAGCCTGGAGCAGGTGGGCCACTTCGATATGCTGATGACCAACGGCAAAGGCTTCATCGGCCTGGCCGCGATGATCTTCGGCAAGTGGAATCCGTTGGGCGCGTTGGGCGCTGCGGTGATGTTCGGCCTGCCCGAGGCGCTCCAGATCAACCTGGCGATGTCGTTCCCGGACATCCCGTACCAGTTCATGAGCATGATCCCGTACATCCTCACGATCATCGTGCTCACGGGCGTGGTCGGCCGTGCCATCGCCCCCGCTGCGGACGGCAAACCGTACGAAAAAGGTTGATCGATCTACATAAAGATCTCGACGGGATGCGAAAGCGAGGACTTCGGAGATCGCAAGACTTCCGAGGTCCTTTCTTGTGTGTTATACTGTTCCTCGAAAGAATTATCGGAGGGAAAACGATGCTCACGACTGTGGGACAGTATCGGCGCCCGGCAAAGGTACGGGTACGAGATCGAGGCGGGATCACAATTCCTGCCGACATCCGTCGTGATATGGAGATTGCCGAAGGTGACACCCTTTCCTTGGTGCAATTGGGTGAGACCCTGATCATGACGCGCAAGAAGCTGGTGATTCCAGAGATCAGTGCGGACGTGGAGCGCATGATGCAGGAGGGCGGCGTCACGCTTGAGGATCTGCTGCAAGACCTCGACAATCAGCGCGCGATTTACGTCAGGGAACGGTATGGCATCGAGGCCTAGAATTTTCCTGGACACCAGTGTCTTGATTGCCGGCCTTGCCTCAAGTACCGGCGCCAGCCAGGTGATTTTGACCCTGGCTGAGGCGAAGCTGATTTACCTTGTTGTCCCGGATGAAGTCTTTATTGAAGCGGAGCGGAATCTGAATGCTAAACTCCCCCAGGCTATTCCCATGTATCGACGTTTCCTGGCTGCATGTCCACTGGAATGTATGACTTCCCCATCTTCTGCCGATGTTGAGGCAGCCCGCTCGATGATTCATCCGAAGGATGCACCGCTGTTGGCTGCAGCTATGCTGGCTGAGGTAGACTACCTGGTGACCCTCAATACGCATCACTTTCTGGATGACCCGGAAGTGGCGTATAAGTCCGGTCTGCGTATTGGGACTCCCGGTGACTTCCTGGCCTGGCTCCGTCAAGGTCTGGAGCATTGGAGCAGCATTTCACCGGGACGTTCTCTATGAAGAGCGAACGTTTACACTTTCCAGGCAGCCAGGCCTATCAACTCGAAGGCCGGCTCGATGTGCCCGACAGTGGCCGGCCCGTGGCCTACGCGCTCTTCGCCCACTGTTTCGGGTGCACGAAGAATCTGAAGTCGATTGCCCGCCTCGACCGCGCATTGGCCGACGCTGGCATCGGCGTGCTGCGCTTCGATTTCACCGGGCTGGGAGAGAGTGAAGGTGACTTTGCCGACACCAACTTCTCTTCCAACGTCTGGGATGTGGTCGCTGCCGCCCATTTCTTGGAAGCAAACTACGAAGGCCCGCGACTGCTCATCGGGCACTCGTTCGGCGGCCCGGCGATGATGCAGGCCGCGCGCTTCATCCCCTCGGCGACGGCTGTTGCCACTATCGCCGCGCCGGCCGATCTGACGCACATGCAGAACGCCATCCTGAGCGCGGCGCCGGATATCGAGGAAACAGGCGAGGCCGAGGTGATGCTGGTGGGCCGGCGCTTCCGCATCAAGAAGCAGTTCCTGGACGACCTGGCGCACAACAACATGGCGCAAATGATCGCCAACCTGCACCTGCCGCTGCTTATCCTCCACGCGCCCGCCGACGACATCGTGCCCATCGAGGACGCCGAGCGCATCTTTGCGATGGCACGCTACCCCAAGAACCTGGTCGCGCTGGATCGAGCCGATCACTTGCTGCTGGAAGAGCAGGATGCGCGTTACGCGGGTGAGCTGATCGCGGCTTGGTTCCGCCGCTATTCGGACGTATAATCCGGCACGGGCAATGATCGCCGGTTAGTGGCAGACTGGGCTTTTCTCCTGGTTTTGCCGCTGACCGGTTATTTTTGTGTTCAGGGGATGGCATGAGTTTCATCGAGGTTCTGTTGGTCGCGCTCGGCCTGGCGATGGATGCTTTTGCAGTGTGCCTGGGCGCAGGCACGACCCGGCATCTTCACGGACCGCGGCCGGCCTTCCGGCTGTCGTTTCATTTCGGGCTATTCCAGGCGCTCATGCCGGTGTTGGGTTGGCTGTTGGGATCGACCGTGCAACGCTGGATCGCGCCCTTCGATCATTGGGTCGCATTTGCCCTGCTCGCCTTTGTCGGTGTGCGGATGATCCGCTCCGGCCTGGATGCAAACGGAGAAGCGCAATCGACCGATCCTTCGCGCGGGGCGACGCTGATCATGCTGTCCGTGGCGACCAGCATCGATGCGCTCGCCGTCGGGCTGTCGCTGGCGGTGTTGAGTGTGGGCATCCTCTATCCGGCCATCGTGATCGGCATCGTTGCTGCTGCCATGTCGCTGCTCGGCATCTTCCTCGGCGGACGCCTGGGCAAGGTTTTCGGTAAGCGCATGGAAGTCATCGGCGGGCTGATCCTGATCGGGATCGGGGTGAGGGTGGTGATCGCTCATCTCCTGTGAAGCGCCTGTGGTATAATATGATCCAATCGCTCTATCGGATGGGGCAACTATGGAAACGACCCAGTTGGCCGACAAGCTGACAGGTTTTCTGGCGCGGCAGCCGGACGTGCGCCTGGCCTATCTTTTTGGCTCGCAAGCGCGGGGAAATGCACACGCCCTGAGCGACGTGGACGTGGCGGTCTTGTTGGCTGAACGACTCTCGCCGTCGGAGCAGAGTCGTGCGCGCCTGGATCTGATGAGCGAATTGATGACTCTGTTGCACCGCGAGGATGTGGATGTGGTCGTTCTGAATCAGGCGTCGTTGCTCCTACGCCATCGCGTCCTGCGGGACGGACGACTGCTGTACGCGGCTGATGACAGTGAACGTGTGCGCTTCGCCTCCGAGACCTATCAGTACTATCTGGATTGCCGTTACATGTACGACGTACTGGATGAGGCCATGTTTACCAGGCTTCGGGAGGGCCGCTTTGGTCGTGGACAAGTCAGTGCTTCGCGCTCGCTTCGACAGGCTCGAGCGCTGCATCGCGAAGGTGCGAGCGGCGCTTGAGGACATTGATGAGGAAACCTACTTGCAGGACACTTTTCTGCAGGATGTCGTTGAACGCAACCTGCAACTCGCCAGCCAGATCGTGTTGGATGTATGTACGCACGTTATCGCCGAACAAGGATGGCAGAGCCCTGGCAGCTATGAGGAAGCCATACGGATTCTGGCGCGCCATGACGTGATCCCGGCGTCGTTAGCAGGACGGCTCAAGGGGATGGCTGGTTTCCGCAATGTCCTTGTCCATGAGTACCTGGAGATCGACGAGCATCTGGTCTACCTGGCAGCGACCGATCATCTGGAGGATTACGAACTGTTCGCTCAGCACCTGGCCACGTGGACGGCACGGGGCTAAAAGATCAACAGAGGTTTCCAGGAGGAGGGAAAAACAATGCGGAGTCTGCTGGCAGGTTTGCTCGTTGCGTTGATCATTGCCGGTGTTGCCTTGCTGATAGCGGGCGTGGGCGCGTTGGGTGTGGCGGCTATCGGTTTGCTGCTCCACCATTGGTTTGATTTGACCCAATGGCAGGGCACGCTCGTCGCGTTGGCTGTGGCCCTCGGCCTGGGCTACCTCGTTTACAAACTCTCATCCCAGGTTCCGGCTTCCCGACCGTGGGAGGAGGATTTGAGCGATTGGGACGAGGATGAGGACGAAGACGAGGAGGAGTTCGAAGCTGAAGAGCCGCCCATCGTGCCCTGGCGACGGCAGCGCCCGGTTCCCGGCGAGCTGCCGAAGGACAAACCTGCGCCGTCGGCCGGCGCAACCAAGCGCAAGTAAGCGAGATCGCAGCGATGGCGTATCGTGATCTGCGCGAGTTTATGGCTCGCCTCGAAGTCGCTGGCGAGCTGGTGCGCGTGAAAGCGCCGGTGAGCGCGTCCCTGGAGATCACCGAAATCGTGGATCGGGTGAGCAAAGGGCCGAACGCGCAGAACAAGGCGCTGCTGTTCGAGAATGTCCGAGGCTATGATCTGCCGGTGCTGATCAACGCCTTCGGTTCCGCGCGACGGATGGCGTGGGCGTTAGGCGTCGCTGATCTGGATGAATTGACCGCGCGCCTGGGGAGCCTGCTCAAGCCCGAGCTGCCGCGCGGCCTGGGGCCGATGTTTGATAAAGCCGGTGAGTTGTGGGGCGCGTTGCGCAGCGTGGGGTTGGGCCCCAGCGTCGTGCGTACCGCGCCGGCGCAAGACGTGGTGCTGACCGGCGAGGATGCCAGCCTTGATCGCCTGCCGATCCTGCAATGCTGGCCCAAGGACGGCGGCCGGTTCATCACCCTGCCGGCGGTGATCACCCGCAAGCCCGAGGCTGGCACGCGTAACGTCGGTATGTATCGCCTCCAGGCTTACGACGCTCACACCCTGGGGATGCACTGGCAGATTCACAAGGGCGGTGCCGAGCATCAGCGGGCGGCAGGCGATGCGCGCATCCCGGTGGCCGTCAGCCTGGGCGGTGATCCGGCGGTGATGTGGAGCGCGTCCGCGCCGCTGCCACCTGACATCGACGAGTTTCTCCTGGCCGGCTGGCTGCGCGGCAGGCCGGTGCCCCTGGTCCGCTGCGTCACGCAGCCCATTGAGGCGCCCGCGGACGCGGAGATCGTCATCGAGGGCTACGTCGATCCGCACGAAGCGCGGCCGGAAGGCCCCTTCGGCGATCATACCGGCTACTACACGCCCGTCGCCGACTATCCGGTGCTGCATGTCACCGCGATCACGCACCGCCGCAATCCGATCTACCCGGCCACGGTGGTCGGCCGGCCGCCGATGGAAGATTACTGGATGGGGAAAGCCACCGAGCGGTTGTTCCTGCCGTTGATGCGCCTTTTCCTGAGCGAGATCGTGGACGTAGCGATGCCGGCCGAAGGGGTGTTCCACAACCTGGTTTTCGTCAGCATCCGCAAACGGTTTCCCGGCCACCCGCGCAAGGTCATCAACGGCCTGTGGGGGCTGGGTCTGATGATGCTGGCGAAGTGTATCGTCGTCTTCGATGAGGGTGTGAACGTCCAGGACAGCGCCGAGGCCCTCTGGCAGATGTTCGGCAACGTGGACTGGGCGCACGATGTGATCATCCAGGAAGGGCCGACGGATGCGCTCGATCACGCCTCGTACCGGTTCACGTACGGCGGTAAGATCGGCATCGACGCCACCGCCAAGGGACCTGCCGACGGCTATTGCCGCACGTGGCCCGAGCCGGCCGTGATGCCGGCCGCGGTGCGCGACCTGGTCACCAGGCGTTGGCACGAGTACGGGCTGGGATGAAGCAAATCCGCACCCTGCTGGATCTGGTCAGGTTCGAGCACACGATCTTCGCCCTGCCGTTCGCCTATCTGGGGATGGTGCTGGCTGCGAACGGTTGGCCAGGCTGGAGCAAGTTCATCTGGATCACGATTGCGATGGCCGCGGCGCGCACGTTCGCCTTTGCCGTCAACCGGCTGGCCGATCGCTTCTACGACGCACGTAACCCGCGCACCGCGCACCGTCCTTTGCCGCAGGGCCAGGTGAGTCTCACCGCCGTTCGGGCGCTGGTGCTTGTTTCACTGGCCGTGCTGGCGCTGGCCGCCTGGCGCTTGAACCGTTTCGTCCTGACACTTCTGCCCGGTGCAGTGGTTTTCCTGATCGGCTATTCTTACGCCAAGCGCTTCACCTGGCTGTGCCACTGGGTGCTGGGTCTTACCGACGGCATGGCCGTAGCCGGCGCCTGGGCCGCGGTCACCGGCTCGTTAGCGCATCCCACGCCGTGGCTGCTCTGGTTTGCTGTGACGGTCTGGATTGCCGGCTTCGACCTGATCTACGCGTGCCAGGATACCGCGTTCGACCGGGCGGAGGGGCTGTATGCGGTGCCTGCCCGCTTCGACAACGCCACTGCGCTGCGCTGGGCTAAGATCGACCACGCCCTGACCGTGCTTGCCCTGGCTGCCGGCGGGTGGCTCGTGCACCTGGCCTGGCCGTTCTGGGTCGGGCTGATTGCCGTCGCCGGGCTGCTGTGGTGGGAGAACAGCCTGGTGAAACCGGATGACCTGAGCCGGCTCAATCTGGCGTTTTTCAACATCAACGGTTATATCAGTGTCCTCGTGTTCATTTCAGCATGGGCCGGCATGGTGCTCGCCGGCCGTGGCTGACCCGGAACTTGATCAAGAGAGAGGTTCCACGTGAGAAGAAAGCTATTCCTGGCGCTGGCGCTCGTGATGACGACGCTTCTCGCCGCATGTGTGCCGGCAAAACCGGAAGAGACCACGCTGAAGCTGGCGTTGATCCCTGTGCTTGACGTGATCCCGATCCCTATTGCCCAGCAGAACGGTTACTTCGCCGAACAGGGCATCACGGTGGAAACGGTGCCGGTAAAGAGCGCGCAAGAACGTGACGTCTTACTGCAAACCGGGCAGGTGGATGGGGTGCTCAGCGATCTGCAATCGGTCGGGTTGCTCAACAAGGATGGGGTCAGGGTCAAAGCGGTCTACAGCGCCCGTCGTCCGTTTCCCGGCGCGCCGATGTTTCGCATCCTGGCTGGACCGAATACTAACATCACCACTCCTGCCGATCTGAAAGGAGTTGAGATCGGTATCAGCGCGAACACGATCATGGAGTATCTCGCCGATCGCATGTTGACGGCCGAGGGTCTGGAGTCGGAGGAAATCGCCAAGATCGAGGTGAGCCAGATTCCGGTGCGCTACGAGCAGCTCATGAACGGCAATATCAAAGCTGCCGAGCTGCCCGATCCGATGGCCCAGGGCGCGATTGCCGGTGGGGCCAGGCTGATCGTCGACGATACCAAATACCCCCAGTTTTCTCAGTCGGTGCTCACCTTCACGGCCGATACTCTGAAGAACAAGCCCGCCACGGTGAGGAAGTTCCTTGTTGCCTGGGAGGAGGCCGTTCAGGAGCTCAATGCCCACCCCGAGAAGTACCAGGATATCTTGATCGAGCAGGGACGCGTGCCGCAATCGATCCAGGATAGTTATAAGATGCCGCCTTTCCCCGGCCGTGGCGTTCCCAGCGAGACGGAAGTCAAGGATGTCGTGGAGTGGCTCAACGCCAAGGGGCTGATCAACCGCGACATCCCGTACACTGAAATGGTCGATACATCGTTTTTGCCGAAGTGAATGCGTGTTGCGTGGAGCGTGTTGCGTGTTGCGTAGAGCGTTGATGGTTTGCGAAAATGAATCCACATTACGCAGTACGCACCACGCAATACGCAGTACGCACCACGCACCACGTCTCACGCTCCACACTGATACGTGCGCGTCCTGTCCACCATGACATCCCCCATTCCGCCCGCCATTCAAATCAACGACCTCCATTACGCTTATCCGCCGCGGATCCAGGGTGAGGCGCCGGTAGAAATCCTCCGGGGCGTCAATTTGCAGGTTGACCGCGGGGAGTTCGTGGCGCTGCTGGGCCGGGTGGGAGCGGGCAAGACCACGCTGTGCATGACGCTCAACGGGCTGGTGCCGCACGCCACGGGCGGCATCTTCCGCGGCGACGTGACGGTGCTGGGGCGGAATACCAAGCGCCATGCCATCGCCGACCTGGCCCAGGCAGCCGGCCTGGTCTTCCAGGACCCGGAGACGCAGCTCACGCAGATGCGAGTGGAGGATGAGGTGGCGTTCGGGCTGGAGAACCTCGGCGTGCCGTCGGAGGAGATCGAAGAGCGGGTGATGTGGGCGCTGGACGCGGTCGGGCTGGCCGCCTACCGGGACCGCTCACCGCTGCTCCTGTCGGGCGGGGAGAAGCAGCGAGTAGCCATCGCCGCCATGCTCGCCATGCGGCCCCAGGTGCTCGTGCTCGATGAGCCGACCGCCAATCTCGATCCGGCGGGGAAGGGCAGCGTGTTCAACCTGCTTGCGCGGCTGGCTCACGAGCGGCAGATCACGATTTTGCTGGCGACGCAGGAGATCGAGCGTGTGGCGCGTTATGCGGGGCGGGTTCTGATTCTTCACGATGGCCGTATCGGCATGGACGGCGCACCGGCCGAGATCTTTTCCCAGGCGCCGCGCTTGCGCGAGTGGGGTGTCGGCGTGCCGCAACTGGCGGAGCTATCCGATGACCTGTCGCGGCAAACGGGCCGCTCTTATCACTTCATACGCCTCGGCCAGGCCTTCGCGCAACTGAGGGCGGAACGGTCGGCTGGGTTTGCAAACAGCCGCCAGGTCGCGCCAGACGAGCTTCCAACCTCCAACCTCCAACCTCCAACCTCTAACCTCCAACGTCCAACGTCCAACCTCCAACTCGACAACGTCTCCTTCACCTACCCCGACGGCACACCGGCCCTGCGCGACGTCAGCCTGACGATCGGCGCGGGCGAGTTTGTCGCGTTGCTGGGGCCGAACGGATCCGGCAAGACGACTCTGGCGAAGCACTTGAACGGGCTGCTCAAGCCGGCGCGCGGCCGCGTCCTCGTGGCCGGCCGCGACACTCGTCCGCTGCGCGTGGCCGAGCTGGCACGGTTGGTGGGATACGTCTTTCAAAACCCCGATCATCAGATCTTCGCCGCGACGGTGGAGGATGAGGTGGCTTTCGGGCTGCGCCTCCGGGAGCTGCCGCCTGCGGAGGTGAGGCAGCGCGTGGAGGCCGCACTGGCTCCGTTCGAGCTGGCCCCCTGGCGCGATCTGCCGCCAGCGCTGCTCGGCTGGGGACAGCGGCGCCAGGTCGCACTCGCCGCGGTGCTTGCCACCCAGCCGCAGGTACTCATCCTGGATGAACCGACGGGAGGGCTAGACAGCCGCAGCCGGGAGGATCTGATGGCGGTGGTGGCAGCGTACAACCGCACAGGCCGCACTGTGCTTCTCATTACCCACGACATGCGGCTGGCGGCCGAGCACGCGGGCCGTGCGGTTGTGATGCTGGACGGGCGTATCGCGTTCGACGGGAGGCCGGCCGCTCTTTTCGAGCGGCGGGACGTGCTGGCGCAGGCCAAACTTGCCGTGCCCCCTGTGGTTCGGCTGTCGCAACGCCTGGCTCCCTACGGGCTGACGCCGGGCATGCTGACCTGTGCCGACTTCGTAACAGCCTGGCAGGCATTGCTGCGTCGCACCGGCGCCACGACGCCGGGAACGGAGAGCCGGCAGGCGGAGGATGCCGATGGGCGCTAGATTCGATGTCTACGTGCGGCGTCACACCTGGCTCTACGCCCTCGACCCGCGGGTCAAATTGGCCCTGGTAGCGGAAGCGATCCTCTTCACGTTCCTCTGGCCGACCCTTTGGGCTGCCGGCGCAGTCAGCCTGGCATGTCTGGGCCTGTTGTGGCTGGCGCAGATGCCGTGGGGCCGGATTGCCCGCTTTCTGCGCGGGATCGCGGCGCTGCTCATCATGGTGCTCGTGCTGACGGCGCTATTCGCCGACGGGCCAGGAGTGGTATGGCTACAACTTGGCTTCCTCCGGGTGACGGCCGCGGCGCTGATGCAGGGTGCGCTGCTGGCCGCCCGGTTGCTGGCCCTGGGGTTGATCTTCTTCTTCTGGCTGAGCACCACCGATCAGGCGTCAATGGTGCGCGGGTTCGTGGCTCTGAAAATGCCCTACACGTGGGGGTTAACGCTGGCGCTGGCGTTGCGCTATCTGCCGATCCTGGCCGGTCTGTTCGAGCAGGTGAGCGAAGCGCAGCAGGCGCGTGGCCTGGACCTGAGTCAGCGACGATTCGGTGAGCGACTGGCCGCCTATCGGCCTGTGCTGATCGCCATGGTAATCAGCGCGCTCCGCAACGGGGAATGGCTGGGGTGGGCACTGGAGGCGCGAGCACTGGGAGCGATGGGTGCTCGCCGGTCGGTCTTCCGGCCTTTGCGCCTGCGCGGGACCGATCTGTTGGCGTTGGCGGCGCTGGGGAGCGCATTGCTGGTGGGACTGGCCTTGCGCATGTTATAACAGTGTATGGGGAATCACTTTTGTTCGGGGCCGAAACGGGTAAACTACATTTACTTGGGGCCAGGGTTAGGCAGGGCTGGCAGTGCCTAACTCCGGCCCAGTTATTTCTATCGACCCGCAGATTCTTACACCGACGGCAGGCTACGGCGCATGATGGCGTAGTTTTCCAATGCTCTGCCGGCTCCTAACGCCACGCAAGCCATGGGATGCTCGGCCACAAACGCCGGCACGCCCGTCTCTTTGGTGACCAGCCGGTCGATATTGCGCAGCAACGCGCCGCCACCGCTCAACACCATGCCGCGGTCGATGATGTCGGCCGCCAGCTCGGGCGGTGTCTTCTCCAGCGTCTGCCGGATGACGCCGGTGATGGCGCTCAACGGCTCGGACATCGCCTCGGTGATTTCATCCGATGTCAGTGTGATTGTTTTGGGCAGGCCAGCCACCTGGTCACGCCCACGCACCTCCACCGTCAGCTCCTCGGATAAGGGCAGCGCGCTGCCGATGGTGATCTTGATCTCCTCCGCGGTCTGCTCACCGATGATAAGGTTGTATTTCTTGCGCACGTAGGCCATGATCGACTCATCGGTACGGATGCCGCCCACGCGCACGCTGCTCCAGACCACGATATCATTCATGGAAACCACCGCGGCCTCGGTCGTCCCGCCGCCGATGTCCACCACCATGTTGCCGGTCGGCGTGCCGATGGGCAAACCGGCGCCGTAAGCCGCAGCCAACGGCTCGGGGATCAGGTAAGCTTCCTTGGCGCCGGCTTGCATCGCTGCATCATGCACGGCGCGGCTTTCCACGCTGGTGACACCTTTCGGCGTGCTGATCATCACCCTGGGGCGAAACATCGGGTTGCGGCCGACCACTTTGCGGATAAAATAACGCAGCATCGCTTCGGTGACCACGTAGTCGGCGATCACGCCGTCGCGCATTGGGCGGGCGACTTCGATGCTCTCGGGCGCGCGGCCGAGCATGTCCCGCGCCTCCTGGCCCACCGATACGATCTTGTTGTCTTTGATGGAGATGGCGACCACCGATGGCTCGCGCAGCACGATGCCGCGGCCGCTGACGTACACCAGCACATTGACGGTGCCCAGGTCAATGCCGATCTGTCGTTCAAACATGATGGCTCCTGATGGGGCAGAAAAATGCGACGCACTTCCAAAAGCGTGCGTCGCACCTTAGGATGATCCCATTATACGCCAAACGCGACCGCCGCGCAAAAAGAAGCGTGCGATACGCCCCATCGCGCGTCGCACGCTTCTTACGCTGTCTGCAAGGGTTGCGATGATGTCTACTCGTCTTCTCCACCGAGAGATTCCGGTCCGCTCGGCCCCGACGGCCGCCAGCCGGTGCGCCGGCGCGCAACCTTGAGGCGGATTTGCGAGCGCCGGAGGGCCATTTCCAGGCCAGTGCGATCTTCGCGCGGGACCCCCTGCGCCAGGAGCTCCTCAGCGCGCATCCGGGCGGCTTCAGCCCGCTTCAGATCGATCTCGTCCGACCGCTCCGCGGTGCGTGCAAGGATCGTTACCTTGTCGGGCCGAACTTCCATCCATCCGCCACTGATAGCAAAAAACTGGTCTTCCTGGCCCACGCACTTGACCGCCACTTCGCCGGGGCTCAAGATGGTCAGCAGAGGCGCGTGCTTGGGCAAGATGCCTAACTGCCCATCGATACCCGGTGCGACGATCTCGCTCACATCGTCCGAGAAGACCATGTGGTCCTGGGAGACGAAGTCGAGGCGGATGGTTGACATCGGATTAGTCCCTCAATTCCTTGGCTCGCGCCACCGCGTCCTGGATGGAACCGACCATGTAGAATGCCTGCTCGGGCAGACCGTCGTGCTGACCGTCCAAAATCTCCTTGAAGCCGGCCACGCAATCCGCCAGCTTCACGTAGACGCCCGACCGGCCTGTGAATGCTTCTGCGACGAACATCGGCTGGGTGAGGAAGCGCTGGATTTTGCGCGCCCGCGTCACCGTGAGCTTGTCCTCTTCGCTCAACTCTTCTACGCCCAGGATGGCGATAATATCCTGCAAATCCTTGTAGCGCTGGAGGGTGCGCTGGACGGCACGGGCTACATCGTAGTGCTCCTGCCCGACAATGAACGGGTCCAAGATACGGCTGGTGGAGGCCAGCGGGTCCACGGCGGGAAAGAGCGCCTGCTCGGACAACGAGCGCTCCAGGCTGATGCTGGCGTCCAGATGGGCGAAGGTGGTCGCCGGCGCCGGGTCGGTGTAGTCGTCGGCAGGCACGTAGACGGCCTGCATCGAGGTGACGGAGCCGGTCTTGGTGGAGCAGATGCGCTCCTGCAGCTCGCCCATGTCGGTGCCAAGGGTCGGTTGGTAGCCTACGGCACTGGGCAGGCGTCCCAGCAGCGATGACACCTCGGAGCCGGCCTGCACGAACCGGAAGATGTTGTCGATGAAGAGCAGGACATCGCGTCCCTGGTCACGGAAGTATTCGGCCATGGTGACCGCGGTCAGACCCACGCGCAGGCGGGCGCCCGGCGGCTCGTTCATCTGGCCGAAAACCATCGTCGTGCTGCTGATGACGCCGGAATCGCGCATTTCGTGCCACAGGTCATTGCCCTCGCGGCTGCGCTCGCCCACGCCGGCGAATACCGAGTAGCCCGCATGGAACTTGGCGATGTTGTGGATGAGTTCCTGGATGACGACGGTCTTGCCCACACCCGCGCCGCCAAAGATGGCGGTCTTGCCGCCCTTGGTGAAGGGCGCGATCAGATCGATGACCTTGATGCCGGTCTCGAACACTTCGGCCTGGGTGGACTGCTCGACCAGCGACGGGGCCCGCCGGTGAATCGGATAATGATCGGCGGCCTCGATCGGCACGGCGCTGTCAATGGTGTCGCCCAAGACGTTAAAGATGCGACCCAGCGTCCCCGGCCCTACCGGCACGCTGATCGGCCCGCCAGTAGTCACGACTTGCATGCCGCGTCGCAGGCCATCCGTGCTGGACATGGCGACCGAGCGCACCCAATTGCCACCCGACTGCCCCTGCACTTCACATACCAGCTTGCCACCATTGTCGAGCTGAATCTCCAGGGCGTCATAAATGTCGGGCAAGCCCTCCGGGGTGAACTCCACGTCCACCACAGGGCCGATGACCTGGACGAGTTTACCGATTGCGCCGCTCTTACCCATGTTGTTTGTTCTCCATCTACTTCATGACCGCCATATACCTCGTAGTGCGTGTTCCGTTTGCCGCGCAGACGATTGACCGCCGAGAGACGGACTACGCAACACGCATTACGCTGTTGTCAACGCGCTCGCCCCGCCTACGATGTCCAGCAGTTCCTTGGTGATCGCTTCCTGGCGAGCTTTGTTGTATGACAGGGTCAGTTGGCCGATCAGGTCGTTCGCTGCGTCGGTGGCGTTGCGCATCGCGACCATGCGGGCCGACTGTTCGCTGGCAATGGACTCGTAGACCGCCTGCAGGATTTGCAGCTCAGTGAGGCCACGCAACACTTCGCCCAGGATGGTCTGCGGATCGGGCTCAAAAATGTAGTCCGCTGCCATCGGCACTGTAGGCTCGGCCGGGGTGATGGGCAACAACTGTCTTATCACTGGATCCTGTCTGAGAGTGGTATGGAAGTCGGTGTAGGCCATGTAAACCGCGTCGTACTGCCCGGCAATGAAATCCTCGATCAGCACGTTCGCCACCGGCGCGATGTCGTTGCTGGTGGGCTGATCACTGAGGCCGGTGAACTCCGCGCGCAGCGGCGGGCCATGGCGCAGCATCCAATCTCGCCCCTTCTTGCCGATGGTGATCAGGTTGATCTGCAACCGCTGGCCGGTTTCCCAATCGCCGATCTGTTGGGCAGCTTTGCGGATGATGTTGCTGTTATACGCGCCCGCCAGACCGCGATCGCCCGTGATCAACAGCAGCCCGATTTTCTTTACCGGGCGCTCTTGCAGCAACGGTTGCTCGGGAGCGGCTGCCCCGCGCAAACGAGCCAGGTAGGTCAACACTTCCCAGGATTTCTCGGCGTAGGGACGCGTCGCCAATACCTGCTGCTGAGCTTTGCGCATCTTGGACGCGGCCACCGTCTCCATCGCCTTGGTGACCTTGGCAATGTTCTTGACGCTGCGGATGCGGCGACGGATTTCGCGTGTGCTTGCCATGCGTTATCCCTTACGAGACCGCTTGGGGCCGGTTATATACGGCGTAGTTTCCCGCTCCGACCGCCCCCCTGGGTCCTATTTCGTCAGGAACATCTGGTTGAAGTCCTGGATCGCCAACTTCAGCCCCTCGGTCGTCGAATCGTCCAGCTTCTTGGCCGAGGCAATCGCCCGGCCGATGTTGGGATGCGTGGCATCCATGTAGCGGAGGAAGGCGTCTTCCCAGGCCTTGATTTTGTCCAGCGAAACTTTGTCCAGGTAATTGTTGGTGACGGCGTAGAAGACCATAATCTGTTTTTCCAGCGACACCGGCTGATATTGCGGCTGTTTCAGGATTTCGGTGATGCGCTGGCCACGGTCGAGCTGCTTCTGTGTGGTCGGGTCGAGATCCGAGCCGAACTGTGCGAAGGCTGCTAATTCGCGAAACTGCGCCAGTTCCAGCTTCATCTTGCCGGCCACCTGTTTCATGGCCTTGGTCTGCGCGGTGCCGCCCACGCGGCTGACTGACAGGCCAGGGTTCACGGCCGGGCGGATGCCCGCGTAGAACAGGTCACTCTCCAGGAAGATCTGGCCGTCGGTAATGGAAATGACGTTGGTTGGGATGTAGGCCGAGATGTCACCCGCCTGCGTCTCGATGATCGGCAACGCGGTCAGCGAGCCACCGCCAAACTCGGGCGCCATGCGCGCAGCGCGCTCCAGCAAGCGGCTGTGCAGGTAAAAGACGTCACCGGGGTATGCCTCGCGGCCGGGGGGACGACGAAGCAGCAGTGAAACCTGGCGGTAGGCCTGGGCGTGCTTGGACAGGTCGTCGTAGACGACCAACGCATCCTTGCCCTGCTCCATGAACTCCTCACCGATGGCGCAGCCGGTGTAAGGCGCGATATATTGCAGCGCCGCTGGCTCGGAGGCAGTGGCAGCGACCACAACGGTATATTCCATCGCGCCGTACTTTTCCAGCGTGGCGATCACCTGGGCCACCTGGCTCTGCCGCTGGCCGATAGCGACATAAATGCAGATCAGATCCTGGCCTTTCTGGTTGATGATGGTATCCACCACCAGGGCCGTTTTGCCGGTCTGCCGGTCGCCGATGATCAACTCGCGCTGGCCGCGGCCGATGGGGATCATCGCGTCGATGGCCTTGATACCGGTCTGGACGGGGGTGTCAACGCTCTTGCGCACAACGACGTTGGGCGCGATACGTTCGATGGGCCGGAACTTGTCCGACTCGATCGGCCCCTTGCCATCAACGGGCTGGCCCACGGCGTTCACCGCGCGGCCGATCATGCCGGTCCCGACCGGCACGGAGACGATGCGGCCTGTGCTGCGGACGAGCTGGCCCTCAGAGATGCCGGTGGATTCGCCCATGATGATGACGCCGGCATTGTCCTTTTCAAGGTTGAGGACGATGCCCAGGGTGCCGTTCTCGAATTCCACCAGCTCGGACGCGCGCGCATTGGCCAGGCCGCTGAGGCGGGCAATGCCGTCGCCCACCTGCAGCACGGTACCCACATCCACCATCCGCGTGGGCGCCTGGAAGCTGAGGATTTGCTGTCTAAGCTGCGCGACTAAATCTTCGGTTCGTACAGCCATGTAAACTCCCCCGTATTGCGTACTGCGTATTGCGTAAAAAAGCCGTGCCAACCACGGAAGACGAACTACGCAATACGATTACGAGACACGTATCATGCGGCGCGGGATCTTCAGGCGGTCGTTACACCCAACGCCTGCTTCATCGCCGCCAGCTTGCTCGCCACGCTGCCGTCTATGAGCCTGTCGCCGACGCGCACGATCATGCCGCCCA
>Ga0172368_10003277_pt1 | contig 19834 bp, 21 predicted proteins | sample Lak11m_FD_114540 | JGI IMG/M metagenome (GOLD analysis project Ga0172368, IMG submission 114540) | Freshwater microbial communities from Kabuno Bay, South-Kivu, Congo - kab_022012_11m | ecosystem: Environmental > Aquatic > Freshwater > Lake | place: Democratic Republic of the Congo: South-Kivu...
GAATGAGGTTTCACGCGCTTAAAATTCTTGTGTGGAACAAATAAGGAGGTTAGTGTGGTAACAATTACAGATGTGGCTGCTGAAAAGGCAAAGCAGATATTAACTGCGGAAGGCAAAACAGGCTGGGGGCTTCGTGTCTATACAGCGGAGGGCGGATGCTGCGGCCCTTCTTATGGCCTGGATATAGATGAAAAGGCCGGGGATAACGATGATGTCGTGGAGAAAAACGGGCTAAAAGTCTTTGTTGACAAAGGCACATCAGAAAAACTTAACGGCATGAATATTGACTTTGTTGATGACGGCGAAAGACAGGGATTTGTCATCACAGGCGGCAAGTCTTCGTCTTGCAGTTCCGGCTGCAGCAGCTGCGGATAAAAACAGTTAAGCGGCAAACGCGCAAAGGAATATGTTTCCTCTTCATAGGCCACGAAGGATAAGACGAAACGAAGTCATCAGGAGGATGGTGAGGGAGACCTCGCTTTCTCCTGATGATTTTATATATCCGCTTTTTGCGACCCACGGTAAAAACACCCGCAGGGAAATAAAATCAATGCCGGGATGTTTTCAGGAATCTGTTGATAAGATTGTAAAGCACGCAAAAGAGGTTTATTCGCTCGGCATACCCGCTGTGCTTCTTTTCGGAATCCCTGAGCATAAGGATGAAACCGGCTCAAGCGCTTATGACCCGCATGGGGTTGTGCAAAAAGCTATAAAGGCGATAAAAAGTAAAGTTCCCGGGCTTTATGTTATTACGGATGTCTGCATGTGCGAATATACAACCCATGGCCACTGCGGGATAATAGAAAAGGGCGATGTTAAAAATGACCCGACACTTGAGCTGCTGGCCAAAGAAGCCGTGTCTCACGCAAAGGCAGGCGCGGACATGGTCGCGCCTTCTGACATGATGGATGGAAGGGTTCAAGCAATAAGAAACGCCCTTGATTATGAAGGCTTTGAAGATATTCCCATAATGAGTTATGCCGCAAAATATGCGTCTGCTTTTTATGGCCCGTTCAGAGAGGCTGCTGAATCAACCCCAAAGTTTGGCGACAGGCGCTCCTATCAGATGGATCCGGCAAACAGGAGAGAGGCATTAAAAGAAGTGGCTCTCGATATAGAAGAGGGCGCTGATATAGTGATGGTAAAGCCTGCAATGACATATCTCGATATAGTCTCGGATGTAAAGTATGCGTTTGATATTCCGGTTGCGGCGTATAACGTGAGCGGAGAATACTCTTTGATTAAGGCAGGAGCAAAGCTCGGCTGGATTGATGAAAAGCGCGTTATGATGGAAGTCCTCACGTCAATAAAGCGCGCGGGCGCAGATTTGATTCTCACCTATTTTGCCAAGGATGCGGCAAAGCTTCTGAACAGGTAAAAGGCAGTGTCTGCCTTTAATTTTATTTCTTAATCGCAGTTTTCAATGTCCTGATTCTTGCAATCTCTTCCTGATAGCCGTAGATATGCGCACCTGCGCTGTAAGCATACATGTGACCGTTCTTTAAATTCGTTTCTCCTGCAATGTAATTTTTCAGAAGTTCTATTCCTCCAAGATTCACAGGGAAACCCGCCCACAGATCCCATGAGCGAAAATAACAGCTTACAGTAAGGCTAAGTTCGTTTCCGCGCGGAACGGCCTTGAAGTCAAGAAGCCTGAGACACGGTGGGTCAAGCTTTCCGTCATTGCCATAACATATGTCATGGTCTTCAGGAGAGCCTATCTCGATTATTGCCTGATTCGTAAGCGGAGCCTCTTTCAGCAAAGTAATGACCCGTCCAAGCTGCGTGCCGCCTTTTGGCATGGGATGATGAATTCTGCTTGCGTATTTATACGTCTCGTTTTCGGAAAGCTCGGGATCCATAAGATAATTTGCGAAATAATCTTCTATATATTCCATTGTGGCAGGGGCAGGGATATTGAGACCCGGAGGCATCACAGGGATCATGTCCTCGCCCGGGTGTTCGATAAATACGGCAATAGACGGATATTGAAGGCGGTACTGCTCGTTTTCAAAAGAACCCTTCTGTATCTTTTGCGTATAAGAATGGTCGAATATGTTATATATCAATTGGAACCACGCATCGGATATAGTCTTTGCATTCAGGCAAAATGGAAGCATAATATCATTCACCTCGTATGAAATATTTCGCTTATTATACTATGCCTGAGATATTCTTTGAAAATAAAAAAATGGCGGTTAAAAATTTGACAAGTGAATTAAGGGTGATATAATGAGGTTAAAGTCAAAAGTAAAGGAGGTATTGTCATGGCAAAGATAGTCACGTATGAGTGCGACCAATGCGGTTGCGAGGTAGTTGTAACAGAGATGCCGGAAACAGACTTAAGCCAGCTCTGCTGCTGCGGAATGGAGATGGAAGAGGTATCTTCTGCGACAAAGAAGTCAAAACCCAAAAAGAAGGCAGCGAAAAAGAAGGCCGTAAAAAAGAAAAAACCTGCCGCAAAGAAAGCGAAGAAGAAAAGCAGAAAATAACCCGGCAGATGGCTCATCTTAATGGACAGGGTTATCTTAAAAAGGATGCCCTGTCCTGATGTTCCTTCCTTGTAAAGATTCAACCTCTTGATATAAAATAAACAAAAAGTTTGTCTATGAGGTAATAGCCATGAGCAGCAAGCCGTTTCTGCTTCGTCCTTTGCGCAGCATTTTATATAATAGACCGTTATTCGTAAGCTTAAAAGCCATAACCTTATGGAGGTGCGTATGAAACCGAGGCCAGGGAAAAGAGATTCGGGAATAGCATTAATAGGAGATGTGCCGTGGGGAACTCATTTTTGTCAGTTCTATAAGACAAAGAAAGACCTGCTTGATATGCTTGTTCCTTATTTTAAGGCAGGATTAGAAAACAACGAATTTTGCATGTGGGTTACCTCAGAGCCCTTAAATGTGGCCGATGCAAACAGAGCCATGAAAAAGGCTATGCCTCATTTCGAAGATTATGTCGGGAGGGGACAGATGGAGATTATACCTTATGGCCAGTGGTATACAAAGGGCGGAAGCTTTAAAGAAGAGAGAGTTTTAAATGGGTGGGTAAGCAGGCTTGATAAGGCATTGAAGAACGGCTTTGACGGCCTGAGACTGACGGGCAATACATTCTGGATTGAAAGGAAGGATTGGAAGGCTTTTGCGCACTATGAGGCTACGGTAGACAGCGTTCTCGGTAATTATAAGATAATTGCAATCTGCACTTACTCGCTTAAAAAGTGCGGTGTTGCAGAGATTATGGACGTTGTTAAGAATCATGAATTTGCTCTTGCCATTAACCAGGGCGAATGGCAAGTGTTAAGCATGCCGGGCGCAGGGCAATAAATCTTATAGTGCTTACATGACCTATAATCTTAGAAAATCAGGCATAACAGTTGTAGGCGATCTGCCTGCAGGTTGCCATTTCTGCCAGTTCTACAAGACCAAGAAAGATCTGACCGACATATTTATTCCCTATCTTAAGGCCGGCATGGAAAATAACGAGCTTTGCGTATGGGTTACTTCCAAACAATTTGCGCCGGAGGATGCGGAGAGGGCTTTGAAAAAAGCTATCCCTGAGTTTGCGAAATACACAAACAAAAAACAGATAGAAATAATCCCGTTCAGCAAGTGCCATAGCGGAAGCGGTAAGCAAGGCAAGGTGTTTTCGTCGCTTCTCGATAAGGCTTCCAATAGAGGTTTTGACGGATTAAGACTTGCTTGCTGCGCCATTCCCGCAAAAGAGCGGGGCAAAATAAGGACATGTTTTGAGGCCAACACTATTACCGGATCAAGCGTAATTGCGCTTTTTGCTTATCCGCGCGAAAAGTTCGATGCAATAGGGATAATGGAAGTTGTAAAAATGCACAAGTTTGCGCTTATAAGGAATGCGGACAGGTGGGAAGTTATCGAAAGTTCTGAAGCGCGGACATTAGAAGGATCGCTGCGAATAAGCGAGGAGCGCCTGAAACAGGCACAGGAAATCGCGCACCTCGGAGGCTGGGAACTGGACCTTGTCAATAATAATCTTACGTGGTCCGATGAAGTATACCGTATTTTCGGGTTGAAGCCTCAGGAATTCAGCGCGACTTATGAGGCATTTCTTGAAGCAGTTCACCCTGAGGACCGCAATGCGGTAAATGAAGCATATTCAAACTCTATCAGCGGAGGAAAAGATACATATGAGATTGAACATAGGGTAGTGCGGAAATCTACGGGAGAGATACGCTATGTCCATGAAAAATGCCAGCATTTCAGGGACGAGACCGGAAAGATAACCAAATCCGTGGGCATGGTGCATGACATTACTGAACGCAGGCTTATGGAAGATTCGCTTATAAGGGCAAAAGAAGAGTGGGAACTCACTTTTGACAGCGTGCCCGATCTGATAGCGATTATAGACAATAACCATAGGATTCTCAGGGTTAATAAACCGATGGCAAAACGGTTGGGTTTAGAGCCTGGGCAGTGCGTCGGGCTGCCGTGTTACAAATATGTGCACGGGCTGAATGCTCCTCCTGATTTTTGTCCTCATAGCAAAACAGTGAAAAGCGGCTGTTACCATGCCACGGAATTGCACGAAGACAGGCTTGGAGGCGATGTTCTTGTCACTACAAATCCCCTTTTTGACGGGCAGGGCAAATTATTGGGCTCCGTGCATGTGGCGCGCGACATTACTGAGCGCAAGCAAGCCGAGGAAGAAATAAAGAAATTGAATGAAGAATTGAAGCTTCGTGTTTTGCAGCTTGAATCAGCCAATAAAGAACTCGATGCATTCAGCTACTCTGTTTCCCATGACCTGCGCTCGCCTCTCAGGAGCGTTTCTGGTTTCAGTCAGGCGCTGATGGAAGATTATGCCGACAAGCTGGATGCGGAAGGCAGGGATTCTCTTCAGCGGATACATGCGGCGACCCAGAGGATGGGCCAACTCATAGACGATTTGCTGAATCTGTCCCGTGTGTCTCGATCCGAGATGAGTTATGAGAAAATAAATCTTAGTGATATGGCAGTCAAGATTGCGGATAGGCTCAGGAAAACTCAGCCGGAACGTAATGCGGAATTTAAGATAAACAAAGGCCTCATTGCATTCGGGGACAGCCATCTGCTGAATCTTGTGCTGGAGAACCTGCTCAGCAATGCATGGAAGTTTACGGAAAAACATCCGAAGGCGATTATAGAGTTTGGAATTAAGGAAGAAATAGGTCCTATAGGACATATAAGACCCATTTACTACGTTAAGGATGACGGCGCCGGCTTTGACATGAAATATTCAGGCAAGCTATTCAGCCCTTTTCAAAGGCTTCATCCTTTTAGCGAGTTCCCGGGCACAGGCATCGGGCTTGCCACGGTAAAGCGCATTATAGAACGCCACGGCGGCAAAGTATGGATAGAAGGGGAAGAGGAAAAGGGAACAACTGTTTTTTTCACTTTGTGAAAAAGGAAATAGGTCTTATAGGGCCTATATGACTTATAGGAGGTTTAATGAAAAATAAAAAGATTCTTTTAGTAGAGGATAATCCTGATGATGTGAAGCTCACGCTGCGCGCCCTCAAAAAACACAAAATACTTAACGAGGTGGTTGTGGCGGGGGATGGGGTCGAGGCGCTGGACTATTTATTTTGTAAAGGCAAGTATTGCGACCGGGAAAAACTAATGCCGCAGGTGGTTCTGCTTGATTTAAAGATGCCTAAGATGGATGGGCTCGAGGTGTTACAGAGCATACGCTCTGATGAGAGGACAAAGCTTCTCCCTGTTGTTGTTCTAACAACATCAAGCGAGGATAGGGACAGGATAGAAAGTTATAAGCTTGGGGCCAACAGCTACATACGCAAACCTGTTGACTTTAACCAGTTTTCTGACGCAGTGCATCAACTGGGGCTTTATTGGCTGGTTCTGAATGAAGGGCCGTAAAAGAATAGGTTTTATAGGAATTATAAGACTTATACTCATAATTAAACTATGAGCAAACAACTTCGTGTATTAATTGTTGAGGATTCGGAAGACGATACCCTGCTGCTGCTTCGTGAACTTAGGAAAGGCGGGTATGAGCCTGTTTATGAGCGGGTGGAAACAGCCGAATCCATGAAGGCGGCGCTTAAAAAACAGAAATGGGACATTATTATTTCTGATTATGTCATGCCAAGGTTCTTCGGCCTTGCGGCATTAAATGTCCTGAAGGAAAGCGGCCTCGACCTTCCGTTTATCATTGTGTCCGGAAATATCGGCGAGGACATTGCCGTGGGCGCAATGAGAGCGGGCGCCCACGATTACATCATAAAAGGCAATCTGAAAAGACTTATCCCTGCTGTTGAGCGCGAACTCCGCGAGGCTGAGGTGCGCTATGAGCGGAAAAAGATTGCAAATGGCCTCAAATACGGCAATACCCTTCTGAGGTTATTAAACACCATCTCTTCACGAAAGGAATATCTTGACGAGGTTATAAGGCTGGCTTCCATCTGGAGCGGATGCCGCTGCGCTGGCATTAGAATTTTAGGCGAAAACGGCAGTATCCCGTATGAATCTTATACCGGTTTCAGCAGGGAATTCTGGGAATCTGAAAACTGCCTTTCAGTAAAAAAGGACCAGTGTATATGCATCAGGGTAATTACAGGAAACGCCGAGCCGCAGGATGTTCCTGCAATGACGCAGTTCGGCACTTTTTGCTGTGATAACACCTTCAAATTTATGAGCGGGCTTTCAGCGCAGGAAAGAAAGAGATTCAGAGACGTATGCGTGCAAAACGGCTTTGCATCTCTGGCAGTCATACCCATACGATATAAAGAGAAGGTGATTGCAGCGCTCCATTTTGCGGATGAAAGGGAAGGCGTGGTCTCTCAGGAATTTATTGAATTATTCGAGACGATCATGCCGTTAATAGGAGAGGCTATCCATAAGCTCGATGCAGAAGCCGAAAACGCGCGCCTTGCAGGAGCTGTTGAATCCTCACCCGATGCGGTTGCCATTACCGGCACTGACTGGATTGTCCGGTATGTTAATCCCGCCTTTGAAAACACTACGGGTTACGACAGAGATGAGATTGTCGGCCGCAGCCTGCATATTCTGAAAAGCAATAAACATGATGAGACTTATTATGATGAGATATGGAATACCGTGAAGCAGGGCAGTGTCTGGAACGGGCGATTAACAAGCAGAAGAAAAGATGGCACTGTTTATGAAGAAGACGTCACTTTTGCGCCGATAAAGGATAACTCCGGGAATGTCCAGAATTATGTGGCGATCAAAAGAGATGTGACAGAAAAACTCAGGCTTGAATCCATTGCCGAGGCTGTAAACACAATGGATAACATAGGTTATGTATTCGCCGGCATCAGGCACGAAATCGGCAACCCTGTGAATTCTACGAAGATGACCCTGAACGTGCTGAAGAGGAATGTTGATAAACTGCAAAAGACTGATGTGATGGATTATATAGAGCGGGCGATAGGCGAATTGTCGAGAATAGAATATCTCCTGAAAAATCTGAAATCCTTCAATATGTTCGAGAGGCCCGAGCCTCAGAATGTGGAGATAACATCTTTCATGAGTAAGTTCATGCTGCTGATAAGAGGCGATTTTTGTTTGAGAAGAAAAATTGATGTCACTGCGTCCATTAATCCTGCTGCGGATTGCTTGTATGCAGACTCGCGCGCTCTCCAGCAGGTATTGTTGAACATTCTTACAAATGCGGCGGATGCCCTTGAGGGCAGGGAAAACCCGAAGATAGAAATAACGGTATCGAAACTTTCTGATATGATACTGATGCGTGTGGAAGACAACGGCTGCGGTATGACGGAAGAGCAGCTGGCGGATATTTTTAAGCCATTCTGCACTACCAAAAAACACGGAACCGGCCTCGGGCTTGTTATAGTCAAAAAGATGCTTTCTTATATGAATGGTTTTATAGAGGTAACAAGCATGAAAAATGTCGGCACAACTATCGAAATCTTTATACCGGCGGGAAAGAATGAAGGCTGAGAGCGCGAAAATTTTACTGGTAATTGACGACGATGAGCTTTTTTGCGACGCGGTCAGGGGCTATCTCGGCAACAGCGCAATGGAAGTGCTCACAGCAAATACCGGCGCCGACGGCCTCAAGGCGTGTTCGCAAAATAGGGTGGATGTCGTTCTGCTGGACCAGAACCTTCCTGACGCAGAGGGGCACACGCTTTGCCCTTCTATACTTATGAGCAATGATGAAACAAAGATAATATTCATCACGGCCCACCCGAGCTTTGAGGGAGCTGTCAAGGCCGTTAAATGCGGCGCTTACGACTATCTTTCAAAGCCTTTCGAGATGGAGGAATTATCCCTGACCATCGAGAACGCATTTAAAACGCTTGCGCTTGAAAAAGTCGCGCAGATCGTAGATTACAGAAATCATAAGGAGAGCGAAGAGGCGGTTATTGTCGGCAGCAGCGAAGCTATCAAGGGGATATTAAAACTTATCGAAGTCTCGGCATTAGAAAATGCGCCTGTCCTGATTACCGGCGAGACCGGCACAGGCAAAAATGTAGCGGCCAAATCTATTCATTATAAGGGCCCTGCAAGGAAAGGCACATTTATCAGCATTAACTGCGCGGCCCTGCCTGAAAATCTTATCGAGGCTGAACTTTTTGGTTATGAAGCGGGAGCGTTTACAGGGGCTGTGTCGTCAAAGAGGGGAATATTTGAAATGGCTGAAAACGGAACTCTTTTTCTCGATGAGATAGGAGAGATGCCTTTACACCTTCAGACAAAACTGCTCGGAGCGCTCGAAGACAAAAAAATAAGGCGGCTCGGGGGCGATTCTATACGCCCTGTTAATGTGCGCATTATAGCCGCCACAGGCATGGAACTCGAAAACGAGCTGGACAAGACATTCAGGCGCGACCTGTATTACCGCCTGAGCGTAGTGCGAATACATATCCCGCCGCTTCGGGAAAGGCAGCAGGATATCCCGGAACTCTGTGATTATCTGCTTAAGAGAATAACTCACAGCCAAGAGTTTAAGGTTGATGACTCTGAAATGAAAAGGCTCATGGAATACAGCTGGCCCGGCAATGTGAGAGAGTTGAAAAATATTCTTGAGAGGGCCTATATACTGCAAAAGGGAAAGACGTTCAGGCCTTCAGAACTGCTTTTGAAAGGCAGCGTAAATAATTCAGCGGATCACGAGCGTGCTAATGAAGATGCCGTAGTTTCTCTTGAAGAAATTGAAAAGAGGCATATAAAACATGCCCTGGAAAGACTCTCCGGCAACTATACGAGAGCTGCCAAGGCCCTTGGAATATCTCTTTCGACCCTCAAAAGAAAAAGCAAAGATTATGGGCTAAAATGAACCTATGGTTCAAAATAGGCGACTCATAATAGGCTAGTCATAACCTTTCTATATTCCTAACCTCTTGAATTATTTAGATATTCTAATCTGGCATTAACCTTGCATTTAAAGTTGTAATGAAGAACTTACTTATAGTTGATGACGAAGAAATAATCTTATCTATGCTTTCGGAATTTCTCGCTAAACCTCAAGGCAGCTTCAATGTATTTACGGCATGGAACGGGGAAATGGCGGTTGAAGTCCTTGAATCTTCCCATATTGACTTGCTGTTAACAGACCTGAACATGCCTGTTATGGACGGGTTTGAGCTTCTGGAATACGCATCAAAAAATCATCCCGATACCCCGGCGATTGTAATGACAGGTTCTATAGACCCAGAGACAGATAAAAAACTCCATTCAATCGGCATTAACCATTGTATTAAAAAACCATTTGACATTGAAGAGGTTAATAGCAGGATTTTGAGTGTTATAGGTTCGGATTATGAATACAACAACAGTTCATATTCGATTCCAATTCAAGCGTAGGAAAATAGCGTAGGAAAATAAAATGGCGCAAAGAAGAATGAAAAAAATATTATTGGTGGATGACGAAAAAACATACGTCATGAGCCTTTCCGAGGGCCTTAGGCACATTAACGGCAGTTTTAATGTCCTGACAGCCGAGGACGGCGAGCAAGCAATCAAAATCCTGAAGTCTGCTAATGTCGATTTGCTGTTAACAGACCTGAAGATGCCTGTTATGGACGGTTTTGAGCTTCTGACATATGTATTAAAAACAGATCCTCATATGCCGGTGATAGTAATGACTGCTTTTACAAATCCCGATGTGCTCGAAAGGCTCCGGAAAATGGGGTTTTCCAACTATATTGAAAAACCGCTTGAATTCGATGAACTGGTTTATAGAATCAGAAATCTTTTAAACGAAGGAGGTAACACATGCAGGCAGGCAACATGTTAAATGAGGGGATCACGGTTTTAAAGAGTCTTTTCCCGTCGAACGGCATTACAGGCATAGGCATTCTGGACGCGCCTCAGAAAGCTAAATCCGCAAAATCTTTCACCGGAAATCAGAAGCGCAAAAAGAGCATAAAATCTCTTGCCGAGGCAATAATTCTGCAATCCATGGCAGACCTCTGGAACCCTGCTCACAGGGATGAAAGCCTCCGGTTTTTTGAAGGCAAGGGATACCAGCTCTGCGCGGATATTGCGGGTCTGAACTGGACAGAAAAATTAAAGATGCGCAGGATGTTGAAGTCCGCGGGTTTTGAGATTACTCCTCTGGCAAGATGAATATATCGGCGCAGCTTAATTGCTGGGATTTCAAAGAATGTGAAATGTCCGGGAACTGCCCTGCATATCCTCATGGCGGCCGTGTCTGTTACGCGGTTAACGGCACAAAGTGCGACGGCAAAGACCAGGGATTATACCATCAAAAAATAAAAGGCTGCCGGGCCTGTACTTTTTATAAAGCCCTTCTGATAGATAAGACGCTATAAAAAATCCTTTTTACAATCCGATAAAAATAAAAAAAGGCTATCTCAATTTTTTTGAGATAGCCTTTTGATTTTAATTGGCGTCCCCAATGGGATTTGAACCCATGTTACCGCCTTGAAAGGGCGATGTCCTAGGCCAGGCTAGACGATGGGGACATGGTGAGCCGCGAAGGATTCGAACCTTCGACCCACGCCTTAAAAGGGCGTTGCTCTACCAACTGAGCTAGCGGCCCTGAAAAAACAGATATATAGAATAAAATTATTTTGATTTTATTGTCAACTTTGCGCGCGGCATCCGATCTGGATATCCAAGCTTTTTGAATTGAATATCCGCTCGATAATATATAATCAAAACTTATCAATGCATTTCCATTTCTGAATTGACACTGTTTATTTTTCTGTGTTACTTTTATAGTCCAGCTATGGAGGAATGTAAAAATTTATGGAGAAGGCTCTTGAGAGGATTCTGGAAGAATACCGAAAAACCGAAGGCAACATTATCTCCTTGCTTCAGGGCATCGAAGACGCATTCGGATATCTGCCTGAACATGCTGTAAACTGGTTTTCCAAAAAACTCGACATTCCGGCAAGCCGTTTTTTCGGAGTAGCTACATTCTACTCGCAGTTTCATCTTAATCCGAGGGGTAAAAATATTATCACTGCCTGCTGCGGAACCGCGTGCCATGTCAAGGGTTCCGAAAGGCTTATAAACGGCATAAGAAAAGAACTGGAGCTTTCCGATAACGAAGATACGACAAAGGACATGGAATTCACCTTAGAGAGAGTGAACTGTGTCGGAGCGTGCAGTATCGCGCCTGTAGTCCTTATAAACAAGAAGGTCAGCGGCAAGGCATCAGCGGATAAATTGCTTAAAGAAATACGTTCTATCAGAGGGCCAAAAGGTGAAGGCAAATAACACACTAATTAAAGTATGTATGGGCACCGGCGGCATCGCCGCAGGCGGTTCTGAGGTTATGAATGCCTTCAGGACAGAGCTTGACGCCGCGGGGATTAAGGCGGCTGTAGAAAAAAACTGCTCTATGCATAAGGTAGGCTGCCGCGGGCTTTGCGCAAAGGATGTCCTTGTAGATGTGATTATGAATGGCGAAAAGACTACATATCAGTTTATAAAACCTGATATGGTCTCAAGGATTGTGAAGGAACATATTGTCGGGCATGTGCCTGTGAGCGATTGGGTTGCAGGCGAAGACTATCATAACTTCCACAAGAAACAGCTTAAGGTGGTTCTCTCGGACTGCGGCTCTATAGACCCTGAGGATATAGACGCGTATATTGCCGGCAGCGGGTATGAGGCGGCAAAACAAGTGCTCACAACATTAAAGCCGGACGATGTAATCGGAATAATAAAGTCCTCGGGCCTCAGGGGAAGAGGCGGCGCAGGATTTCCTACAGGGGTAAAATGGGAAATCGCGAATAAGCAGCATTCAAAGCAGACATATATGATATGCAATGCTGACGAGGGCGACCCGGGCGCATTTATGGACAGGTCTGTGATAGAAGGCAACCCCCATGCCGTTATTGAAGGGATGATCATAGGCGCATATGCTATCGGTTCTGATAAGGGATATGTATATATAAGGGCAGAGTATCCCTTGGCAGTGGAAAGGCTCAGAAAGGCTTTGTCTGACGCGAGACAGAAAGGCTTTCTCGGCAAAAATATATTCGGCGCAAAATTCAATTTTGACATAAAGGTAAAACTCGGGGCAGGCGCATTTGTCTGCGGTGAGGAAACAGCCCTTATAGCCTCTATCGAGGGGCAGCGCGGCATGCCGAGGGCAAAACCGCCGTTCCCCGTATACCAGGGCCTATGGGGAAAACCGACTGTGATAAATAACGTCGAAACCCTTGCAAATGTTCCATACATAATAAGAAAAGGCGCTGAATGGTTTGCGTCTCACGGCACTGAAAAATCAAAGGGCACAAAGGTCTTTGCTCTCACAGGGAAGATTAAAAATTCAGGGCTTATAGAAGTGCCGATGGGCATTCCTCTCAGAGAGATAATATATGACATAGGCGGAGGAATAGAGGGCGGAAAGGCCCTGAAGGCAGTTCAGACCGGAGGTCCTTCAGGGGGCTGCATTCCCGCAGAACTGATTGATACCTCTATTGATTACGAATCGCTTTTAAGGGTCGGCTCTTTTGTGGGATCAGGCGGTATGGTAGTTCTTGATGAGACCGACTGCATGGTCAATATAGCAAAATTTTTTCTTGAATTCACACAGTCAGAATCATGCGGGAAGTGCGTTCCCTGCAGGATAGGCACAAAGAGACTTCTCGAAATACTCGACAGAATAACAAAAGGCGCGGGAAGGGAAGGGGATATCGAACTTCTCGAGGATCTCGGCAAAGATATAAAAGCGGCTTCGCTCTGCGGCCTTGGGCAGGGGGCTCCAAATCCTATTCTTAGCACCATAAAATATTTCAGGAACGAATACGAGGCTCATCTTCAGGGCAGGTGTCCTTCAGCAGTGTGCAAAGAGCTTTTGACTTACTATATTCTTGAGGAATTCTGCAAAGGCTGCGGCGCGTGCCTGAGGGCGTGCCCTGCAAAGGCAATAACAGGAGAGAAAAAGAAGCCGCATAAGATAGATTCCGCGATGTGCATAAAATGTGGCGCATGTTTTGATGTCTGCAAGTTCAAGGCAGTGAAAAAAGAATAGGTAAATCGGTGAATAGGGAAATGGAAGAAAAGATGATTAAATTAACAATAGATGGGAAAGCGGCAGAGGTTGCTGAAGGCACAACCATATTAGACGCGGCTAAGATGTCTGCTATAGAGATCCCTACGCTTTGTCATCATCCGAAACTCACGCCATTCGGAGGATGCAGGATGTGCATCGTAGAGGTGAAGGGCGCTCCGAGGCCGCTCACATCATGCACGACGCCTGTTTCAGAGGGAATGGAAGTAGTAACTTCAACCCCTGAGATAGAAAAATTGCGGAAGACTATTCTTGAACTGATACTTTCAGACCATCCCAATGACTGCATGATATGCGAAAAGGCAGGCGACTGCACGCTTCAGGAGCTTGCGTATTTCTACGGCATAAAGGAAAACCGTCTGAAGGGCGAAAGGCGGACATATCAAAAAAGAGACGGGAACCCGTTTATTGAAAGAGACATGGAAAAATGCATCCTGTGCAGCAGGTGCGTGAAGGTGTGCGATGAGGTTCAGGGCGTTGAGGCAATAGATTTTACGTACCGGGGTTTTAAATCCAAGATATGCCCTCCATTTGAAAAAGACCTTGACTGCGAATTCTGCGGACAGTGCGTTGCGGTTTGCCCTACAGGCGCGTTAACAGGCAAATTGTGGTCGCTCAAGGGGAGGCAGAAAGATATAAAGGAAGTCGACACGACATGCTCATACTGCGGCACCGGCTGCAATATAACCCTGCATGTAAGGCGCAATCAGGTTATAAAAGTAACCTCCAAAGAAGATACATGGAACGAGGGGTGGCTCTGCGTGAAAGGGAGGTTCGGCTACAACTTCATCAACAGCCCTGACAGGCTGAAAAAACCACTCATAAGAATAAAACCTAAAGGAGAAACGGAGACGCGGAGACACGGGGACGTGGAGAAAAATTTCACCCATTCACCGATTCACCCATTCACCGATTCACCCATTTTCAGAGAGGCCACTTGGGACGAGGCGCTTGATCATATTTCCGCGAAACTGAAAGAGATAAAGGAAAAGCACGGGTCTGATTCCATAGCGGGCCTTTCGTCAGCAAGATGCACGAATGAGGAGAACTATCTTTTCCAGAAATTTATGAGGGCTGCAATAGGCACAAACAATGTTGACCATTGCGCGCGTCTCTGACACGCTCCAACGGTTGCCAGTCTGGCAGCCATCTTCGGCTCAGGGTCAATGACGAATTCCATCAGAGAAATAGAGGGCCTCGAGGTCATATTCATAGTAGGCTCTAACACAAAAGAGACCCATCCTGTTATCGGAAACAAGATGATAAAGGCATTCAGGAAAGGCGCAAAGATAATAGTCGCTGATCCGCGCAGGGTTCCCATGGTGAAATTTTCGGAAGTTTTTATGAATCTCAAGCCCGGCACCGATGTTGCCCTCCTGAACGGGATTGCCCATGTGATATTAAAGGAAGGGCTTCACGATAAAAAGTTTATAGAGGAAAGGACAGAGCTCTTCAACGAATGGATAAAATCTCTGCAGAAGTTTACCCCTGATTATGCCTCGAAGATAACAGGTGTTCCTGCGGAAGATATAACCAAGGCTGCAAGGCTTTACGGAGGCTCCAGAAAGGCGGGGATATTCTACACAATGGGCATTACCCAGCACACGCATGGAACGGATAATGTGAATGCGGTAGCAAATCTTGCCCTGCTGACAGGCAATATTGGGAGGGAATACACAGGCATAAATCCTTTGAGAGGCCAGAACAATGTTCAGGGCGCGTGCGATGCGGGATGCCTTCCGAATGTTTATCCGGGCTATCAGAGGGTTGATATTCCTATGGTTCAAAAGAAATTCGAAGATGCGTGGGGAGCCCCTCTATCAGGCACAGAAGGCCTTAAATCAACAGAGATGATAGAGTCTGCCTATGAAGGAAAGCTCAAGGCAATGTATGTAATGGGTGAGAACCCCATAATCACAGACCCTAATATCGAACATACAGGTAAGGCGCTCAAGAAGCTCAACTTCCTTGTTGTTCAGGACATATTCCTCACTGAGACAGCCGCACTTGCGGATGTGGTGCTGCCTGCAACGTGCTTTGCTGAAAAGAACGGGACATTTATAAATACGGAAAGGAAAGTCCAGCTTGTTAGAAAGGCCGTAGAACCTCCGGGAGACGCAAAAGAGGATATGTGGATAATCTCGGAGCTGTCCGGCAGGATGGGGTATAACATGGAATACCTCTCAGCAGAAGAAGTGTTTGAAGAGTTCGGCAATTTATGGCAGGCTGTGTCGGGAATAACCTACAGCAGGATAAGAAAAAGCGGCATTCACTGGCCGTGTCCGACAAAAGACCATCCCGGCACTGAATATCTTTATAAGGCTGGATTCCCGAGAGGAAAGGTTTCATTTACATGCGTGGATTATATACCGCCGGCGGAAGAGACGGATAAGGATTATCCTTTTATACTCACAACCGGAAGAAATCTTTTTCAGTATCACAGCGGTTCGATGACGCGAAGGGTTGTTCCCATAGAAGTCCATGCGGGTAAGCCTTATATCGAAATAAACCCTGAAGACGCATTGAGACTTAAGATAAATAACGGCGAAGAAATAAGCATAAGCTCAAGAAGGGGCAAGATTAAGGTAAACGCAAGGGTCACCAACCGGATTCCGTCAGGCACGGTGTTTATTCCGATGCATTACAAAGAGGCTGCGGCAAACGCGCTGACCAGCGACGCGCTTGACCCGTATGCCAAGACACCGGAATTGAAAGTCTGCGCGGTCAGAATAGAAAAAATTAACTAAAGTGTCAAAGGGTCAGAGGGTCAAAGCTTTGATACTTTGATACTCTGATACTACTACAGAAGGAGGAGATATGGTTGATATTAAGGAACTAAAAAAACAGGTTCTCTTTGAAAATATCAGTGATGCCGAGCTTGGGAAACTATCAGGGGTCATAGAAGACCTTTCATTAAAAAAAGGAGAGTTTCTTTTTAAGGAAGGCGAGGATACAAAAGGCATTTACCTGATTCGTTCAGGAAAGGTAGAGATTACAAAAGTAACCCCTGACGGCTGGAAACAGACCATTGCAGTCCTGACGCCGGGGCATTTTTTTGGAGAGCTTTCGATTATCGAACACCGGAGGCATGAGGCTAATGCTGTTGCTATTGAAAGCGCGGAACTGTTGAAACTGCCTAAGGAGGAATTTGAAAAACTCGAAAAAGAAAATATTGCCATAGCATCGCAGATACTTAAAAAACTTGTATTGGTCTTGAGCAAAAATCTCAGGCGCATGAATGAGAAGTTTCTGAATGCGCTGATTAATTATTAAAGTTTAAGTAGCAAGTAGAAAGTAGTAAGTAGTTAAGGCACACAGACACAATGCCCTCTCTACTAACTACTCAACTACTAACTACTCAACTACCAGCTACTCAACTACCAGCTACTCAACTACTAAACAAAAGGAGGATTTTAAAAATGCCGTTTGACGCGACGAAGTTAGCCGATTGGCAGATTTCCGAAGAAGCTGAAAAGAAGATGCCTGCTCCTGAAGAATGGCGGGAAAAACTGGGACTCCAAAAGGACGAGATGCTGCCGATGGGCCGCCTGTCCAAAATTGACTTTCTCAAGATCATCAATCGCCTCAAAAATAAGCCTGACGGCAAGTACATCGAGGTTACTGCCATAACGCCTACCCCCTTGGGCGAGGGGAAGAGCACTACGTCATGCGGCCTGATGGAAGGCCTCGGCAAGCGCGGCGTAAATGTTGGAGGCGCGCTCCGCCAGCCCTCAGGAGGCCCTACGATGAACGTAAAGGGCACTGCGGCAGGCGGCGGCAATTCGCTGCTGATTCCAATGACCGAGTTCTCTTTAGGACTCACCGGCGACATCAATGACATTATGAACGCCCACAACCTTGCAATGGTGGCAATGACAGCCCGCATGCAGCACGAACGTAATTACAATGACGAGCAGCTGCAGCGGCTGACCAAGATGAGGCGGCTCGATATAGACCCCACACGAGTTGAAATGGGTTGGATAATGGACTTCTGCGCCCAGAGCCTCCGCAATATAATCATAGGCATTGGCGGCAGGCAGGACGGGTTTATGATGCAGTCAAAGTTCGGCATAGCAGTCGGTTCGGAGTGCATGGCAATTCTATCTGTTGCCAATGACCTCGCAGACCTGAAAAAGCGGTTGAACAATATCACTGTTGCCTTTGATAAGAGCGGTAAACCTGTTACCACAGGCGACCTTGAAGTCGGCAATGCAATGGCTGCCTTCATGCGTAATACAATCAATCCAACCCTTATGTGCACAGCTGAGTATAACCCATGCTTTGTTCATGCAGGGCCTTTTGCCAATATAGCAGTAGGCCAGTCCTCAATCATAGCAGACAGGGTAGGCCTGAAACTGTTTGACTACCATGTGACTGAATCAGGCTTTGCGGCAGATATAGGTTTTGAAAAATTCTGGAACGTCAAGTGCCGCTTCAGCGGGCTGAAACCCCACGTATCAGTCCTCACCACTACTGTCCGCGCCCTGAAGATGCACGGCGGCGGCCCGAAGGTAGTTGCAGGCAAGCCGTTACCCGAAGAATACACAAAGGAAAATATTGCCCTTGTTGAAAAGGGCTGCGCAAACATGGTGCACATGATAAATGTCATCCGTAAGTCAGGCATAAATCCTGTGGTCTGCGTCAACCGGTTTTATACTGACACTAACGCTGAAGTGGCTGCTGTTAAAAAAGCCGCTGAAGCAGCAGGAGCTCGTTGTGCCGAATCCCAGCACTGGCTTAAGGGCGGCGAGGGAGCCTTGGAGCTTGCAGACGCAGTCATTGACGCATGCAACGAGAAAAATGACTTTAAATATTTGTATCCGATAGAGATGAAGCTGCGCGACCGCGTGGCGCTCATTGCAAAGGAAGTTTACGGCGCTGACGGAGTCTCATGGCTGCCTGAGGCCGAGGCAAAGGCAAAGATGCTGGAAGACGATCCAAAGTATGCCGACTTCGCGACCATGATGGTCAAGACGCATTTAAGCTTAACTCACGATCCAACGCTCAAGGGAGTTCCTAAAGGCTGGACCCTGCCTATAAGGGATATATTGATTTACTCGGGCGCCAAGTTCCTCTGCCCCTGCGCAGGAACCATAAGCCTTATGCCCGGAACAAGCTCTAACCCTGCATACAGAAGGGTCGATGTTGACGTGAATACAGGAAAAGTAAGCGGGCTGTTCTAAGAAATTTATACCCCACCTAACCTCCCCTTAGTAAGGGGAGGCAGGGAGGGGTTATCTACTTCTTTCCAATGCCAAGCAGTTCCGCTATCGCAGCATAAGAAGCCTTGCGCTTAACCTGAAAATTGTTTGCATTAATGTCAGTCGGATTCTGAATATACGCATCTAATGCATTTATAGTTTCGTTTAACTTGTCAATGCATGTTGCGATTGCCTTTGATGCGGCTCTATCGGCCTCGAGAGTGGATGGAGACTGAATTATCTCCCTGACATAAGAATTCACCACCTCCAGCATCGCGCTCTGCTCTTTTGTGATTCTAGATGCAACTTCAAAGGAATATACTTTTTTTGCTACACTGTCGGCTGTCAGGCCTATGACTACCTGAGTATTGTATAGAGCCATTCCTGCAGCTGCGCCAAATGCTTCTTCATATAAAAATTATTTTTCCTCTGCCCTTACAGTTGAAACGCCTGCGCTAACCAGAACCACGCACAAACAAAAAATAACGATTGCTAAGCTCTTTTTCATTTTAGCCTCCTTTATTCAGTCACCTTCACCTTCATCTCGATTCTTTCATTCGGATTATCGTTTCTGTCCCTCGGCTCGTTCACTATCTTGTCAGCCACATCCATTCCTGATGCAACCTCTCCAAAAACTGAATATTGCCTGTCAAGAAAAGGCGCGTCTGCAACGCAGATGAAAAACTGCGAGCCCGCGCTGTCGGGATTGGCAGACCGTGCCATTGAAAGCGTTCCTTTTTTGTGCGGCCTGTCGTTGAATTCAGCCTTGATGGTATATCCGGGGCCTCCCATGCCGTGCCCTGACTTGTCAGTACCTTTGGAATTCGGGTCACCGCCCTGAATCATAAAGCCGGGGATAACGCGGTGGAATGTTGTGCCGTCATAAAATCCTTTTTTTGCAAGCTCAATAAAATTCTTAACGTGGCCGGGCGCAACATCCGGAAAAAACTTTAACTCGATATTCCCGAATTTGGTTTCGATTACTGCCTTTGTCTCTACCATTTTATAATCTCCTTTTTTGTGATTTTATATTAGTGTTTGAAAACCCTTTGCCCTGTGAACACCATCGCAACTTTCGGGTCTGCCTCGTTGCATGCCTCAATGACCTCAAAATCACGCTC
>Ga0172368_10003280_pt1 | contig 19830 bp, 17 predicted proteins | sample Lak11m_FD_114540 | JGI IMG/M metagenome (GOLD analysis project Ga0172368, IMG submission 114540) | Freshwater microbial communities from Kabuno Bay, South-Kivu, Congo - kab_022012_11m | ecosystem: Environmental > Aquatic > Freshwater > Lake | place: Democratic Republic of the Congo: South-Kivu...
CCGGTACGGATGCCGTGTCCTACTCGGGCAACCGGAGTACCGTTTCGATTAAACATAACAGCGACGGGACTTATACCGTGACAGATAATGCCGGAACCGACACGCTGACCAGTATCGAACAGATCGCGTTTTCCGATGTCACCGTCAGTCTGACGGTGCAAGCCAAGGCGGCATCGATACTACCTGCCAATCTTAATTCCCTGACGGAACTGTATATCGCATTCTTCAATCGGGTTCCGGATGCGGATGGTTTGAGCTATTGGATCGACGAGTTCAATAACGGCAAGACGCTCAACCAGATTTCCGAGTCGTTCTACAATGTCGGCGCATCGAGTGAGTACGCGTTAAAGACGGGGTTCTCCTCGACCATGACAGACGCGGATTTCATTCACGTCTTCTACAAGAATGTGCTGGGTCGCGCGGATGGCGCAGATGCCGGAGGGCTTGCCTACTGGAACAGCAAGCTGGCGGATGGCACTTCGACGCGCTGGTCGTTGGCGCAGGATATTCTTAATTCGGCGCACACTTTCAAAGAGGATGCGACCTGGCATCACGTTGCCGATTTGCTCGACTACAAGGTGTCGGTAGGCAAGACATTCGCCGTGGATCACGGTCTGACTTACGTCGACGATATCTACACGAAATGCCAGAATATTGCCGCCGCGGTCACATCGACCGGCACTACCGACGCCATTCAATTGATTGGCGTCACCGATACTCCATTGTAATAAGCAGTTGCCTTTGATGATCTCGACCAAGCCATTCCTGCCGTTGCGGGAATGGCTGTTTTCAAGGCAGCCGTAGCCGATTAATGACCGCCAAATTCCCTCACACCGTAATCCAGTGCCTTACTGCAATCGCCCAGCATCACGGCTTGCAGGTCAATCCCGAAAGACTGATCGACGAATACGCGCTGGCGGCTGAGGAGCCGCCAGCAGCCATGCTGCTGCGGATTGCGACTGACATCGGCATGAAGGCCAAGGTCGAGAAGCTGACCTGGGAGGCCTTGCTGGGGCAGGGCGGGGTTTTCCCTCTGATGGCACGCTTGAGCGATGGCAGCGGTGTGATCGTTGTCGGGGCACGGGCGGAAGGCGATGGCAAGATCGCCATGCTCGACCCCTTGGCGGATCGCGCGGCCGTGGTGCTGATGGAGCGGGCACAGTTTTGCGCGCGTTGGGGTGGCGAGGTGGTTTTTCTCAAACGCCACCACTCCCTGACCGATCCCAACCAGCCTTTTGGTTTGCGCTGGTTTATCCCGGAAATCCTCAAGCAGAAGGTCGCTTTCAGGGATATCGCCATCACCGCCATCGCCATGCACTTCCTGGCGCTGGCATCGCCGATCTTCTTCCAGTTGGTGATCGACAAGGTGCGGGTGCACCAAAGTGTCTCGACGCGTTGGGTTCTGGCGGTCGGCATCGTCATCGCGACGGTCTTCGATTCGGTCTTCGGTTACTTGCGGCAACTCCTGACGCTGGCGGCCACCAACAAAATCGACATGCGGCTGACGCGGCGGACTTTCGGTCATCTGCTCTCCTTGCCTATGGATTATTTCGAAACGACGACGGCGGGGGTGGTTGTCCAGCACATGCATCAGGTGGAGGGCATACGCAACTTCCTGACCGGCCGCCTTTTCTTCAGTGCCCTGGATGTGGCTTCGTTGTTTATTTTTCTGCCCATCCTGTTTACCTATTCGGTCAAGCTGGCGATGATCGTGCTGGCATTCGCCCTGATGATCGCCGCTGTGCTGGTCGGCATGCTGCCGACCTACAAGCGCCGTCTCGATGCGCTGTATAACGCCGCAGGGAAGCGGCAATCGATCCTGGTCGAGACCATCTACGGGATGCGCACCGTCAAGGCCTTGGCCATCGAGCCGGCGCAAAGACGCAGTTGGGACCAGATTTCGGCGGAGACCATCAACATGATGTTCCGGCTGGGTAAGTTCTCCCTTGCCGGAAACACAATTACTGACGTTCTGGGCAAGTTGCTGCCGATTACCATCATTGTGATCGGCGCGCAGGACGTGTTCGACCAGACCTTGACGGTCGGCGCGTTGATCGCCTTCCAGATGATCTCCGGCCGCGTGTCAGGACCTTTGATCTCAATCGTGGGTCTGGTCAATGAATACCAGCAAACGGCATTGTCGGTGCGCATGGTCAGCAAGATCATGAACCATCCGCCGGAAGGCCGCGCCGGCGCAGGCGGTTTGCGGCCGCAATTGACGGGCGAGATCCGGTTTGAGGACGTGACTTTCCGCTATCCCGGCGCCAGCGTCGCCGCCCTGGACCGGGCGACGTTTACCATCCCCGCAGGCAAGGTGGTCGGAATCGTCGGGCGCAGTGGTTCCGGCAAGACCACCTTGACCAAACTGATCCAGGGGCTGTATCCGGTCCAGGAAGGCATCATCCGTTTCGACGGCATCGATGCGCGCGAACTCGAACTCCCGCATCTGCGCCGCCAGACCGGCGTGGTGCTGCAGGAGAACTTCCTGTTCCGTGGCACGGTGCGTGAAAACATCGCCATGGCGCGGACCGATGCTTCTTTCGAGGAAATCGTCGCCGCAGCGCAGGCCTCCGGTGCAGACGAGTTCATCGAGCGCCTGCCGCAAGGCTACGATACCTTGCTTGAGGAAAACGCTGCCAATTTGAGCGGCGGACAGAAGCAAAGGCTGTCGATTGCGCGTGCCTTGCTGACCAAGCCCAAGATTCTGATCCTCGACGAGGCGGCGAGCGCACTGGACCCGGAGAGCGAATCGATCTTCATTCGCAATCTTTCGCGCATTGCGGTGGGCAAGACGGTCGTGATGATTTCGCACCGTCTGTCCACGCTGGTGACAGCCCATTCGATCCTCGTCATGCAACATGGACGCGTCGTCGACAATGGCCGGCATGCCGAGCTGCTGTCCCGCTGTGCCACCTATCAAGAACTATGGAACCAGCAAACAAGCCACCTGTAGCCGCTGCGCCGAAGCCGCAGGCGGGCAAGGCTGCCACGGTGGTGGAGTTTCTGCCGGACGCCGACGAGATCGAGCGCAGCCCGTTGCCGCGTCTGGCGCAGATCACTTTGCATGTCCTGCTTGCGGCACTGGTGTGCTTCCTGGTCTGGGCGACGTTTTCCGAGGTGGATCTGATCGTCACTGCACGTGGCCGCCTGGTTACGCCCTTGCCGAATATTCTGGTTCAGCCTTTGGATACCGCAATCATTACCAGTCTGGAGGTGCGTGTCGGTCAGGTCGTGAAAAAAGGCGAGCGCCTGGCAACGCTTGATCCAACCTTTGCCGAGGCCGATCAGTCCCAGCTTCGTTCACGGTTGAGCAGCCTGGAGACGCAATCCCGGAGGCTGGAGGCGGAAATCTCAGGCAAGCAGGGCCTGGGCAAACCGGCCGCCAACGCTGACGCCAAGCTGCAGGCGCAATTGGCGGCTGAACGCCAAGCCAACTACCGGGCGCAAATGAGCAAACTCGAGCAGAACATCGCCCGCTTGCGCGCGACCATCGACACCAATCAGCATGACCAGCAGATGCTGGCCGAGCGTGTCAAATCGCTCAAGGAAATCGAGGTGATGCAGGAGAAGCTCACATCCATGCAATACGGGTCGCGCGCCAAATTGCTTGAGTCCCAGGACAAGCGTCTTGAAGTCGAGCGCGAGCTGTTGCTGACCCGGAGTCGCGAGCAGGAATTGCGCCGTGACCTGGCGGCAAACGAAGCCGAGAAATCGGCCTTCGAGAAGAGCTGGCGGCAAAAAGCCATGGAGGACATGCTGGCCACGTCGCGTGACCGCGAAGATCTCAAGGAGCAGCTGCAAAAAGCCGACAAGCGTCAAAAGCTGGTGACCCTGGTGTCGCCAGCGGACGCCGTGGTTCTGGATATCGCCAAGCTATCGCAGGGATCGGTGGCCCGCGGCGGCGAGCCGATCTTCACGCTGGTGCCGATTGCGTCCGAACTCGAAGCTGAAGTGCAGATCGACGCGCTGGATGTCGGCTACGTCAAGCTTGGCGATGCCGTCCAGCTCAAATTCGATGCATTCCCCTACCAGCGCCACGGCGGCATCACGGCCAAGGTCCGGACCATCAGCGAAGATGCTTTCCGGCGCGATGCGACGCAGGCGCATAGTCCGGATGCGTTCTATCTGAGCCGCATCAGCATGAACAGTACGACCCTGAAGAAAATGCCGGAGAAGGCCAGGCTCCTGCCGGGCATGACGCTGTCGGCGGAAATCGTCGTCGGCAAGCGTTCCGTGATTTCCTATCTGCTGTGGCCCCTGACCAAGGCCCTGGACGAGTCCATCCGCGAACCGTAAATCATCTGTGACTTTGTCCCCCAAGGGGACTTCCGCTGGGCGTCGCTTCGCCTTGCCGTGCCATTTGCACTGTCTTCGGCTCGTCTTCGCGTCACAAATGATTTAGCAGACACTCTATTTCAAGCGGCTGATCTGATTCTGCAGCTTGTCGATCAGCGTCTTGAATCCGGCGAGACGCTCTTTTTCCTGCGCCACCACCTGCGCCGGGGCGCGCTCCACAAAGCTCGGGGTGGCGAGTTTCTTTTCCGCTTTTTCGATCTCGCCGGTAACTCGATTGATTTCCTTGGCGAGACGCTCGCGTTCCTGGGCGACATCGATTTCGATTTTCAGCATCAGGCGGAAGTCGCCGACGTTCTGCACCGGGGCGTCGCTTTCCGGTAGCTCATTGCCGCTGGCCAGCACGCTTTCTAACCTGGCCAGCGGCTTCAGGTAAGGCGCAAAGCCCTCGATGGCGCTCTTGTCGCCCGCAGCGATCAGCGGCACCTTTTGCGCCGGCGCCAGGTTCATTTCGCCGCGCAGGCTGCGGCAGGCATTGATCATGTCCTTGAGCAGCCTGATTTGCGATTCCGCATCCTCATCGAGTTTGCCGGTGTCGGCTTCAGGGTAGGGCTGCAGCATGATCGAGTCGGCGTGGCCTGCCGGCGTGAGGGGCTTCACCGCCTGCCACAATTCTTCGGTGATGAACGGAATCAGGGGATGCGCCATGCGCAAGATGGTTTCGAGCACGCGTACCAGGGTGCGTCGGGTGGCGCGCTGCTGTGCCGGATTGCCGGACTGCAACTGGACTTTGGTGAGTTCCAGATACCAGTCGCAGTATTCGTCCCAGACCAGTTCATAAACGCTGCGGGCGACCAGATCGAAGCGATAGGTTGCGAAATGTTCGGCGATGTCGGCTTCGGCGCGCTGTAGACGGCTGACGATCCAGCGATCGACAAAAGAGTATTCAAGCGACGCATTGTCATCCAGGCCGACATCCTGTCCGGCGCAGTTCATCAGCACGAAGCGCGAGGCGTTCCAGAGCTTGTTGCAGAAATTCCGATAGCCCTCGCAGCGATTCAGGTCGAACTTGATGTCACGCCCCGGCGAGGCGAGGCTGGCGAAGGTGAAGCGCAATGCATCCGTGCCGAAGGCCGGTATGCCATTGGGGAATTCCTTGCGGGTACGCTTTTCGATTTGCGCAGCCTGCTTCGGATTCATCAGCCCGGTCGTGCGTTTCTGCACCAGGGCTTCGGCATCGATACCATCGATCAGGTCGATCGGATCGAGGACATTGCCCTTCGACTTGGACATTTTCTGACCTTCCGCGTCGCGGATCAGGCCATGGACATACACATGCCGGAACGGAATTTTGCCGGTCAGATGTGTGGTCATCATCACCATCCGAGCGACCCAGAAGAAGATGATGTCGAAGCCCGTCACCAGGACGGAAGAGGGCAGGTAGAGATCGAGCGCATCATTGGATTTGGCTGGGTATTCCGGGGTCCAGTCGAGTGTCGAGAAAGGCCACAAAGCCGAGGAAAACCAGGTATCCAACACATCGGCGTCGCGTTGCAATGTACCGGTATAGCCTTGCGCCGCAGCCTTGGCCTGCGCTTCCGCCGCGTCGTGGGCAACGTAGATTCTGCCCTGGTCATCGTACCAGGCCGGAATCTGGTGTCCCCACCAGAGCTGACGCGAAATGCACCAGTCCTGGATATTGTTGAGCCACTGGTTGTAGGTGTTGACCCAGTTCTCCGGGACGAAGCGGATCTCGCCCGAAGCGACGCAAGCCAGCGCTTTGGCCGTGATGCTCTGGCCGTCGGCGGCGGGCTTCGACATGGCGACAAACCACTGGTCTGTGAGCATCGGCTCGATGGCTACATGCGTGCGGTCACCGCGCGGCACCTTGAGCTTGTGCGGCTCGGTTTTTTCGAGGAGCCCCAAGGCCTCCAGATCGGCAACAATCCGCTTGCGCGCTTCGAAACGATCCATGCCACGGTACTTCTCGGTGCCGTTGTCGTTGATCTTGGCGTCCAGCGTCAGCACATTGATCATCGGCAACTGGTGCTTCAGGCCGATGGCATAGTCATTGAAGTCGTGGGCGGGCGTGACTTTGACGCAGCCCGAGCCAAATTCGCGATCGACATAGGCGTCGGCGATGATCGGTATATCGCGTCCCGACAGCGGCAGTGTTACCGTCTGTCCGACCAGGTGAGCGTAGCGCGGATCATCGGGGTGCACCATCACCGCCGTATCGCCCAGCATGGTTTCCGGCCTGGTGGTGGCAACCGTGAGATGACCTTGGCCCGAGGCGAGGGGGTAGCGGATGTGCCACAAGTGGCCGTCTTCTTCCTCCTGCACCACTTCCAGGTCCGAAACGGCCGTCAGCAATTGCGGGTCCCAGTTGACCAGGCGCTTGCCGCGGTAGATCAATCCTTCTTCATAGAGCCGGACAAAACTTTGCGTGACTGTCCTGGATAGGCCGGCATCCATGGTGAAGCGTTCGCGCGACCAATCCGGGGATGTGCCGAGGCGGCGCATCTGCCGCGTGATGGTTGAGCCCGAATACTCCTTCCATTCCCAGACTTTCTCGATGAATTTTTCTCGGCCCAGATCGTGACGGGAAACCCCCTGCGCATCGAGTTGGCGTTCCACGACGATCTGGGTGGCAATGCCGGCGTGATCGGTCCCCGGTTGCCACAGCGTGTTCCAGCCGCGCATGCGGTGGTAGCGGGTCAGTGCATCCATCAGTGTCTGGTTGAAGCCATGCCCCATGTGCAGCGTGCCTGTGACATTCGGCGGCGGCAGCAGGATGCAATAGGCGTGATCGACGGGTTTGCTGCGATCCAGGCCGGCCTTGAAATAGCCGCTGCCTTCCCAGTGTTGATACCAGCGCTGCTCGATCGCGGCGGGTTCGAAGCTCTTGGTGAGTTCCATCGGAGGAGAAAAAATTAAAAATGAATTATAGCGGGGCGTCTTGTTTACTCGCTGCCGTCGGCTTCCGGCTGGGCGCTGTCGGGCAGCCGCATGACGTTTTCCAGGCGTGGCAGCAGATCGTCGCGGGCACGATTTGCCAGCAAGGCGACCAAATGGTCGGTGATGCCATCCATGGCGCGAATGACCAGTTGCGGCATCTGCTCATCCAGCCAGTTCTCGATCTCTACGGCCAGCTCCGACTGACGCGATAGCAGCAATTGTTCGAGGCGAACGCGCACGGCGGCATCGATTTGTTGATCTTGCATTGCCTGCAGTCCGGTTTCGGAAATTTCTGCGCTATGTGCCGGAGCGCCCGTCCGATCCACAATTTCGGTGAGCACGGGGACTTCTTCTTCGATTGGATCCGCAGCCGTGAATGGCGCCGGATCGCTGTTCGCTCCGGCGACAAATGTCCGGCGGCGCATCAGTGAGTCGGCGCGTTCGAGCAACTTGTCGTTCACAGCGGTTCTTTCTGTAGATCGCGAAACCGGATGTCATAGCCGCGGTCCCGGTAGAACTTGACCCGGTCGCGCGCCGGCAAACGCACTGCGTCATCCACGCTGACGATCTCGACTAGATCTTCGAAGCGACTGAAAGTGGGCGGCAGTTCATTGCTGAGATTGAGCAGGCACTGGTGCTGTGGGGTCTCATCGAGACTCGCGGCGATCAATACGGGTGTTTCGCCGGCGAGTCTGGAATCGGCACGGCAATGCGGCAGGAAACCGGTGGCGGGATGCGTCCATAGCAACCGGTCGAGACGTTCGGCAAGCTCCCGATCTGGTGCGTAAACGACGACGGTTGCACCAGTGGCAGACCGGGATCGTCCGGGTGCTGCGTTAAGCGCCAGCCAGGCAGCGGCGCCCTGCACGCGATCCTGGGCACCATGGCAGAACAACACCTTGGTCATGCGAATGCTTTCAGATTACTCGACATGTGCCCCGGTGCGGGCCAGGAGAAAGTGCGTCAGCAACGGCACCGGTCGACCGGTCGAGCCTTTTTTCTCCCCTGACTTCCATGCGGTCCCCGCCACGTCCAAATGGGCCCAGTGGAATTTCTTGGCAAAGCGCGACAGAAAACACGCTGCCGTGACGGTTCCGGCCGGACGGCCGCCGATGTTGGCCATGTCGGCAAAAGGACTCTTCAACTGCTCCTGATAGTCTTCCCAGAGCGGCAGTTGCCAGGCACGATCATAGGCATTCTGGCCGGCATGCAGAATTTCACGCGCCAGGGCGTCATCATTGGCAAACAGGCCGCTCGCGACATGGCCGAGCGCGATGACACAGGCACCGGTGAGGGTGGCAATGTCGATGACGCAAGCCGGCTCATAGCGTTCCGCGTAGGTCAGCGCATCGCACAGAATCAGGCGGCCTTCGGCATCGGTGTTGAGAATTTCGATGGTCTGGCCGGATAGCGAAGTGACGATGTCGCCCGGCCGGCTGGCATTGCCGCCAGGCATGTTCTCGACCGTCGGGATCAGCCCGACCACGTTAGCGGGCAGCGCCATCAGGGAGATCGCTTTCATGGTGCCGAGCACGCTGGCCGCGCCCGACATGTCGTATTTCATCTCGTCCATTTCCGGACCGGGTTTCAGTGAAATGCCGCCGGAATCGAAAGTGATGCCCTTGCCGACCAGCACCACGGGCTTGTCGCCTTTTTTCCCGCCGTCATGACGCAGCACGATGAACTTGGGTGGCTGATGCGAGCCGCGTGTGACGGAAAGCAGGGATCCCATGCCGAGTTTTTCCATGTCGGCACGTTCCAGCACTTCGACTTTGATGCCGTGCGCCTTGCGCAAACCCAGGGCTTGTTCGGCTAGGTAAGTCGGCGTACAGATATTGCCGGGCAGGTTGCCAAGATCCTTTGCCAGATTCATGCCTGTCACGATGGCCTGCCCCTGGCTCAGTGCCGTTTCGGCTGCGGTCAGGTCGGAGCGGCTTTCCACGGTGAGTGTTATTTTTCGCAAAGGCCGGCGCACTTCGTCTTTCTTCGACTTGAAGCGATCAAAACGATATAGCGCTTCGCCGACCATCAAGACGGTTTGCCTGATGCGCCAGGAAAGGTCGCGTTTTTTTACGGGGAGCTCGGTAAGCGTCAGGCAGGCGTCAAAAGCGCCAATTTCATTCAGGGTGCGGGTTGCCGTCGCAACCGCATCGCGAAATTCCTTGTCGCGAAAATCCTTTTCCTTGCCGAGACCGACCAGAAGCACACGGTCGCAGAGTGTGCCGGGAACGTTGTGCAGCAGCAGCGTCGTGCCCGGCTTGCCTTCCATGTCGCCGCGCCGCAGCAGGTTGGTGACGTAACTGTCTGCGGCCTGGTTAACAATATCGCCGGGCGAAGAAAGTTTGCGTGGCTCGAAAACGCCGATCACGACACAAGCACTGCGCTGCTTTTCCGGGCTACCGCTTTTTATGCTAAATTCCACGCATTACTCCTTGCAAGGATTTGGGAAGGCCGTTCTCTGTAGTGAAAATCGGCAACTTTTTCGATTATCCCCAAATTTACCCTCAAAAGTCAAAGACAACATGATTTTCCAACGCGCGGCGCTGCGCGAATTCGCCAACATTGCCTTGGCGGTCTTCGTTGCTCTGTTCGCCATCATGCTGACGACGCAATTGATCCGTTTGCTCGGTCAGGCGGCTGGCGGAACGCTGGCCTCGGAGGCGGTCGTGGCATTGCTGGGCTTCAGCGCCCTCAATTACCTGCCGGTGCTGCTGTCGTTAACTTTGTTCATTTCGGTATTGCTGTCCTTGTCGCGTTCGTACCGTGACTCCGAAATGCTGGTCTGGTTTTCCTGCGGCCGCCCGCTCACGGCCTGGATACGCCCGGTATTGACTTTCGCCGCACCGATGGTGCTGACCATCAGCGTGCTGGCGCTGTTCCTGTCGCCCTGGGCCTTGTCGAAAAGCGCCGAATACCGGAAAAAAATGGATAACCGCGACGATGTGGCGCGTGTCGCGCCAGGCGCTTTCAAGGAATCGGCTGCGTCCGATCGGGTATTTTTTGTCGAGGCGGTGGCAAGCAACGATGCTCAGGTCAGAAATGTTTTCATCAGTTCCGTCCAGAATGGCCGCCTCGGTGTGATGGCGGCGGCGCATGGACATCAGGAAAGCATGCCCAACGGCGACCGTTTCCTGGTGCTGGAAAACGGCCGGCGTTATGAGGGCACGCCGGGTCAGGCGGATTATCGCGTCATGCAGTTCGAGCGCTATGCCGTTCGCATCGATACGCCCGAGACGCAAGGTGTCGTGATGACGCCGAAAAGCCTGCCGTTGTTCCAGTTGATCGCCGACCCGACGCCGCCGAACCTGGGCGAACTGCTGTGGCGTCTGGGCATTCCGCTGGCCGCCATGAATCTGGCCTTGCTGGCCATACCGCTGTCGTTTGTGAATCCTCGTGCCGGGCGAACCAATAACCTGATCTTCGCCGTGCTGACCTACATGATCTACAGCAACCTGATCAGCGTCAGTCAGGCCTGGGTTGCGCAAAGCCGGCTCAGTTTCGAAGTGGGCGTATGGCTGGTGCATGTGGTGATGTTCGTCATGCTGCTGCTGCTGTTTTCACGGCGCCTGATGGTTTTTTCCTGGGCGCGGTTATGGCGCTGAAAGCCTACGAGCGCTATCTGGCGCGGGAAATATATGCTGCCACGGCCCTGGTGCTGGTGGCGTTCCTGATGCTGTTCGCATTTTTCGACCTGATCCGCGAATTCGAGGATATCGGCAAAGGCAATTATCAACTCCAGCATGCGGCAGCCTTTGTATTGCTGAGCGTGGCGGGGCGGATCTATGAGCTGTTTCCAATCGCCGTGCTGATCGGCAGTTTGTATGCATTGACCTTGCTTGCACGCCATTCCGAAATTACGGTATTGCGCACCTCGGGGCTGGCGACGGGAACACTTTTGAAGACCCTGGCCAAACTCGGAATGGTCTTTGCCTTGCTGACTTTCGTGGTGGGCGAGTTTGTGGCGCCGCCTGCCGAGCGCGCTGCCCAGCAGCTACGCCTCAAAGCCTTGAGTTCGATGGTGGCGCAGGAGTTTCGTTCCGGCCTGTGGGTCAAGGACGACCTGAGTTTCGTCAATGTGCGCGATGTGCTGCCCGACACCCGCTTGCGCGGGGTGCGCATCTACGAATTCGACAAGGATCATCAACTGCGGTCCATCAGCGATGCCGAGCAAGGGGAATTCCAGTCCCAGGATCGTTGGCGTCTCGTCAATGTCATGCAGACCATTTTTGAGGGCGATACCGCGCGGATCAACCGTTTGCCCGACATGATATGGCGCTCGGCTCTGACGCCGGACATACTTTCAGTATTGATGGTGGTGCCGGAACGCATGTCCATCGTCACGTTGTTTCAATATGTGCGGCACCTGGAAGAAAATCAGCAGATGGCGCAGCGTTATGCGATTGCGCTATGGAAGAAGCTGATTTATCCGCTGGCGGCGCTGGTCATGATGGCCCTGGCGGTTCCCTTCGCCTACATGCAAGACCGGCTCGGTGCGGTCAGTCTCAAGGTGTTTGCCGGTGTCATGCTGGGCATCACTTTTCACATGCTGAACGGATTGTTTTCCAGCCTAGGTGCAATTAACCAATGGACGCCCTTCTTTTCCGCCATTACGCCGAGCGGGATATTCCTGCTGGCGGCAGCTGCCATGATCTGGTGGGTGGAGAGGCGCTAACGCTCATGGCACACTGATCAGGCGCGTTCCGGCAAGCCGATCGTGCAGAAACTGCCGTTCCCGGTCGAATACGGCCCAGACCAGGCCGGCGCCAAGGAACACAACCGATGGCCCGCACAGACCGAATCGCAGCAATGCCTGCGGCAACGTCACCGTCTTGCCGGAAATTGCACTTTCCACGCGGATTTTCCAGGTTTTCATCGCCAGGGTTTGGCCGCCATGGCGCCAGAACCAGACAAAATAGAACAACAGCACGGCAAGCAAGTGCAGTTGCAGCAGCCAACCCGGCAAAGTCACTTTATCTGCCAGCCCAAGCAGGATATGCGGCAGCATGAAAGTCACCGACAGAACGCCTAGCAGCAGAAGGCTCTCGTAGAGCATGCTGGCGAGACGGCGGCGAATGCTGGGAATGGAAGGAACCGGAGCGGCGGGCAACGAATTGGGAATTACTGCGGACTTGGCGCGGTAGCCGGAGCAGGCGTGACGGCTGGCTCGGCAGGTGCGGCGGGAGCCGGCGTGGTTGCCGGCACGGGAGCTGGCGCGACTCTGCTCTCACCGCTCTTGGGCTGTGTTTTGCGGGTAGCGGCCATTTGTTTCAGTCGCTCTTTTTCAGCATCAGGCAGATTCTTGTACTCCTGCCATTTTTGATTCACCGTCTGTCGTTGCTCCGGCGGAACTTTCCGCAACGCCTTGTACTGTTCTCTAGCCCGTTTGCGTTCGTCGGGCGAGAGGGTGACCCATGCTTTCATGCGCAATTGCAGGCGCTGCTGTTCTTCGGTCGACATGGCCGGATAGCGTTGTGCGATGCCGACCCATTTCTTGCGCCGGAAGGATTCGAGCTTGTCCCACTCTCCGGACAGTGGTGCAAGAATTTCCCGCTGCTGCGGACTAAGCTCGGCCCAGGTCGGCTGTTTGAGGGGAGGTATGGGTGGTACGGCGGCGCCGGCTGGTGTGGTGAATGCCAGCGTTAAAGCCAGTACTATTCCGGAGAAGACTGAGAAGAATGTTCGAGCCATGAGCTGAAACCATGATCCAGATAAGCGTTGATCGGTAGCTCGTCGGCGAGCAGAGCGCTGTCGATTTCTTCGTTCTCAGCGGCTTGCTGGAAGCTGTTCCAGTAATATGCGCCTACCACACCGACGGCAAGGGCAAGCAATGCCGCCAATTTGCGCACCTGTGGCAAAAGCACGTCGCTGGTAAATTGGCCGACACCTGCCAAGCTCAAACCCGCGACATGATTCTTCTGATGGGCCAGCGCTTCCTGATGCGCAGCCTGTAATTTGGCCCGAACCTCAGGCCCGAGGTTGTCGGTGCCCCGGTTAAGAACCTGACTGATTTTATTGGCGAACTGCCGCTCATCCTGATAATTCATAATTCGATGCCTTTAGTCTTCAGCGCTGTCGCCAGGGCGTGGGTCGCTCTGGAACAATGTGTTTTCACACTTCCCTCGGTGCAACCCATCGCGGCGGCCGTCTCGGCGATATCCATGTCCTCCCAGTAACGCATGAGGAAGGCTTCGCGTTGACGTGGAGGTAGTTTTTTGATTTCTTTTTCAATTACAGCAAGGACTTGGGCTTGTTCCAGGCTCGCATGGGGAGTTGCGATATTTGACCCCTCATGCGTCTGTAAAGTTTCCAATGGATCGCCGTCCTCGTCATCCGCCGGTGTGAAGGAGGAGAGCAGCGTGGTCCATAGCGAACGTACTTTCTGGCGACGGTAGAAATCCCGGATGGTGTTCTGCAATATACGCTGAAACAACATCGGCAGTTCCTCTGCCGGCTTATCGCCATATTTTTCCGCGAGTTTCAGCATGGCGTCCTGCACGATATCGAGCGCTTGGTCTTCGTTTTGCACGGCGAACATCGCCTGCTTGAAGCTGCGCCGCTCAATACCGGTCAGGAATTCTGAAAGTTCGATGCGCGTGGCCAGAGAATTTCCTCGATCGCTGCCATGACGAGCCAATGGATGATAAATACAGCATAACTAATCGGTGTCCCTGCCTGTTATGTCTTGACCAAATCAGGGCCAGCCGGTAAGGTTACACGTTTTGGGCAATTACTGCTATGTGGATAATACAATGGTCTTGACTGGTGGGGAAATTGTAATCAGGTGCCTGCAGGAAGAAAAGGTCGAATACGTTTTCGGCTATCCTGGCGGTTCTGTGCTGTTCATTTATGACGCGCTGTTCAAACAGGACAAGTTCAAGCATATTCTGGTGCGTCATGAGCAAGCTGCTGTGCATGCCGCGGATGCGTATTCCCGTTCCTCGCAGAAGGTCGGTGTCTGCATGGTGACTTCGGGGCCCGGTGTGACCAATGCGGTGACCGGAATTGCCACGGCATACATGGACTCGATCCCTATGGTCATCATCTCCGGCCAGGTGCCGACCGCCTACATCGGTCAGGATGCCTTTCAGGAATGTGACACAGTGGGTATCACGCGTCCCTGCGTCAAGCACAATTTCCTCGTGAAAGACGTCAAGGACCTTGCGGCAACCATCAAGAAAGCTTTTTACCTGGCCAAGACCGGTCGCCCCGGCCCCGTCCTTGTGGATATCCCCAAGGACATCAGCAACATGAAATGCGAGTTCGACTATCCCAAAACGGTGTCGATGCGCTCCTACAATCCGGTCATCAAGGGCCATTCCGGACAGATCAAGAAAGCGCTGCAGCTCCTGCTCGACGCCAAGCGGCCGATGGTCTATACCGGTGGCGGGGTGATCCTGTCGGATGCCTCGAGCAAACTGATCAAATTGGTCAAGCGACTGGGATATCCGATCACCAACACCTTGATGGGCCTGGGTGGTTATCCGGCCACGGACAAACAGTTTGTTGGCATGCTGGGAATGCATGGCACCTATGAAGCCAACATGGCCATGCAGAATTGCGACGTGTTGCTGGCCATCGGCGCCCGCTTCGACGATCGGGTGATCGGCAACCCCGGGCATTTCAACGAGGTCCAGCGCAAGATCATCCATATCGATATCGATCCCTCTTCGATTTCAAAGCGGGTCAGGGTTGATGTACCCATCGTCGGGAATGTTTCCGACGTGCTTGACGACATGCTCAAGCAGCTCGATGCGATCGAGGCTAAATCCGATCCGAAGCAGATTGCCGCCTGGTGGCAGCAGATTGCGACCTGGCGTGCCAAGGACTGCCTCAAGTACAAGCGCAGTGACAAGCTCATCATGCCGCAACTGGTGATCGAGAAACTCTATGAAGTGACCGGTGGGGACGCGATCGTCACTTCCGATGTCGGCCAGCACCAGATGTGGGCGGCCCAGTACTACAAGTTCGACAAGCCGCGGCGCTGGATCAATTCCGGCGGGCTGGGCACCATGGGCTATGGCCTGCCGGCAGCGATGGGCGCGCATTTTGCCAATCCCAAGGCGACTGTCGCGCTGGTGACCGGTGAGGCCTCGATCCAGATGTGCATCCAGGAATTGTCGACCTGTAAGCAGTTCCGGTTGCCGATCAAGATTATCAACCTCAACAACCGCTACCTGGGCATGGTGCGGCAGTGGCAGGAAATGTTTCACGGCAACCGCTACGCCGAATCCTATGTCGATGCGCTACCCGACTTCGTCAAGCTGGCCGAAGCCTATGGCCATGTCGGCATGCAGATCACCAAGCCCGGCGATGTCGAAGCGGCAATGCGCACGGCGTTCACCACGCACAAGAACGACCTTGTTTTCATGGACTTCATCACCGATCAGACTGCCAATGTTTTTCCCATGATCGCCGCGGGCAAAGGCCTGTCGGAGATGATCCTGGCGGAAGACCTGTGAGGTCTGGGGAAAAATAAAATGCGACACATCATATCCATCCTCCTGGAAAACGAAGCCGGCGCGCTTTCGCGTGTCTCCGGGCTGTTTTCCGCACGCGCCTACAACATCGAATCCCTCACCGTGGCTCCCACCGAGGATGCTTCCCTGTCGCGCATGACCATTGTCAGCGTCGGTTCGGATGACGTCATCGAACAAATCACCAAGCAGCTGAACAAACTGATCGAGGTCGTCAAGGTCGTCGATCTTTCCGAGGCGCCGCATGTCGAGCGTGAGCTGATGCTGGTCAAGGTGCGCGCCACGGGCAAGGACCGTGAAGAAATGAAACGGATCGCCGATATCTTCCGCGGGCGCATCATCGACGTGACCGAGTCGGCCTATGTGATCGAACTGACCGGCAACAACGCCAAGCTTGATGCCTTCCTCGAGGCGATCGGCTCGGCGCTGATTCTGGAAACGGTGCGCACCGGCGTTTGCGGGATCGGTCGCGGCGACCGGATACTCAAGGTTTAAGATTGGCAAGACTGCGAACCGGCTGCGATCCAGCAGCGAGTTTCCGCATCTATTTCTGTAGTTATTTATTGAGAGGACACCATGAAAGTTTATTACGACAAGGACGCCGATCTCTCCCTCATCAAGAACAAGAAGGTTGCCATCATCGGCTATGGCTCGCAAGGCCATGCCCACGCCAACAATCTCAAGGATTCCGGCGTCAAGGTGATCGTCGGTTTGCGCAAGGGCGGCGCGTCCTGGGACAAGGCCAAGAAGGCCGGACTCAAGGTTGAGGAAGTCGCCAAGGCGGTCAAGGAAGCCGACTTCGTCATGATGCTGTTGCCCGATGAGCAAATCGGCGCGGTGTATGCTGCCGAAGTCGAGGCCAACCTGAAGAAGGGCGCCGTCCTTGCTTTTGCCCACGGCTTCAACATCCATTACGGGCAAGTCATGCCGCGTGCCGATATCGATGTCGTCATGATCGCCCCCAAAGGCCCCGGTCATCTGGTGCGTTCCACGTATGTGCAGGGCGGCGGTGTGCCCTCGCTGATCGCCGTGCATCAGGACCGTTCCGGCAAGGCGCGCGACCTCGCGCTGTCGTATGCAGCGGCAAACGGCGGCACACGCGGCGGCGTCATCGAGACCTCGTTCCGCGAAGAGACCGAAACCGACTTGTTCGGCGAGCAGGTGGTGTTGTGCGGCGGTACGGTCGAACTGATCAAGGCCGGTTTCGAGACGCTGGTCGAGGCGGGTTATGCCCCGGAGATGGCCTATTTCGAGTGCCTGCATGAACTCAAGCTGATCGTGGACCTGATCTACGAAGGCGGCTTGGCGAACATGCACTACTCGATTTCGAACAACGCCGAGTACGGTGACATTACGCGCGGTCCGCGCATCGTCACCGACGAGACCAAGCTTGAGATGAGAAAAATCCTCAAGGAAATCCAGAGCGGCCAGTACGCCAAGGAATTCATACTCGAGAACCGGGCCGGCGCCCCGACGCTGCTGTCCCAGAGGCGTAACCTGGCGGCGCATCAGATCGAAACGGTCGGCGCGAAGCTGCGTGACATGATGCCCTGGATCAAGAAAAACAAACTGGTCGATTCGAGCAAGAATTGATGCGGGTTGGGACGGCACTGCGGGTGAGGCATGAGTAATTATCCCCATCCGCTCATAGCCCGCGAAGGCTGGCCGTTCATCGGCATCACCCTCGGCTTCGCGATGATGGTGAGCGGCGCCGCCGACTGGACCTGGTCATGGCCGCTGTGGCTGGCTTGCCTGTTCTGCGTGCAGTTCTTTCGCGATCCGCCGCGACCGATTCCGGGCGATGAAAAATCGGTGCTGTCTCCGGCCGATGGGCGCATCGTGGCGATCCAGCCCATGCGCGATCCCTGGCTGCAGCGCGACTCTCTCAAGGTCAGCGTGTTCATGAACGTCTTCAACGTTCATTCCAATCGCAGCCCGGTGGACGGTGAAGTCAAGCAGCGCTGGTATCACCCCGGCAAATTTGTCAATGCCGATCTCGACAAAGCCTCCACAGAGAACGAGCGCAATGCCTTGTGGCTGCAGACGGCCGCCGGCCAGGACGTGACCTGCGTGCAGGTGGCCGGGCTGATCGCACGCCGCATCCTATGCTATGTCGATGCCGGCAGCACGTTGGCGCGCGGCCAGCGTTATGGTTTCATCAGGTTCGGTTCGCGCGTCGATCTCTACCTGCCGCCCGGCAGCCGGATCGAGGTCACCATCGGCGACAAGGTGCGCGCGTCCTCCACCATCCTTGCCGAATTGCCATAGTATCGGCACAACGCCTAGAATAAGCGCGTTTCCCCAACAACGAGTGGTCCTGGCATGCCCGTGATCCGTCCCCGCAAGGCACTCATGAATCCGGAACTGCGGCGCCGCGGCATATTCATTCTGCCGAACCTGTTTACCACCGCCGCACTGTTCTCCGGTTTCTATGCAATCGTGCAGGCCATGAATGGGCGCTACGAATATTCCGCCGTAGCCATCTTTATCGCCATGGTGATGGATGGGCTGGACGGCCGGGTTGCACGGCTGACGCATACCCAGAGCGCATTCGGTGCCGAGTACGATTCGCTCTCCGACATGGTGTCCTTCGGTGCTGCGCCTTCCCTGGTGGTGTATGAGTGGGCGCTGAAAGGCATGGGCAAGCTGGGCTGGATTGCGGCCTTCATCTACTGTGCCTGCGCCGCCCTGCGGCTGGCGCGTTTCAACACTAATCTGGATGTCATCGACAAGCGCTATTTTCAGGGCCTGCCGAGTCCGGCGGCTGCCGCCCTGGTTGCCGGATTGGTCTGGGTGATGCTGGATCTCGGCTACACGGGTGAGGAGATGCGCTGGTATGCCTGCGTACTGACCATCTTTGCCGGTGTGACCATGGTCAGCAATATCCGCTACTGGAGCGGCAAGGACATCAACCTGAGGCGCAGTGTGCCCTTCATGGTGGTGCCGGCGATCGGCCTGGCGTACATCCTCCTCTCCAGTTATCCGCCCGGGATATTGTTTGCGCTGTTCCTGGGGTATGCACTCTCCGGTTATGTGCTGGCAGCGTGGTGCTGGCTGAAAGCCCGCAAAACTATTGCTTGACGCTGCCGCAAGCTTGCGTTTATAGTCCGGCCATGGCCTCGACGATTTCGTTCTCCGCATTGTTCCTGCTTCTCTCCGGCGTGCTGCTGGCGAGAAAGTCATTGCGCTCGGCCCTGCGTCCGCTGCTGCGCCGCGCGCGCTAAACTTCCACTTTCCACAATTCGGTTTTACTCAGGCTCGGCAACAGCCCGCCGGGCGATGTACGTTTTGCATCCTGTTTGGAGATGATTATGGCAACAGACCGCTTGATAATTTTCGATACCACCTTGCGTGATGGCGAACAGAGCCCGGGCGCATCGATGACGCGCGAGGAGAAGCTGCGAATCGCGCGTCAACTGGAGAAAATGCGTGTCGACGTCATCGAGGCGGGCTTTCCGTCGGCGTCCAACGGCGACTTCGAGGCGGTCAAGGCGATTGCGCAGGCGATCAAGGAATCGACGATCTGCGGTCTGGCGCGAACCAGCGAGACCGACGTGCGGCGGGCGGGCGAAGCCATCAAGCCGGCCCAGCGGGGGCGTATCCACACCTTCATTGCCACCAGTCCGATCCACATGGAAAAGAAGTTGCGGATGACGCCGGACCAGGTTACCGCAGCGGCTATTGCGGCTGTCAAATTGGCGCGCCAATACACCGACGATGTGGAGTTTTCGGCAGAGGATGCGGTTCGTTCGGATTTTGATTTTCTCTGCCGGGTATTCGAGGAGGTGATCAAGGCAGGCGCGACCACGCTCAATGTTCCTGACACGGTTGGCTACAGCATTCCGGAACTCTGGGGCGAGCGCATACGCCGCCTGATCGAGCGCGTGCCGGGAGCGGACAAGGTGATCTGGTCCACCCACTGCCACAACGATCTCGGCCTGGCGGTCGCGAATTCGCTTTCTGCCGTCATCGCCGGAGCGCGACAAGTCGAATGCACCATGAACGGACTGGGCGAGCGCGCCGGCAATGCTTCGCTTGAAGAAGTGGTGATGGCTATTCGCACGCGCCGCGATTTCTTCACCTGCGATACGCGAATCGACGCGAC
>Ga0172368_10003287_pt1 | contig 19786 bp, 12 predicted proteins | sample Lak11m_FD_114540 | JGI IMG/M metagenome (GOLD analysis project Ga0172368, IMG submission 114540) | Freshwater microbial communities from Kabuno Bay, South-Kivu, Congo - kab_022012_11m | ecosystem: Environmental > Aquatic > Freshwater > Lake | place: Democratic Republic of the Congo: South-Kivu...
GAGAAAATATCGTTTCATACAGTTCTTTTGTAACCTGCAAAAATACCCTTAGCAATCCAAGCTGTCAAGCGATTTCTCTACAAGTTATTCCTTGTTATAAACAAAAGCCCCGGATCGATCCCCGGGGCTTTTTATTGGCAGTTATCAAATGATGGTAGCTGTTCAGCGTTCAGCGCTCAGCGTTCAGGGTACAGCGTTCAGCGTTCAGCGTTCAGCGTTCAGGGTTCAGGGTTCAGGGTTCAGCGTTCAGGGTTTAGGGTTCAGCTATAGTTGCTTCGCGAACCCAGATTCGGATCGACACTACCATTCTCATACCCTCATACCTCCATACCTATTTATTCACCACGATCCTTCTCACCACCCTGTTATCATCCGTTCTGAGGATAATGGTGTAAATCCCGTTTGGTACCGGCCGCAGATCAACGATCTGTTCAACCTTTCCCTGCAGGGATTGCACCCTGGTCTCATAGATTCTGACACCCAGAGAGTTGTACGCTTCCAGGGAGAGATTTTCTTCCGTTGATGTGGTAAATGAGACCGTAAACCGGCCATCGTTGGGGACAGGATAGATGTAAAGTTGTTCATTGGCCGACTCATCGATCCCGGTTATGACAACATATATATTGTTTGATGAATCCGATTTGCAGTCATCGACCGTTACGACAGCCCAATACCAGCCAGCATAGGCTGCTTCCAGTGTCTGGCCTGTGGCGCCTGTGATAATGGCTCCGTTATAATACCACTGGTTTCCTTCGGGATAATTGCTTGAAAGGGTAAATCCGTCAATGGTAATAACAGGTGTGACTGGTTTCGGAAGAACTGTCAGGTTGAACCCCGGGGATGCCTGGCCGGAACCGCAGAGGTTCGTCCCGTTGACGGTAATCATTCCGGAGACAGCGTTAGAGGCAAAATCAACCGTTATATTTTCCGTGTTGGCTCCGGAAGCAATCGTTGCTCCGGTTGGTAAGGTCCAGTTATATCCTGTTGCGCCTGTGATGGGAGTGACTGAGAATCCCACTCCTGCTGATCCGGTACAAACAAATCCGGGACCTGTTATAGCGCCGGCTTCACCAGGAACTTCCAAAACTGAAACAGGGAAGTTCGGAGATGTGGCCCCGTTTCCGCAAAGGTTATTACCATATACGGTGATATTTCCTGAAGAGGCACTGGCAGAGAAATCAACAGTTATCGCGTTCGTCCACATTCCGTAAGTGATTGTAGCTCCGGGGGGCAACAGCCATATATAGGTTACAGCATTGTTTATGGGAGAAACCGAATAAGAAATCCCCGTGGAACCTTTACAAACATCGGAAACTCCTGTAATTACACCAGCGGCATCCGGTAACGGGTTGATAGTTACCGGGAACGAGGAAGGCGTTAGCGCGGAGCAACCGTTTGTGTTGGTATAGTTGACCATGACGCTCTGGGCACCTGCGGTATTCCATAAAACATCAATCTGGTTTGTTCCTGAGCCGCCTGTGATGGTCCCGCCTGCAGAGACAGTCCAGGTATAGTCCGTGAATCCCGCTTCAGTGATGTAACTGCCGCTCAGATTAACACATTGGTTATCCGGACCGTTTATGGTTGGAACTGGCAATGGATGCACGGTTACAGCCGATGTGCCTGGCAATCCCTGGTCACAGGTGCTGGTTCCGAAAACACTCACATTTCCTGAGGTGGACCCAAAGGAGACCGTGATGCTTGGGGTATTGTCTCCCCCAGTGATCGTAGCTCCGGCAGGCACACTCCAGGTGTATCCTGTTGTGTTGGCAAGGGGAGGAATACTGTAAACATTCCCGGTAGAATTGGCACACACATTGGTCGGACCGGTGATCGGCCCGGCTGGTGGTATCTGCGGACAGCCGGCTACAAAAGAGAGCGTAGCCCCATTTGTCGTCCCTGCGGCGTTAACGCCAACACACCGGTAATAGTATGTTGTATTGAGCAACAACCCGGTCAGGTTTGCTGAAACCGTCGTAGGGATATTCCCGGTAACCACACCTGGAGTGGCGTTGGCCACGTTCCCGAAAGCCGGTGTTGGGCCCCACTGGAATGTTACCGTCGTTGACGAATTCTGAGCGGTAACGGTCCCGTTCAGGGTGGCTGTCGTCAGGCCGATCGGGTCGGCAGCATTTGTTACTACAACAGGAGCAGCTAAGGCAGTTGTAAATGTCATGTCATTCCCGTTGGTTGTACCGCCGGCATTGGTTCCAACAGCCCTGAAATGATAGAGCGTGTTTGGAATAAGGCCCGTGACATTTGCTGTGACAGGGATAGTGGTATTTCCTGATACGGTTGATGGTATAGCTGTGATGGTGGAGCCGTAACCTGTAGTCTGACCGTATTCGAAGGTAACGGTGGTTGCATCGCCGTTGGCATTTACTGTGCCGTTGAGTGCTGCTCCGGTTGACGTGATCGAACTGGCTGCAGTAGTCACTACTATAGGTGGGAATGCAGTAATCATTGTGAATCCAAGGTTGTATGTATATGTGCTGACGCCTAAATACGCAAAGGGGCATCCTCCAACCGAATAGTTCCGCCTGCCGCTTCCGGGTGTGTTCGTATAACATGAACTGAATCCCGATGCTCCCGGAACCCCGCATTGTCCTACATCTACAATTAAACTCAGCGTTGGATCATAAGTAAAGGGGGTATCAAGGGTGATATACATCCAATCGCCTGCAGGTCCGGTCAGCGATACGGAAGCCCTGTAATAAACAGTCGTGAGCGCTCCCGTGTAGAAGCCCCCGGTTGGGAGAGCTGTTATAGTTGATTGTCCCATTTTAATGGTAAGTTCCGAGTATGTCCACGGACCTATCGGTGCACCGGCACGGAGCCTGAAAGCCAGAGCTGTGATTTGTCCGCTAGGGGCAGCCGTTGGCTGATTAAAATCCCCGGCAAGGTATAATATCTGAACCTCTTTCCCTCCTGCAATGTTCCAGGGGAAAGAGTTCCCGCCATTGCCTTCGGTGTCATAATTGTAAAAATCAGGGAGGACGGTCGGGCTTTCAGATCCTCCCGGAACCATGTAGTTCACGGTACTGTTGTTGTCGGTGGGGGTCCCATCATCATTGGTGATCCCTGACTGCTGTCCAAAGGTTAGCACTGAGGCTATCGTCAAACAGTTTAACAGAAAAATTTTTTTCATGATCTTTTTGATTAAATGTTTTACTTTCCCAAATTCTTCATTATCTGGTGAATTAATTTACTGAAAGAGTTAACGTAAGAAAACGTATTCAACTGAATGGGGATCAATGGATCTGATAGGAAACCGGGAAGACATGATACACTCACCTGATGAGATTTAAAAGCTCTTCGGGATAATGTTTGATATACAAATATATCAAATAATTAACGATATGCTATATTTGAATAAGAAAAATTAAATAAACAGCACTCGAACAAAGCAAACTGCAGGGTCAGCCGGTTCCGGATATCCATCTAATCCATTTCCAAAATGTAACCATGTCCGATCCGTGTGTGGATCAGTTTAGTCTCTTCGCCTTTGTTGATCTTTTTACGAAGAAGGTTGATATAGACGTCAACCACATTGGTCCCTGTATCAAATGTGTGGTCCCAGATCTTCTCGGCTATCTCAGGCCGTGAGACAACCCTTCCATTGTGCCTCATCAGGTATTCCAGAAGGGCAAACTCTTTGGCCGAGAGAAAGATCTGTCTGTCCTTGCGGAAGGCCATCTTTTTGTCCAGGTCAAGTTCAAGGTCCGCAGCCTGAAGGATATTTTTTGACTTGGATTCCTTGTGAGTACCCCGTTTTGTCAGCACCTTAATCCTGGCAACCAGCTCTTTGAACTCAAAAGGTTTGACGATATAATCATCAGCACCTGCGTCAAAGCTGTCGAGTTTATTTTGCAACGATCCTAATGTAGAGATCATGATTACAGGAGCTGAAGGGTATCTCTCTTTTACAAGTTTGCATAAAGCGTTTCCGTCAAAAACAGGGAAAAGAAGATCCAGTAAGTAGAGATCAAAAGGTTGTTGTTCAATGAATTCTTGGCCAGCCTTGCCGTCCACCGCAGTAGTAATCTCATGTCCGATCTCTTCCAGTCCCTGTTTCAGAAAAGCAACCACTTTTGGTTCGTCATCAATGATAAGAATCTTCATTTCAATGGATTCTTTTTTGGGATTGTTTGATCTTCAAGACAAAGATACAAATATGGGATGTTTAAATCTTTAATAATAATTTCCCTCCAGAAGGTACTCCTGAACATATTCCCGGATACCATCTTCCAAGGAAATGAATGGCTTGGAATAACCGATTGAGCGAAGTTTGTGCATATCAGCTTCCGTGAAATACTGATATTTGTCCCTTATATCGACCGGTGTGTCAATAAATCCAATCTCCGGATTCATTCTCATTGCACCGAAAACAGCATCCGCCAGGTCAATGAATGTCCGGGATTTGCCTGTTCCAAGGTTGTAAATGCCCGGATCGGTTTCATGGTTCATCAGGAACAACAGGACATCTGTTACATCTTTGACATAAACAAAATCTCTCAGTTGTTCCCCGTCCCGGTAGCCGGGATTGTGCGAACGGAAAAGCTTCACGGTTCCTGTATCCCGGATCTGGTTAAAGGCATGAAACACCACGGATGCCATCCTTCCCTTATGGTACTCGTTCGGTCCAAAAACATTGAAGAATTTCAAGCCATACCAGAAAGGAGGCGTCTCAGTCTGATCCAACACCCACTTATCGAACTCATTTTTGGACACGCCGTATGGATTCAGTGGTTTGAGTTCAGGGATCAGATAATGATCATCACGGTATCCCAATGATCCGTCACCGTAAGTTGCTGCCGAGGAGGCATAGATCAGCGGAATCTTTAACACCGTGCAAAGTTTCCATATCTCTTTGGAATAGTTCAGGTTAAGTTTATCAAAAACCGCCGTGTCAAACTCAGTGGTATCTGTCCGGGCCCCAATGTGAAAAACGAAGTCTGCCCGTTCACTGTTTTTCTGTAACCAGGCCGGAAAATCTTTCCGGTCGATAACTGCTTCAACTGCTTTATTCTGAGTATTGCGGGCTTTTTCAGGGCGGGAAAAATCATCCACTATCCCAATCTCTTTGATGCCCCGGTTGTTGAGCTTGCCAACCAGACAGCTTCCGATGAATCCCGCTGCTCCCGTGACGATGATCATTCTCTCCTGTGTTTTGGGTGTAAAGATAATGAAAAAGGACAAAGGGACAAAGGGACAGAGGGACAGAGGGACAGAGGGATGTATATAACAAGCCATGTCAAAATAAACTTAATAATTTACATTTCGCAAATAAAAAATTTCTCTTATTTGATTAACCTTTTCACCATTTTCCGGATTAATAGAGAAAAAAGCTATGAGAACACATAAAGAATTGGATGTATGGAAAGATAGCATTGATTTTGTAGTAAAGGTTTATGAAATCACAAAAAGATACCCCCAAACTGAAACATATGGATTGACAAGTCAAATCCGTAGAGCTGCAGTTTCAGTGCCTGCAAATATTAGTGAAGGTGCTGGGAGATTAAAAACGAAGGAATATATGAGATTTCTGCGAATTTCTCAAGGTAGTTTATCCGAACTGGAGACGTTATTCCTCATAAGTTCTAAACTAGGTTTTTTGGATAAAACAGAAGCGGAAGTCGTTCACGGTACAATGTCAAAGATCCGTTCACAGCTTTCAGGACAAATTAGATCATTACAAAAATTGATTAACTAGGATAGTCCCTCTGTCCCTCTGTCCGTCTGTCCCTCTGTCCCTTCATATTATTCCCAAAATCCCACCAGCTCCTCCAGACTCTCCCGCTCTTTCAGCACACTGAATTTCCCTTGTTGGTAACCGAGGATCCTCGGGGTTTGCCGGCTGTTGTAACGCGACCACATCGAAAATGTGTATCCCCCCGTATCATGGATAACAATATAATCTCCCTCTTCCACCGGAGGCAGTGAGACTCCCTTGGCAATGATATCACCTGCAAAACAAAGGGGACCGGCAATATTATAGGGCAGACTGTCCTTGCCATCTTTAAGTCTGCCTTGCGGACCAAGGACACTGTATTCATGTTTCCAGTCAGCGGGATTCAGGCACTCCCGAAGGAAAAGATCTGCCCCCACATGGATCATGGCTGTTTTAACACCGGGATCGTTTTTAACGTACTCCACCCGGCTTACCGTAAAGCCACTGTTCACATACACCCAACGACCGAATTCCGTAATAAGCCGCCATTTTTCAGTGGTGCCGTGGTGCAGGGGTGCCATGGTGCAGTGGTGCAGTGGTGCAGTGGTGCCGGAGTATACTGTGCCCTGTGCCCTGATCCCTGATCCTTGCGCTTTGAATCCTGTGCCATGAAAAAGTCCCGGCGCTCGTCGGATGAGCTCTTGAACATAATCTTCCATCAGGATTGGTTTTTCCTGGTACAGATACATGATCGGTAACCCGCCTCCGATGTCAAATGTATCTATCGGTTTAAACCCGTTTGAAATCCTCCTTTCGTTCACATCAACGGAAAAATCGTACAGTCTGCCTACACCATCCACCAGCATTTCCATGGCGCATCCCTGCGACCCCACATGAAGATGTACTCCGGTAAGCCATGGGTATCTTAAAAACGCATCTTCCAGTTCCTCCCTCTTTGTTCCTAGAGGAACCCCGAACTTGGAATATTCTCCGGCAACGCTTGACTCAAGGATGGTGCCGACCCCAACCTGTGGATTAATCCTGATGCCAATGGAAGATTCATATGCCGTACGATCAAGAATCTGTGCAACCCTCTTTAATTCTTCCAGGTTGTCGCAGTTTAGATGAACTCCCTGGTCCAGGGCAAACCGCAGATCGGCAAATGTTTTAACGGGTGAGTCAAAGACAATCATGCCGGGAGCGTATCCTGCTTTCAGGGCAATAGTGATCTCGCCGATCGTTGCAGCTTCAACACCTGTCCCGAAGTCCCGGGTAAATTCAAGGATACGGAGCAGGGGGTTCGATTTGATAGCCAGTCCGTGGAGGGTTTCAAGCGGGAAACAGGATTTAAGATAGGCGATCCGTGAAGCGAGATAATCGAGGTCATGAACCATCACGGCAGTATCCTCTTCACGGACCAGACCCTCCAGCAAGGCTTGCCGGAAGGTTGTTGAAATTTTATCCCGTGAGATATTCTCAATCATAGATATCGATCAATGTTTGAATTGCCCTGCTTCCATCCTCGCCAAGGTCAAGGGTGAACCTGTTCACGTACAGATTGATATGTTTGCGCATCACTTCTTCATCCATCTCCCGGGCATGTGCGGTCACAAAATCCATCACATCGTCCGGGTTTTTCATGGCAAACTGAACGCTTCTGCGCATGATCCTGTTTAGTTTCTCAATGGTCTTTTCTCCCAGTTCCCGCCTGGCAATGATGCCACCAAGAGGAATAGGACTCGAACTTTTCTCTTCCCAGAACTCCCCAAGGTCCATGATCTTGACCAGCCCCTTTTGTTTATATGTGAACCTGTTTTCATGGATGATGACTCCGGCATCCACCTCTCCTGAAATTACAGCGGTCTCAATATCCGAGAACAGCATGAATTCCTTTCGGGTGACTTCCGGGAAAGCCAGGCTGAAGAGAAGATGCGCGGTGGTGTGCTCCCCTGGCAACGCAACCCTGATTTCAGACATCTTTTGCTTTGATTGTTCGCTGTTCCCGGTGAACAATTGCAAGGGTATCCGCGACCTGGCGATCAACAATGGACCATTTCCAAATCCCAGGGCGCTCCCGCTCTCGAGGAGTTCATACTGGTTTCTGAGAGAAAGCCAGGCGTGAAAACTTACCTTGACCATATCAACCTTTCCGCTGAGGGCCATCAGGTTCAACTCTTCCACATCAGCCAGGTGATAGTCAAACGCGATCCCTTCACGGTCGATCCAGCCATGGACTAGCGCAGCAAAAATAAAGGTGTCGTTCGGACAAGGAGAAAAAGCGAGAGTAAGCATTTCGAAGTCGGATTACGAGTTACGATTTACGAATATGGTCTATTCATTTTTTTCTCATTGGCGCTTACAAAGATAGTGAAATGGTGAAATTGTAAGAAGCGAGGTAGCGAGAAGCGAAATAGTGCAATGGTGATTTTAGTTGATCACGACTTTTTTGTCCGCAACCACTCTGTTTTGGAGAACCAGTCTGAACGTCACTGTTTTGCTAGTCCTGCTTGCCACTTCCCGCCAAATAATAAGATGGTAACTGTTTTAGCAGTTGCTGAACTTCCGTTCTCAGTAATGGCAGGTGGTTTACAATGACCGAATAAATATTCTCAACGATTTTTCTATGCGTTCTGTCATAAACGAGTTCTTTTTCCCTTGCAACAATCCTTTTAAAAACAGGGTTCTTTATACTTTGATTTTCCACCAGATCTACATCTCTTCGAAAAAGATGTTCCATTTTTTCTTTCATGGTCATGTAGTTGGAAAAATACAGACAGGGATCGATATCTGTCATGAATTGAACCACCAGATCAATATCGCTGGTTTCGTTGAAATGATCCGTTTTAGCAGAACCGAATACAAACAACGTGTCAACATGATGTGCTTTACATATTTTAGTGATCTCGTCAATATTTCTGTCAATCAGGTTCATATGTACAAAAATAGAGAATTTTTCGAACATTTGATCCTTCGGTTTTGATAACTTCTTCGATTTGGAGTGCTGTACCCTATTCCCCCACCACCACTTTCTCCATCGCCACGGTCTCTCCCCGGTACACCAATCTGAACACCACCAACCCGGCCGGCCAATGGCTGATATCCAGTTCAACAGGGGTTGATCCCTGCATGACCGGTTTCTCCAGCAGTTTCTTTCCAAACAAGTCCCAGGCTTCCAGTATCACTGATCCCCACAGATGATAAATCGTTGTTGAAGGAATCCTGCTTGTCGTATTGCTAACAACTAAGTACTTCGGTACTTCAATCGTCACCCTTAGGTGAGCCGGATTCGGATAAATCCTGAGTCTTGTTGTTTCGGGATGCAGAAACGGTTCTTCAATTCCAACATAAACATTGTCGCAATCGGGATCAATTGTAGTAGACACGATAGGATAGGGGCAAAGGCTGTCGTAGGTAAACGGCTGGGTATAGATGCTATCGTACTGCAGATCGGAATTTATCTTCACAGCGTAAACTTTAATGCCATTTGTAGCATCGTTTGCAGCTGATATGAACTTATTATCAAATGTTTTTGTTGCTGTAATAAAAGTACTGGTTGTTTCTATTAGGTTTGATGAGTCTCGAAGATTTCCCAGTGTATCAGTTTTAATCACAATATTATTTTTTGTGCCAAAAATGTCCCAAACACCAAACATGATCAAATTTGTATCATAAAGAAAATCAATTGTATTCATACCACTTAAAGAAAAAGTCCCCGTGCTAAGAATATCTTGATTATAGGACTGATCACCGTTATTCAAAACTTTAATAATCGCCGGATTGTCACCAGAACTATATATGGTATGAGTGCATGACGTATAACATTTTCCATATGGGTTTATTCTGGATGCCCACGGTCGGCTATAATAATATCCGGAATCAACATAAACTGTATTCCACAATTGCGTGCCCGCTGTATCGGTTTTTATATAATTGCTGCGCAATGCCCCGCCACCTGATTGGCCCGGATCCGGGTAGTACCTCCTTGTAACAATCAGATAACCGTCATCATCCACCAATAAATCAGTTGGCTGATCATCATAATAAAGACTATCAAGGGGATAATATTGGTGCCAGATTAACTCTCCATCCGGGTTGAATTTAAACATAGAAGTATTTGAAATGGGATTTGTCGCAAAATAGGCCCCCAAGAGCACAATATCCCCCTCAGGTGTCACTTTTACCCTTATTCCCATATCGTAGTTGGCAGGAGTGATCAGGGTTTTGCACCACTCCACCTCATAGCAGGAGTTCAGTTTGATCAGAAATGCATCGAATGATGTATTGAATTTGGTCCAGGAGCCGCATAAAATATAACCGTTGGCCGGTGTTTTTTCGAGATTACGTGTTCCAACGGTATAAAATCCTGATCCAAACCACTTCTCCCATAATTCATACCCGTTGATGTCCGTCTTTTGAATCCATCCATATTTGTAGTTCCCGATCACTCCAACAATATCATATCCTTTGTCATAATCTTCAATGACCCATCTGGCTTGCGTACTTTGCCCCTGTCCATAAACACGGATCCAACCTTGCCCAACAAGGATTAATGGAAAAGAGCAAACTATATGTAATACAATAATTCGAAACATATAATAAAAAAATGTCCGAGGAATAATCCCTGGAACAGTTTAAGTTATTCAATAATGACAATCTTCTTGGTATCCAATATGGCTCCATTGAACTTCAGGGTGCAGATATAGGTTCCCTCACTCACCCCCGAGGTGTTGATTACCTCCTGATCCTTGGATTTACTGATGATCTTGTTGAGAACCTGATGACCCCGGATATCGGTAAGGATTATCTCACCGGAACAGTATTTCCGGTATCGCTCCTTTAGATTGTACTCAACAATTATGTATTTCCGGGCAGGATTCGGAAATACCTTCATATAGGATTTTTCATTGAATGTTCCGGTTCGGTGTGAATTGGTTTTCTTAGACGATTTCAATCCGTCGGGTAGCAGGATGGGTTCGGAATAATTGATCTCATCCCTGGCAATCAGAATATTCCGGGCATAGGACCTGACAGGCTCACTCCCATTTTCGAAAAGGTCATATACTGTTAAAAGACCTGAGGAGTCAATAGTGAAAATATTTTGCCCGTTTTTGATCAACATTTTCCTGAAATCAAAATAGGAGGTATAGTCATTATGAGTTATGGTCTGTTGCGGTGTAAGACTATACGTATACGGGATCAAGGAAACCGTATTATCCATGTTAACAGTGTCTCCCGCTCTGAGGTATTCAAACGCAAGCCGGTATTTCAACGGAAGATCCGTCTGTGTCTGCAGCAAAGTAATCAAACTGTCATGAGAAGACAAATTGATCGTATCGGTTCTGTAATGCCTGATCAGATTGCTCAAGGCATTTGCACGTGTGTTCCGGTGAGTGGTTAGCTCTGCTTCCAGGGCTTCTTTGGCTGAGATGATCTCCTCTCCGGCCAGGATCTCATACATCATCGAATCGGGCATGGGAATAAACCGGTTGTCGAGTTCATCAAGTACCTTGTCTGAAGTGGCAGACTGTGGATTGGCTACCAGGATGTCGCGGATCATAGCGTTGGGGAGGACATCTTCTTTCGAGATAGCCGATTGCATAGCGGTATCAGACAGGTAGGGCGATTCATTCAGAAGTTGATCCATTATATCCAGGGCTTCGGGAGGAGTGGAGGTCAGGATCTCGGTATTTAGGACCTCCGTATCTCCACCATCAACCAACGCATTTAATTGGTTCTCTTTTTGGCTGATGATCGTATTTTCTGTTGCCAACGTCTGCCTTAATTCATCTGGCGGAGCGCCGCCTCCCGACAGATTCGAGGGACAACAAGTGTCTTTATGTATGTATGTCCAGATTGTTGGTCTAACGGTGACGTTGTAATAATAATCTGGTTCTAGTCTTGGATCTCCAGCCTGCTCAGTATGGTGGTAATATTTAAATCTTCTCCCAAGGTTATTGATATCCCAGGCCCCTGTTGAATTGTGTTCCGGGGAGAAAGTATTCCCAACCGGGCCTGTCTGAGAGAGCGAATCTCCCTGGTACAGGGCGATACCCCATGGTTGACTAGTGTCGCTAAGAGCAATGACTTTGTCGTATTCGTTGTTGTGATAATCATTGCAACGCAATACCAGACCGGTCGAACCGTCAGAACTCCGGTTCTGATCCTGGGCAAGAATTCCGTATCTCAGGGAATCGAACCGGTTGTTGTAGATTTCGTTCATTTCTGATCCTGAATTATTTACAATCAGGCCAATAGCATTGCTTTCTTGATAATTTTTAGTTTTGCGAAAAATATTTTCTTCAACAGAAAAACCTGTACATGCATCCATATATAAACCATATGTTGTGTCATAAGGAACTGAATTAGAATGATTCGGTACGGAGTAAGTGTTTGATGTAATCACGGAATTATTACAAGCCGATAGATATGTTCCCCTTACATTGTTGATAAATGATGCTTTGTTTATCCTGATATTGTTCCCTGATTCATAGTTTAATGCTTTGATTCCATAAAAAAGTCCAGAAAAGGTCGAAGGAGCCTGGTTGGTATCAGCACATGGTGTTGTTTTTCTTGTACAATAAGTGTCGACATTATATTGGGCTTCAATTGAATATATCCCCTGTCCTTTGGTTCTATCAGAAATCCCGTTTCCAATTGTCGTATTCTGAAAAACACATCCTTCAAAATTTACTCCAGAAACTTCATATAAGCTGATAAAATCTGATGGATACCAATATTTTGCATCAATGAAATTCAAGGTTGTTTGAAACGTTGTTTGTTTAAAACTACTTATCTGACGGTACCTATAGGAAAGAAATTCTATGGCCTTGTAGTTGTTTTGGAATGTGGCGCTGTCAGAAATGATGATACCTCCGGTGGTGTTCCACAGAATTGATCCCATTGAATCTTTCTTACATGTTGTAATCCCTATTCTTGAATTTTCCAGAACTGCTCCATTCTTTAACCATACGAACCCCTGATTATCAACAGGGCTCTGGTTCACATATTTATTACCCCATACCTCAATCCCAAGCCAGTTCCTAAAACAGGCATTGGTCAGGGTCCCACCATCAACGATTAACTTACCACCGCATTTCACCATGATCTTAGCCATGGGAGGAAAAGCAACACGACATTCAATAGTGAATATTACGGATGAATCCACAAGGATACTTCTGTCCATAATAGTATCAATGTTCCATGTTGTGTCACTTGAGATTACTAAAGGATCTTCATCATAATTACAGGAGATATCGGATTCATAAACTCCCCGGCCAAACGTAGACGCTTTTATAAGTTGAACTGAGTCATTTATCTCGAGATCTGTCACTATCGTCTGAGGTAATCCAGTGTTGAACGGGAACCAATAAGATTGATCATTATCATAATAAAATACTCCGACATCAGTACCTGCAAAAATACCACCATTACTCCCGGGATTATATTTAATACAATTTACCGGAAAATCAGGTAATCCGGGAGAGATGTCTTCCCATGAAAAGCCTCTGTCATCCGAGAAATAGACCCTGTTATGAATCGAATCCGGATTTGTCCAATTAATATCAAATCCACCAAATGAAATCCAAACAGAATCAGGATCTTGAGGACTAACTTCAATATCTGTAATCCCAAGCCTCGAAAGAATTCCCAGTGAATCTGAGATAGACTCCCAGCTTGATCCTCCATTGATTGTAATAATTAATTTCTCAGTATTCGAAGAAGTCCACTTTGGATTTGTAAAAGCAATATAAATGATATTGGTATCAGATGGTGAAACACAGATACTTCCAATTTTTTCTCCAACAGAGATATTTGCCGGGACAAGAATAGAATCAAAATCTTCTGCTCGGTTGATGGATTTATATAAATTGTGTCCACCTGTATAAAGAGATCTTGGATTTTTTGGATTCATTTCAAGTGGTCTATTATATACATAACTTTCCCCAGGTGTCGGGTTATAAGTTAGATCCCAATTGTCTCCTCCATCCATAGACCTGGATATATATGTTATACCACCTCCCCATCTCATGGCAAATATATATAAAGGATCTTGATAATCAATAACGGTATTGCCAAAATCACCTGATGAAACATTTGACCACACATTTGCAACATATCTATAAAAATTATTATCCTGTGTTCCTCCAAATATATCATTGGGAATCTTTCTTGCTCCCGCTATTGCATAAAATTGGGTTATGATGAGCCCGTTCCCATTAAGATCTTCAAAAGTGTAATTATCTGAAGTACAACGAGAGAGCCCTCCATCCGTACCAACATAAATCGTATCGGTAGTGCCTTGAGTTCCTGGCTGATTCCTGTTCAGTATGAAGGAAGCTCTTGTATCAACATGTTTGGGAGTGACCATTGTTGTATCCAGCACCCAATTAATTAGTTTGGCACATCTTACACCCATAAGGTAGACCTTGCCAGTGTCTACAGGAGAAACAAGCAATTCAATCATATTCAATCCAGGTTTAATATCATTAGAGTCTGCATATTTCAAGTTCCACGAATTACCTGAATCCATGGATTTCCATATCATGATAGTATCTTTAAGAAATCTGCTACACATCACCCAAACAGCATTAGGATCAGCTGGAGAAACGGCAATTTCGTATTGTTCAGTAGTCCGCCGGGGGGTTGAACCAATTGGGCAGCAAGGTTGCAACAGGAGAGTATCCAATCGGGTCCAGGATGGTGAAGCTGAAGTCGCATTTGAGGTTTTCCAAATTTCCGCAACGCATGTATTTTGCCAACCATTATTGTCGTCACTTGCTATATACAATGTGTTAGAATCCCCCGGTTTCATTTCGATATCCTTAAGATATTTGTTGTCAAGAAGATCGTCATAATCCTCAAGCGAATTGAAGATTGTATCCCAGGTACTTCCTCCATCTTGCGTACGAAGCACACAGGAATCAACTAAAGCATATAATCTATTTGTATTGTGGGGATCAACGAGTAATTTGAATACCTGTCTTTTATCTGATGGTGAAGCATCCCATATAGTTGTCCACGACTCTCCCCCGGTTGTTGATTTCAATATGCCTATTCCATAGCGTCCAGATGGATAATCTGGCCTGTCTGTCCAACTCCCTCCCGATGCTACATATATAATATTTTCATTATATGGATTTCCAGTAATATCCAGGATCCCTAAATTCGGGTAACTTGTATCATCAAGTAAATTTATCCAGTTTTGACCTCCATCTGTAGTCTTCCATATACCTGAAGCATTTGTTCCAATATAAATCGTATTCATTGTATTATCGGTTATCGTATCTACATATACAGCAGAAACAAGTCCGTTCCTCTGGTAAGTTATACCTACTGGTCCAAGAACCTCCCATGAAGAGCCAATGGATGTTGAAGAAAATTGATCCCGTGATTGATCAAAGTTTTCAATTCCAAGCAGCCAGTGATCCAGGCTTCCATATCGGGTTGTGTCTTTCCCATATACCCGGTTTCTCCAGAATTCCTCCCACCGGACAAATTGAAGATACCCGCCTTCCGGTTCATCTCTTAAGTCGGGGTGGGTATTGTAAAAAGAGGTCATAGAATCTACCACCGTGTAAAAATCAGGGGCAGTCTGTGAATTCACGAAAACGGGTTGAAATATGAGGACAATACAGGAAAGAAGAAAGATCAACAGAAAGGTTTGATTCCTATTGATTGATTGATTGATTGATTGATTGCGCTTTCATGGGGTGGAAAATTGGAGGGTGCTTCAATTTTCGATCAAAAATCGCACCATACATGTAATGTATTTATAATAAGCAAGATACAAAAATCTATCCGTCTGTCATATGTCCAATATTTTAACATGTGTAAAAAATTTTGACGGTTCAATACCTTGATTATATACGGGAATACCACCAAGTTGAATTTAATCATAGATTACCTGATCTCCTCCAGCAACTTCCTCAGCACTGCATCCAGGTTCTCAAGTGCAAGCCGTATCTCCCATTTACCCTTGTCTCGCTCCCCCACACAGTTGGAAACTGCACGGATCTGGGCACACGGGATCTTTTCATGCAGACAACCAAACAGGAAACCCGCTCCCTCCATGCTCTCCACTTCTGCCGGAAAAACCGATAGCATCCTTTCAATCTTTTCGGGATCAGTATGTAATGTGCTTACAGAATTCCCCCTGACTTTTTTCAACGCCGCAAGAGACCCATAGCCTGGGAAAAGGGTGTTAACCAGTTTTCCGCCTTCAAAAGGGTAAGCATCGGGTGAAATCAGTCCCAGGTTGAAAAAAGGGTAAACCGTTCCGTTTTCTTCAAAGCCCAGTTCAGGTAGAGACTCCTCCGTTACATGCAGAACACTTCCCAACGGGATGTTCTCCTGATAGGTGCCACAGATACCTGCATTTATTGACAGATCATAGGACACTCTCCCGAACTCCTTTCCCAGGTGAAATGAAGTTTGTAAAAGACCGATGCCGGTTGCCAGGAAAGTCACCTCCAGCCGGCCCGTCTTGGTCTGATACAGCCGACCGGGCATAACCTCTTCCGGGTCATGCCGTTCCATCAGTTTCTTTACTTCAAACAGGGTTGCCGAAACGATCAGGATCTTCATGGAAACAAATATACATACAAAATTTATTGTACATTTGAGACCTGCAACTTATTAATAAAACGTCGGTTTGATGGAGAAATTAAAAACTACTCTCAGGGACTCAGCAGGGATGCGCTGGGCGATGATGCTGTTGGTCAGTATGCTCATGGCAGCGAACTATTACTTTTACGATGCCCTCTCGCCGCTGAAATCAATCCTGCAGGAACACCTTCACTTCAGCTCACAGGATTATGGCATCGTTGCCGGATTTTATGCATTCCCCAACACATTTCTCCTGATGGCGATCCTGGGTGGCATCATCCTGGATAAAATGGGTATCAGGCCCACGGGATTGCTGTTTGCCGTGTTCATGCTGATCGGCGCCTTTTTCACCGCCTATGGCGCTACCGGATACTTCAACAGCGGCGGTATCGGTTATGCTTTCCTCAACTCATTCTGGACCAGCTACTCACCCGGACTCAAGATGATGGCACTGGGTATGCTCATTTTCGGGTTGGGAGCTGAAACAAGCATCGTGGTGATCAGTAAGATCCTGGTGAAGTGGTTCAAAGGATACGAGATCGCACTGGCATTTGCCATAAACCTAGGGATCGCCCGAATAGGAACCGCCCTGGCGTTCAACCTGTCACCCCGGCTGCTGCTTCCCGACTTCTGGACCTTCCCCATCTGGTTCGCTGTGATGCTGCTCCTTATCGGCTTCCTTTCATTCCTGATTTACACCATGTTTGATGTGAAGCTCGACAGACAGATTCAAAGTCAGGCTTCACTGCTCGATGCTGAGGAGAAATTCAAACTGGCCGATCTTGGCAAACTCTTTACCAACAGGTCATTTATATTTATAACGCTGCTCTGTGTCACGTTCTATGCCGCGGTCTTTCCTTTCCTGAAATACGCACCCGACTTCTTTTACCATAAGTTCGGGATTTCCAGGGCCGCCAGCGGAGATATCGCTTCCCTTCTGCCATACGGAACGGTACTCTTCACCCCCCTCTTTGGGTGGTTTGTCGATAAAAAGGGAAAGAGCGCCTCTCTCATGATCTATGGTTCCCTGATGCTGGTGATGGTTCACCTGCTCTTTGCTCTTACGAGATTTAATCCGTATGTCCTGATGGTGCTGCTGGGTATCGCATTCTCCCTGGTGCCTGCCGCCATGTGGCCATCCGTTGCCAAGATAGTTCCTGTTCACCGGATTGGTACAGCCTACGGCACGATGTTCTCGGTGCAGAACCTCGGACTTTTCGCCATACCGATCCTTGCAGGGTATATCCTCGATAGTACGAATCCGGGCATCAATCCGGAAGCCATTGAAGCCGGATCGAAACTTATCTATACTCCGACTATATTGATGTTTGTCGGCTTTGGCGTCCTTGGTTTTATCTTTGCATTATTACTTAAATGGGATGACAAAACATCCGGTTACGGCCTTGAACTTCCATCCAACAAAATGGTGGAAAAGGAGGAATAATGAAAACAAAAACCTTTCTGCTCGCTTGTCCTTTTTTTCTTTTTTCAGGTTTTTTTTGCATGGCGGATAAGGTCCCTGATGAGAAAGCCCGCCAGGTTGCGCTGAACACATACCTTGAACGGTCATCCGGAGCTATCACAAGGGATGAAATTTCTTTGAACGAACCTTTGGAGTTCCTTGAGAATGGACAACTTCTTTATTATATCTTCAATGTAAAAGGCAACCGGGGATTTATTATCGTCTCAGGAGACGACCGCATTGTGCCTGTTCTGGGGTACACTTTTTCCGGTGAGTACCTCCCTGATAAAATTCCGGCAGAAGCCTTCGTTTGGTTCATAGATCATGTAACCGAACAAATCATCTATGTGCTGGATCAAAAACTGCCGGCATCATCCGAAACAGAAAAATTATGGACGGATCTTTCTGACCCGGGTTACCGGTCAACCAAACAAACAGCAGGCGTTGATCCCATGATCCAGACGACCTGGGACCAGGGGTGCTATTACAACGAGGATTGTCCCGATGATGCCAGTGCAACAAACTATTGCCTGCATGCCCTGACAGGATGTGGCGCCACAGCGATGGCCCAGGTCATAAGGTACTGGAGATCTCCTTTACATGGCATCGGGACCCATTCCTATTTCCATTCGGTATATGGAAATTTGTCGGCCAACTTTGGTGCAGCAACCTATCAGTATAGCAGTATGCCTGTCGGATTAACTACTCAGAATCCGGAAGTTGCTCAGCTGATATACCATTGCGGGATTGCACAGGAGATGAACTTCGGCCCGGTGATTTCCACCTCATATTCTACCGATATTGATGTTGCACTCAGGACATTTTTTGACTACAACACCGCCGTAAACTGGAAATGGAAGGCCTCTTACTCATCCGCGCAGTGGGTTTCGCTGGTAACCGGAGAACTGGAGCTGGGACGGCCGCTGATATACTATGGCAATGATAACGGCCTGGATGGTCACTTCTTTGTATGTGACGGATACCAGGGGACCGATTTTCTCCACTTCAACTGGGGCTGGGGAGGTTACCTTGACGGCTTCTTTTATACCGACGACCTGACTCCAGGCACCAATTCCTTCAACGACAACCAGGGGGCTATTTTCAACATTATCCCAAACCAGCCTCCTTCTCCCGCCGATATCGTCATGGATTTTGAGGCTGTGCCCGATTTCTCCCTGACATTTAATCCCTGGAGCGTGAATGATGTGGACAAAAGCACCACTTACGGTATCACTGATTATACGTTCCCACATGCGCTTGAACCGATGGCGTTCATTTGCTTCAACCCTTCGCAGGTGACTCCTTCGATGAGTTCAGATGCAGAGATCCAGCCGCATTCAGGTTCCCGGTTCGGAGCTTGCTTTTCTGCTACCACTCCGCCCAACAACGACTGGTTCATCTCTCCCCAGGTGCAGTTGGGACAGGGGGGGGAGCTTTCGTTCTGGGTGAAATCCTACACCGGTGAATATGGACTTGAACGTTACAAAGTGGGCGTTTCAACAACAGGGACCGGCCCCGCTGATTTTACTTTCATTTCCGGAAGCAGTTACCTTGAAGCCCCGGTTCAATGGACGCAGCAGACTTATGACCTTTCACAGTACAATAACCAGGCAGTTTACATCGCCATTCAATGTGTGTCGAACGACGCCTTTATCTTTATGATCGATGACCTGAAAATAAAACCGGAAGGGCAGGGTGGACTGCCCTCATACATGACCCTGGATTTTGAAGGCCTTGCCAACTTTACAACGAATTTTGCCCCCTGGACGGTTGATGATGTGAATGGCGGACAGACATATAACATTCAAAACGTCAGTTTCCCGCACAACGGGGAAGCTTTTGCATATATCTGTTTCAATCCCGGACAAACCACTCCCCCCCTTACAAATATGACAGCCCATTCCGGATCCAAACTGGGGGCCTGCTTTTCTTCGTATCCGCCCGCAAACCCAAACAACAAATGGCTCATCTCACCGCAGATCCAGTTTGGGAACAACCCTGCCATTTCCCTCTGGGTGCAATCCTACTCTGACGAATACGGTCTGGAA
>Ga0172368_10003289_pt1 | contig 19766 bp, 11 predicted proteins | sample Lak11m_FD_114540 | JGI IMG/M metagenome (GOLD analysis project Ga0172368, IMG submission 114540) | Freshwater microbial communities from Kabuno Bay, South-Kivu, Congo - kab_022012_11m | ecosystem: Environmental > Aquatic > Freshwater > Lake | place: Democratic Republic of the Congo: South-Kivu...
TCCATATTCTCTCCTTTCGTAAACTTTGGCGGTTCACGACTAGAGAATATGGGCGACTTCCTGGAATTGTCAAACTGTGGGAGTCTCCCCGGCACAGCCGGGGGGTTACCCGAATTTACTTATACGAAATTTTCACACCCGGCTCGTCCGGCTGGAAGGTGTAGCGCACGCGGTAATCGAGCAGCGTCGCATCATCTTCCGCAGTGTGGCGGCCGCTGACCTGCACCACGATGCGTTGCGTGCCCTGCTCGATCACCCGCACATCGAGCGCCGTCGCCAACGAGGCGTAATACTGTTTCCCCTCCATATCTTCCAACACAATGTCAGATCCAAGCAGCATCATCTCCTTGCCGTTGACCTGATAACTTGTGAATAAGGCGAATTCGCGCTTGCTAATGACCACGCGAAGCATCGGCGTCGTGACGATAACGGCATCCGGCGTCTCGTCCAGGCGCATACGCCGGTCCGGCTCGACAGCGGCGTGCACCAGGCTGACGCTGCCGCGCTCGTTGGGTGTCACCGGCAAGGCAAAATCGAGCAACAGCCATTTGATCGAGCCGTCGAACCAGGTTTCCAGCACGCGGGTCTGCATGGGACGCAACGAGCCGTCGGTCAGCCTGATCGCCAGGCCATCGGCGTCGCGCAGCCGTCCTTCCGGCAACGGCACGCCACGCGTGACCGGGAACGCCGCGATGGCGCGGTTCGAGGTGTTGTGATAGTGGATCTCCAACAGTGCGTCTGACATAATCGCCTCCTCGATAACGAGATGCGTCTGATATTACAAGGTCATGCGCCTCTGCATGCCGTGGCGCTACTCCGCGGGGTGCAAACCGATTTCTCCCGCGGCAGCCACTTCGGCTTCCCATTCCGGCAGGCGAGATTCGAGGCCGATACCTGCCCGCACCAAGCACGGGGTGTGATAGATCGGCTTGAGATCCTGTGGGTCGATCGACCGGAACAACAGACGGCGGTTCGGGCCGGACACCACCGAGGCATCGCTGCGCAGCGTCCAATTTTGCATGACTTCGTCACGATGGCCGCGTTCGCCGGCCAGGCATATGCGCTCCGGGAACGACACCGCGTGATCTAGCGCGATTTCGGCTGCCCCGATGAGCGTGGCGCCGCGCCGGTATTCAGCCTCACAGAGCTGCAGCAGTCGCCGGTACCGCGCCTCGCAGCCGTTCCAATAGGCGGCATCCGGGTTGTCCTCGCTCCACCCGCGCGCGGCAAAGGACTGCGCCGCGCGCTCCTGCTTAAAGGCGAGCATATTGGGCGTCAGATACGCGCAGGCCGTGATTGCGCCCCAGCCGGTGCTGTAGCGCACCCCCATTTTTACGTTGGCTTTCTCCACCGCGGCGAAATTCAAGTCCGCATCGACCCAGAGTTGATTGCCCGGTCCCCAGAATTCGGCATATCGCTCCATCCAGGCCATATAGTCGCGCACGGTATTGAGATCGGGGGGCATGATTGCGCCGAGATCTACCGGAAACAGGCACTCCGGTTCATCGTCACATAGCACCGCGGACGACACCCCGCCCACGCAGGTGACACGGTCGAATTGCGTCTCATCTGGACCGGTCTGCGGGATGCCGAAGTTATTATGTTCGTATTGGATCAGCACATCGTCGATGTTGCCGGCGGAGATTAGACCGCCTTCCGCGGTATCGGCAAACCAGAAACGCGTGCACTGTGCGGGCGGCGGTACCGCCGCGATGAAGCGCGTGTTCAACCGCCGCGAGCAGAACCAGTACCAGTCGAACAAGAACGCGGCCAGCAGCGGATCCGTCATCACTTCGGCAAAGCCTTCGCGCGAGGCCCGCACCTGTTCCATCATGCCGCGGCACTCGGGATACCGCGTTAAATCGATATCGCTGGCCAGGCGCTCGCGACTGAACCGCGGCAGCATCTCGCGCAGGTCGGACTCGATCAACACCGGGTAGCTGGCCAGCGCCCATTGGAAGGCCGAGGTCATATCGGCGGTCAACCGGGGCAGATCGTGCGCGATGACGTGTTTAGCATGCGCCCGTCCGGCGGCGCGAGCATCAGCGATAGATATCTCAAGCATAAGAACTCCTTCATCTGACGAGATTACGGCTCATGAATATAAGCGTGTTCGTTCACATTGCGTCGCTGCCGCAGCGCGTCTGATTGCACGCCGTATAGGTCCGGTGAGATGTTAACGATGCCCAGCACGCGCGCCGGCGATGTCTCGGACAAGCGATAATCATCTTTCGCGAGATCGACAAAGCACGGGTCGCCATAATGCGAGTGGTGATCGCACCCCTTGTCGTAGAAGCTTGCGCGCGCTTCCCCAGGCGCGGTAAAGAAATTGTGATCGATCTCCCGGCCCCAGCGCGTCAGATCATCCGACATGGCGGCGGGGCGGTAGGCGTCCATCCAGAGATTGTGCGTCACAATGTCGCCGCTGTTCGCGTACCAGGCATGCGGGTGGAAGGTGTTGCCGACCGTGATGTTGTGATGGACGCGCCGGTGGAAGCCTTCGCGGAGCTTCAAGCCGCCGCACAGCAGCAGGTTGCCTTCAATGACGTAGTTGGAGGCGCCATCGTCGAGATCGATGTCCCAGCCGCGGTCGCAGCGCCAGCGGCTGTAGCGAATCACGGTGGGTTCGACGGCATCCAGCAGGCTTAATGCCGACAATTGACCGGTCGCCGCCCCTGCCAACTGCCAGTAGCGGTCGCGCCCCCAGGCGTTGAAGGCGCCGTGGTCGCCGGTCTCCAGCACGGTGTCGAAGACATCGCAATACTCGATCAGGTGGCCGCCCCAGCACCCGTCGTTGATGCTGATGCCCGCGCGCGGCGTCTCGCAGATCGTGCAGTGGCAGATGGTGATGCGCCGTGACATCGCAATGGTGACGCCGGCCACCTGCTTTTCCACTGTGCCGATGCGCTCGATCAGGCAATCGTCCACCAGGCAGTCAGCCGGGTAGTCTTCGGTCAGCGGCCCGGGCGTGAGATCGAGATCGTCCAGCGACTGGTGCTGCTCGACGCTGAAGAGCGGGTTGCGCACGGCACGCAGATCGCCTGCAAAGACAACGGCGCTGGCGCCGATATCGTGGAAATGGCAAGCCTGCACGGCGAGATGCCGGTTGGCACCATCGACGAAGAGCGCGTTGCCTTCCAGGGTGTCGAAGGTGCAGGCGTCGATGCGGCAGTCCGTCGTATGCAGGCAATGCACCGCGCCGCCGCGATAAATCGTCCAGTCGCTGCGCAGCAGCGGCTCGCGCGTCTCCATAAACGTGTGGGCGGCATGACGGAAGGTCAGTCCGTGTAACGTCACATCGTGCACGGGGTGCCCGGCGGCGCCGCGTAGAACGATCAGCTCCGGCAAGCCGGCAACCTCTACAAGGTTTTCTGGGTCGAAGTCGGCCTCGGGGTAGTAGTAGAGCCACCCGCCGTCGCGGTCGTGAAACCACTCGCCCGGCGCATCGAGTTCCTCGAAGATATTTTCGACGAACTGATACGCGGGGTGTCGGCCCATCGGCCGGTTGTTTTGCCAGCCGCCATCCAGTCGCAGCGACCCGTCGGAGTCCTTGCCGGTAATGCGGTAAAGCATCCCGCCCCATTCCGCCGCATGCAGCGCATGCAGATACCCGCCGGCGGGATTGGCCCAGCGTGATGCCCGCGCCTCGATATCGGCGGCATACCCCCCGAATGGTCGGACAGCCGGGTCATAATTCGGGTAGCGCGCCATGCGCTGCAACCGTCCAGCAACGAAGAGTTGGTTGAACGCGACGCCAGGATCGGTACGCGCTCGCATGATGCCGTCGCGCCAGGGTTGCCTGTGCAGCGCCAAAGGTTGACCCCCGCTGACGACAGTGCCGGCTTCTCCGCTGATCGTTACACCCGAATCGTCCGGCGTGAGCTCCAACGTCTTCCCAAGGTAGTGTGTCCCCGCCGTCAGGCAGATCGTCAATTGCGCACCCGCGCTTCTCCGGCGTTCCCGCGCCAGGTCGCGTGCTCGCGCCAGCGTGGCCAGCGGGCGTGAAAGCGTTCCCGGATTGTTGTCATCGCCGGTGATGCTCACGATGATATCGTCATGCGGGCGTGTCATCGCTTCTCTCCTGCCCGTGTCTGGAATAACCGCGCGATTGTCATCAAGGCTTGATAATGGGTATGCCGGTCGCTGCTCATATATCCGTATGGGCTGATGCGCTGCCCGCCGGCATAGCATGCATCGGCCGGCCACGGATGTTGCGCAAAATGCCAGAGAGAAGCGCCGGCAACATACGGGGCGTCCAGACCGGCAAACTCCGCTTCGACGACGGCAGCCTGAATCGCTTCACCGTGCCAGATGGGATAGCCGAATTCACCTATAATGAGCGGTTTGTCAGGAAAATCGGCATGCAGCCGGACCAGCGTGTCGCGCATCAAGCGCGTTGAATCGGCGAATCTTGCGGCGATGGCTGCGTCATCGACCGGCAGATGGTGCGTCGGGTAACAGTTGACGGTGATAGCATCGTCGGCGGCATAGAACGCCGGGGTATAGTCCGGCGCGCTGTGCTTGTTCGAGACGTGGGTCCACAATCGGCTCGGGTCAAGCGCGCGGCCAAATTCGACCAATTGCCGATTGCCATCCATAATGTCGGGTCGCGTCTCTTCGGATTCGTTGCCGACGGAACAGATAATCACCGCGGGGTGATGGGCGTCGCGTTCCACCATCTTCCGCAACGTGCGTTTCCCGTTATTGACGATCAACGGCGCGTCGTCCAGTGTCAATCCCCACCCCGGATTCGGCGCCGGGTGGTCGACGTGCCCCCATTCGTTCATAGCGTTTTCCGTCATCACCAGCAGGCCAAGCTCGTCGCAGAGATCCAGTTCGCTCGGGTGGTGCGGGTAATGGCACAGGCGGACGAAATTCACCCCCAGCCGTTTCATCTCCGTAAAATCCGCGCGCGCCTGCGCCAGGTCAACCGCCATGCCGGTGCGCGGCGAATCTTCATGCCGGTTGAAGCCCATCAGGAAGATAGGGGTGCCGTTAAGCAATATCTGCCCATCGCGCGCTTCGACCTGTCGGAAACCGAAGCGGATGGTGAAGACATCGATCACGGCATTGCCGTCCAGCAGCTCAATGTATGCGTGATATAATGCCGGATGCGCCGGAGACCAGGCCTGGATGCCGGTGAGCGACCCGTCAATCGTGATGTCGCTGGTGCTCCCGGCAGAGCACAGCTGCGGTTGCCCGCACCATGTAGCGAGCACGTCATCATGACAATATTGGATGGCGACACGCCAGCTGACATTGACATCGACATTGCCGGTATTCGTCACGAAGGTCGTGAGGGTGATATGGCCACCCGTGCCGGCCGGCACGGCGGTGATGCGCGTCTGGGTGAGCGAGACCTGCCCTGTTGCGACCAGGTACGCCTCGCGCAAGAAACCGCCCTGCCCGAACCAGCCTTCAAAGAGTGGAAATTGGCCTTTCTGCCGAATGTTATCGATACGCGCCGTGATGGTGTTCGCGTCGCCATAGCGAAGCAGCGTGCCGACCGGCAGTTCGAACGGCAGAAACGCGTCGTGCGACTCGCCGGCATATTGCCCGTTCACCCACACCGTCTCATTGTAGCTGACGCCTTCGAAGCGCAGGGAGATGACGCGCTCCCGCCAGATTGCCGGCACAACGACGGTTCGACGAAACCACCCCGCGCCGATGTAACGATCCATCTCGGGGCCGCAGTCATCGAAAGCAATTGGGACCTGCACCTGGCGCCAGGCAGCGCCGGCCGAGGGCGCAAACCACTCGGACAGTCGGCCTTCGTCTGTAGGATCGGGTTGAAATGCCCATGTTCCTTTGAGCTCAAGGGTGGCACGATGACTCATGGCGTATCTCGTTCTGATCGGCCAAGCCGGCACATATGAATATTCGTAAAGATGCCTGGCGCATCGAGACATTCCAGCGCCAGCGACCCCTGCAGATATTGATAGATTCGCGCCGACAGAGATAGCGTGTCATCGATGAACGCTTCGACGCATGAACCTGATACGAACAGCCGAATGCGGAACGGTTCACCGATTGGCAGAGCCATTCCGCGCGTTTGCAACACCGGGAGGGTGTCCCAGTAGGTGATGGCGCGCAGACTTACCAACCCCTCACCGGCGTGCATTGCCAATTCATAACCGCCGCTCAACTCGTCATTCAACCGGAAGAGCACACGGGTACTCATACGCTCCGTCGATAGCGTCACATCGGCTTCGAGATAAATATCAGACGGCGCTTCCGGCAGCAGCAGCAACCCCCCGCCGTCGCGCATAGCGGCGCCATGCGGCGATATGTTCCAGGTGCCGGTGATCGGGTGGGCGCCAGCCAATAATTGCGCCTCAATGGCCGGCTTTTCCTGTAACGCCGCGAGCAGCGCGTCAGGCGGACGCGTGGTGACGGCGCCGTCGTCGTGAAAGATGAGTTGCCGTGGGATGGCATACGCTTGCCCCTGGAGCAACTCGCCGAATTCGTCTCGGTCATGATGCCCGCAGAAGAAGGGGAAGCTCACCCATTGCCGGCCATCGCTGGCCATGCGTGAGCCGGCATACGCGGTCTGCGGTAGGAAATCATAGCGCGCGGTGCGCTGCCACGGACCGGCTGGCGACTCTGCTACCCGGTATTGTACTCGGCGTTGCAGGTAGAAAAGGTACCATCTGCCGCCGTGGTTAATCAACTGCGGGCAGTCAGCATACCAGGCATCGCCCGGCATCCAGAGCGGGTCGCGTGGCTCCCAATGCAGCAGATCGTCACTAACATACCAGCCCACGCAGCCGGCACGCCCCCAGGGCAAATAGATCGTCTGCGTGCCGACCAGCATCCACCAGCATCCCTCGTCCGGGTGGAAGAAGACAAACGGGTCGCGAAAATTCGCTGCGATATAACGCGACGGGTCAGGCATCACCAGCGGATTGCCCTCGTGCTGCTGCCAGGCATCCAGGTCGTCACTGGTGGCCAGGTGCACGGTCTGGTCTTTGGTGTAGAAGAAGTAGAATTGGCCGGCGTGCTCGACCACGCTGCCGGTAGCTACTCTGCCGATCAGTGCTGTAGGTCGCGTTTCCCAGTGCACCAGGTCGCGGCTGACGCGATGCCCGATCCCCCCACCAGATTGCATATGGAAGACGTGCCAGATACCCGTGTGAAAATACGGCATAGCGTCAAGCGAATTGTCAGGAAGACCCGCATCGAATAAAAACGGCGTCTCCGCCAGTGATACAATCGGTCGCTGTTCACCCATGTGCCTCTCCTGTATTACCCCGGTGGCAGCATGTCCTTCAGCATTGGCGCGAACTGGCGTGCCGCGGTGGCACGCCGGCAGACATTCCACAGGCTGGTCTGCAGTTGCCGTAGTGCCAGCGTTGTGGTGATCCAGCTGTGCGTCCAGCCGACCTCCGTCGTCCAGGCGCCCCAGCCGGCATCGCCATCTGAACCCCAATACTCCCATTTGTCGAAATCGAAAGCGCGGAACCAGGTGCCGTCCAACTCTGGGTGTGCTGTGCTGTGTGTCTGGCAGCGCAGCAGGAATGCGGCCATACGGTCCGTGGCCTGCTGATAATTGTCATCGCCGGTCGCTGCGGCGGCTTCATGCATGCCGATGACCGCGAAGTTCATCGAATAGAGCAGATCCGTCACCGGATCGCCGCTTTGATAGGCGACCGGCGCTTCGCCGACGCCATACAGCGCATTATCGCACGCTGGCGTGTCGACCTGTTGGGGAATGGCGCCGGTGTCATGCAACGCTGCCAGCACATAGTCGGCCATCAGGCGCAGCCACTCGCGGTGCTCCGGCGTGTCCGCGGCGCGCACCAGCCACGCCAGCGGCAGCAGCATGTGGATGCGCTCTTCCTCCATGCGCCCGCATTCGTTGCGCCAGCCGTCCGGATAGGCCTTCAGCATCAGGCGTAGTCCGGTGCGCGCCAGTTCGAATAGCGGTGCATGCCCAGTTTGTGCGTAGAGCCACAGGTATGTCGCCCAGATATAGCTTTGAAAATGCGGGCTAAAGTGCGTGCCGTCCCAACGCCAGCAGCGTTCCCAGCCGCCATCTGCCAGCAGGTCATCGGTCAGGCAGGAGGCAGGTTGAAAGCCATGCACCCCGGTGCAGCGGTAATTCGCCAACACGCCGCGCAGTATGGGCTCATCCCAGCGGTCGGTCTGCAACATGGCGGAAGCCGCGAGTGATCCGAGTAAAACACGGGCATTGTCATCCCCGTAATACTGGTCGGGTGTTTTTGTATTGTGGCCAATCAGCCCATACGCCGGGTCAGTCGGATCGCGACGCGGCATGTTGGATTGCAACCACAAGAAATCCAGCAGGTGCTCCGCGATGGCGGTGTCTTCCCGGATGCCGGTGACGGCCGATGCCAGCGCCAACCCCATGGCCGCCTCACCCGTGCAGTCCGCACGCACGCAACGGTGGACGGGCTGGCTGCCGCCGCGGAAGACGCGCTTGGAGATGTAACATTCCGCGATGCCGCACGCGCCGTCGCCGGTCGGCCAATCAGCCGGCAGCTTCAGCGTGCCGGGATTGTCAGCAATGACCCATTCAGGCCATGACGCATGCGGCAGCAGGCGCGAGCCGGTATACCAGGCGGCTGCGCGTGTCAACGCGGTATCTTCCGCGTCCGCCGGCAGCAGATCGGCATCTGAAAATGCCGGCCTGACGGTGGGCGTCCAGGCCAGTGCCGTCACAGGGGTATCTGGATGCAACCACCGGAGAATCATGCGCCAGACCGCCATCCAGGCGCCGGCCGGCGCGAAACGCCCGGTGACACACCGGCTCAACCGGCTGGTGGCGGCTATTACCGGATAATCGGGCAATTCAAACAGCAGCGGCGTCATGTCTCCGGGTAAGCCGCGTTCAGCACGGTCGTATCCTACCACTTGCGCCAGCGCCAGGTGCGGATTGGCAACCGTCGTCGGCAGGACGGTGCAGTCGTTCGCCATCAGGATGCGGCCGCGCGGCAGCATTGGACCGAACACATCGGAAGTCACCACCGTGCGTTCGATGACAGCGTTATATTCACCGGTGCGGATATAGCGTGGTTGCCCCAACTCCACCCCCGGCAGCAGAGACGGGTATTCGATGAACAAGCGCAACCTGTTCTCGCGGGCTTTATCGAACAGCGCCGGTGTCATCGGCATCATTTGATCGGGGTATCGATCGGCAAAGAACAACACCCCGGCGCCGCGCGGCGCCCGCATGATGGCTTCTTCCGCCGTGTCGTAACGCGGAAGCACCCCATGTTCTGCACAGAGCGTCGCGTAGATGTCGGCGTCTGGTTCACAACAGAAACAATAGGTCATCGGTGCGCTCCCGGTTCGCGAGGTGCGCCCCATATCTCCATGGATACACGCAGATTCAACAAGGCGGAATGTCCGCGCAGCTGGGTGCACAAAATATGGCTCAGTTGATCTCGTGATGACAGGGTGGCCGGTATGATCTTCTCGCGTCCGGCTGGGTGATATTCGCCATCTTCGCCGCCCATGGCGGCGGAATGCATCATGTCGACAAAGGCACGCGAAGGTGTCTGGCCCAGGAAGACATGGGTGGCCGTCAGCAGCGCCAGATTCACCGGCACCACGGCATGCGGGTAGACAAACATTTCCATGATCAGCGGCTCGCGGGTGCCGAAACGCGTGAGATAGCGCGCCATGCGTTGTGCTTCTTCGGTCAACTCGCCGGTCGAGGAAGCGATGTGGGCGATGTGCTCCATCATGTAGAGCGCATAGTTCCAGTCCGGCTTCCGCAGACCGGGGTAATACCAGATGCCGCCGTCGGGCTGCAGCAGCGCCAGTGCATAACGGGCATTGTCGACGGCCAGTGTGCGTATGACATCACACTGGTAGTGCCGGCTGTCCGGCTCCTCCCATGCCATGACCAGGCCTTGCGCTGCGTGAGAAAACGAGTTGCCACAGGCATCCGGCAACTCGGCGACCGTAAACGAACCATCGGTATAGCGGTGCGCGCCGTGGGTGAGGACATTCGTATACGTGCGGTCGCCGACGGTGCATTCGACCTTCGGCCAGCGTCCGAGGTAGGTGGTGACCATGACGTCGGCCATCTGGAGGAACAGCGGATCGCCGAACTGCCGATACAGGCGGTAAAGGTGACTCATCATGCGGCCGTTGTGCGTCAGGAATGGGTGATCGTGCCCTGGTGCGGGCGGCAGATAATCCACGGACGCATCGCCCAGGCTGACCTGGTATTGCACCTGCTGCAGCGCCGCCTGCCGCAGCTCCTCGCGACCAGTCAGCGCATGCAAGGCGGCGATGCCCGGCCAGAGTTCGTGCTGGGCGCTCCATGTGCTGTGATGGTGTTTGGCATACCAGGCGACGACGTCGTCGGCCCAGGTGTCGAAAATGGCTTGCCGGTTGACCATCGGTACTGCCGTGACGCGCTCGCGCGTCATCCCGTCGATTTCGACTTCATACGTGACAGGCGCACCGAGCGCCTGGTCGCGCTCGCAGACCCAGAAGCCGCACAGCGCACACGGCACACCGGTCTGCTGGGTCAGTGTCAGCATGTGCGGCCCGTCATCCAGGCCGCCGCGCCCCCAGACCATCATCTCGGGGTTATCGCCCCAGCCTTCGGGGTGAAACACGTCAGGCATGCCATCGTCCAGCCGCGCCTCGATAGCCGTGTGCAGCGCGCCGTCCTGGCCGTGGCAATCTGCCACCACCGTTACCGCCACGCCGTTGAAAGAATAAGTCAAACGACACCCTGGTTCTCGTGCAATGCGTCGGGTGGCCGTCGTCTCCCAGTCGCCTTCGACCGCGACTACGGGATCGGTCGCCGGCACGAAACAGAAGCGCTTGTCCGGCCGCAAGTCGCGCAAAATTGGAGCGTGAGTTGCCGCCAGCGCTTCGTTATCACGAAACCAGCGGTAGACGCTTCCGGTCGTATCGGTGACCAGTGAGACACTGCCGAATCGATCACAGTAGGCTCTCATCACGAATCAACCCTTTCTACACCATCATCAAGCGGTATCACGTGAATTGACCGTTCCACCTGCAATCCTGTGACAATATCTCGCGCCAACAGTCGCCAGTCGCCGGACTGCTCATTCCAAGCAAGGTGAATCGTGATCTCGCAGTTTCCCTGCTCGGCCAAAACATTTCGATACGCCCAAGGGGCGGAGTTGCCTACCGGATCGATCAACTCCAGGTGGAATACATGCGTTGTTCTGAAGGCGACCTGTGCGCGAATGCGCAGTTGGCACACCAGGGTATCACCGGGGTGGAGTGTTGCGGGTACATCGAGTTCCAGCGCGTCGACACGATACGGCAGCGCGGCATACAGGTGGGCGATTCCCCGCTCGACGACCGTCTCAATGTGATCGGTTTCTCCGAGGTAACGACGATGCCGCACATCGTAGATGTGTCCGGTTTTAGGCAGGTGGATGGTGGCTGCCTGCGCGGCACGCGGCACTTCTTTGTCAGGCAGGACCGCCAGATACCAGCCATCTCCCAACTGGTAGCGGGTGATCTCGACACCGGCCTGGGGTTGCCCGTCCAAGGTGAGTTGTACCGGCGCAGTGATTCCGCACTCCTCCAGCAGGCGCCGAATCGCCTCGCGGAATGGCGCGCTGCCTGGTTCCGCGCGATACCCCGCCGGCGGGCATCCGCCGCCTTCGCTGCCGCCGTAGCCATTGATCAATCGGTTCAGCAGGATGGCGGATCCAAGCTGATACGGGTATGCACTGTCCATCGGCAGACCGCGTTCGTAACACGGCAACGAATCATCACCGCGTTCAGACTCTGATGCCGGTGCCAGGGGGTGCGGATCAATACCAAAGAGATCGTCGAGTTGACCTGCCGGCAGCACGGCGCAATGCGAATCCATCACGCCCGGCCGCACGTCAGCCAGCACAACGCCGCCGCTGGCGACAAAGGCGCAGATCGCCCGGCATTCTTCCGGCGATAATGCCTGCGCCCATGGCAGCACCAGCAGGCGATACCCATCCTTCGCTAATAAACCATTAACGAGCTGATCTCCGGTCAGATATCGATACGATAATCCCAGGTCCTGTAGCAGGCTGAGCATGCGTCCATGCGGGCGGTTGGGACGACCTGCGACGCCAAGTCCGACGGTGGCTGCCCAGTAACCCGGTTGCGTCCAGAGTATAGCGATACCATCGCGTTCGACGTCGGCATTCAGCAGCAACTTGCCCACGCCGGCGCGGATTTCCTGCAGTTCCTCATTCGCCCACAGGAACCAGGGCGTGGGACGCAGATCGAGGGCGAGAGCATTCTCCGGGCCTTGATCGTGAAAATACCAGGAGCTGTTGGCGCCTTTGGTGATCAGTCGCCAGGGGAAGCAGCGCAGCCACCATTCGTGTCGATCCGCCAGGTAGCCGCCCCACCATTCGCTGAAGTAAAAATCCGATGGGCACAGCGAGCGAATCAATTCGCGCTCCACCTGCGAGTCGTAAGGCACCATGCCGGTGAAGACCGGCAGCAAGGCCGGGTAATCGTAATTGAGCTGGAACACAAAGGAGGAGCGCATGGTCGGCGCGGCCCACTCCAGCCCCACCGGCGAGTCCCAGCCTACACGGACGGCGGGGTCGGTCATCTGCACCGCGCGCGCGGCGCGTGTAAAGAAACGTGCGGTGACACGGTCCATCGTCAACATGTGATCGACCCACGGCGCGTAATTACCGCTGGCTTCGCAGTCAGCCCACCGTCCGGGTTGCACGTCGTCCCAATGCACATACGCGGTGCCGTATTGCCGGTTCAGCGCGTCCAGTGTGACGTATTGCTCCTGCACGAACTCGCGAAAGGCCGCCAGGCAGGAGGTAGACCAGCACAGATCAGGCGCGCCGTGCGGTGTTTGCCCGATGAAACGCTCTCCACCCAGCGAGATGAAGGGTGGGCCAAATGGGCGAAATGCCGTCGTGAATTCGCGCACCGCGCGCTCCATGTCGGTGAGCCGGTGCGGATCGCTCAGGCATGGCTGTCGGACGGGGTGATAATCCACACTATCGGGCTTGACCAGCGTCCCCAGATTGAGCGCACCGGGAATGCCAGTTTGATTTTCGCGCGCGGCGCCCGCGGCTGCCGGTGGCGCCGCCCAGAGGTAGGCGTATTGCACGCCATAATGCGACAATTCACGCCGACGCAACAGCTGGCAAGCCAGGTGGCTGATGTCGCCTTCCCAGATCAATGAAACGGCCAGGGTGAAATCATCCGCAGGGGGACGCTGGGTGATCAGCACTTCCTGCTCGAGGAAATCCTGCAGTCTATCGTCTGCATGCAATTCGCACCACAGATACGCCACCGGCGTAGTGACATCTGTTGCCGAAAGAGCGAACGACATCTTCCTTTGCGCCGGCACTGACTGCTTCGCCAACAATCGGCTAAAATTGTCAAAGAGCGAAATAACCAGTGTCGCTTCAGCAGACAACCGTTCTGGAAGCTCAACCAGGCCGGTAATCGACTCCTCCCGCTCATATCTCTCCTGACTCAACTGTATAGTAATGGGAACTTCCGACTCGACGTGCACCCAGGTTGATGCCCAGGTGATGGTTTTACCGTCTAAGTCGCGCAGCCAGACATCAATGTAATACCGTCCTGGTCGTGGTATAGCCAGAGGTATGCGATGCTCGCTGCCACCTGGGGTAATTTCCAGCAGGACGCCGGCGATCTCATGCTGTCGGTTACGCATGTCGCGGAAGCTGACAGATGCCGAAAGGTTGTAGCGCTCTGTCGTCTCGTTGTTGACCGTCATCGCCAACATTCCGGTATATGGCCAGCTATGTTGCACAGATGCCGACAATTCGGTGATCGTCATTTCCGGCGCCTGGCGTGCTGCCCACAACACTGCCAGGCAGAGTCGCGACAGGTAATATTCAAAATTAATCACCAGCGGATCGGCCCAGCGACCGACCAAACCGTTGGCTTCCACATCTTCCGGCCAGATGGCATGGTGGGACAGCGCCGCGATACGTCCGTTGCCATACGCGAAGGTCTGGATGATGGGAGAAATGCCGGCAAACGTAGCCAGATGGTCAGCCGGGAAGGTGGCCTGCATGGCGGTAGGCGTGGGGAGCGGTGTCGCGAGCAATTCGGCGAGATCTGAAGGGAATGGCTCCGGTTGCGGCGTGGTCAGCACCAGACCGGCACCATCGTGCACGCGCGCGATGTATGTGGCACGAACCGTGTCCGGCAACGCCGCCCAATGCACGGAATCCAGCACCACCACATCCCATACGCTTGCGCTATATGCCGCCAGCGTGTCACGCACGGCCGAGTCATGGGTCGAACCGAGCTGGCACCAATAATCATCAGCGGCGGTGTCACTGCCCAGGCAGGTGGGACTATAGACCAGTGAGACGTGGTAGGCGCCACCAAGCCGCTGATGTAATTCCGCCGCGGTGCGGGCATTATTCGATCCGGGCTCCAGCGCCATGATCCAGAGCAATGTCGGCGTCGGTTTGGCATATGGTCGCGCCCATGCCGTGTGCTCGGTCCAAATGTCAGGCGTGATCTCGGTATAGAGATTGCCGTAGTCCATCACCTACCCTCTGGCAGACGTTTTCGGTACGGCTATGTAAATCCCTACTCTTGATATGTCGATTATGGCATGCGTTAGCAACTATTTTCATCGCTGTAATATAAATAATGTGTCACCGACTATCACTGGCAGGTAGATCAACGGGCTGCCTTGAATTGCACCTCGAGATGGCATAAAAGGGGCAAGTGATGCATTGTGCTAATGACGAGATCATATATGGTGTGGCGGCAACACCCTGGGAGACAGAGGGGTGGGGTCATCACCGCGTAGTGCTGCATGTCGATGCGCCTTCAGATGTCATCACCGCGCGCATCCATTGGCGACGCTGCGATCCGCATCCTGAACAGATCGGTCTGCGCTTGTGGTGTGTGGGCAGTGGCGCCGAAGTGCGCAACATGCTGGCGTTGTCAATAACTTGCGAAGAAGGCACCATTGTCTTCCAGGCCGAGAAGGCCGGCGAATATCATCTCTATTATCTCCCGTGCGAATCCGTGGGACCCTGGTATCACCCGGAGACTCGTTATCGGCCGGTTGGAAGTCAGGCTGAGGCCGATTGGCAGGCATGTGCCATTGCCGCGAACAATTCATGGCCTTCAGCCACGGGAGCTGATTGCAAAACCTCCCCTAAGAGGTGAGGTTAGGTCTCCTGTCGAAATAGTGTAGTACCATCAACCCTATCCGACAGGAAGACCTACTGATGTCTATTCGCCACCGTATCGGCCTGTTCCTTGCTGATTTACAGCAGACGTTATTCCCCGCGCTCGCCGCGGTGGTGCCCGAACCGGTGACGGACGCGCATAAACGTTTGATCGCGATTTTGGCCCTGGTGCAGGTGGAACGGGTGATCCCCGCCCCGCAGACGACCCCGCGGGGGGGACGCCCGCCGTTGGATCGCCGGAAACTGGCGCGCGCCTATCTGGCGAAGGCGGCCCTGGGCCTGAGTGAGACGGAGGATCTCTATCATCGCCTGGAGGCGGATCGGACCTTGCGCCGGCTGTGCGGCTGGGAGGAAGGCCAGGGGTTGCCCAGCCTTTCGACGTTCAGCCGGGCGTTTGCCGAGGTGGCGGCGGCGGGGTGGCTGGACCGACGGCATGCGGAACTGGTCGCGACCTACCTGGGGGACAGCGTCACCGAGCACGTGGGGTATGATACCACGGCGATTGCGGTGCGCGAACGGGTGGCCAAGCCCACGAATCCGGCGGCGACGGACCCCGCACCGCCTACCGAGGCGCCCGCGCCGAAGCAACGCGGGCGGCGGCCGCACGGCGCGGCACCGCCGCCCCCGCCGCCCCCGACGCGGCTGCAGCGGCAGCAAACGCAGACGGTGGCGGAGATGCTGGCGGAGTTGCCGACCGCCTGTGCGGTGGGCTGCAAGCAGAACAGCCAGGGGAACAAGGAGTCCTGGACCGGCTATAAGTTCCATGTGGCCCAGACGGATGATGGGCTGCCGGTGGCGGCCTTCACCACCAGCGCGAATCTGCACGATAGCCAGGGGGCAATTCCGCTGCTCCAGCTGACCCACGCCCGTGTGTGGTCGTGTTACGATCTGCTGGACAGCGCGTATGACGCCAAGGAGATCCGCGCGGCGTCGCAGGCGTTGGGGCATGTGCCGATCATCGATGCGAACGTCCGGCGGAGTGAAACGAAGACCGAGCGGGAGCGGTTGCGGCGGTTGCCCCGCTCCCGGCTGACGCTGGAGCGTGACCTGGTGGAGGTGGACCGGCGCCGGCGCTTTGGGGCGCGGACGGCGGTGGAGCGGTTCAACAGCCGGCTGAAAGATGATGGGGGCGCGCGCCTGATCCGCGTGCGGGGCGTCGAGAAAGTCCATGCGTTCCTGATGTGCGGACTGCTCGTGATCTACGCCGAAGCGCTGTTGGCCTTGGGTGGGGGGTGACGACCGCCAGAGCAGGTCAACCAGGCCCTGTACGATGGCGGGGGACCCCGTCAGGCCTCGTGCTACCTATGCGGGGAAAACAGGAGGAGAGAGTGGGCATCCACTCCCGCGAAACGCGATTCGACCGGCTAAGACGGCGCCACACCGCCGTGATCCGGTTGAGGCAACGGAAAAAGCAGAGCACCGACCGGGAGTTTTGAAATCAGCTCACGGTAGTACGTATTGAAGCGCGCACGGATTTTGACCGATTCGACCCGATGGAAGTGCGAGCCACCGACAAGGAGATGCAGGAGTTGCACGCAGCGCATGCCAGTGAGCCCGTGCTGATATTTCCGGAAGACCGCACACATCCCATTCGCATGCGCGATGCGCTGCCATTCCGCTGGGTTGCGCGCGGTACGTCACAGGCGTTTCACGGCACGGCGCAACCCGGCGAATACTACGTTTTTCAATTGGGCGTCTACGCCGTGCAGAATATTGACTGCCTGGAGATCACCTGGGATGCGCTAACTGGAGATAATGGCGGAGTAATACCGGCATCTTCCGTCACCTGCTTCAACACCGGTGGTATCGATTGGGAAGGACACGCATTTTCGAAAGACGTGCGCGTTACCGCGGGACAAATACAGCCATGCTGGTTTGGCGTTGAAGTACCGCCAACGGCAGCCGGACGATATATCGGCACCATTATTTTGCACAAAGAACGCGATGTCTCAATTTCGGTGGCGTTGACATTGGAAGTGGCCGGCGAATTGCTGCCCGATCATGGCGACGGTGAATTGTGGCGGCTGTCGCGGTTGCGCTGGCTCAATTCCAATATCGGCATCGATGATGAGCCTACCGTCGGCTACCCAACGCTGGTGGTGGACGGCCTGACCGTGCGGAATCTCGGCCATGCCGTGTCTATTGGGAACAATGGGTTGCCGGCGAGCATGCAAAGCTATTACGCTGAAACCGGCGAACGCGTGGGTGATGCGCCTGCCGAGTTGCTGACCGGCCCGCTGCGTTTCGTCGCGGAAACGCGCGAAGGCTCTATCGCCTGGCAGGAAGGCGCTCCGGTCTTCACTGCCAGGCGGCCGGGTTGCATCGCGTGGGAAAGCCACACGCGCGGCGGCCCTCTGGCATTGGAGTGCCAGGGAGAGATGGCCTTCGATGGTTACCTCACATTCCGGCTGACGGTGGAGGCGCAGGTCAAGACTGTGTTGACCGATCTCCGGTTGGAGATGCCGCTGCGTGCGGACGCGGTACCGTATATGATGGGCATGGGACGGGAAGGCGGCGCGCGGCCCGCAGCGTGGCATTATCGCTGGGACGTGCGCCGCGCCAACAACGCGGTGTGGCTGGGCGCGCCGCATGCCGGCGTGCAGTGCAAGCTGCAGTATAACTATCCGGTGTGGGAATTGTATTCGCTGGAGGCGCACGGGTTACCGGAGTCTTGGGACAACGGTGGGCGGGGTGGATGCGATATCAGTGAACAACCCGATGGTACGGTGCTGCTCTCCGCGTTCAGCGGGGAACGTGATCTGGCTGCCGGCGAGTCGGTGACGTTCACCTTCACGCTGCTGCTGACACCGGTGAAGCCATTGGACAGCGATACGCACTGGCAGCACCGCTTCTGCCACCCCGGCGATTGCAACATGGATACTGACGCGCTGATTGCGGCGAGCGAAGCGACGCTGGTGAACCTGCATCACAGCTTCCCGGCGAACCCATTTATCAATTATCCCTTCCGGCGCGCTGAAGCACTGCGCGACTTCGTCACGTTTGCCCGCCGGCACGGCTTGCGGACCAATATCTATTACACCATCCGCGAACTGAGCGTCTTCGCGGAAGAGTTGTGGGCGCTGCGAAGCCTGGGCAATGAAATATATCGTGATGGTCCCGACTTCTGCCTGGCCGACCAGTTCGCCGCGGACCGTCCGCCACAAGGCGTAACCGGCGGCGCTTGGCTGTGCGAGCACCTGCGCGAGAGATATGTGCCGGCCTGGCATTGCCCGCTGGCAGGGGGCGGCGAAGATCTGTCCATCGCTACCGCCGGGTTGTCGCGCTGGCACAACTATTACCTGGAGGGTCTGGGGTGGCTGATGCGGGAGACAGGCATCAACGGATTATACCTGGACGGGGTCGGGTATGACCGTCAGATCATGCAACGCGTCCGCAAGGTGATGGATCAAACGCAGCCTGGCGGCAGCATCGATTTTCACTCGGGCAACAATTTTCATCCGGACTACGGCCTCTCCAGTCCGGCCAACCAGTACATGGAGCTGTTTCCCTATCTCACCAGCGTCTGGTTCGGCGAAGGATACGACTACAACAGATCGCCCGACTACTGGCTGACGGAAGTGTCCGGTATCCCTTTCGGCTTAATGGGTGACATGCTGGACGGTGGCGGCCATCCCTGGCGCGGCATGATCTACGGCCTGTCGATGCACCTGTACCTTGGCGCCGATCCGCGCCCACTCTGGCGAATGTGGGATACGCTGGAATTGACCGGAAGCCGATTGGTGGGTTACTGGACGACGGTGAGCCCTGTGCGCCTCGACCACCCCGACGTGCGCGCGAGTTGCTACATCAAGTCCGGTTACCTAGTGATCGCGCTGGCAAGCTGGACATCCGAGCCCGTGACCTGCCGGCTGACAATCGATTGGAAGTATCTCAATCACGATTCTACCGGTGCTCGTCTCGTCGCATTGCCGGTAGAGGGTTTTCAGCCTGCCTGTTCCTTCGACCCGGCGGAACCGATACCCATCGACGATGGCAAGGGATGGGTGTTGAAGCTCGAATATCTGGCGTAAACCGTGCAAAAAGAAGGAGCCTGTCGATGCTGTTCAAGCCGTTGCGCACGAAATTATGGGACACTTTCATCCTCCCCCATGACGGGCGGTTCTATCTGTTTTATCTCTCGCTAGATACGCGCGTCTGGGACGGCTACGGCGTGGCGATCAGCGACGACCTGGTGCATTGGGAAGATCACGGCGTCGTGCTGGAGGCTGATGACGACGTCATCGGCATGGGGTCCGGCAGCGTCTGGCGCGCCAGCAATCGCTGGATTCTCAATATCTCGTATCTGCGCGCCGATGTCTCGCAGCGCATCTACTTCGCGGAATCCGACGACTTGCTGCACTGGCGCAAGCTGCCGCGCGCGATCGAATGCGCGCCTGACCCGCGCTGGTACGAATGCTCCGCCGATACCTCGACGACGAACGCCCGCTGGGACAATATCTGGGCGGAGCCGCAGGAAGACGGCACGTTCTGGGGGATGGTCGTCGCCTCCGGGAAGGACGGTCCGGCGGGCGCGAACGGCGTGGTCGGCACGGTGACCAGTCCGGACGGCCTGCACTGGACCGCCGGCCCGCCCATCACGGA
>Ga0172368_10003290_pt1 | contig 19766 bp, 13 predicted proteins | sample Lak11m_FD_114540 | JGI IMG/M metagenome (GOLD analysis project Ga0172368, IMG submission 114540) | Freshwater microbial communities from Kabuno Bay, South-Kivu, Congo - kab_022012_11m | ecosystem: Environmental > Aquatic > Freshwater > Lake | place: Democratic Republic of the Congo: South-Kivu...
CGGGCTAAACAATATACAATTTCCATTCTCGTACGAAAATAAGAATGTATTTCATGAATTTTGGGGATATGAGTTTTCAGGATTACTTTCTGTCTGGCACATCAAATAATAATTTAGCCTGAAATCGAGAAATGGTTGAAAGATGAAAAAATAAAATTTTCACAAATTGAATATAACTATGATCAAATTTCAATGGAATATGAAGATATTGAAATTGTTAAAACAGGTGTTGTAAAGGTAAACCCATATCTGCTAACTTATACTGGTGAAAAAGAAGTCGATATATCATTAGCAGTTAAAATGATTTCATTAAGTGTAGAGGGTAAATGCGATAAAATAATCTTGATTAGTGGTGACTTTGATTATGCCGAGGCAATAAAATTTGTTAAAAACAATATGACCAAAATTCATATTCTAAAAATCCATAAGGGGTACCCGCCAAAAAACAGAAGCGTTTCTAGGGACTTAGCCATCCTAGCTGATAAGGTTATTGATGTATATGAGAGTGAGTTAAGAGAAAAATTTCTTAAATAATACTTTTTAATGCATTATCTTAAACAGCATTTCTCTAAGTAACTCACCGTCATCCGTGGAAATATTGTTTACTCCCTTTGCTTTCAGATCATATTCCCTCATTAGGGTAATTATCGGGATTAATTTTTTAAGGTTATAATTTCTGGCTGCAATTTCATAATCTTTAACAAAATTCGGGTTAACCGAAAGAGCAGATGCCACATTATTCTTTGATTTATCAGTTAGCTGATGGTAAATCATAATTTTAGTAAAGTAACTGAACAACATGATGACGGTTTTAACCATTGGATTTTCTTTTGGATTAGCTGCAAAATAGGTTGCAATCCTGTTAGCTTTTAAGATGTTTCTTGTACCAATTGCATTCTGCAGTTCAAAAATATTAAAATCCTTGCTAATGCCGATGTTTTGTTCTACCAGCGTCTCATTGATCTCTGCTTTTTCAGGTATATTTAGAATAAGCTTTGATATTTCATTGACGATTTTGCTCAGGTCGGTTCCCAGGAATTCGGTTAGCATAGCAGTCGCTTTTGGACTGATGCGAAAGCCCTTTTGCCTTACATAGTCATTGATCCATACAGGAACCTGGTTTTCATAAAACTTCTTCGATTCAAACAGCACCCCGTTTTTTGTAAGTAGTTTCGAAAACGAAGTACGCCCATCAACCTTTTTGTATTTGTAATTTACTACCAATAAAGTTGAATCCAGCGGTTTTTCAATATATGGCAGCATTGTTTCTATTTTATCTACATACTGGGCTTCTTTAATAATGACTACCTGGTGGCTCGACATCATAGGATATCGTTTTGCAGCGCTGATAATTGCCGGCACATGGGTATCGCGTCCGTAAATGACAGATTGGTTGAACTCCTTTTCTGATTCGCTCAGTACATTCTTTTCGATATAATCCGAAATTTCATCAATGTAGTAAGGTTCTTCACCCGTAAGAAAGTAAACGGGGTGATAGATTTTGTTTTTCAGGTTGCCGATGATCTGGTCGAATGTCATTTAGTATCCAGGATTCTGTTTCTTTAATTTTTGTTGCAATGATTTGCCTTTTGAGGTAAGAATGTATTTTTGGTCGGGATTGTTTGGATTTTCAGGTATTGTCATCTCTACCCATTGACCGTCAATAGCGGGACGCAGATAATTATACAAAAAAGAAGGTCTGTGTTTAAACGAAAGTAAATTCATTAAATGAACCAATGAAACCGAATTAGATTCCATAATCAATATTAATTTACGAACTTGTTCGGTAGGTTGTTCGGTAGGTTGTTCGGTGGCTTGTTCGTTAATTTCCCCGGTGATAAAGTCACCTGCCTTTACTTTTCTCCAAAGTATAGTATTAAACGATTCTTCCTGAATAAATTCCGGCTCAATGAGACCCTCCTGAATACAAGACTTAATCATATCCGGGATACCGGTTCCCATTCGCTCGATATACCCTGCAAGATAAAGTGATTCGGCAATCAGCGGATTTGCAGGAAAAGAACCATGGGGTTTTTTTAATTTGGCGATGGTAAGATGAAACGGTAACTGACCCGGATTCCAGACTTCGAGCCGGTTGCGGAACAACATTACCTGTACCGAACCATTGCTGGTATAATCACGGTGAGCAACTGCATTAACAATAGCTTCCGTCACCGCAGAAGGCGGTAATTCATAACGCACCGGTACATCTACTGACTGGCTTCTGTCGCCAACATAAAGATCTATGCGTGATAACACAAAATCCACAGCCTGATCAACCAGGCTAAACAAATCACCTTTGTAAACCTGGTATGATTGGATGGGCTTCATAACTTCATTTCCATGAAACAAGGCACACCGCAATTCGCTGGTAATAAAAAAACGTTGTGGCTGACGCCCGAATAAGAGAATGGCAGCATTGGCCGGTTTCCCTTTTTTCAACAGATTCAGATGGGTTAGTACTTCTTCGATCGGAGAATCTGGAGACAGAGGAAAACCTCTTTTGGAACGTGCTGTTCGTATAAACCACTTTATTTTATCGGGATCGATATCTTCCAATGAGGCGTCTTTGCAAATGGTTGCATCGAAAGGATCGGACCGGATCAATTCCTTTTCCTCAAGAACCTGAATAAGAGAAGCATAAACAGAGGCTTTCAAATCGCCGGCATCTGTGAATTTTTTCCTGATAACAGCGCTTTCGGCTTTTCGGATAAGTTTGAGTCCTTTGGGATTTCGATCTTCGTCTTTGTGGCTGCTAATAAAAATCAGCCTGATTTTGTTTTCCACAGTTGCCATATCGAACTCCTTTTCGGTAGGCGAAATGCCATTTTTATCCTCATGTCCGTAATCCTTACCGAAAATTCCCAAATAGATGTCCGACCGCGTCACCTGTTCAGTAAAGGCTTTTGAGGTACCGATATTGGTCGCCGGTAATTGCTCAAAAATAAAAGCGTCAAAGAATCTTCCAAGCAGAGCATCTGTATTCAGATAGTCAAAAAGGATTTGCCGTTCACTGGCAAATTCGGCTTGTACACTGCTTATAAAAATCCTGAGTTTATTCACTGCTCAAAACCTCAAATGTTTTACAGTCAATCCGTCATTTATCAATTGCTTTAATGAATCAATACCGATCATAAGATGATCCTGGGTAAACCTTGCTGAAACTCTTTTGTCGGAGCTCTCTGTTTTGATTCCGGAAGAAATCATAGGCTGATCCGATACCAGAAGCAAGGCACCTGTCGGAATTTCATTTGCAAAACCTACGATGAATAAGGTTGCAGTCTCAAGATCAATGGCCATGCTCCTTGTTTTCCGGAGATAGCGTTTAAATTCCTTATCATGTTCCCAAACCCTCCGGTTGGTCGTATAAACTGTTCCCGTCCAATAATCCCTGCCATGCTCCCTGATGGTGGTTGAAATAGCTTTTTGCATGCTGAATGCCGGTAATGCAGGTACTTCTGGTGGGAAATAGTCATTTGACGTCCCTTCTCCTCTTATGGCAGCAATTGGTAATATAAGATCACCCAATTCATTTTTCTTTTTCAAACCTCCGCATTTTCCCAAAAACAGGCAGGCTTTGGGTTCGATGGCGCTCAGTAAATCCATGACGGTTGCCGCATTGGCGCTTCCCATATTGAAATTGATTATGGTGATCTGGTCGGCAGTCGCGCTCGGCATTGGTTTATCCTTACCTTTGATCGGAACATTATGCCATTGGGCAAAAAGCTCAAGGTAATTCTGGAAATTCGTCAGTAAAATATACTTCCCGAATTCTTCAACGCCTGTTCCTGTATAACGGGGCAGCCAGTTCTGAACTATTTCTTCCTTGGTCTTCATCAAGTATTTATTTTCGACAAAAATAAGGTTTTGACCGAAGCGGAAAATATGTTATATTCGCATTTTATAAATGGTTTAATTGGTTAATTGCTAAATTGCTGGTATTTATTAAACTAAATATATAGAGAAATGAAAAAGTTTGCAATAGTACTTTCCGGTTGTGGCGTTTTCGACGGAGCAGAAATCCACGAAGCCACGTTAACAATGCTTGCAATTATGAAGCAGGGTGCCACTTACGAAGTTTTTGCCCCAGATATCGTACAGCATCATGTAATCAATCACATTTCGGGAGAAGTGATGAAAGAAAAGCGAAATGTGTTGATCGAATCGTCAAGAATAGCCAGAGGAAATATCAGGGATTTAAAAGAATATGACCCGAATAATTTTGATGCATTAATCTTCCCGGGCGGCTTTGGAGCAGCCAAAAACCTGAGCGATTTTGCTTTTAAAGGCGAGGATTGCAAAATAGACCCTGACGTGGAAAAAGCTATACTTAAAACCGCAGGCAGAAATAAACCTGTTGGAGCATTATGCATTTCACCGGTTATCCTGGCGAAAATTTTTGGAGATGTCGAGCTCACCATTGGACAAGATAAATCAACGGTTGAGGCCATTGAAAAGATGGGTGCAACGCACATTAAAACCAATCATGGCGAAGTGATCATTGATGAAAAGAACAACCTGTTCACGACTCCCTGCTATATGCTTGATGCCAATATTGTTCAGATTGCGGAAGGGGCGGAGAATATTGTGAAAGCGATGCTGGCGAGGAAGTGATAAATTTCCTCCATAGGAATTACTCTGTTTTACTTATCGGATATATTTCTATTCGATTACTATCTTGCGGGTTAATATTGAACTTCCCATATCAATTTTTAAAAGATAGACACTAGATGAGAAATTTGTAACATCCATCTGAAATACTTTGTCAAAAACCTCAGAATTCATTAATAACTGCCCATAAAGATCATAAAAAGACACTGACTTAATAATCTGCTGAGAGTATATATCTAAATGGTCCTTAGCCGGAACAGGACTTACCTGAATGTAATAATCGGGATTTTCGTTAACGGAAGGGAAAACAATTGTTACAATATTTGATGGATCAGACTCTCCTTCATCATAAATAGCAGTTATATAAAATGAATTAATGTTCCATGGTGCTATGGTGAGTTCATAATTGGTTTCTTCTGTGTACCCTTCAACATAATAATTCCCATAATTTATTGAGTGGTAGACATTATATCCTAGCAGATTTTTAAAGCCTTTCTTTTTCAAATCTATAGAAGTATCGGGTGTTTTTAAATTAATATGACTATGATCAAGGATTCGTCCGGTCTCATTCGGTTTCATTATTTTCATTAACAGATTTGATTTCCCTGGTAAATATACAAATCCGGAAAGATTCCAGTTATAATCCAAACCATACGTAGCCGACATCGCCTCCCATACGCCTCCAAGAGAGATCATATCACCCTTACCCTGTACTGCCGGACCATCATCACAACCGGCAGGATATGTTCCGGCTCCATGAGTGACCGAGTAGCCAAACCAAAGATCTAAGGACGAATTGATCAGAAGCGGTGTTGATAGTGTGATTTCATTCCAGGTGTCAACTGTGTAGCTGTCAACATTTTGTGAAGAAACAAGAGTAGTTCCGGAAGAACCTGTCCAAACTTTAATCACATAGGAAGCTGCCGGGTCAGCATTAGGAAAGAAGCTGACCTGTGTTAGTGTAAATCCGTTATAGGGTGCAAGATCGGCAGGTGTCCAGTGCGATGCACAACTGAAGGTTCCGCCCGATGTAAGTCCAATGCCATTACCAGAGTTCAAACCAGAATCCCATTCTATCCATTGATTAGAGTTAAGAGGGGGGGCCCAATACAAATGTAGTATAATGTCATTATCAAGCCAGCATTCAAGATTTTCGGGTGGTGCGAGATAGGTAATTGTCAGGGAATCGCAGCAAGTCCATTCAGATTCACCCTCAGAACAAACACTTGAAACGCAAAATTGGAATGTTCCGGGCCAACTAAAGAATGAATAATTCAACTCTGTAGTACATCCCATCAGAATTCCATTTTTATAGAGATTATAACTTTGAATATCTCCGCTTACAGGTGGTTCCCATATAATTTGAACCTCGTTTTGATTGATTATAACCGCAACCACATTCTGCGGAGGATAGCAAGGCTCCGGTCCTAAAACCCAAACGCTGTTCGAGGGAATGGATTCCCCTTCATCGTAAAGGGCAGTAACGTAATATTCATAGCTTCCGGGACTAATGTTTTCATCCGTATATTCGGTTTCAGTTACAAAGCTGATGATCTCTCCATTTCGGTAAACATTGTAACCCAATAAATTTTTATCATCTTTAAAAATGGAATTTATCTTGCCGTCTGAACTTATTTTACCCGGTTCATCCCATGTAAGCATTACGTCATTATTTACCACAGTCGCGTCCAGGTTCTGAGGCGGACTGAGATAAATGGAAATCATTTGAAAGTCCTGAGTGGTTACCTGATATGAATAAATAGTAACCGGCTCGGTTTGAGTATAGAAACCCTCTTTGTTGCATTGTGCATTATAATTTCCTGACGGAATATTGGAAATGAAATAAAATCCATCCATGTTACTCGTTGATGAAAAACCGGTTCCGGAAAGTGAAATCGTTGCCCCTGGAACAGGAGTTCCATTACTTTGCTCGGTTACATAACCCGACAGGCTCCCAATATAAGCCGTAGCTGTGAAATCCGGTTTCGGAATTTCAAAATGAATGATATTGTTTGGCATATACGGGTCAATGTCGCCGATCACCGCCAATCCCGGCTCATTATCTTCCTGAAAAACCAGGTGAATGTGCCCATCAGTAGTTGGTGAGCATGAAGGATAAACGCACTCGCTGAAAATATAGATCAGATCGTAATTCAAATCAATAAAATCGCACCAGTTCAGCCCGCCATTATAAGATGCCCTGCCCCATAAATGCCGGTAATCCTGGTCTCCGTTATTATAGGTTTCCGTTATGGATGAATAAATTAAATACATGTTGTTCTCCTCATCTATAACCAGTTGAGGCATTGATGAGGCGCCGATATAATAAATTCCAGGTTCGTCCAGAATATTAATTGTTCCGTTCCCATTCACATCTTGCATCCATCCGATGAGGTTATAATTTTCAATGAGTTCCGATCCCGGCTCTCCATAAGGATTAAGTGCGTTCAGGTTGTTTGAAAAGGCAGGCCGGTCTTCGTTCCAGTAACAGACTCCGTCAACCAGTGGAAACCAGTAGTGGTCATTTCCGTCACAATAAGCACGGGTAATTCCAAATACTACATGTATTTTCCCTGAGTTATCGAAAGCAAGGGAATGCGAGCCGTCTGCACAATAAAAGGTATCTGTTGGATATGGAATTTCAGGATTCCATAGAGGATACGGGTGGTTCCAGATAATCGTTTTATTCCAGGTGGTTCCCCCATCAGACGATTTCAGAAGAGCCATTTCCGTCCAGTCATCACCTACAAGGATAGCGACATGATCTCCCTGGGCAATCATATCATAGGAATCACCGGCTATTCCGGTATAAACTGATGAATCCATTCCAGTAATAACTATGTTTTGAATTTCCCATGATGTACCTCCGTCAGTGGAACGCGAATACAATAAAGCGCCGTTTTGACCCTCGTAGGTTATCCCGCCATAATTAACCGGTTTTGTTAAAGCAATAACGTGTAAATTTTCATGATTGGCACCTCCGGTTGCACACCTCGGCCAAAGAAATTCAGCCTGTGGTTCCGGGCTGTGTAAAACACCTGCTGTCCAGGCTCCGCTTCCTTTGTTGGCTCTTTTATAAATTGCCAGCCCCTGCACTGTGGCGGAGGAATAAAAGGAAACATTCACCTCGCCATTCACTCCCCACGGGCAATATGAAGGCCATCCTGCCTTGCTGGATTCTATTCTTTGTACCGGAGGAGGTTCCCAATCTATACCGTTAAAAAAATTGTAACCTGTTCCGCGATCAGCGAAAGTGGCATAATTCATCCCGAAGGTAAATGCTGCGCCGATCTTACCATCACCGTAAAGGTAAATCCGGTTCTGGCAGCTTGAATAGGTTTGTAAATCGTAAACGGTTTCACCGATCATCTCAGACACCGGATCCTTGGTTTCGTTTTTCCTGAATTGTACCGGCTCATTTTCTGTTGAAGGGCTGGTAGGCTGTTTTTCTAATTTAACAGCCTTGTCCCTCATGTTTTTGGGAGCGTGAATTCTTGTCTGCGGATACCCTGTCATGACAAGGATGAATCCTAAAAGAAGCAATAAAAATCTTTTCATAATTTAAAATTCAGGTAAAAAATAGTTCATAAAGTTACGACAATTCCGAAAGATGTCAAGAAAAATTCACTCATCGGCTTTGTTTTATCAGTTAACGGTAAATTCTTTATTTTCACAACGGAATCGGAATGACTTTCTGATCTTGTTCTTTTTGAGGTATGCCCCGGTTCCGTTAATATTTTGAAAATGAAAAAGCTCATAGTTTTATGGATGTATTTGGGATTCCAAGGCGGAAATGCACTTTCACAGGCAACAGATCCCCAGATTTCAAATTACCTCCAGGGCTTCCAAAAGCCCATCTCCGGAAATACCATCATTTACAATTCTCCCCAACCGGAAGTGGAAAATGCTCTTTTGGGAAGAGCGCGCACCGGGTTTAAAACCATTTCGTGGGAAAGCCAGGCGGTTCCGGAAAATATTGCTGACGGGTTTATATCCTTTATCTGGATTTTTGGCATTGACGTTAATGTGGAATCTCATCCATGGAATTTGCTGGTGAATGGCAAAAAATTCCTGACTTTTTATAATCCCAAAAACAATGACCTGCAAAGCTGGACAGTAAACGGAATTGAAGGCTCACAGCTTCATTTCAGAAGAACTATGATTGACCGGCATGGAGATGCGTTCGGATATGCCACATTGAGGCTGCCTGCTTCCGCAGCTAGTGATTTTAAGGGAAAGTCTCTGCCGATTTCAGTTGAGGCAGAAGAAGCCGGCAGCAATGTGTGGTATATGACTTTCATGAGCGAAATCAGGGAAGGATTCGAAATAAAGCAGGAACAGGTGGTCAGGAAAGAAAACGGGAATCTCTTCCATGAGATGAAACTGAATGCTGTTTATCTTGGTGAAAATACTTCGGGACACATTTCTGTGGAAAAAATCGTTGACCAGAATTTTGAATTGTTTACCGGATATAATTCTTTAAAAATCAAAATGCCTGTCGTGACGAAACCATCCGAATTCACTGCAATAATTAGCGTTGGCGAAAAAACTCTTGAACGGAAATTCACGGTTGAACCGGTTAAAAACCGGACGGTTTATTTTGTGCAACACACCCACACCGACATCGGTTACACGCGTCCTCAAACTGAAATTCTACCCGAGCACCTGCGCTTCATCGATTATGCCCTCGACTACTGTGATCTGACGGATTCTTTTCCCGATGATGCTAAGTTCCGCTGGACATGCGAAGCTGCGTGGGCAGTTAAAGAGTATCTGGAATCGCGACCCGCCTCTCAGATCGGGCGGCTCAAAAAGAGAGTGGCAGAAGGCAGGATCGAAGTCACAGGTATGTACTTCAACATGTCGGAGATCATTGATGAAACAACGCTTGCCGCTTTAACACAGACGTTGTCACTGTTCGCTGATAACGGAATTCCGGTTCTAACTGCCATGCAGGATGATGTGAACGGTATCGGCTGGTGTATGGCAGATTATTTTCCAGATGCAGGTGTGAAATACCTGATCATGGGCGAACACGGTCATAGGGCAAGAATTCCCTTTGACATTCCAACGACTTTCTGGTGGGAATCGCCTTCCGGCAGCAGGTTGCTTGCTTTCAGGGGTGAACATTATATGTTCGGAAATTCACTCGGTGTTCATACCGGCAACACCGAAACCTTCAGCAACAACCTGATGAAATACCTGTCATCGCTCGAAAGTAAGGGCTATCCGTTCAGGGAGATCGGGATTCAGTATTCGGGTTATGTCACTGATAATTCCCCGCCCGCGCTGTCGGCTTGTGACTTGGTGAAGCAGTGGAATGAAATGTATGAAACACCAAAACTAAGGATTGCCACTGCCGGTGAATTCATGAAATTTGCCGAAGCCAGTCATGGCAACGAGATTCCGGTTTACCGTAAAGCCTGGCCCGACTGGTGGACCGATGGCGCCGGTTCTGCGGCAAGGGAAACAGCCGCCGTGAGGCAATCGCAGAACGACATGACCGCGAGCCTGGGTTTGTTTTCAATGGCTGCTTTACTGGGTGAACAATTGGATTCTGGAACCTTCGCTGAAATTAAATCTGCGCAGGAAGCCATTGCCTTTTACGATGAGCATACCTATGGCGCTGCCGAAAGCATCTGGGACACCTTCAATGAAAATTCGATGGTTCAGTGGGGCGAAAAAGGTTCGTATGCATGGGAAGCTGTTAAGAGAACACGGATGCTTCGGGAGGAAGGGATGGGTTTGATCCAGAATTACCTGCCGCGTGCAGCCGTTCCGACCATCACGGTTTTCAACACCCTGAACTGGCAACGGTCGGGGCTTGTCGAAGTTTATATAGACCATGAAATGCTGAACCCAAACAGGGAATTTCAAATCATTGATGAGTCTGGCAAAGTGGCTGATGCCCAGATGACCGGTAGCCGCGAAGACGGAACGTATTGGGGAATTTGGGTCGAAGATGTTCCCCCAGTGGGATATAAAACGTATCGGATTGTCGAAAGTCAGGAAAGCACGTCGTTGCCACCACAGCTTGATTTTAAAAGTACTTTCGAAAATGATTTCTACAAGCTATCCATCAATCCAGACAGAGGAACGGTTCAAAGCCTGTTCGACAAGCAACTGAACCGGGAACTGGTAGATCCTGCCTGTTCCTGGCAGTTGGGTGAATTCATTTATGAGCAACTTGACAACCGGACACAACTCGAAAGATTTACAAACTCCCGGATGGACACAACATTTAAAGGACTTGCTGGTTCCCGAACCACGATGAAAAACATCAAAGTTGAAGGAGGTGTAGATGGTCCTCTCTGGAAAAGCCTGATCATTCAAGGCGATCTTCCCGAATGTGATGATGAAAGAGGCATTACCAGCGAAATCAGGCTGTACAAAAAAGAAAAGCGGATTGAATTCAGCTATGACATTTTCAAACTGCCTGTCACCACTGCCGAAGCCATTTATGTCGCATTTCCGTTTGCTCCGGATGACTCTCAACTGTTGTTCGAAGCCCAGGGCGGGATTGTCATTCCCGGCAGGGATCAGCTTGAAGGAACTTCTTCCGACTGGAATACGATCCAGAGTTTTGCAGCAGTTAAAGGCAAAGATTCCCAAATCGTATTCTGCTCTCCCGAAATGCCGCTGGTTCAGTTCGGCGACATCAATACCGGGAAATTCGATTACTTTTCCGATCCCAAACATCCCTGGATTTTTTCGTGGCCCATGAATAACTACTGGACGACCAACTTCAGGGCATCGCAGGAAGGCGAGCACAAATGGACTTACATCATAACTTCAGATGAAGACACAACCCGCTCCTTTGCAACCCGTTTCGGATGGAGCAACCATGTGCCGATGCTTACGCGCGTTCAGCCACCCGGCAAACCGGATGTTCCGATGGCGCCGGTTTCTTTTCTGAACCTCGATGTTCCCGGTGTGCTGCTGGTTAGCTTAAAAACTGCTGATGACGGCGATGGAATCGTAATGCATCTTCGTGAGGTTGAAGGGAAAACGACATCGATCCCGGTTTCAGGAATCATTAACAAAAATCCTTTAAAATCTATTGCAGAGGTGAATGTCCTGGAAAAAGAAATTTCTCAGGTGACCGATAAAATAGTTTTAAAGCCCTATGATGTGAAATTTATAAAGATCGGTTATTAACCTGAAAAATTTATAAATTGTTAAAATCAGGACTAAAGTCCTGTACTGGTCAAAGTATCCCTGAACCCGAGACTTAAGTCTGGGGTTAGGAGAAATCCATTGACAACGGGCTTTAGCCCTGATTTATGAATTAATCAGACCAAGTCTTTTCCTTGCCATCACTACCGCTTCGATATGGTCAAAAGCCAGTGTTGGTACCTTATCCAGCGGAAACCACTGCGCATCGGCGGCATCATCACCGCCCTTTACGGCAGAGTTCGACAAATCCGTCATCCCGCAAAAAGTGACCGAAACCGTTCTTCCGCGCGGATCACGTCCCGGGGCGCTGAATACATGCATTTGTTCCAGCAGCACATTCATTAAACCGGTTTCTTCCTCCAGTTCCCTCACAACGGCTTCCTCCACCGTTTCTTCTATATCTACAAATCCTCCGGGCAAAGCCCACATTCCTTCGAAAGGATAATGTTTCCGCTGGATCAGAAGTACTTCATGCTTTCCCTGATATTCACGGAAAACAACGGCATCAACGGTCAACGCCGGGCGGGGATAATCGTATGTAAAAGGCATAGTGTTTTCATCTTATCCATTGCAAATATAGCCAGAACTATTTCATTTCTTAATTTTCGGTTAAGGCAAAATATAGACGAACAAAAACCTAAATCTGCGATTCAAATGCACAAAGTAACTTTACTGCAATATGAGACACAGACATTCGGTTGAGATGATTTATTAGTGCGGAACATCATTTTGAACCAGGCAATATGCATAATATAAGGGAAGAAAAGTCAGCTTTTGATCCGGAAGTTGTCCGAAGGGAGCTGAAGATAAAACAAATCCCTGATCAATCTGTGAAAAATTTTGTAGCAGAAGATGCATACTTCTGAGCTTGCCGGCTGCTCCGCTTTTTATTTCCACGGGATAAATACGGTTGTTTTTTACAATCAGATAATCGACTTCTGCCGAACTGTTTTTAGCTTCTCTCGACCAGTAGTAAAGCCTGTCCATGCCTCCGGATATGAATTCCTGTCCCACAAACTGTTCGGCAAGGTTTCCATTGTACATAGCAAGTAAATCATTTCTCATGAACTCGACATTTGAAGGGAAATCATTGAGCGCCTGTAAAAGACCCATATCGGTAAGAATCGCTTTAAATCGGGACTCAGAAGCGGATGCCGCCAAAGGTAAGGATGCGGGCGAGGTTGTACGTACTTTATGGATAAGTTGTGCCAATTGAAGAAGTTCAAAAGCCTTTTTATTTGTGGGTCCGGTGTAATCTACCGAAAGTTGTGTGTATTTTATTTGATTACCCGTGTTTTTTGCAACCATTGCTAAAACATGGTTCAGGCTTCTTTTATCGGCGTAGGGTGTGTATTTTGAAAAATCCTGACGAAAGGTCTCAATCAGGTTTAATTGGCATTCAAAAACCTCGGTATAGCTATTTGTTTTTAGCCAAATTTCAATGCATTCAGGCATTCCGCCTATAAACATGTACTGTCGCAAACTGTCAAGGAGCATATTATGCACTGTATCCGGCAACTTTTTAGGGGTAGATATAATTAAATCTGCAGCTTTTTCTTTTCCGGATGCTATTAAAAACTCAAAGAAATTCATGGGAGTCATGGTCATCATCTGTACTCTTCCGACAGGAAAACTGATGTCTTGCAAAGCAAATTCGAGTAATGAACCAGCAGCAATCAGATGCAAATCCGGCATTTCTTCATAAAAATACCGAAGCGCCATAATGGCTTTCGGCGAAGCCTGAATTTCATCAAAAAACAACAGATCGGTTCCAGTCACGATCTTTGTATTGAGTAATATTTCCAATTCAGATATTATTCTTACCGGTTCAAGATTTTTTTCGAAAACAATCTTCCAATCCGGATGTTTTTCAAGGTCAACAATGTGGATTCTGCCTTTAAAACTCAGGTCACCGAAATGTTTAATAGTGAAAGTTTTTCCAACCTGCCTGGCGCCTCTCACAATTAATGGTTTCCTTTGTCTCGAAGTCTTCCATTGCTCCAGTTTGTTATAAAACAATCGCTCCATTTTATAATTCCTTTTTAGAAAAACAAGGCAAATTTATAATAATTGCTTTAGAAAAACAAGGTAAATTATTGACTATTCCTTTAGAAAAACAAGGTAAATTTTTTTTTTTAAATGTTCATATTGCTGAATTCCCAGGTGTATATATTCTGCTAAGGCAGAGTCTAATCCGAACCCGGGATTTTTTATGTAAATCCAAACTTCAACTTTGAATTTGCATAAGTATAACCAAAATAAGGGTTGGTTTGAAGACTTTGTAAGTTAAGGTTTCAGGCTGGAGCCTGAAAGGATATATTCGACTCAGGCAGAGCCTGAGCCGAACAGGAAATTAGGTTTGTGTGAAGGTTTTAAAGAAGGATTTGTGTTCAAACGGGAAGAAGTAAATTGCATCCATTCCGCATTAAGGCGTAATATTTGGAATATGATTCCGTGTTCAGGCGTAATATTTGGAATATCTTTCAAAATATCGCTATTTTTGCAAGAAAACAATTCTTATGAAAAACAGGGTTATTTCAAATTCAATCCTCGAGAAAAGCAGATCAAAGTTCGGAAGAATCATTGTTCTGACAGGTGCAAGGCAAACGGGGAAAACCACCCTGGCAAAAAGATTGTTTTCACAATACCCTTATATCCCGATTGACGATCCTGTTACCATCGGCCAATACAAATCACTTACGGCGTCGCAATGGGAATCGCTTTACCCGAACGCCATTCTGGATGAAATTCAGAAAGAACCGCAGTTGGTCGAAAGTATAAAATCGGTTTATGATCAATTTCAGCTAACAAGGTATGTTCTGTTGGGTTCTTCACAAATTATGCTGCTAAAGAAAATCAGAGAGTCATTAGCAGGGAGATGTCAGATCATAGAAATGTATCCGCTCACCTTGCCGGAACTGCTGACAAATAGTTGGGAAGAAGAAGTTAAACCATCCTGGTTTCAAAAACTGATTTCTGATAAAACGGTTGAAGATCTACCTTTTCTCATAGATGCGCATCATGCAAAAAAACTTGAAGTATTTGATAATTACCTGCGATTCGGAGGATATCCTGCCATTTCCGGTGCAGATATATCGGCAAAAGAAAAGTACGACTGGCTGAATAATTTTATCAGGACCTATCTGGAAAGGGATATCAGGGATCTAGCCGAAATGCGGAGCCTTGAACCTTTTGCTAAAACACAAAAACTGCTTGCTGTAAATACGGCTCAGTTGATCAATCACTCACAAATTGCAGTAGCTGCCGGAGTGACCTCAAAGACGGTACAACGATTTATTGAATATATGGGTATCAGCTATCAAACCCTCACGTTGCAACCGTGGAGCAGAAACCTGAAAAAAAGGCTGGTCAAATCGCCTAAGATTCATTTTCTGGATATTGGAATTTTACGTGCTATTCTGCTTAAAAGAGATGAACTGAACGGTCATGAATTCGAGAGCGCCATAGTAGCTGAAATTTACAAGCAGTTGAAACCGGTAAGTCCCGAAGCCCGTGTTTATCATCTGCGCACTTCCGATGGCAGGGAGATTGATTTGCTTATTGAAACATCATCCGGTTACGTCGCTATTGAAATAAAGAAAAGCAATGTAGTCCGGGCGGTTGATGGCAAGTATTTGAGGGGCATTGAAGATATTCTGGATAAGCCGGTGTTGTATAAAATCGTTCTTTCTAATGATTTGAACATTAAAGATCTTGGAGATGGAGTGAAAGCGATTCCTGCCGTACAATTTTTGACCTGAAAAGTATTGCAAAGTATATTTACGTTCAACTGATGATTTTTAAGTTAGTTAAATATTTTCATTTTCAGTAAGGTGCTTAGGATTTTAAACTCACCGATATGTAACACTATTTTAATTCCATTTGGTAAGATCACAATTTTCAGCAATTCCTAAATCCTTTACTTTATCTCACTCCCCTCATGAAAATCCTCCGATGGGATGATCAGGCAAAGCTCACCGTTTCCATTTTCGGCTGAAAGGATCATCCCTTTCGATTCGGTTCCACGGATGCTGCGCGGTGCCAGGTTCACGATCATGCAGACTTTTTTCCCGATGATATCCTCCGGTTTGTACTTTCCGGCGATGCCAGAGATCACGGTTCTCTGATCGAAGCCGGTGTCTATCTTCAGTTTCAGCAGCTTGTCGGTCTTGGGAACCTTTTCGGCTTCGAGGACAGTCACCACACGGATATCGAGCTTCGAAAAATCATCATAAATTACATTTTCTTTTGCAGGGTTCACTTTAATATTTTTTTGCAGGTTGTTCTTTTTTGTTTCGAGCAGTTTCTGAACCTGTGCTTCGATTACATCATCCTCTATTTTTTCAAAAAGCAGTTCAGGATTATTGAGTTGCTGTCCGTCTTTCAACAAACCGGCACTACCGGCATCTTTCCATTTGTAAACCGGAAGATTCAGCATAGCCGTAAGCTTTTTCGCAGTAAATGGCAGAAACGGCTCCGACAGCACTGCGAGGTTCGCACAGATTTGCAGCGATATGTTGAGGATGGTCCTCACTCTCGGTTCGTTGGTTTTGAAAACCTTCCATGGCTCAGTATCGGTAAGGTACTTATTTCCGAGCCGTGCCAGGTTCATCAGTTCGTTCAGCGCCTCCCTGAACCGGAAATTCTCGAGGCTCACGCCAATCTTCATCGGGTATTCCTGCATTCCGGCAAGTACCGATTTATCATAATCGTTCAGATCTTCAACCGGTGGCACCCTGCCTTCAAAATACTTGTGAGTAAGAACCAGCGTACGGTTCACAAGATTACCGAAAATAGCGAGCAGTTCACTGTTGTTTCGGGTTTGAAAGTCCTTCCAGGTGAAATCGTTGTCCTTGGTTTCGGGTCCGTTTGCGCACAACACATACCGCAGCACATCCTGCTTTCCGGGGAAATCTTGGAGATACTCATGCAGCCACACCGCCCAGTTGCGCGAAGTGGATATTTTATCACCTTCAAGGTTCAGGAATTCAAAAGCGGGCACATTGTCCGGAAGGATGTACGAGCCTTCGTGCTTCAGCATAGCCGGGAAAATGATGCAGTGGAAAACGATGTTGTCTTTGCCGATAAAATGGATCAGCCGGGTTTTTTCATCTTTCCAGTATAACTTCCAGTCCTTACCCGTCTTTTCTGCCCACTCTCGCGTTGCTGAAATGTATCCGATCGGCGCATCGAACCACACATACAGCACCTTATCCTGTGCTTCGGGCAACGGAACCTTTACACCCCAGTCGAGGTCGCGCGTTACCGCCCGCGGCTGCAATCCCTGGTCTATCCAGGACTTGCATTGACCGTAAACATTCGTTTTCCAATCATCCTTATGACCTTCGAGGATCCATTCTTTGAGCCATGGTTCGTATTTATCCAGCGGCAGATACCAGTGCTTGGTCTCTTTTTTCACCGGGATGTTTCCGCTCAGAACGCTCACCGGGTTGATCAGGTCGTCCGGGCTCAGCGAAGTGCCGCAGTTCTCACACTGGTCACCATAGGCTTTATCGAAATGGCAGTGAGGACAAGTGCCGGTGATGTAGCGGTCAGCCAGGAAATGGCTGGTGGCTTCATCGTAATACTGCAGGGATGTTTTTTCGACAAATTCACCTTTGTTATAGAGTGTTGTGAAAAAATCCGAAGCCGTTTCGTGATGGGTTTTATTGGAAGTACGGGAATAGATGTCGAAGGAAATCCCGAACTTTTCGAAAGATTCTTTGATCATCGTGTGGTATTTATCTACGATCTGTTGCGGCGAAACGCCCTGCTGCCTTGCTTTGATGGTGATCGGAACACCGTGCTCGTCGGAGCCGCCGATAAAAATAATATCCTCACTTTTCGACCTCAAATATCTCACAAAAATATCCGCGGGCACATAAACACCAGCGAGGTGACCGATATGCAGGGGTCCGTTGGCATAAGGCAGCGCCGATGTGATGGTAAATCGTTTGAAATTCTTCTTTTCAGCCATTGTGATTGATTGAAACTTTTAATTCGCGCAAAGATAAATATAATTAGCGCTTTGCCACAGATTGCGCAGATTAACACAGACTAAAGGGTATAAAGCCGCGAATTCGCGAATATTCACTTTAACATTCGCTAATTCGCGGCCAACTAAAAACTTTCCGATCTTTGCTTAGCTTTGCAATCTTTGCGTGAAAACATAATATGACAACACCTCAGCTTCTAAAAAACGGAGACACAGTCGCCATCGTCGCACCTGCAGGCAAAATTGCCTCAGTTAAGGTTGATGCAGCCAGGAATATTCTGGAGAGCTGGGACTTGCAGGTCGTTTTGGGTTCAAACCTTTTCAAAGACCATCATCAATATGCTGCAACCGATGACGAACGGCTTGCTGATCTTCAGAATGCGATGGACGATCCTGAAATAAAAGCTGTTCTTTTTGCCCGTGGCGGCTATGGCGTGATCCGCATTCTCGACCGGATTGATTTTTCGGGGTTTAGAAAAAGCCCTAAATGGCTCATTGGCTTCAGCGATATCACTGTTTTTCATTCACACCTTTATTCCCAATTCGGTATTATGGCGATTCATGGTCCGATGGCAGCCGGACTAACCGATCCCATATCAGCCGAATCCCTGCGAAATGTCCTTTTCGGCAAACCTTTGCATTATGAGATTGAATCGCACCCGCTTAACCGCAATGGCAAAGCGAGAGGAATTCTGGTCGGAGGAAATCTGGCTATCCTATGCAGCCTGATCGGTACGGCTTCGGAAATTGGTACAAAAGGAAAAATCCTGTTCATAGAGGATGTAGGCGAATATCTTTACCGCCTCGACCGGATGATGTGGCACCTAAAGCGTAGCGGCAAACTTGATGGTTTAAAAGGTTTGATTGTTGGGGGAATGACAGACATGAAGGACAACGACCCTCCTTTCGGCAAATCACCTTACGAAATAGTTGCAGAAGCTGTAAAGGACTATAATTATCCCGTTTGCTTCGGCTTCCCTGCCGGTCATCAGACTAACAACCGGGCGTTGATCATCGGAAAAAGCGCAGAACTGGTGGTTGAAGAAAAGGTAACTTTTTTACAAAGATAAAGAGAGAGCAATGAGACATAGAGGAGCATTTAAGAGTGGCAGTAGCAGTCGGCAGTCAGCAGTCTGCAGGTAGCACTTGCAGCAGCAGATACATACTCAATTCTCAAATCTCAAAACCCAACTCCATGCTCCATGCCCCTTGCTCCATGCTCCAAGCTCCCCGCTCCATGCCCCATGCTCCATGCCAATTAACCTGAAACTTTAAACTTGAAACATTGAACCAACCCCCATGAACGAACTCGGTCAAAAAGGCGAACAAGCCGCAGCGGAACACCTGGCTGCAGAAGGTTATAAAATCCTCGAACGCAACTGGCGCTTTGGCAAGGATGAGATAGACATCATCGCCGAAAAGGGAAATTTTATTGTGATCGTGGAAGTGAAAACCCGAAGCACTTCATTTTTTGGCGAGCCCGAAGAAGCAGTTGACAAGCAGAAACGGCGATTCCTGATTCGTGCCGCCGACAAATATGTCATTCAGAAAGCCATTGATCTCGAAGTACGGTTCGACATTGTCGCGGTCATTTTCGAGCAGGGAAGGCAAACCATCCGGCACATCGAGGATGCGTTTTATCCGACCCTTCGCGATTAACCTCTGTTCGTGAGACCACTGCGCAAAGGCATGTGCTGAAGGCAGTGGTCAGACAAATGTAATGCATTATTTCATCACCGTCATCTTCTTTGAATCGTGCTAATCATGCAGTACAAAAACGAAAGTAAAATTGCTTTTTTCATAACGGCTTGTTTTTAATGGATGATTAATAATTTATTGAACTGTGAACTAAAATTATCATAACTATTATTCCGGTGATTAAACATATCAAATTACCCAGCTTTAGCATATCTGACTTTGTCATGATCAAAAAACCTTGCCACTTTACTTTTATTCCATTGCAGACTTCTCATGTATGACCGAA
>Ga0172368_10003294_pt1 | contig 19755 bp, 16 predicted proteins | sample Lak11m_FD_114540 | JGI IMG/M metagenome (GOLD analysis project Ga0172368, IMG submission 114540) | Freshwater microbial communities from Kabuno Bay, South-Kivu, Congo - kab_022012_11m | ecosystem: Environmental > Aquatic > Freshwater > Lake | place: Democratic Republic of the Congo: South-Kivu...
GATTCGCGATTCGTGAAAAAGATTCACGCATCACCTTTTTAGGAGACTTGCATGACTCGATACTTAGTAACCGGCGGCGCGGGCTTCATCGGCTCGAGCATTGTGGAAGAGTTGGTGAAGCGCGGACACCCCGTGCGCGTCGCCGATAATTTTGCGACAGGTCGCCGCGAAAATTTGAAGGCGGTGATGGATAAGATCGAATTGGTCGAGGGCGATTTAGCAGAACTCGATTTCGCCCGTCACGTCGCGCACGATGTGGATTACGTTCTGCATCAAGCCGCCATCCCCAGCGTGCCGCGCTCGGTTGCCGACCCGATTCTTAACAACCGCTCCGGCGTGATAGCGACTCTCAACATGTTGGTCGCGGCGAAAGACGCTAAAGTGAAACGCATGACGTTTGCTTCCTCGTCGTCAATTTATGGTGAAGCAATTGCCGGTGCGAAACGTGAGGACATGCAGTTGCTGCCTCTCTCGCCGTACGGTGTGAGCAAGATGGCAGCAGAGGGCTATTGCGTTGCTTTTCATACCGTGTACGGTTTTGAAACAGTGTGTTTGCGCTACTTCAACGTGTTCGGTCCGCGTCAAGACCCCACGTCGGAATACTCGGCGGTAATTCCGAAATTCATCACGGCGCTGTTAAACAAAAAAGCCCCAACCATTTATGGCGACGGCGAGCAGACTCGTGACTTCACCTATGTGGGCAACGTGGTCGCCGCCAACCTGCACGTTCTCACTGCGCCCAACGCGGCGGGTGGATTCTTCAACGTGGCGATGGGACAAGCCACGTCGCTGAATCAACTCGTGGAGATGCTCAACGAATTGATCAATACGGATCTCAAGGCAAACTACGCCCCACCCCGCAACGGCGACATCAAACACTCGACAGCTGACGTGAACAAAATCAAAAACGCCTTGAACTACTCGCCGGCGATCAGTTTGATTGACGGGTTGAAGTTGACGATTGAGTGGTATCGGAATAGCCAATAGCCGATAGCAAATGGCAGATGGGGATTGGCCACTCGCTATCTGCCATAAGCCACTCGTCATCTGCCGCCGTGATTCGCATTCTCCGCATCATCGCCCGCCTCAACATCGGCGGACCCGCGCTGCATGTTACGCATCTTGCGCGCGAACTAAATCCGGATCGATTCACGACGCGACTCGTCACGGGCAACGTCGGCAAGGACGAGGGCGATATGGGCGATCTCGCCCGCGATCTCGATTGGCGCGTCATCCCCGAGCTGGGGCGCGAGGTGAGTCCGGCTGACGATTTTGTTACCCTGCTAAAATTGTGGAAGCTCATGCGCCAGTGGAAGCCGCACATCGTCCACACCCACACCGCCAAAGCGGGCGCGGTGGGTCGCATCGCGGCGAAACTCGCCGGTGTGCCGATCATCGTTCATACTTTTCACGGTCACACCTTTCATGGCTATTGGGGAAAAGTTGGATCGCACTTCACGATTAACATTGAACGAGCCTTATCGTTGATCACCAACAAAGTGATCGCCGTGAGTGATGGCGTGCGGGATGACCTGATTCAATACCGGATTGCCACACCGCAAAAAATTTTGATCGTGCCGCTCGGGCTTGATCTTGAACCTTTCGCTCGCCAACCCCGCGCGGACGCCGCCACACCCACCATCGGCATTGTGGGTCGCCTGGTTCCGATTAAGAATCACGCGCTGTTTTTGCAGATGGCGCGGCTGATGATCGCCGATGGCTTTCGCGGCAGGTTTATGATTGTGGGCGATGGTGAGCTGCGCGGCGAATTAGAATCGCGCGCGCGCGATCTGGGAGATCGAATCCTCTTCAGTGGTTGGCGGCGCGATCTCGTCAACGTTTATTCGGGGATGTCGGTGGTGGTGAACACGTCGTTGAATGAAGGAACGCCCGTCGCGTTGATCGAAGCGTTGGCAAGCGGGGTGCCGGTGGTTGCCACGGCCGTTGGCGGCGTCCCCGATGTGGTGCGCGACGGTGAGACAGGGTATCTCGCGCCAAGCGGCGACGCGCGCGCCTTAGCGAATCAAGTCAACAAAGCTCTGCGCGATGGAACATCAATCGCTCATCGCGCGCAAGTAGAAGTGTTGAAAAAATTTTCCAAAGAACGATTGATCCAAAATGTGGAAGGACTCTACGAAAACCTGATTCAAAAAAAACAAACTTCAAACTCCAAATTTGGAGTTTGAGTTTGTAGTTTGTAGTTTTATTTTATGACTCAATACATCCTCATTGCCGTCGCCGCCGGGCTGCTGGCCTTCATCGTCACGCCTGCCACATTGATCTTCGCGCGGCGCAACGGCTTCGTCGCCGAACCGAGTTCACGCAAAACGCATCACCTTCCCATTCCGCTGTTGGGCGGCGTGGCGATCTGGGCGGGGTTCGTGATCAGTTTGATCTTCTTCGCCGAAGGCACCGAGTATCGCGAACTCGCCGCCATCATCATCGGCGGTACGTTGGTCTCGGCTGTCGGTCTCGTAGATGATCATCGCGGCCTGCGCCCGCGCACAAAATTATTTTGGCAAGTCGTCGCCGCATTAATCTTAATCGTCGGTAATGTCCGTATACGTTTCTTAGCGTCTCCTTGGCTGGATATTCCGTTGACAGTTTTTTGGGTGGTGGGAATCTGTAACGCGATCAATTTCATGGACAACATGGACGGACTCGCCGCCGGTGTCGCCGCCGTTGCGGCGGGATCGTTCTTGGTGATTGCGGCGATCAACGGGCAAGTGCTGGTCTCGAGTCTCGCCGCCGCGCTGCTCGGCGCGTGCCTTGGATTTTTAGTTTACAACTTTCAACCTGCCCTGACCTTTATGGGCGACGCTGGATCGCTGTTGTTGGGCTTCATGCTGGCAGTGCTGGGCATTAAATTAAATTTCCCGCACACCACTCAACTCTCCGTGTGGATGGTGCCTGTCGTGGTGTTGGGTCTGCCTATCTTCGATACAACGCTCGTTACCCTCTCACGCTTGCGACGGCGAGTCTCCGTAGCGCAGGGCGGCGCCGATCACACCTCGCACCGCATGGCGCGATTGGGTTTGAGTCATCGCCGCGTGGTAGTGTCTCTCTACTTCGTCGGAATTGCTCTGGGAGTGATCGCGGCGATCATGAGCGTCTCGCCGCCACTGTATGCCAATGTGACTCTCGGCGTGATGGCGGTCGTCGCGTTAGTCGTAATTTTTATTTTAGAAGAAGCCTATCGTCAACCGGCAACGTCGCCCTTCCGATCTGATCTGCGCGTGGTGTTCATTGGCGGCGGCGAGGAGATGCTGCCACTGCTCAAAGGCGCGATGGACGTGAGCCAGCGCGTGACGATGTTGATCACGCCGGGCGAGAACGAGATTTCCGTCTCGCGCCTCAAAGAGTGCCTCAACATTTTGGCAGATTATCCGCAAGCCGTGAGTTCGGTCTTGGCACACATGAGTCCGCGCGGGTCGTTGACCGAGATGGCGAAGTTGTGGGATGAGGCGTTCCGGCTGCGAGGTCGAATGGCAATCACGGCTGCGCCCGAATCGGCGGCGTCACCGAGTGAAGCGGCGATCAACGCGATCCGCAAATGCGATCTGATTCTGATCGGCGGCGATCTCAAAGAAAATGTGCTGCCGACTCTGCAAATCGGCGAACTCGCCAACCTGCTGCGCCGCTCCAAACGCGCCCGCGTGTTGGCGCATCCCGATCCGCAACGGGCATTGAAAGAGATTGAAACAAGTGGTGGCAAAGATTTGATCACACACATCATCACCAATAATCAAATTGAAAAACCTTGGTTGGAAATTGCGAATTTAAAAAAGAGCGAGCGAGTCGCCGAAGCCATCGCCCGAATCTGGTTGAGGCGGACACGAGTGCGCGGCACGCCGACGCCGATCTCCGGGAGTATTTATGAGTGAGAGAAATTTCGCCGCCGCCGACGGTTTGGCTTCGGCGGCGATTGCCGGATTGTTGTTTTGCGCTTATCTCTTCACGGCGTCGTTGACGTTCATCAGCGGAGATGAACTTTTTCTTTTTGACTACACCGAGAGTTTGGCAAAACACGGAAGTGTGTGGCGCAGCGAAACTGCCGAGCTGGATTGGCCCGGCGAATCCACCACCGAGCCGCTTCAACCGTTGCTCGCCGCGCCGTTGTACTGGTTCGTCAACAACTTCGACGGCATTGGCAACGTGCATGGCACGCTGTTGTTCAACCCGCTCATTACTGCCCTCACCGGCATGCTGGTGTTTTTGTATCTGCGGCGGCTCGCTTTTGATCGCGCCACGTCTATCACGGCTGCGCTCGCTTTCGGATTAACAACTCTCGCCTGGCCCTACACCAAAACTTTTTTCCGCGAACCCCTCACCGTCTTTTTAATTTTCGCCTGCGCTTTTTGTTTGCTGTGTTTACGCGAAGCCATACGCAATAATGATCGCGGCAAACGGATATGGTTTTTGCTGGCGTTGATCACCGGACTCTCCGGCATGTTGACCAAAGAAGCCGCCGTCTTTGGCGTGCCGACCCTGTTATTGATCCTTCTGCCGCTCGTCATGGCGCGTCTTCGCACCCCGCGCGATTGGGCGATCTTGTTTGGAATCAGTTTCGTGTCATTGGCGATCATCTTGAGCGCGTTAGCCTTCTTCGGCAATTACATGGGCATAGGTCGCTTCGACTTTGTGGGGCGCTTGGGGCAGATGTGGGCGAACTTGGCGCTCGCTCAACAAGGCGTCGCCGGATTTTTGATCAGCCCCGGCAAAAGCATTTTTGTTTATTCACCGATCCTGCTCTTCGCACTCGCCGCGCCGTTCATCACCGAACGCGGCAAACGCTGGGACGTGAGCTGGCAATTTATTTTGGTCTCGGTCTTCGTCATCATCTATTCGTTTGTGCGCGGCGCAGAATGGTTCGGCGGGCGCAACTGGGGCCCGCGTTACATGCTGCCGCTCACGCCGTTTCTCGTCGTCAGCGCCGCGCCGTTGATTCAAATTGCTCTGCACGGCAAACCGTGGCTCGCCAAAGTTGCATGGATCGTTTTATTGATCGCCGGGTTCGCGGTGCAGGTCGGCGGCACGGCGGTGAACTTGGGTGACTACGATGAACTCGTCGGCGCGATTGCGCCGGGCGGACCCTGGACGATTGCAATTTGGACTCCGTATTACTCACCGGTGTTAGGGCATTGGCGATTAATGGGCGCGAAAGCAGCCGACTTCGCTTGGGTGCAGGCGGCGGCGTCCCCGGCGTGGATCGTTCCGATCCTCATCGTCGGTGTCGCCGCCGTTTTCAGCGCGGCGTTGTACCTTTCATTAACCAAGACACTCAAGCGGCGCGTGATGTTTCTCTCCGTTATCGGCGGCTTCCTTCTCACAGGCGCGATGACCTGGTTCAGTTTGCGCGCCATTTATTATGATCGCCGCTATCAAGGCGACATCTCTCAACTGCATCAACTCAACGACGCCTTGCGCCAAATTGATTCGCCCGACCCGATCATTTTCCTCAACAACCACGCCTACTTCAACTTCATGATGAATTACTACAAAGGCAACTTGTGGTGGTATACGCTTGAGTTGAATCCGAAAGAACTTTTGCAAGAAGGCGAACCGCGTCCGGCGCCGTCAACCGACCCCACCACCATTGCCAACCTCAACGCCCGAAGCGTGGTCGAGCATTTCGGCGAGCAACGGCAGACGATTTACTTGATCATGGAACACAGCCTCTTCACGCCCGAGTCGCCGCGCCCGTTGGAGTGGTGGATGTCGTATCGTTATTTCTACGAAGGCGTGCAAGAGTTCAGCACCACCGTGCGGCTGGTTCGTTTTTCATCGGCGCTCGCGCCCAAACCAAACGTCCCTTCGGCGCATCCGGTTAACTATCAACTCGGCAAAACGATCCTGCTCACCGGCTGGGACGCCGTGCCGGATGGCGCGCGCCTGAGGCCCGGCAGCACCTTGAACATCTCGACTCAATGGAAAGCGATCAGCAAACCCGAAGGCGATTACAAGATCGCCGTGTACTTCATCAGCCCGACGGGCGCCGTCATCATGCAGGATGACAGCATCCCCCTGAACACCTTTTGGGCAACGACGACGTGGCAGACGGACGATGTGATCCGTCACAACATCGCTTTCATTCTGCCCGACGATTTGTTGCCCGGCTTTTACGAAGTGTGGACGGTGATGTATTCCGAAGCAGACAACCAACGTTTGCCTGTGCAAGACTCGAGCGGCACCGCCATTCGCGATCACATCGTGCTAACCACTGTGGAGATCACACGCTGATGGGTGCGATCTTAGTCACCGGCGCGGCAGGGTTCATCGGCAGTCACGTCAGTGAGTTACTGCTCAAACGCGGCGAACACGTCATCGGCTACGACAATCTCGATCCGTATTACGATCCGCGAATCAAACGGCGCAACGTCAACGCCCTCAGCGATTCTCTCAACTTCGCCTTCATCGAAGGCGACATCCGTGACGCGGAAAAATTGAATCACGTCGCTAGGACGCAAGACAGTGATCGAATTGTCCATCTTGCCGCGCTCGCCAATGTTCGTGTTTCCATAAATCGCGCCGCCGATTTCACCGCCGTCAATCTCGGTGGCACGGTCAACGTGTTAGAGACTGCCCGCTCCATGAACGCCGCACACGTCGTGATCGCCTCAACGTCGTCGGTATACGGTGAAACGAATCGAATTCCGTTCACTGAAGACGACCCGGCGATCCATCCACTCGCGCCCTATCCCGCTACCAAACGCGCCGCCGAATTAATGGCTCACGCCTTTCACAATCTTTTTCACCTGCCCATTACCGCGCTTCGATTCTTCAACGTTTACGGACCTCGCGGCAGACCCGATATGACTCCATACAAATGGACGCAAGCGATTCTCAACGGCGAACCCATCACGCTCTTCAACAAGGGAAACATGAAACGCGATTGGACATTCGTTGACGACACCGCCAAAGGAGTCGTCGCCGCCCTCGATCACCCGAACGGTTTTGGGATTTACAACTTGGGGCGCGGCGAGCCGGTGTTGATGAGCGACTTCGTGCAGATCATCGAAGAGATCACCGGCAAAAATGCAATCATCCAAGACACTGCTGCGCCCGCCAGCGATCCCAGCGTCACCTACGCCGACGTGACACGTGCCCGAAACGCATTCGGCTATGACCCGCAAGTGTCCATCGCCGACGGCATGAAAAAATTTTGGGAATGGTTTCGACGAAAGGATGAAGGATGAATGTTTGATCCATCGTAACTATTTGGCCAATCCGTCATTGCGAGCGCACTTCGCGAAGCAATCTCTGACTCTGCCAACACGAGATTGCTTCGTCGCAGAGAACGCTCCTCGCAATGACGCTGAGCAGTTACGATTCATCCTTCTTAATTCATAATCCCCGTGCAGCGCGACGGACTCTTCGAACTCAAACGCAAGTGGCTGCCTCTGTTTTTATTCGGGGTCGCCATTTTGGGTTCGGGCATTGCGCTCTTCGCTTTGTGGCTGTATCGCAGTTCGCCCTACCCGCGCATCGTCGTAGATTTTCTAACCACCGGCGACCCCGCCACACTTCCGCGCGGAACGTTGATCAGCCTCAGCGCGGCAGCATTTGCTTTGTTCGGCGTGTGGATTCTTGTTTACTCGATTCGCAAGATCAACGAAAGCGAAGTGGGCGAGATCGATTCGTTCTGGTGGAAGGTTGCTGTCGCTGCGCTTGCCGGGGGATGGTGGCTGGGGCAGCCGCGCGTGGCGGTGATCGGAGCGGGAACGGGGATGCCGACTCTGCTGCGGGCGCTTAAAACTTTTTGTGGGACGATCACCGTTGTGGGCGACGCCGCGCCCGAACTCATCATCGCTTTGGCGGATGACGAAGAGGGAGTGAGGTATGTCTTGCACAAGACTTCGGAAGTTTTAAAAACTTCCGAAGTTTATCAACTTGCCAACGGCTTGCGCCTGCATGGTCGCTTTCTCTCGCCCGACTCGCCGGTGGCATTTGAAGCGGTGACGCGGGCGGATGCGGTGATCATTGCGCCAGATTTAGAAAACACAAATAGTTGGGGGTTAGGGATTAGGGATTATGTGAAGAGGGCGCGAGGGAAAAAAATTTTGGTGGGGGCAGTGGCGGCGTCCGCCGCGGAGTCGCTGGCGCGAGCAGTTGAAAGCTACGCCGCGCAGTGTGGATCGATCACCGTGTTGGCGAATAATAATTTCGTCGCGCCGTTGCCGCCGAATCGTTTTTATCAACAGAAAGACCTGTCAGGTTTTACCCACTCCGCTTCGCTACGGGGCGCTTCGCGAAACCTGACAGGTCTGTTTGAACGCGACATCGCCGATTGGTCTTCACCCGAAAGTTGGGACGCTTCAAAGCTATCCGTGTTTTTGCGCGAAGCGATTACGAGAAATATGTAGGGGCGAGGCTTGCCCTCGCCCAAACGGGCAACCGCAAGGGTTGCCCCTACGAATTCAAAACCCTCTTCAACGCCTCTGTCAGATTCGCCACACCCTGCAAATTATGTTCCTGCGCTTGCTCTGCCCCGCGCCCGGTTAACACCAGCATCGTTTCTTTAACCCCCGCCGATTCGCCTGCTTGCAAATCGGTCAAAGCATCGCCGATCATCCACGAGCGCGAGAGATCAAGATCGAGTTCGCGCTGCGCCTGCAGCAACATCCCCGGGCGCGGCTTGCGGCATTCGCAATTTTCTTCGGGTGTGTGCGGGCAGAGATACAAACCGTCAACACGCCCGCCCGCTTTAATGATCTCATCCAAAACGTAATCGTTGATGGCGCGCGCCATCTCTAACGAAAAATACCCCTTCCCGACCCCGGCTTGGTTCGTCACGATCACAATTGCATAGTTCGACTTCGCCAACTCGGCGAGCGAATGTAACACGCCGTTAATAAACGACACATCGGCAAAGGTATTGACGTAACCGTTCTCGATATTTTCGGTGATGACTCCGTCACGATCTAGGAAGATGGCTGGGCGCATAAGAAGTTGGAAGTGGAAAGTTGGAAATTGGAAGTTGAGATTTGGGATTTGGGATTTGGAATTTGATTTTATGGTCTACCCAATAACTTTGCCAATTCTACCGCAGCCTCATCATCCACTAACGCCAGCACTTCGTCGCCCGCATCGAGCGTGGTGATGCCGCGCGGAAGGATCATCTCGCTGCCGCGTAAAATTCCAGAGATAGTACAATTTTTAGGAGGCGGCAAATCTTTGATCGCCACACCAATGGCTTTTGCGCCGGGATAAATTTTTTCCTCGACCAATGAATATTTGCCGCGCCGTAATTTTAGTATGGTCGTCATGTCGCCTAACGACGTCTCTTCGGCGATCATTCGCGTTATTGTCAATCGTGTTCGCCAACGTGGTATGGAACTTCCATAATCACGATATTCTTCACGCCCAACAAGCCCCAACGCATGAAGAAAGCAGTTTGCGTGTGCAGTAGGTTGTGCCACCACGTCGTCGGCACAAACTCCGGCACCACAACCGTCAACATCTCGTAAGGTTGTCTTTCGCCGACGATATTCTGGATGTAATCTAATAGCGGCTCGTACAACAAACGATACGGCGAGGGCACTACTTTTAGGCGAATGCCGTCACCCCATTTATTCCACTTAGTCTGTATTTTAGTTTCTTCGTCCGGGTCTAGCGCCACGTAGACTGCCGTGACGTCGTCGGAGAGTGAACGGGCAAAATTTAAAGCGCGCAGCGTGCCGCGATGCACCCCGCCGATGGGAACGATAACCCGGTTTCGTCGGATGCGCGGCGGCGCACCAAACGAATCGAGCGAGAGGTCTTTCGCCAAGTTACGGTAATGCTTGTGAATCCCCAAGAACATAAACACCAGAGTCGGGATCAGGAAAACGACGATCCACGCGCCGTCACGAAACTTGCTCACCGCAAAAACTATCATCACCCCGAAGGTGGCCACTGCCCCGAAGCTGTTGACGAGCAGCTTGGTTTTCCATTTCGGGTCGAAATGCAAGTGCGACGCAACTTGCTTGGACACATCGCCCAATTTGATCTTGCCCGATTTCCACCAACGCACCGCCATACCCGTTTGCGAAATGGTGAAGGACAAGAACACGCCAATGGCATACAAAGGAATGAGCGCGGTTGTCTCTGCATTGAAGGCGACGATGAGCAACGAGGCAAAGGCCGCCAACGAAACAACCCCGTAGGTGAAGACGAGTCGGCTGCCGCGATAGGTGAGCTGCTTCGGCAAGAATCCGTCTCCCGCTTGCAGGGCGGCAAGGCGCGGGAAGTCGGCATACGAGGTGTTCGCCGCCATGATCAAGATCAACGTTGTGCTGCCGAGCAAAGTGAGATAGAGCGGATTCTCTTTCCCGTATAACGTGCGCCCGATCTGCGAGAAGATCGTTTCAGAATGGGACGGCAGGGCGTGCATTTGCCCGGCAAGGAAAGTAATGCTGAAAAACATCAGCGAGAGAACCGAACTCATCCAGAGCAAGGTGACGCCGGCGTTGCGGCTCTTCGGCTCTTTAAACGCCGGGATGCCGTTGCTGATCGCTTCAACGCCCGTCAGCGCGGTGCAGCCACTGGAAAACGCTTTGAGGATCAGGAAGAAAGTTAAATCTTGCGAGACGGCGCGCATCATCTCCACGTCGGCAACCGCGCCCAATGATCCGGTGAAGTAACGATAGAAGCCCACGCCGATGGTGAAGAGAGTCATCCCCAAAAAGAAATACGTGGGGATGGAAAATGCCGAGCCTGATTCTTTCACGCCGCGCAAGTTGATCGTGGTCATGAAGCCGATCATCGCCAGCGCGATAACCACGCGATGCGGATAAAGAGCAGGGAAGGCTGAGGTGATCTGCGCCACGCCCGACGAAATGGATACCGCCACCGTTAAAATGTAATCGGTGAGCAACGCCGCGCCCGCCACTTGCGCCACGTATTCACCTAAATTGTCGCGCGCCACGATATAAGCGCCGCCGCCGTTGGGATAAGCGTGGATCGTCTGTTCGTACGAGATCGTCACGATGGCTAACAAAATGATGATGGAGAGTGCGATGGGCAGAGAGAGAGTCAGCGCACCTGCGCCCGCCAACGCCAAGACGATCAAAATTTCGTCGGTGGCATACGCCGTGGACGACAACGCATCGGACGCAAAAACGGCAAGACCAATTGCCTTGCCGATTGTTTGATGCGGCGCATCGGCTGTAAGCAAACGGCTGCCCAACAAAATGTCCTTGACGAACTGCAAGGGCGGACGCCGCGCCGTGCCGTACTTTGATTTATTCGGAGTGTCCAGAAGTGTCACAAAAAGCCTCCATCCAAAATGCTTTCACAAGTTTTAGCTTCGCCGCAATGGCGTGATGCCCGGCCGAAAGATCATTGATCCTAGCATAAAAAACTGGTTGCCATTAAAAATTGAAAAGGACTTGATCAATTCTCTTCACTCATAAAGCGGCAGCCCACTCCCGGCTCTGTCAAAAGAAATTGTGGCTGCGCCGGATCATCCTCGAGCTTCTTGCGAAGTTGGCGCATAGAGACGCGCAGATATTCAATGTTGTCGGCTTCGGGTTCGCCCCAGACGTGAGTCAGGATGCTGCGATGAGTCAACACACGACCTGAATTAGAAGCAAGATGCGCGAGCAATTTAAATTCTGTTGCCGTCAACTTCACCTCAACCTCTTCGCGTGTCGCCCGATGCCGGGTGAGATCGATCTTTACTTTGCCGGCGACGATCACCATCTCCTTGCTGCCATGCGTTTGAGTCAGGTGGCGCATGGCAACCCGCACTCGCGCCAACAGTTCTTGGATGCCAAAAGGTTTGGTGAGGTAATCGTCCGCGCCTCTATCCAGGGCAAGGACTTTATCGTGTTCTTGATCGCGCGCCGAGAGGACGATGATCGGCGTCTGCGTCCACTCGCGGAGTCGCTCGCAGACCGTAAGACCGTCCATATCGGGCAAGCCCAGATCGAGGATGATCGCATCGGGTTGAACGGCGGCGGCGAGAGTCAAACCTTCCTCGCCGGTGCTGGCAGTGGTCACGCGAAATTTTTTCTCGGTGAGGATCGTCTTCAGCGCGCGAAGGATTTGTGATTCGTCGTCAATGACGAGGATGTGAGGGTTGGTGGACATAAGATCAATGAACAATGAGACAATGAAGAATGAACAATACGGAATACGCAACACGTATCACGCATCACGCCATGTGTTATCCGCTATCTGCCATGTGCTGTTCGCTATTGGCTATCTTCGGTCTTGCTCCCTCCCACATCAGAGGCAGGGTGAAGTTAAAAGCGAAGCCTTTCGGGAGATTTTGCGCCCAGATGCGCCCGCCGTGCGCTTCGACGATCCCTTTGCAGATAGAGAGCCCCAACCCCGTGCCGGTGACTCGATCGGCCGCCGTGACGCGATAGAATTTATCAAAGCTGTGGGTCAAATGTTCGTCGGGGACGTGGGGACCTTCGTTGCTCAACTGCACGTTCATCATGGTGAAATCTACATTGGGGCGGGCGTGGATGCGAATGGTGGTGCCGCGCGGCGCATATTTAACGCTGGTGCTCAACAAGTTCGTCACCACTTGATCGATCTGCGAATGGTCTACGGCGACCAAAGGCAGGTCATCGGAGACATCCACGTCGAGTTGATGGTTTTCCAGCGTGCGACGATTATGCGACAGCACCGAACTCACAATATCCGAAAGCGTATCCCACTGCTTGTTAGGTTTTAGCGCGCCCGATTCGATGCGCGACATGTCGAGCAAGTTGCCCACCAAACGATTCAGTTGATCGGTCTCTTCGTCAATGGCGGCGATCAGTTCTTGGCTGGCAGAGGCCCCCCATTCCACTTCGCCGCTTCGCAAACCGGTGGAGGCCGCCTTGATGGTGGCGAGCGGCGTGCGAAGTTCGTGTGACACGGAAGAGAGCAAGGCAGATTTGAGTCGATCACTCTCTTCGAGAATCTTGCCGCGCGCTTCTGCTTGCGCCAGTGTGACACGCTCTACGGCGAGCGCGCTGATGCTGGCAAAAGCGTTAAACAGTTGATCGTCTTTCGGCTGAAAGGGCGAACCCCATTGCCACAAACGGATCTCGCCTAACTGTCCGCGCGGGGTGATAAGCTGAACCGAGTGAGAGGGTTGCGCGGCGGTGGCGGCGTCACCTTTTGGAATCCGGTACGTCTTTATCGTTCGGTGCGGCGCAGTGAAGGTCAACACTTCAACCGCGTCCGCTTCAAAAATATCTTTAAGATGCTCGGCAATGGCGAAGGCGATGTCTTCTTCGGAACGCAGACCAGCAAGCGAGATGCTCAATTCGTAGAGGTGGGTTGTTTCGCGTTCGCGGGCGCGCGCCTCGTCCAGACTCGTTTGAGCGTGATTAACCCAATAGCTGATCGCCGAGGATTCGAGCAAGAGGACGAACAGCACGATCCAATCTTGCCAGTGCGAGACGTTGAAGGTGAAACGCGGCGCGATGAAAAAAAGTTGAGGGCGAAGAAGGCGAGGATGGAGCCGACAACGCCCGCGCCGAATCCGAAACGCCAGGCGATGAGTCCAATAGGCAAGAGATAGAGGAGAGCAATGACGTTGGTGCTGAGCGCAGAGTCTAAGATATAAAAGAGCAATGTGACGATAGACAGGATGATCACCGCCATCAAGTGATCGACCAGAGAGGACGGGCGGATAAAACTCATGAGACAATTCTACATCTTCACGGGATTTTGAACTTGCTGCATGATCAAGCCGTTTAAAATTACGTAAAGCAAAATGTAATTGCTGAGCCTGCGTCATTGCGAGTCTTCGAGAAGCAATCTCACGTTGGCAGAGTCTGGGATTGCTTCGTAAAGAACGCTCGCAATGACGACCCGAGTCGTTACAGAAAAATACTCTATGGCATTCAAAGAACAACACTACCGTTGGGAATGGAAACTTAAATCGAGCCCCGAATCATTATGGACGTGGGTCGCCGACACCAATCACTTCAACCGCGACGCCGGACTGCCCGCGCTGGAGAATCGACTCGGCAAAGGAGATCGACTCGCCAACGCCAAGCGGCGCTTACGGTTAACGGTCTTTGGCGCGTCGTTGGAATACGAAGAAGAACCGTTTGAATGGATTCGTCCGCGCCGCTTTGGAGTCGTGCGCCGCTATCTCAGCGGACCGTTCGACGCCTTCCGCATGTCGGCTGATTTGATTCCCGAAGACGGCGGCACGCGGCTAGTGTATCAAGTGTGGGTCAAGCCCAAAAGTCTCGCGGGGGTGATCGCCGCGCCGATCCAGATCGGCATTTTGAGCCGCCGCCAGTTTGACACAATTTTTCGTCGCTACGACAAACTGGCCTCCGTGCAGCGCTTGCCCATTGAATATCCGGCGCACGTAGAATTTGCGCCGGGCGGGCGCGAGCGATTGCAAACCGGGCGAGATCGCTTGTTAACTCAAGGCGCAGATCGCGCGTTAGTGGATCGCTTGACCGAAACGCTTGAACGCGGCGACGCGATGGCGATGGCGCGGATGCGCCCTTACGCCCTCGCCGATTATTGGCGCGCGCCGCGCCGCGCGGTGCTGGAACTTTTTTTGCGCGCCACGCGCGCCGGTTTGCTCAACTTGCAGTGGGACGTGTTGTGCCCCATGTGTCGCGGCGCGCAGCAAAAAAATGAAACGTTGAGCGATCTGCGAATGTCGGTTCATTGCGACACTTGCAATATGGACTTCTACGCCAACTTTGAGAATTCGGTTGAATTAACTTTTCACCCCAACCCCGCCATTCGATCCATGGAGGTCAGCGAGTTTTGCGTTGCCGGGCCGCAAACGACCCCGCACATTGTCGCGCAACAATTGATTGCGCCGCGATCCTCGCGCGCCTTGACTCTGCCGTTAGAAAAAGGACGATACCGACTCCGCGCGCTCGAACTCAACGGCGGACAGCTCATCGCCGCCGACTCAAACGGGGACGCCGCCGTGAGCGTGAAAGCATCCGATTCGGGTTGGGCGGGAGACGAATTGCGAGTCGCCCTCACCCCAACCCTGAATCTTGAAAACGCCACCACGCAGGAACAACTCTTGATTCTAGAGCGCATCGCCTGGAGCGATCAATCCACCACCGCCGCCGAAGTCACTGCGCTGCAAACTTTCCGCGATCTATTTGCCAGCGAAGCCTTGCGACCGGGCGATCAAATTTCGGTGGGCAACTTGACCCTATTATTCACCGATCTCAAATCATCTACACGGCTCTATCGTGAGATCGGCGATGCGCCTGCTTTTGGTTTGGTGATGGATCACTTCGACGTATTGAAACAAGCAATCGCCAACGAAGGCGGCGCCGTCGTCAAAACCATCGGCGACGCGGTGATGGCGGTCTTTCAACGCCCGGCCCCGGCGCTGCGCGCGATCTTCAACGCGCAAGAAAAACTTCTCCAGTCGTCTGCCGCCCGCCCTCTCAAACTCAAAGCGGGGATTCATTATGGTTCGTGCATCGCCGTCAACCTCAACGAGCGGCTCGATTATTTTGGCACAACGGTCAATGCCGCTTCGCGCTTAGTCGAACTCTCGTCAGGAGACGACGTCATCCTCTCCTCCGCCGTGCGCGACGACTCGGAAGTGCAAGAGATAGTGCGCGGCTTGAAAGCAGAATGTGTGAAAACGAACCTGAAAGGGTTTGACAAAGAAACGTTTGAAGTGTGGCGGGTGATGAAATGATTCACGAAAGAACATTCCGCCTTCGCCATTACGAGTGCGACGCTTACAGCCACGTCAACAACGCCAACTACCTGCGCTACATGCAAGAGGCGGCCTTCGACGCCAGCGCCGCCGCCGGTTACGACTTCAACCGTTATCGTGAGATGAATCGTTTGTGGTTGATCCGCGAGACCGACATCGAATACCTGCGCCCGCTCACATACGGCGACTCGGTGCGCGTCAAAACGTGGGTGGATGATTTTCGGCGGGTGCGCTCGCGGCGCATGTATGAACTGTACAGCGCGAATACGAATGAGCTTGCGGCGCGGGCAAATACCGATTGGGTGTTTATTGATTCAACGAATGGGCGACCCACGACGATCCCCGATGAAATGATCCGCGCCTTCATTCCGAACCATGATTCAAAAGACGCGCCGCCGCGCGAGAAATTCCCTGCCGCCCCGCCCCCGCCGCCCGGCGTTTTTAAAATGCCGTTGCGAGTCTCGTGGCGCGACATTGACACCGCCGGTCATGTGAACAACGCCATGTATTTAGAATACGTCAGTCAATGCGGCATGGAAGTCGCCGCTTCGTTTGGATGGAAGTTGAATCGAATGTGGGAAGCGGGATTCGGCGTCATCGTGCGGCGGCACCAGATCGAATACCTGCAACAAGCAGTGATGGATGATGATCTGGAGATTGCCACCTATCTTTCCGACATCAAACGCGCCACAGCCATTCGTCATTACCTCATCACGCGTGTCAAAGACAACGCGCTGTTAGCCCGCCTGCGGACTCTCTATGTGTGGATCGATCCCAAAACGGGGAGCGTGAAAAAAATACCGGAGGAGTTTTTGAGGGATTTTGAATCCAATGTAACAAAATAAAAATTAGAGCGACTTACACAGTCGCTCTAATTTTTTTACTTAACACTCACCTTATATCGTTCTCTTTTCTCAAGCATTCGCGGTTGAATCACTTCTTCTTTCTTCGCCCGTAATTGTTTCTTCTGCGTCGAGGTTAATTGGGGCGGGAACAATTCAGCCGCATCAATATCACGGATCGTTTGAATCTTTCCAAGAAAATGCGAAACATAATATCCACCATAAACCGATGGCTGAACTTTCTCCAACTTATGTCTAGCGATTGCAGCATATTGAGGATCGAGTTCAATACCCACATAATGTCGCCCTAAAGCTTTCGCCGCAATAGCAGTCGTGCCGGTGCCAAGAAATGGATCCAACACAACATCACCGGGATCGGTACTCATCAACACCACACGCTCTAATAAATGAATCGGCAATTGACAAGGATGCTCATCACGACGATTGTTATGTCGAATGCGATGAATATCTGTCCACACATCACTAACCAATGTGCCGAAAGGATGCATTTGATCTTTTTTGCCGCCATAATCCTTTAGATAGGAATTGCAAATACGGCAGCGTTTATGCGGAGCGCGAGTCTCGTAAAACTTAAACCCTTTTTGCTCTTTCGTATAAAAAAGGATCCCATAATGAGCAGGTAGCAAGGTTTTGCCCAATGGAATGCTCATAGCATCCCATGAAATCCAATGACGAAAATAAGCAAAGTCATTTAAGATGCTGGCGTAATAGGTGAGCCAACGTGGAATGTTGTGAACGAAGATCGAACCTGTAGGTTTTGTAACGCGCCACAGTTCATGCAGCCATTTTCGGCACCACGCCACATACTCTTCTGGCAACTTTTGATCTTTATAGCTCGTGTATTTCTTTTCAAGGTTGAAAGGCGGATCGGCAAAGCAAACATCAACACTATTGTCGTCAATCGTAGCCAGCACCTTTAAACAATCGCCTAAAATAACTTTGTCTAAGTATTCTTTCTTGAACATAAGTCTTAACCTGTTGTTACCGAGGGTCTTGATTTCCTGACGAAATATTTTTCGGGGATAAACTGATAAACAATCGATTCAAGTTGGTCAAGTGTTTTGATATTCAAACAGTAATCACAACCTGCATATATTTTACGCAAATCCGACCTCCGCGCTAACCAGCCTGCTCCATCCACAACATTCACAAAGACACGTTTCAGACCAAAACGGATATTTTCACCGATCACCTTTTGATACATCGCTTGCTGTTCATTGGCGCGCGATGTTTGTCCACTCGATGTTGTTTCCATATAGGACACCATGATCATCACATACGGCTCATCGGTAGAGGGTATTGCATAATCCACTTCTTTTCCCAAAAACCCTACTTGCCCGTGAGCATGGGCAACGCCATAAATACTGTGAATACGTTCCAATCGTTCTTGAACAATATGCTCTACATGCGCCCCTTTTTTATCGGTATACTCACCCGTCAATTTTTTCCTGACAAAATTCTCCACCACGTTTTGATCGCGTATCACCTCGGACCAATTCGCTGGTAAGGACAATTGATCGAGATAAAAATCAGCGACCTGATCGCTTAACACTTTGCTGCTCTTGCCTTCCAAAAACAAGTAGGCGATTTGTTCAGCGAATGGATCGTCCTTCTGCATCATGCGATAGATGGCATCTGCTTTCCACTCGGGACCAAAATCCTTATTGGCAAAACGCTGTGCGGTGAGGATGCGTAAAAACTTTTCCTGAGACAAATTTGTCAGCGCCAGCAAAACGCCCAGAAAGTTTTCGTCACGCTTAAGAAATTGTTTGAGGTTATCGGCAGGATCATTGCCCGCATCGAAATTCAACAACTCTTTGACGATCTCGCGCACGCGCTCTTTCATTCCTTTTTCGAGATCAGGAATTTTGAGAAGCGGCGTACACGTTTTTATAAATTCATCGAAATTTGGTTTTGTGTAGAGAGTGTGTGCCATGTGTTAAGTTGTCCCGTCTCATTGATAAGTATACACAACCCTGTTAATTACCAATTACTGATCACTGCCCACTGTTCACTGTTTACTCTTCACCTCCACCCCCGCCAACCTCTCCCACACCGTCACCACCGCCGAGTTATCAAGATCGCCATCGCCCGCGATCACCATCGCTTCATACATCTCACGCGCCAGCGCAGTCATCGGCGTCGAAACACCGACGGCGTGTGCCGTCTCGCCGACGATTCGCAAATCTTTTAATTGCATACTGGCTTTAAATCCCGGATTCAATTCGCGTTTAAGAATCTTCGGCGCGCGAACTTCGAGCGCCCAACATCGCGCCGCACCGCCCACTAACACTTCGATAACTTTTGCCGGGTCGAGTCCCGACTTCGCCGCAAGCACCAACGCTTCAGACATCACAGCATAGATACCGCCCGTCATGATCTGATTACAGGCTTTGGTCGTTTGCCCCGCGCCGCTCGCGCCCATGTAAGTGATCTTCTTCCCCATCGCCGCGAAAATTTCGGCGCACGAATTAAACGCTGCCTCGTCACCGCCGACCATAATCGAAAGCGTTCCACCCTCCGCGCCCACCGTGCCGCCGCTCACCGGCGCATCGAGCATCGTCATTCCATTTTGCTTTTCAATTTCAGCGATGCGCTGCGTGGCAATCGGCGAGACGGTGCTCATGTCAATGTGAATCAATCCCTTCTTCTTCGCCGCCACGAGACCATTCTCACCCAACGCAACTTTTTCCACGTCGGGCGAATCGGGCACCATCGTGATCACCACATCCGAATCAATCGCCACGTCGCGCGGGGTGGCGGCTTCGCGCGCGCCGAGCGCCGCAAGTTCGTCAACGGGTGCGCGGGAGCGCGAGTTCACCGTCAACGTGAATCCCGCCTTGATCAAATTTTTCGCCATCGGCTTGCCCATCAAGCCGAGTCCGACAAAACCAATTTTTTTCATTTTTGTATCTCCGTCATGCCAAGATTTTAAAAATTGACTTGTATCTGTCATGCTGAGCGCCGAAGGCGCGAAGCATCTCGGTCTGGCTCAGAGATTCTTCGGCGAACACAACGCGCCTCAGAATGACATTTTAGACTTTCGAATGAACCATAAAAAAACTTTGCGCTCTTTGCGCCTTCGCGGTTTTCTCTTTCACTTCAACCATTCTTCCAACGCCTCCACCAAGTTATACGCCGTCATGTCGAGCTGCAGCGGCGTCACCGAAACATACCCTTGCTTCATCGCCCAATAATCGCTGCCTTCATCGTCCACGCCCGTAGGTGGCTCACCGCCGATCC
>Ga0172368_10003295_pt1 | contig 19738 bp, 21 predicted proteins | sample Lak11m_FD_114540 | JGI IMG/M metagenome (GOLD analysis project Ga0172368, IMG submission 114540) | Freshwater microbial communities from Kabuno Bay, South-Kivu, Congo - kab_022012_11m | ecosystem: Environmental > Aquatic > Freshwater > Lake | place: Democratic Republic of the Congo: South-Kivu...
CGCAAAACGCCAATATGTGAGTTGCCTTTGGCCCCCCCACCGCCGAGCGCGAGTGAAATATCCATAGGGTATGTTCGGGTAATTTGGCAGTTTGGTAGTTGAACCGCCGGTTAGACGGCATGAACGGAAGGGATTATACCTTTCCACGAAACAAAATCAATTCGGCGTGCGAATGAACAGGGCCGCCACGCCGCCCCCCACCACAAAGAGGACAATCAGAACAACAATCCATATATTGGAAGAGGAAGAATCTTGATGCACCGGGGCGTTCGCTGCTGCAGCAGGCTGAATGGTCATTGTTAAAAATGACGGTAACGCGACACTGCTGGTCGGCGTTGTAGTGGAGATCATCGTGGGCAGGGGCGGAAATGTGGAGGTGGCTGGCGGAGGTTGGGTGGCGCCTTTTTGAACCAGCAGGAGTTGTCCCTGGTAGATCGTTGTTTCCTCTCCCAGGTTATTCCATGCGCGAATACGATTGATGGTCGTGCCATACGTAACCGCGATGCTCCAAAGCGATTGGCCAAATTGAACCTTGTGAAACACATCCCCGTCGGGACGCGCCGTATTGCGGACAACAGGGATGATATATTCCGGGAGAAGGCTCCCCGCAGATTGCGTTCCTCCGCCTGAATTGGCGGCCTGCGTCATGGGGATGCCCGTTAGAAAATCCACGGCTTCCGATTGTTGTTGGCCGCTTCTGGTTTGCAGGGCCGTATCGATGACCACATAAATCTGGCCGCCCACCGCCACCCCCGCGCCAATATCGCTGCGATATTGCGAGAGCATGGTGTTGGTATGAATATCATCGCTCAACCAAAAGGAAATCGCATCATCCACGGTTGATGCCGCCACCCAGTTCTCGGAACGGTATCCATCCAGGGTCAGGTCCCCGGAAAGCGGGTATCCCAGCAAAATCAATTGCTGGCCAAGCGTCATATGATCCGGGCGCGCGTGTCCAATTGCGCCCTCTGTTGCCGCAAGCGCGTCCGCCTGTGCCTGTGCCACCTGCATCAAAACGGAATGGACATTGAGCGGGGCCAATCCATAGGAAAGGCGGAGCGCATTCACTGCCTGGATGATTTGCGAGGGCGTTGGGGCATCCACCTGAAATGAAGGCCCCGCGAAAGCCTCCTTGTACAGTGGCAGGTGAGCGGCGGCGCCCCGAACAGGCGGGACAGTCAGGATAAAAAACGAACAAACAAGCAGCCGGAACAAAATCTTTCGCACGATGTTTCCATCCAGATCACTAAGGCGTGGGCGTCGCTTCAGTCACCACAAATGACACGGCCAGTGTGGAGCCGAATAAATTGCCGTCCGCATCCGCCATGCGCCAGTAACTGGTATATGTACCGCCTTGTTTTGGGGCATCCATATTGATCGAGACCTCAGACCAGTCGCCCACTGCAACCAGTTTACTGATCCTTGTCGGACCCGCGCCAAAGGGATCGCCGCCAATCAGCACGAGGCTGTACAAATACAGCCACTCGCACGTGCCGGTATTTTGGACCTTCCAGGTCTTTGTGAAGTTTTGCCCCCTGGTAAGGACGGTTCCCGAGGGAATGGTCACATCACGAATGAACGCAAGATTATTGCAACCATTGGATAGCGTGGATGGATTGATTGTTGCAGTCGGCAGGGTGCCTGTGGGAGTGGGCGTACCGGGAGTACTTGTCGGGCCGAGGGTGGGCGTATAGTACACCAAAGTGGGCGAGACAAAGAGTGTGGGGGTCGAAAATTGTGTGACGGTCGGAAATGGCGTTTGCGTTTCGGTTGGCGTGGTTGTCGCGGGTGTGACCATGGCCGTCTGTGTCTCGAAAAAAGACGCGACCATCGTACCAACCCCGGCCGTCATGATTGCATTCACGTCTTCGGTTGGGGCCGCCTCTCCGCCGCAGCCGGCAAGCTGGGCGGATATCAGCAAAAGCGCGAAGAACAGTTTCAGGTCTAATTTCATGGATGCCTCCAGCCCATTATCATACTTGATATTTGGGCAGGCGGCAAAACAGTTATAATTGGCGGGAAACTAAAAACAAATCGCGGAAACCCGCGTAAAAATCCATTTGAAGGCGAATTTCATCCATGAGTCCAGAAGAAACCAAATATACTGACTTCATCCGCGAAGCCGTTGCCGAGGACCTGCGCACAGGCCGCTTTGATTATGTCCGCACACGCCTGCCGCCCGAACCGAATGGCTATTTGCACATCGGCCACGTCAAGGCATTCATGATCGATTATCTCATCGCGAAGGAAAACAACGGCGAATTGATCCTGCGCTTCGACGACACCAACCCCACAAAGGAGGAGACCGAGTTTGTGGATGCCATCGAAGACGACGCGCGCTGGCTCGGCATCGAGTGGGTCAAGGTAACGTATGCGTCCGATTATTTTGATGAATTGTATGAATGGGCGAAAAAACTCGTAATGACGGGCAAAGCCTACGTGGATGACCAGTCTGCGGAAGAAGTGAGCGCCAACCGAGGCACATTGACCGAGCCCGGCAAAAACTCCCCCCACCGTGACCGTGACGCGGAGGAAAACATGGACTTGCTCGAGCGCATGAAGAACGGCGAGTTCCCCGACGGCTCACGCGTGCTGCGCGCGAAGATAGACATGGCGCATCCCAATATCAACATGCGCGACCCGGTCATGTATCGAATCCTGCACGAACCGCCGCATCACCGCACCGGCTCCAAGTGGAAGATCTATCCCATGTACGACTGGGCGCACGGACAGAACGATTCGATGGAAGGCATTACCCATTCCTTGTGTTCGCTCGAATACGAAAACCATCGCCCGTTGTACGAGTGGTTCCCTGAACAACTCGGCGTTTTCAAGCCGCGCCAGATCGAGTTTGCCCGCCTGAACATGACCTACACGGTGATGAGCAAGCGTAAACTCAGGCGCCTGGTCGAAGAAAAGCATGTCAACGGCTGGGACGACCCGCGCATGCCCACCCTGCGCGCCATGCGCCGCCGCGGCTACACAGCCGAGGCCATTCACGATTTCATCCGCCGCGTCGGTGTGGCCAAGAACTACAGCATCAGCGATGTGTCCCTGCTTGAGGCCTGCGTGCGCGATGACCTCAACCGGCGCGCCCTGCGCCGCATGGCCGTGCTTCGTCCGCTCAAGGTGGTGATTGACAATTACCCCGACGACCTCGTCGAGGAGATGGAGGCGGTCAACAACCCCGAAAACCCAAACACGGGTACGCGCAAGGTTCCATTCTCAAAGATCATCTACATCGAACAGGATGATTTCCGCGAGACCCCGCCGCCCAAATATTACCGCCTCTTCCCGGGCAACGAAGTCCGTTTGCGCTACGCCTATTTCATCAAATGCACGCATGTCGTAAAAGACGCCAACGGTGAAATTGCCGAAGTCCACGCCACATATGATCCCGCCACGCGCGGCGGTGACTCGCCCGACGGGCGCAAGGTCAAATCCACGATTCACTGGGTCTCCGCGGCGCACGCCAAACAGGCGGAGATTCGCATGTATGACCGCCTGTTCACGAAGGAGGATCCCGAGGAAGGCGAAGAGGGCTTCCTGGGATGCATCAACCCGAATTCCCTGACCCTTCTCAAGGGCTTCGTGGAGCCGCTTCTCTCCGCCGCGAAAACGGGCGACCGCTTCCAATTCGAGCGCCAGGGATACTTCTGCGTCGACCCCGACTCCACATCCGAAAACCCCGTTTTTAACCTGACGGTCAACCTCAAAGACACATGGTCCAAAATCGAAAAAAAGCAGAACTGACCACTACGGTATAATACTTCCATGCAACCAACCATTATCGGTGTCCGTTTCACCAAAATCGGAAAGACCTATCATTTCGACTCCCACACCGTCCCGGATATTGCGGTCGGCGAACGTGTCATAGTGGATACTTCGCGCGGCAGGCATCTGGGCGAGGTCACACAAATCGTGCAGGAATCCCTCTCGCCACCGGATGGCGGCTGGAGGTCCGTGGAGAGACGCGCCACCCCGCGCGACCTGCTCCTCCTCCAATCCTGGCAATCCAGACAGACCGAGGCCATGATCAACTGCCGCGCCCGGGCCGCCGAACTCGAACTCAGGGAAATCAAGATCGTCACCGCAGAATACAACTACGATGGGTCGCGCCTGGCCTTCCTGTTCAGCACAGACAGCGAAGAAAAAGTGGATCTGAAATCCCTCAAAAAGGATATGCAGAAACTTTATCCAAATACGCAAATCGAACTGCGCCAGATCGGGCCGCGCGACATCGCCAAATTTCTTGGCGGCATGGGAGCCTGTGGAATCGAAACCCGCTGCTGCTCAAAATTCCTGACCGACTTCTCCCCCATCTCGATCAAGATGGCAAAAGAACAGGGCATCTCGCTCACACCAAATGAAATCACCGGCATGTGCGGACGCCTGCGCTGTTGTCTCATTTACGAATACGAACAGTACGTCGAAGCCCGCAAGCATCTCCCAAAACGCAATAAACGCGTGGTCACGCCCAAAGGCGAAGGCAAAGTTGTGGATGTGCTCCCGATGGCGGATAAAGTGGTCGTAGCCATCGAAGCCGAGGACCGTTCGCAATGGATCACCTTTATGCGCGAAGAGATCCAGCCCTGGGACGAACTCGAGGCATTGCGCCGAAAATCAGAAGCCCCGTGCGACCGTCACGAAGGCGGCGAATGTACCTGCGGGAATCCCAAGCAAAAACGATAAACACTGCAAAGCACGCAACACACTCACCATATTTCGTGTTGCGTGTTTTCTTTTGCCCCCCATGACCGACTCCTGGACATCCCCCCAAAACATCCTTGTCATTCTGGCCCATCCCGATGACCCTGAATTTTTCTGCGGCGCGACACTTGCGCGTTGGGCGCGCGCCGGGCACAACATCACCTATCAATTATTGACCTGCGGCGACAAAGGCTGGAATTCAAAAACGCCGGACGAAATGACCCCGGACGCATTATGCGCCATCCGGCACCAGGAACAACAAGCGGCCGCCTCCGTCATCGGAGCCAAAGCCGTTCATTTCCTGGACCTGCCGGATGGATACCTCATCCCAAACCTTGATCTCCGCCGCGACATTGTGCGCGTGATCCGCAGGTTCAAGCCCGACATCCTCGTCACATGCGACCCGCAGAATTTATTTGCCGCCTACGGAATCAACCACCCCGACCACCGCGCCTGCGGACAGATCGTCATCGACGCGGTCTTCCCTGCGGCAGGCAGTCCCTTCTTTTTCCCGGAACTGCTGAAAGAAGGCCATGAACCTCACATGCCGAAAGAAGTCTGGGTATCGCTCACCAACCAGCCCAACACAACCATTGACGTGACCGACACATGGGACATCAAACTCAAAGCCATCCTCGAACATAAAACCCAGGTGCAGGACGTGGACGCCCTGCTCAAGCGCATGAAATCCCGCCGCACCGAAGACAGCACGGACGAAAACCCGCGCTACGAGGAAAAATTCCGCGTGGTGAAGTATGGATAGAAAACATCATTGCCAGGACGGTACGCTCCCGTGCGGGGCAACCTTCCGCGAAATGGAAGATTCGCTGTATAAAAGTGAAACGGGATAACCCCGCTCCTTAAACCATCAAACAGAAAGGTTTCTCATGACTGATTTCCTCAAGCAAGCCAAAGAACTCTTCCCCTACACCCAATCCATGCGGCGGGACTTCCACATGCACCCGGAACTCGGATTCAAGGAAATTCGCACCGGCGGCATCGTGGCAAAGGAACTCGAAACCCTCGGCCTGGAAGTAACCAAAGGCGTCGGCAAGACCGGCGTCGTGGGACTGCTCGAAGGCGCGAAGCCCGGTCCCACCCTGCTCATCCGCTTTGACATGGATGCACTCCCCATCACCGAGGAGACCGGGGTGGAATATGCTTCACAGAATACCGGCGTCATGCACGCCTGCGGACATGACGGACACACCGCGATTGGTTTAACGGTTGCAAAGATGCTGCACGCGCATCGCAGCGAACTGGCTGGCACGGTCAAATTCTGCTTCCAGCCATCCGAGGAAGGCTTCAACGGCGAGGAAGTCGGCGGCGCGCAAATGATGATGCGCGATGGCGTTCTGGATAACCCCAGGGTCGGGAAAACCCTGTCGCTTCACATGTGGAATGAAAAGCCGCTCGGCTGGGTGAGCGTGGCAAAAGGCCCGGTCATGGCTGGCGCGGAGGAATTCCACATCAAACTCACGGGCAAGGGCGGGCATGGCGCGGCCCCGCACACCACGATCGACCCGGTTACAGCCGCCGCGCAGGTGATTACCGCACTGCAAACCATTGTCTCGCGCAATGTAGCCCCCCTGCACACTGCCGTGGTCAGCGCCACAAAAGTGGATATCGGCACGGCATTCAATGTCATTCCCAAGGAAGCCAGAATTTCCGGGACGATTCGTACATTCGACCCGGCTGTGCGGAAAACGGTCATCGAACGCTTCGAGAAAATCGCACGCGGGGTAGGCGAAGCCATGGGATGCGAAGTGGATGTGCAGATCATCCGCGTCACGCCTGCCGTAATCAATGATGAACTTGTGACGGCCGGAGTGCAGGAAACGGCCCGCCGCATCCTGCCCCAATCGGAATTGGACACAAACTCCCACCTGACCATGGGAGCCGAGGATATGGCGTACATGCAGGAAAAAGTACCCGGCTGTTATTTCCTCATCGGTTCGAACAACAGCGAAAAGCACCTCGATTACGGTCACCACCATCCAAAATTCGATTTCGACGAGGAAGCCCTGGTTCGCGGCGCGGCCTTGATGGCCGCCGCGGTTGCAGATATTTTGAAATAACAAGCGCGCGGGAAACCTCGCATTTAAAAAGAAAGGCCGCGAGGAAATCCCTGCGCGGCCTTTCTTGATTCATCCAACATGCTTCGGAATTCCATGTATTTATCAAAACAAAAAAAACATCACGCCCCTGACCAACAGACCTGCGAAGATTGCCACAACCACAGTCAATCCAGAAATCGCAAGCATTGCCCGCGTGCCAAGTTCGCGCTTAAGCACGGACAAGGTTGCAAGGCACGGCAGGTAGAACATGACAAAGGTCGCAAACACAACCATTTGCTCCGCCGTTAACGCCGCTTCGAAATTTGCAGTTCCCAACGCCTGGCTGAGCATGGTCAATGAGAGTTCCTTGCGCAGGATACCGAAGATCAACGGCACGCCGACCTCGGACGGCAGGCCAAGGCTCCAGGTCAGCGGGCGGACGATCAAATTGAAGATTACCGCCGCATTGTAATAATTGAGAATGGCAAGGACCGCGCTTCCCGCGATCAACACCGGCCACGCCTCCACCACGAACTCGCGCACGCGGAACCACGCCTTGGCCATGACATTTTTCAACGTGGGTACGCGATACGAGGGTATTTCAAGGATCAGGCCGGGCGTATCTTCCGGCATCATCTTCGAGAGAATTCGCCCTGTCAGGGCAATGACAAGCAGGTTGAAAAGATACAGGGAGAATGCGGCTACCGGTCCCAGATAAAACGCCACGAGGCCAAACACAACCGCCAGCCGCGCCGCGCATGGGACAAGGGTTGCCAAAGCCGCCGCCAGATACCGGTCACGCGGCTCCTCCAGCGTCCGTGTGGACATGACTGCCGGCACATTGCAGCCATAACCGAGAATGAACGGCACAATGGCTTTGCCATGCAGACCGATGCGGTGCATCAACGCGTCCATCAGGAACGCGACGCGCGGCAAATAGCCGATGTCTTCAAGAACGCCCAGCCCAAGCAGGAACGGCAATAGATAAGGCAGGACGATTGCCACACCCGCCGCGATTCCCTGCATGATGCCGAGGACGAGTTCCGAGAGAAAAGTCCCTGCTCCGAATGGGCTGAGGGCGCCCTTGATCAGGAAATCGAACAAGGCCAGCAGGGGCGGTTCGCTCAGTTTGCCGATTCCATAAACAGCCTGGAAGAACAGGAATAAAACAAACAGCAAAATCGCATATCCCCAAACAGGATGCAGCAATACGTCATCCAGGGTGTCGCGCCACGTCATGCGCCGCACACCTTGCGAAACGAAGCGTTTCGCAAGGCCCATCGCCGCAGTATGACGATCCGTTGCGTTTTGTTTTTCGAATTTACGCTTCATCGCAACGCGTTCGAGCGCCTTAAGAAACACCCCTTTCACGCCGCGCCCCTTGTTCGCGATCAACGGCAGGACAGGCACCCCAAGTTCGCGCTCCAGGCCTTCGCCGTCAATTCGCAAACCCTGGCGCGCCGCATCATCCATCATGTTCAGGGCGAGCAGCAAAGGCTTGTTTAGCGGAAGCAGTTCCAGGGTCAACTCAAGAGCCGGGGCCAGGTGCGTGGAATCCGCCACATTGATGATGAAATCCACGTCGCGCGAATCCAGGTAGCGCGCCGCCTCCAATTCCGCAGGGCTTCCGCTTTCGAGGGTGTATGAGCCCGGCAAATCCACAAGATCGATGACCTGGCCCGCCACGCGCACGCGGCTTTCCGTAAATGTTACGGTCGTTCCACTAAAATTGCCGGTCTCCGCTTTATATCCCGCCACCTGATTGAATAAAGTACTCTTGCCGCAATTCGGCTGGCCAATCAACGCGACTCGCATTCAGCCTCCACAAGGATTTTGCCGGCCACACCGCGTCCAAGCGCAATCTCGCGGCCGTTGATTTCGACAAGCAGGGGCCCCCCAATCGGCGCGGCACGCAAAACGCGAATACAATCGCCCTGATGCAGGCCATATTGCATCAATTTGGCGCGCAGTCCTTTCCCTTGTATTTCCAACAGGCGCGCCCGCCCGCCGACAGGGATATCCAATAAACGTGACATGGATGTGTTATATCCTTGACCGTGAAGAAAGCCAAGTGATGAACATCCTTGCGTAAACATATGAAAATCGGGTATTTGGATACAAAAAAGGTAAAATCGCGCTTATGGAAAGGCTTATTTCAAAGGATAGCGATACATGAAGCGTAAAAGAAACCTGCTGATTCTCCTGGCCCTGCCCGCCCTGGCAGGATACCTGATCATTGAAAACAATCTCCCGCCAAAGGTCGATCAAACAGCGCCCGTTCCGCCCGGACAGGAAACCCAAACTAATGCACCGCGCACGGACACGCCGCCACCCGCACCTGCCGATGAAGGCTGTTATTTTGTTTGGGCAAACCACGACCTGCCGGAACTTACCGGGGAATTCGACACAGCCGTACGCACCATCCAGGCCGCGGCAAGCGGAAGGGCTTCTGCATTTGGCGAAGACTGTATCCACGCCGATGGTCGTTCCACCTTTGGCGCAATGGAGACCGACTTTTACGTCCGGATTCAGGCGGACGACTTGCATAACGAGGAGGCCTTCGGAAATTGGATAACCCAGGTTATGGCCGTGATCGAACAAATCCCTCCCGAGGAAATTCCCGGCCCCCAACCGGGCTTCGTTGAATTCAGTTTCACGAAAAGCGACACCGAGAAAATCATCCTGCGCGTCCCCATCCGGGATTACAAGGAAACAGCCGGGGGCAAATCCGGCGCGGAGTTGTTCCGCATGTTTTACGTCCCTCCCGTCAATCCAACATAACTCCGCGCGCCGGGCGCTGCGGGGAAAACCAAACCTCCTGTGGAATCAGCCGCCTGCGGGCGGTTTTTTCGCCCTTGACGGGCGGCGCATTTTAGTATATATTATGTTTAGTATTTACTAAACGTTCTAAAATATAATATGACAACCAAACTCACCCAACTCAAACAGGACTTTACCGAGGGACTCAGCCAGATCAGCCGGTTCTGGGGATTTCCCAAAGGCATGGGCGCGATTTTTGCCGTGCTTTATCTTTCCCCCTCCCCCCTCCCGCTGGATGAAATCGTCCAGCAGACCGGGCTGACCAAAGGCGCGATCAGCACGGAGATCCGCGCCCTGGCGCGCATGGGACTTGTCCGCCGGTCATCGAAACTGGCGGACCGCAGGGATTACTACGAGGCCGAGACGGATTTCTACAGGTCCATTCGTTCGATCTTGCAGGAGCGTCAAAACTCGGAATTCGACAGCGCGGTCCGTTCGGTGCGGGAGACTCTCGAAAAACTGGAATCAGGTTCGGTGTCCGGCGATGAAGCGGAAAAGAAATTCATCCTCGAACGCGTGCGTGCCCTGCAGGATTTTTTCAACGCGCTCGACAGCCTGACACGCGCCGTCGCCAGGCTGGACAGTTTGGGTTTATCCACCGTCAAGAAGGTTTTATCCATATTGAAATAAGGAGATGTTTATGAGTGCAAGCGGTTCTTATTTTCTGGAAGTTACCATCACGCTTGCGGCGTGCCTGCTGATCGTCGCATACCTGCGCCCGTTCCTGAAGAAAATACTGGTTGACCTGTGCGGAACGGAGGAACGCGCCCAATTCTGGGCGGCCTTTTCCAACACCCTGCTGGTCGGGCTTCCGATGTTCTTTGCGCTTGCCTATCGCCCGGAGGCTTCCAATGCCGAGCAGTTGTTTTTCGAGATCACTCAAAAACTTAGTGGAAACATGGGCGGATTCCTGGCCGCGCTCATTGCCTCGGGAATGGTGATTGCCTTCTTTTCCCTGTTTGCGCCGCGAACACCCAAAGCAGAGACAAAATGAAAATTGCGGTGACCGGAGCATTCTCTTATTCGGGAAAATATATTACAAGGCGGTTGCTGGCGCGCGGTGAAGAGGTCATCACGCTGACCAATCACCCGAACCGCCCGGATCCATTCGAAGGCAGGGTAAACGCATTTCCACTTGATTTTACGAACGAAAGCGGGCTGGTCGAGAGTCTGCAGGGTGCGGCTGTGCTGGTCAACACCTACTGGATTCGTTTCGACAAAGACGGAAACACCCAGCCGCGCGCCGTGGAAAATACGCGCACGCTCGTCAATGCGGCGGTCAAAGCCGGTGTGAAGCGCATTGTACACATCAGCATCACCAATCCCTCCGCCGATTCACATCTGCCTTATTTCCGGGGAAAAGCCGCGAACGAAAAAGCGGTGATCGATTCCGGGTTGAGTCATGCGATCCTGCGCCCGACAGTATTATTCGGCAGGGAGGATATTTTGATCAACAATATTGCGTGGCTGCTGCGCCGCATCCCCTTCTTTGGCCTGCCCGGAGACGGCTCATACAAACTATCCCCTGTTTACGTGGACGATCTCGCCGAACTCGCAGTCGACGCAGTTTACCGAAAGGATCATTACACATGGGACGCTGTCGGGCCGGACGAATTCACCTTCAAAGGGATGGTCGAATTGATCGGGAAAACGATTGGAAAGCAAAAACCATTGATCCCCCTCCCACCGCGCCTGGCATTACTGGCATCCCAATCCATGAGTCTATTCCTGAAGGATGTGATGCTGACGCCCGAGGAAGTGGACGGCTTAATGGCGAACCTGCTGGTTTCCAGCGGGCCGCCCCGCTGCAGGACGAGCCTGGGCGATTGGTTGAAGGCAAATGCAGACAGCGCCGGAAAACAATATGCGTCGGAACTGGCCCGTCATTTTTAGCGCGCCATCCCATGTCCCCGACTTGTGTTTGGGTTCTTCCCGCCGGAAACGGGCGGGCCCGGTTCCCTAATCCAGGGGCACCAGTCCCGGACAACGGGGGTTGTCCATGCAGCCATAATATTTTTTCCCGGCGTCCGCGCCTTCGCGATGGATTCGCAGAACCATCATCTTCCCACAAACGGGGCATTGTGGAACCGGGTCCGATGACCGGTCCGTCCGCAGGGAAACGGAACCGCCAATCCTGGTCATCGCAAGTTGAAATAGCGGGACAATGTCGGCCGTGTCATAATGATCGCTGGAAGGGATGTGCACCAGGGGCAGGCCGGCATTCGTAAATAATTCCTCCATGAATTGATCGCTGGCGCGCGTTTCATTTTTGGAGACCGGCTTGACCATTTCCACCCCAAAGGCCGGGACCATGCCCTGCGGATCGCACAACAGAAAGTCCACGTGCTTGCGGAAAAACTTGTTAAAGAAGTGCACATTTTCATTCGGGCGGACTATAAAAAAGACATCATTCAACGCCACCTTGGGACAGATGGTGTAACGCGCCCCGACCATTTCACGCAGCACGCGATATAAGGCCATTTCCGGCGAGGTGAGAAATGGCTCCCTCAAGCGATATGGTAATTTTTGAATATCCACCTTTTCTGACATGTGATCACCTGGGAACATTATATGCGTGCCGGGGTCGAATGACAAGATGATATTTTCATGAAAAATCGCCAGCCGCCCCGGAAATGGGAAAACACCCGAACCCGCCAATTTCCCAGTTGCAAATTGCCAATCGGAAACGTATACTCTAATTATCAGAAGATCGCAAAAACGCGGTAACCGCTTCACATCTCGTGAAATACCGATTATTGGCGACCAACCCACAAGGAGGCACCGTGTCCCATCGTCATCCCGTATTTTGCATTGTCCCGCCGCACATGTTGAGGGAAATCTCACAGCGCGGCACCGACGCCCAAAAGCAACTTGCCCTGCGGACCCTGGCCGCGTCCGACCATATCCGCCAGCGCAGGCGCGTCATATCATCGAGCGCCAGGCTTGCCATGGAGGTGGTGGGCGGAAAAAACCGCATCGTCTACGACGCCGGGCAGGGTACGCAATTACCCGGCACAAAGGCGCGCACGGAGGGCCAGCCGCCAGCCGCGGACGCGGCCGTAAACGAGGCCTACGACGGCTCCGGCGTCACATACGACCTATATTCAAAAGTTTATGCGCGCAACTCGATAGACGGCAGCGGCATGGATATCAAATCCACCGTCCACTACGACAAGGGATACGACAATGCCTTCTGGGACGGCCAGCAAATGGTCTATGGCGATGGCGACGAAGACCTGCCGCCCGCCGAACGGTTGTTCAACCGCTTCACGATCGCCCTTGACATCATCGGCCACGAACTCACCCACGGCGTGACGCAATACGAAGCGAACCTTGAATATCAAAACCAGCCCGGCGCCTTGAACGAAGCGATTTCCGATATTTTCGGGTCGCTCATCAAACAATACCAGCGCAGCCAAACCGCAGACCAGGCGGACTGGGTCATCGGCGAAGGCATATTCACCTCGAACATCAACGGCATTGGCATCCGTTCGATGAAGGCTCCCGGGACCGCGTACAACGATCCCCTCATCGGCAAGGACCCGCAGCCCGCGCACATGAAGGACTACGTCACAACGCTCGACGATAATGGCGGCGTTCACATCAACTCAGGCATCCCGAATTACGCCTTTTATGTGATGGCGAAAGAGATGGGCGGATACTCCTGGGAAAAAGCCGGTCAAATCTGGTACCTGACGCTCACCAAGAAACTGAACAGCAAATCCAATTTCCAGAACGCGGCAGACCTGACCTACATCGCCGCCGGTGAGTTATACGGCGGAGGCAGTCTCGAACAGCAGGCGGTCAAAACCGGGTGGAGCGCAGTCGGCATCAACATCACCAGCGAACCCGGCGAAGCCCCTCCACAACAGGGCGAGGGATGTTTCAACGCCGTCCTGCGCGCACTTGGGCTTTCGAAATGACAAAGATCGAATTTGTCCGCACCGGCGGATTCATGGGACGCAAAGTGAATCTGACCCTCGTTCTGGACGACCTGCCCCCGGATCAAGCGCGGACCCTCAACCTGCTTCTCGACGAATCGGATTTCTTCAACCTTCCAGGGAATCCCGCCAAACCCGCCGTACCCGATTCATTCCTCTACGTCATCACAGTGACCACGGACAAACAGAAGCACGCCATCCGCACAAGCGACACGGCCGCGCCGGAGAAACTCCGCCCCCTGCTCGTTGACCTGTCTGCACGCGCAAGGGCAGGAAAATCAGGAAAATAATAAAAAGGAGAGGCTCATCGAGCCTCTCCTTTTTCATTCAGCAGGGATTCGAGCAGTTGCCCTTCCTGTTCCGGTGTTTGCACCTCCCCATCCACCCACGCCGCGCGGATGCGGGCAAGAACCTGCCTGTATTTCGGGCCCGGGGGAATTCCACGGGTTTTCAGGTCGTCGCCTGTGATATTGGACTTGACATCCTTCCACCGGGAAAGATATTTTTCAAGCATCCCGCGCGGTTTCACCTCTGAGATGGAACCGGCAACAGCGCGAACCGCGTCATCGGGCAGGCCTTCAAGCCGTTCCACACATTGACTGGGTTTCATGCTGGAAAATGAATCCAGTTCATGAAAAACGGACGAAGCCGCCAGGACGCATTCCAGGGTCTCCGCCGTAAAATGCAGGCGTTTCCCCAGGGATTTGATTTCGAGGGGCAAAAGATTCATCAGCCAGACCACCCACAAATTGCTTCGGCTTGCAGGCGAATTCAGGGAACGCGAAATGCGAGCCTGAATCCTTTCATCCCAGGGCAGGGCCGGATGAATGGAGGCCGGCAACCCCAGCTCCGCCGTCCGCGCCAGCATGGCCGTGACATTTTCCTCGTCGAACATCAAATCAAATTCGTGACGCAGGCGTTTGCCGCTGAGTTGGGACAACACAGCGCGCGCCTGGCCGTCGAACAACTTGAGCGTTTCAGGCTCGATCTGAAATCCATAACGCTTCTCGTAACGTATGGCGCGCAGCATACGCGTGGGATCATCCACAAACGAGCGCGGGTGCAGGACGCGGATCAGTTTGTTTTTCAAATCCTTTTGCCCGTCCAACGGATCGAGCAACTCAAAAAAATGCCCGCCGTCCAAACGGACGGCCATGGCGTTGATCGTAAAATCGCGGCGAAGCAGGTCGTCTTCGATGGTGGACGGGGTTATCGTGGGCAGCGCCCCGGCGTGTTCGTATCTTTCCGAGCGGGCGGTGATAAGATCGAGAAATTCGCCCTCGCCGAAAAACCATGTCGCAGTTTTGAATTTCGCGTGCGCGGTGAGTTTTCCACCCAACTCCCTGACCAACGCCTTCCCCAATTTCGTCGCATCGCCTTTCACGACAAAATCAAAATCATTGACGGGCCTGCCCAAAAGCATGTCACGCACAAATCCGCCCACGAGGTAACACGGCATTCCCAACGCGGCAGATTGGGCGGCAATCCGCCGGATGAGATCCTGTTTCGGGTACGGAAGCAGGTTTAGGTCAAGGTTGAGGCGGCGCACTTCCTTTGTCATATACTGATTTTACTTCACTTGCAGGTCAACTTTTCGTGTATAATCTGCGCCATGAAATTGAACCCGTTGCCGTCCCCCCGCGCCCTCAAACCTGCCTGGTCTGGATAAGGTTCAGTTCACCGTGTCAACGAGCGGCTCCCAGACTGGCGAGCCGTTTTTATTTGCAGATGAGTCGAAGGTTGAAAGTCGAAAGTCGGCCGACCTTTGACCTTCGACTTTTGACAGATTACAGGAAATGAGCGATGAAAGTATCGGTCTTCGGCGGTTCACAACCCAGGGAAGGAACACCTGCCTACGAGGAGGCCCGCCTGCTTGGAGAAATGCTGGCGCAGCGCGGACACACTGTCCTGAACGGCGGCTACATCGGCACGATGGAAGCGGTCTCGCGCGGCGCGAGTGAAGCGGGCGGGCGCGTCATCGGCGTGACCTGCACGGACATCGAAGATTGGCGCTCGGTTGCGCCGAACAAATGGCTGACCGAGGAAAGACGAAAGAAAACCTTGATGGAGCGGTTGCAGGTTCTCATCGATGAATGCGATGCGGCGATCGCCCTGCCCGGCGGCCCCGGCACGTTGACGGAAATCTCCCTGATGTGGAATCTCATGATTGTGGAGGCCGCGCCCCGCAGACCGTTGATACTGGTCGGGGACGGCTGGCAGTCCGTCTTTGACCAGTTCTTCACCTCGTTCAACACATACATGCCCGCGACTCAGCGTGAGTTGATCCTGCTGGCAAAAGATGTGAATACTGCCGTGGAAATGCTATAACATGTCATTGCGAGCGTACTTCGCGAAGCAATCTCCTGTCAATCCGAAGAAACCAATCGAAAAGACTTTCCCCAACAATATGGAGATTGCTTCGTCGCAACAAACGCTCCTCGCAATGACATTAATACAAAGAGGAAAAAATGGCTGAAGAAAAATTAACTACAAGAGCGGAAAACTTTGCCGAGTGGTACAACCAACTCGTGCTGAAAGCCGAACTCGCGGACTACGCCCCCGTACGCGGCTGCATGGTCGTGCGTCCCTACGGCTGGACACTTTGGGAAAACATCACCGCCGCGCTCGACAGGCGCTTCAAGGAAACAGGGCACGTTAATGCGGCGTTCCCCACGTTGATCCCCATGTCGTTTTTCGAAAAGGAAAAGGAACACGTGGAAGGCTTCTCGCCCGAACTGGCGGTGGTCACACATGGCGGCGGCGAAAAACTGGAAGAGCCCCTGGTCGTGCGTCCCACGTCCGAGACCATCATCGGCTATATGTATTCCAGGTGGATCAAGTCCTGGCGCGACCTGCCCGTGCTCATCAACCAGTGGGGTTCGGTCATGCGCTGGGAACTCCGCACCAAACTCTTCCTGCGCACCGCCGAATTCTACTGGCAGGAAGGTCACACTGCACACGCCACAAAAGAGGAGGCGCTCGAGGAAATGTACCGCATCCTCGATGTCTACGCGGACTTCGCCATCACCGAAGCCGCCCTGCCTGTCATCAAAGGCCGCAAGAGCGAGACCGAAAAATTCGCGGGCGCGCAGGTCACCACTTCCATCGAAGGCATGATGCAGGACAAGCGCGCGCTGCAATCCGCCACATCACATTACTTCGGGCAAAATTTTGCAAAGGCCTTCGAGATCCAATTCGTTGACCAGAACAACACGCTCCAATTCTGCGAGACCACTTCGTGGGGTCTCTCGACCCGCATGATCGGCGCGATCATCATGACCCACGGCGACGACCAGGGACTCGTCCTGCCTCCGCGCCTCGCGCCCATCCAGGCGGTCATCGTTCCCATTTACAGGAACGACGCCGAAAAGGGCAGGGTCATGGAAGCGGCCGACCGCGTCTTCAAGGAACTCAAAGCCGCGGGAATCCGCGTCAAAATGGACGACCGCGAAAACGTCAGTTCGGGATTCAAATTCAACGACTGGGAAATGCGCGGCGTCCCCCTGCGCGTGGAGATCGGCCCCAGGGACGTGGAAAAAGGATCGGCCGCGCTTGCCCGCCGCGACAAACCCGGCAGGGAAGGCAAATCCTTCGCCCCGCAAACGAATCTCGAGTCGACCGTCAGCCTGCTTCTGACCGAAATACAGGATTCCATGCTGGCAAAGGCCACCGAATTCCGCGATGCGAACATCCACGATCCCAAGGATTACGATGAAATGAAAAAAGTGCTGGAGAATGGCTGGGCGCTTTCCTACTGGTGCGAATCAAAAGAGTGCGAAGCCAAAGTGAAGGAAGACACCAAAGCCACCACCCGCAACATGCCTCTCGAAGGCCAGCCTGCCGAGGCTGGCAAGTGTATCGTCTGCGGCGAAAAGGCGGAGAAGAAAATCTATTTCGCCAAGGCATATTAAAATGTTGCGTGTTCCGTAAAGTTGTGACGGAACACGCAACACTAATCCGTTTATAATAACAGCGGAGGTTCCAATGGATTGGAAACAATACATCACCACCGACCCGGCAATTCACCACGGAAAAGCCTGCATCAAAGGGACGCGCATTCCCGTTGCGGTCGTTCTCGATAATTTGGCCGCAGGGTTACGGGCGGAAGAGATACTGAAAAGTTATCCTTCGCTCGACCCAAAATCAATTCAAGCCGCAATTGCTTATGCGGCCGAATTAGCGCGCGAAGAACTCATTGCACTGCCCGCGTAAACCATGCGTTTCAAAATTGACGAAAATCTTCCCGTGGAATCCGCAAGTTTATTGCAACAAGCGGGATATGAATCTGACACCGTGCACTCTGAAAATATCACAGGCGCGGACGACAAAACCATTTCCAAAATATGCCAAAAGGAAGGGCGGGTCTTATTGACCCTCGACCTGGGCTTTTCAGATATTCGAACCCACCCACCAGTTGATTTTCCAGGCTTGATTGTATTAAGGCTTTCGCGACAGGATAAATTGCACGTACTGAAAATTATCCAAAAAATTATTGGCGCAATCGGCAAGGAAGAATTAGAGGGGAAACTTTGGATAGTAGAAGAAAATAGAATTCGTATTCGCGGATAACATGCCCGCCATAGACCTCGCCCGCCTCCGCAAACAAGCCAATCGTCTCGCAGACTTCTTCTTCCTGACCGACGAGTTCATGAAGCCCCTGCGCGATGTGCTGGATTTCTACGTCAACTACACCCTGCGGACGAAGGAAAACGTCGCGCCCGGCTCGAACCTCAAAACATATCGCACCCCCCCTGTCGTTCTGCGCCAAATCGAAAATGAACTGCGCGCGGTTGCGGAGGCCAATCCGCATTACGCGCTCGAACTGGCGGACGTGCTCTGGGACGAGGGCGCGCTCGAAACGCGCCTGCTGGCCGCCTTCCTGCTTGGACGGATCCCGCCGCAGGAGGAACGCCTGCTCGCCCGCCTCACCGCCTGGACCCAGCAAATCCGCGACCCGAGCGTGCGCGCCGCGTTGCTGTCCACGAGCCTCTCGCGTATGCGCAAAGAGACGCCCGGCCAATTCTTCACGCTCATCCGCGAATACCTGCATCCGGCCCGCACCCGGACGTGGTCGAACGGCCTCCAGGCGCTCCTGCCCATGATCGCGGACGCCACCTTCGAGAACTTCCCCACCATTCTCGACATCGTCGAACCCGTCATCATGGCCGCGCCCGCGACCCTGCAACTCGATCTCGAAGAACTCATCATTGCGCTCTACCGCGCCTCGCCCACCGAAACCACCTTCCTGATCAAACAGGTCATCGCCGATTCCGAAAACCCGATGACGGTCATCGCCCTGCGGCGCATGTCATCGTCCTTTCCCCTGGATCTGCAAAACGAATTGCGCGAAGCCCTGCGCGCCCGCCCCGCTTCCCGTCCCGCGCCGCCCAAAATCGAAGAAGAAGCGGACGATTTTCTCCCGGAACCCGAACCCGCGTCAATCGAAAAACCGCCGAAACCAAAAACGACGCGCAAAAAGTCAACGAAGAGCGGGAAGAAAACGAAACAGAAACGATCCTGAATTACGCCCGCAACCCCGCCAAAGCGCGGCGGGGCAATGACATAAAAACTGGAGGCTGGTATGTTATCCGTTATCAACATCATTCTCGGCGCCGGCTTGCTGGTATCGGGCCGCAAATTGTTCCGGCTGTTCGTCGCCGCGGGCGGTTTTTTTGCGGGCGTACAGTTTGCTTCAAATTTCCAGGACGCCCCCGAATGGTCGACGCTCGCCGCCGGCCTGGCGGTTGGGATCGCGTTCGCAGTTCTTGCGGGATTCCTGAAATCGTTCGCGATCGGGCTGGCAGGATTCTTCCTCGGCGGGGCCATTTTCAACGCGCTCGCAGGCTCGCTCGGAATGGACGGCAACTGGATCATCTATCTCATCGGCGGCGTGATCGGCATCATCCTCGTCAGCGTCGTATTCGATTGGGCGCTGATCGGCCTGTCCGCGTTCGCGGGCGCGGCGCTTCTCGTGCAGGCGTTCGCTCTCAATGAGGCGGCAAATGTGCCGGCGTTCATCGTCCTGCTCGTCGCCGGGATTTCCATCCAGGCCTCAGCCATGCGAAAGGACGGAAAAAAATATGATTGACAATTCCAAAATCATCTACCTGCACGGGCTGGAAAGCAGCAGCCAAAGCGGCAAGGCGCGCCAGTTCGCCGCGAAATTCCCGGGCATGGTCACGCCCGATTTCACAGGCTCGCTCGACGAAC
>Ga0172368_10003296_pt1 | contig 19737 bp, 22 predicted proteins | sample Lak11m_FD_114540 | JGI IMG/M metagenome (GOLD analysis project Ga0172368, IMG submission 114540) | Freshwater microbial communities from Kabuno Bay, South-Kivu, Congo - kab_022012_11m | ecosystem: Environmental > Aquatic > Freshwater > Lake | place: Democratic Republic of the Congo: South-Kivu...
CACGTCTTGGTGTCATGGTGACGCGCGGACATGCCATCGAGGGACTGGCGCGTGCCGATCATTTTGTCTTCGACAAGACCGGCACTTTGACTTTGGGTCGGCCGACACTGGTCGAAACATGGGTGCTTGACCGGCGGCAACCCGCGGAGGTTCTGATTCTGGCCGCGACGCTGGAGCAGGGTTCGGAGCACCCCTTCGCGCGTGCCTTGCGCGAAGCGGCAGGCGATGCGGCGCTTGGCCTGGCAGAGGATTTGCGTGTGACCACCGGAGAAGGGATCGAGGCTTGTATTGACGGTCAGCAGGTGAGAATAGGAACACCGGGGTTTTCCGGTGCATTGCACGCTGTGCCATTGCCGGGTGAAGCCCTGCGCTGGAGTGCTGCGGGCGGTAGCGTCGTGGCACTGGCAGACAGGCAAGGTTGGCTGGCATTGCTGCGGTTCAGAGACAGCTTGCGGCCGGAAGCGAAGGTCTTGATCGAATCCCTGCGTGCCATGAATGTAAGGCTTACCATCCTCAGTGGCGACACGCCGGCAGCTGTCGCTGAAGTTGCTGCCGAGCTTGGCGTGGACCATGCCCGCGGTGGCCAATCGCCGGAAGACAAGCATGCCTGCATCACCGAGCTGCAGTCGCGCGGCGATGTTGTGGCAATGATCGGCGATGGCGTCAATGACGCGCCAGTGCTGGCGCAAGCCCAGGTATCCATCGCCATGGGCGGCGGTACCGATCTCGCCCGACAGCAGGCAGACATCGTGCTTCTTTCCGAGAATCTGACGCAACTCGCGGCGGGCGTGCAGCTGGCGCGGCAGACCTTGCGCATCGTGCGGCAGAATCTGGTCTGGGCTTGCGTTTATAATCTCTCGGCAATTCCGCTGGCGATGCTGGGAATCGTCACACCCTGGATGGCGGGTATCGGCATGTCGGTCAGTTCTCTGCTGGTGGTGTTGAATGCATTGCGCTTGCAAAGGCAAGCTAAGCCGGCGAACCAAGCAACATCAACAAGCAACGGTGCCTGATGGAAATTCTCTATTTGCTGATCCCGCTTTCGGTGGTGTTGGTGTTCATGATTGCGGTGGTGTTCTGGTGGTCGCTCAAGAGCGGCCAGTTCGAAGACCTCGAGGGGCCGGCCTACCGAATCTTGATGGATGATGATCTCCCGAGCGGGAATGCGGGTGCCGCGCCGACGACACAATCTGTTCTTCCCAAATGATCTTATCCCGCACCAGCCAATACGCGATCCAGGCACTCATCTATATCGCTGCCCAGCCGCGCGGCGTTCCTGTCCTCAACCGGACAATCGCCCAGTATCTGGATGTACCACCGGCCTATCTGGCGAAGATCATGCAAAATCTTAGTCGGGGCGCTTTGCTTTACTCATTCCGTGGCAGGCAGGGCGGGTTCTGTCTGCGCGAAGGTTGCGAGAAAACCGACCTGATGCAGATACTGACCCTCGTCGAGGGACCGGGCCTGACCGAAGACTGTGTCATGGGCTTGAAAATCTGCAACGATCAGACCGCGTGTCCGATGCATGCAAAGTGGCATCCGATCAAGCTCAAGATCGTTGCCCTGCTCCACCAGCAAACCCTGGCGAAGCTTGCGGCTGCTGTCAAGAGCGGCAAGTACCGTCTGACCGAGCTGCCCGGAGCGGCTCTGAACGCAGCAGCCGGAGGACGAGAGCGCATTGCGGTCAAACGTAGAAGGAAGATCACGTGAGGGTTGCCCAGGCAAAGACTTCCCAGCTGCGTAAAGCCCCGCTTCAACATTGTGAGCCGGTGGCGTGTGATGACTGCGGAATTTATCAGCTTTGTCTGCCGCTGGGACTGAATCAGGCCGATCTGAAGCTGCTGGAAAGCGTCGTCAAGCGCAAGGAGATCTACAAGCGTGGTCAGGTGTTGTTCCGGCCTGGCGAGGCGCTCGACTATGTCTATGCGATACGCAGCGGTTCGGTCAAAACATATGTGAGTACCGGTGACGGCAGGGTACAAATTACCGGGTTTCATATCGCCGGCGAATTGCTTGGCCTGAGCGCCTTGGCGACGCGCCAGTTCAGCAGCGAAGCCTGCGCTCTGGAAACGGTTTCGGTGTGCAAAGTGGAGATCGAGCGTCTTGATGAAGTCGCCCGCAATATTCTTTCGGTCCAGTACCAGATGCTGCGGATCATGAGCGGACAGATTCGGCAGGATGAGGAACTGCTCCTGTTGCTCGGCAAGCGCAACGCGGAAGAGCGTTTGGCCGAATATCTGGTTGGTCTTTCCCGGCGTTTTGCCAGTCGCAATTATTCGGGAACCGAGTTTCGTCTGAGTATGTCGCGCCTGGATATCGGCAACTATCTGGGACTGGCGGAGGAGACTGTGATCCGGATTCTCAAGCGCTTTCAGGGCGCCGGACTCATTAGTATTGCGGGCCGCAATATTTGTCTGAACAACATTCTGCAGCTTAGCGCCTTGGCGCAAATGGATGGTGCAGCGGGAACCCGCACAAACAGCGCTTAGCAAGCTGGATAAAGCAACAAAGTTGACATTAGTCAGTGTTTATTTGGGTGGTGATTGTTATCATAAGAGGATATCGGCATCTTTATATGGTCGGATTAAAAACCGCATCTCCTATGGCCTGCGTGGATTCACCGAGGTCCGGACATGTGACTCAGATATAAAAGCCGATTTTCGGTGCTGTTTGAAGGGGGCTCGCGGAAACCCCGGAAACATTGGGCGCGAGTTGGCAAGTAACCGGTTTGTGTCTTTTGAGAGGTAAAACCATCATGCAATCGCAAGCGACTTACAACTATAAAGTCGTGCGCCAATTCGCTGTGATGACTGTGATTTGGGGCATAGTCGGCATGCTGGTCGGCGTGATCATCGCCGCCCAGTTGATCTGGCCTGAATTGAACGTCGTCGAGTGGTTGTCGTACGGGAGACTGCGTCCGTTACACACCAATGCAGTGATCTTCGCTTTTGGCGGCTGTGCGCTGTTCGCCACCTCGTACTACTCGGTGCAGAGAACTTGCCACACGCCCCTGTTTGCGCCGGCGTTGGCTGGTTTTACCTTCTGGGGCTGGCAACTGATCATCGTGCTAGCCGCCGTGACTCTGCCGTTGGGCTACACCACCGGCAAGGAGTACGCCGAACTCGAGTGGCCGATCGATGTTCTGATCACGGTCGTCTGGGTATCCTATGCGCTGGTGTTCTTCGGTACCGTCATCAAGCGCAAGACGCCCCACATTTATGTCGCGAACTGGTTTTTCGGCGCCTTTATCCTGACCGTGGCGGTCTTGCACTTGGTCAATAGTGCCGAGATTCCGGTCAGCTCCTTCCCGATGAAATCGTATTCGGCCTATGCCGGGGCGCAGGATGCGATGGTGCAGTGGTGGTATGGCCACAATGCCGTCGGTTTCTTCCTGACAGCAGGTTTCCTCGGCATGATGTATTACTTTGTACCCAAGCAGGCGGGTCGCCCGGTCTATTCCTACCGACTGTCGGTAGTGCACTTCTGGGCGCTGGCGTTTACTTACATGTGGGCCGGCCCGCATCACCTGCATTACACGGCATTGCCTGACTGGGCCCAGTCGCTCGGCATGGTGTTTTCGCTAATCCTCCTGGCGCCTTCCTGGGGCGGCATGATCAACGGCATCATGACCTTGTCGGGTGCCTGGCACAAGTTGCGCGATGATCCGATCCTGAAATTCTTGATCACGTCGCTGTCTTTCTACGGGATGTCCACTTTCGAAGGACCGATGATGTCGATCAAGACCGTGAACGCCTTGTCGCATTACACGGACTGGACCGTCGGCCACGTGCATTCCGGGGCGCTCGGCTGGGTGGCGATGGTGGCCATCGGCTGCACTTACTATATGTTGCCGCGCTTGTTCGGCAAGGTGGAGATGTACAGCGTCAAGCTGATCAATACCCATTTCTGGGTCTCGACCATCGGCGTCGTGCTGTATATCGCGCCGATGTGGATCGCTGGTGTCATGCAGGGATTGATGTGGCGCGCCACCAATGCGGATGGTTCGCTGACCTATTCCTTCGTCGAGTCGGTCAAGGCAACCTACCCGTTCTATAGCATCCGGCTGCTGGGTGGCATTTTGTTTCTCGTCGGAATGCTGCTGATGGCCTACAACATGTTCAAGACCATCGCCAGCGGCAAGGCGGTTGACGCACCCGTGCTTGAGCCCGCTGTGGCTCACGCCTGATAGGGAGAAAGGCAACATGTTAACTCACGACAAAATTGAATCGAACATCGGCATCATGGTCGTCTTGGTTATTTTGCTGATCAGTGTCGGCGGCCTGGTCGAGATCGTTCCGCTGTTCTTTCAGAAGTCCACTACCGAGCCGGTGGCCAACCTCAAGCCCTACGATCCGGTGCGCCTGGTCGGACGCGACATCTATATTCGCGAAGGGTGCTACAACTGCCACTCGCAGATGATCCGTCCTTTCCGTGCCGAAACCGAGCGCTATGGCCATTATTCGGTTGCTGGTGAATTTGTTTATGACCATCCGTTCCAGTGGGGCTCCAAGCGCACCGGTCCGGATCTGGCCCGGGTCGGCGGACGGTTTTCCGACGAATGGCACCGTACCCACTTGATCCAGCCGCGTGACGTGGTGCCGGAATCGAACATGCCGGCCTACCCATGGCTGGATCGTCCGGTCAAGAGCGATGATGTCGAGGACAAGATGCGCGCACTCAATGTGGTGACGAAGGTCAATGGCAAGCCAGCCTATTCCGACACGGATATTGCCGGAGCCAAAGAGCAGCTCAAGGGCAAGTCCGAACTGGATGTGCTGGTTGCCTATCTGCAAGGCCTGGGTACTGTCCTCAAGCAAACCAACTGAGCATGGACATCAACGACCTGCGCTCGCTATTCACGGTGGTGACGTTCGCCCTGTTCGTCGCCATCGTCTGGTGGGCATACAGCGGCAAACGCAAGCAGGCGTTCGAGGAGGCGGCATTGCTGCCTTTTACGGATGACGAACCGGTGGAGGCGGCCAAGCCTGCAGCCTATCGGGTAAATGAAAGGAAAGCATCATGAGTGATTTTGTCAGTGGTTTCTGGAGCATCTATATTTCGGTGCTCGCGCTGGTCAGTGTCATCGGCTGCGCAGTGTTTCTGTGGATGCAGGACAAGGCCAAGCATGCGCCAGGCGAGACGACGCATCATGTTTGGGATGAGAATCTGGAGGAGTTCAGCAATCCTTTGCCGAACTGGTGGCGCTGGATGTTTTACATCACCGTGGTGTTCTCGCTGGGTTACCTGGCCGTGTATCCGGGGCTTGGCAGCTATGCCGGCCAATTCACCTGGACATCGACGGGCCAGTACGACAAGGAAGTAACCGACGCGAAGGCCAAATACGAGCCGATCTTCGAAGCGTTCAAGAAGCAGGATATCGCCGCGCTGGCCGCAGATCCCAAGGCCAAGGAAATGGGCAAGAGCCTGTTCCTGACCTATTGTGCGCAATGCCATGGTTCCGATGCGAAGGGTGGCAAGGGATATCCCAATCTGGTTGATAGCGATTGGTTGTACGGCGGTGCGCCGGAGCAGATCAAGACCTCGATCATTGAGGGACGGATGGGGGTCATGCCGGCGTATGGCGGCAATCCCGATGCGATTGGCGGCGCAGCCGGAGCCAAGGAGGTTGCGAACTATGTCCGGTCCTTGTCCGGTCTGGCACATGACAGCATCCTGGCCACCAAAGGTGCCGAGAAATTCAAGCTGGTCTGCAGTGCCTGCCACGGGCTCGATGGCAAGGGCAATCAGGCGGTTGGTGCCCCCAATCTGACCGACAAGATCTGGCTTTTCAGCAGCCGCGAAGAGGCCATTGTGGAAATCATCACCAAGGGCCGGACCCAGCAAATGCAGCCGCAAAAGGATTTCCTCGGCGAAGCCAAGGCCCATATCCTGACGGCCTATGTGTATGGCCTCGGTGGCGGTGTGCCGGCTGCCGCTCCGATAGCTCCGGCGGCACCTGTCGCGGCTGCGGCTGCAGCGAATCCCGCAGGCAAGTAACCTGCGACAACCCCGGCGGAAACCCCGGGGTTTTTTTGATTTATAATTATTAGAATTTCATAATAGACTTGATATGAATATGGCCAAGGCGCAGTCCGACAGCCAGGTAGGCTCCGAGGCTGTCGTCGAACAGTCGCTTTACGCAGCCCACAAGAAAATCTACATCCGATCGGTGACCGGATTCTTTGCGACCTGGCGCTGGGCGCTGGTCTGGTTCACCCAGTTGCTTTTCTACGGTCTCTGCTGGCTGCCCTGGAACGGTCGTCAAGCTGTGCTGTTCGATCTGGTCGAGCGCAAGTTCTACATCTTTGGTTTGGTTTTCTGGCCGCAGGACATCTTCTATCTGGCGGTGTTGCTGATCATTTCGGCCTATGCGCTGTTTCTGTTCACCGCCGTTGGCGGCCGGCTGTTCTGCGGCTACGCCTGTCCGCAAACGGTATATAGCGAAATATTCATGTGGATCGAAAAGAAGATCGAGGGAGATCGGAACGCCCGCATCAAACTCGACCAGCAGGCGATGAATCTGCACAAGTTTTCACGGAAATTCGCCAAGCATCTCGCCTGGCTGTTGTTTTCGCTATGGACGGGATTTACTTTCGTGGGCTACTTCACGCCGATCAAGACACTGGCAGGCGAAGTCATGCATCTTTCGCTCGGTCCATGGGAGATCTTCTGGCTGTTGTTTTACGGATTCGCCACCTACGGCAACGCCGGATACATGCGCGAGCAGGTTTGCAAGTACATGTGTCCCTATGCGCGGTTTCAGAGCGTCATGTTCGACCCGGATACCCTGATCGTGACTTACGATGCCGAGCGCGGCGAGCCGCGCGGCCCACGTTCCAGGAAACGTGACCACAAGGCAGCCGGCAAAGGCGATTGCATCGGTTGCAACATCTGCGTCCAGGTCTGTCCGACCGGCATTGATATTCGCCAGGGGCTGCAATACGAATGCATCGGCTGTTCAGCTTGTATCGATGGTTGCAACAGCGTCATGGATAACATGGGCTATCCGCGCGGCTTGATCCGTTATTCGACCGAACATGCCATGCGGCAAAAATGGAGCCGACAGGAAATTCTTTCCCACCTTGTCCGCCCGCGCATCATCATCTATGGCCTGCTGTTGCTGGTGATCGTCGGCGCCGCCGGATTCGGCATCGCTACGCGGACACCGCTCAAGGTGGATATCATTCGCGATCGCAACAGCCTGTCACGAGAAGACGAAAGCGGGAAGATCGAAAACTCTTTCCGGCTGAAAGTCATGAACGTCAGTGAAACCGGCCGCACTTATTCGATCAGTGCATCCGGACTGGAGGGTATTGCCATCCAGCACAAGCCGGCCATCGAGGTCGAGCTGCCCGCCATGACCTCCGAGACGATTACGGTGGAGGTGTATGCACCCATCGAATCCGGCAAGGCCGGATCGAACCGCATCTATTTCGACGTGAAAGCGATCGACGACGAGAAAATTGCCGTGCATGAGAAAGCCAGCTTCATCATGCCGCAGAGTACTGGCCGCTGACAAACATATGGAAGCGCTCCGAAACAACTTGCCGAATCAATCGGTCCTGCCTTGGTACCGTCATCGCTGGCCCTGGCTGCTGATATCGGGGCCGGCGATTGTCGTGGTGGCGAGCGTGGTCACGCTATGGCTGGCAATCAAATCCAGCGACGGGCTGGTCACCGAGGACTATTACAAGAAGGGATTGGCGATCAACCAGACGCTGGCCATGACCGGACGCGCCCAACAACTCGAATTGGAGGCTGGGGTGAGCCTGAAACTGGACAGCATCAGTGTCAGGATCAGTTCCAAGCAAACAAGTTTTTTGCCGCCACCGCAGATCAGGGTTACGGTTTCTCATCCCACTCGTGCCGGCCTCGACCAGAGCCAGGTTCTGATGCTCGCGGGAGGGCGTTACAGCGGCAAATTCAGGTTACCCGCGGCGGGTCACTGGGTCGTATTGCTTGAAGACGATGCCAGGACTTGGCGCATGCTGGGAAATCTCACGCTGCCGGCAACGGGGGAAACCGTCTTTGGCAGCAGACCCGAGGCAGGACATCCCGCCGGGATTGCCGTTCCGCACGAATGATTTAGATGTAAAATAAACTCGTTCACGACAACCAAGCAGGGAGCATTCAATGAAGCAGTTGATCTGGATTCTTTGGCCCTCCTTCGTCGTCGCCGGATTGGCGGAAGTCGTATTCTTCACGCTGATCGACCCGCAGGAACTTTACCTTTTCGGCGAACCGGTGCGTGTATCGAGGACCGCGACCTACTCAATCGGCTTCTTCGGCTTTTGGCTGGTCTGCGCGGCATCCAGCTTGTTCACTGTATTCATCCAGCACACTCCGAAAAGCGACCAGCGCTGACGCCAAGTGTGCGCCGCGGGCATCGGATGTGTGGGCAGATTTTTAGCGGTAGACCAGTACGGGAATCTTGGAATGCGTCAATACCTTCTGTGTTTCGCTGCCCAGCAGCAGGCCGCTGAAGCCGCGCCGGCCGTGTGAAGCCATGAAGATCAGGTCACAGGCCGCGGTGCTGGCCGCTTCAATGATCGCCTCATAGGGCACATCGCTGACTGAACTGATAGACGCATTGCCAACACCTGCAGCATTTGCTTCCGTAGCAGCAGCAGCGAGAATTTCATCAGCCTGCTTGTCCGCCATCTGGGCAAATTTTTCCGGTGTGCTCGGATCGATCAGCGCACCCTCCCCGTAGAAAGCCACGGGATAATCGGGTTTGGCGTAGAAAAAAGTGATCTTGGCATTGGCTTCCTTGGCGAAAGCGATAGCGCGCTTGATGGCATCCTTGGAAAGCGCCGACCCATCGGTTGGGACCAAAATATGCTTGAACATGGCGATCTGCCTCGCTAAATGAGGATTACGGACCTATTATAGGAAAGAGTTACCGAGGTTGCTTGACCAGGATCAATGCCCCTCAGCCAAACTCAAGCATCATTCATCTAATCATCATGCGAATTACATTTCACGGTGGTGCGGGCGAAGTCACCGGTTCTTGTTATCTGGTGGAGGCTGTCACGAACGCTTCCCGAACGTTGCGGTTCATGGTTGATTGCGGCATGTTCCAAGGGGGCCGAGAATCTTACCGGAAGAACCTGAGCGCCTTGGGGTTTGGCGTGCGGGAGCTCGATTTTGTCATTCTGACGCATGCCCATCTGGATCATTCCGGGTTGTTGCCGCGCCTCATCGCCCTCGGTTATCGCGGTCCGGTGTATGTGACGCCGGCAACCGCAGACTTGTTGGAAGTGATGCTGCTCGATTCGGCGCATATCCAGGAGAAGGAGTCCGAGTGGGAGAACCGGCATTTCCACGGACGCCATTCGCGCCGCGGCTGGGAAAGGGCGCCACTGTATACGGTCGCCCAGGCGCAGGCCAGCTTGCGGCAGTTGCAGAACGTTGACTACGAAATCGAGTTCTCGCCGCATGGCGCAGTGCGCTGCAAGTTTGAGAACGCAGGCCACATCCTCGGCTCGGCGATACTGGAGATGGTTGTGGAAGAGGAGCGCTCAAGACCAGGCGATGGCAGGAAGCTCATCTTTTCCGGCGATCTCGGCCAGGCCGGACGGCCGGTGTTGCCCGACCCGGCAACGATTCGCGAGGCTGACGTCCTGTTGGTCGAATCCACCTATGGCAACCGAATGCACAAGTCGCTTGCCGCCACCGAAGATGAGCTCGTGGACGCCATAAGCGCAACGCTCTTGAAAAAGCATGGCAATGTCATTATGCCCGCGTTTTCCGTGGGGCGCACGCAGGAGGTGTTGTTCGTTCTCACCGATTTGGTACGGCGTGGTCGCCTGCCTAATCTCGACATTTACGTCGATTCTCCGATGGCAGTGTCTGCGACCGAACTGACCATGAAATATCGGCACTTGCTCGACGATGAAACCCGCGTGCTGATCGACTGGCAACGGCAACACCCCGATCGACCGCGGATTCGCTACATTCGTGACGTTGAAGACTCAATGGCTCTGAATCACATCAAGAGCGGTGCCGTGATCATTTCGGCGAGCGGCATGTGCGATGCCGGGCGAATCAAGTACCACTTGTTGCACAATCTACCGCGACGCGAATGCTCGATCCTGATCACCGGTTTTCAAGCGGCCGGAACACTCGGGCGGCGACTTGTGGAAGGCGCACGCAAAGTAAAGTTGTTTGGTCAAGAACAGCCGGTCCGGGCCGATATTTACACCATTGGCGGCTTGTCGGCGCATGCCGACCAGGATGGTTTGCTGGACTGGTTGAGACATTTCACCAAGCCGCCACAGCGCTGTTTTGTCGTGCATGGGGAAGCAGAAATCGCGGCCAGCTTTGCCACCACGGTCACAGAAAGCCTGCACTGGCAGAATGTGATGGTACCCGCTCGCGGAGAAACCATCGCAATTCATTGAGCACCATTGAGGTAAATTGACATGGGTACAACCAACAACAAGCATCTCAACAATCCGTTATCGCCGCAAGCCACCTGGAGTGCGGTGAACCAGGCTGTGGAAGCCAACATCGATCCGATGGGCATGGCTACGCCACTGATGCATGCGCAACTGGCATGGCTCTCTCATCCGCAGGAATTGGCCGAGGAAATGAGCCGGTTTTCCACTGACTTGATGGCTTTGCAATGGCACTCATGGCAGCGAGCCCTGGGTATCCAAAGCGAGGATGTCGTCAAACCGCATCAGGACGACACGCGTTTCAGCGATCCGCTCTGGCAGGAAACGGCGACCTGGGATATCGCCAAGGAGTGGTATCTGCTGCTCACCCACCAGATGCAAGACATGCTGTATGAGACTCCGGGACTATCAAACAAGGATCGCCGCCGTGCCGCATTCTGGTGGCGCAAGTGGCTCAATGCCATGGCGCCAACCAATTTCCTGTGGAGCAATCCGGTGGCAATCCGCAAAGCCATCGAGACCAATGGCGATAGTCTGGTGCGTGGCATGCAGAATTTCCTGGCGGATCTGAAAGCCGGTTCGGTGCGCATGACCAATCCGGACGATTTCACCGTTGGCGTGAATCTCGCTACCACGCCCGGCAAGGTGGTATTCAGGAATCGGCTGCTGGAAGTACTGCACTACACTCCTACCGTAGACAAGAATTATGAAAATCCCATCGTTATCGTTACACCCTGGATCAACAAGTATTACGTACTCGATCTGAATCCGAAGAAAAGCTTGGTGAAGTATCTGCTTGACCAGGGGTTCTCGGTGTTCATTACGAGCTGGAAGAATCCTGATGCCAGCATGCATGATGTGCGTTTCGACGATTACCTTACAGACGGCATCGGCGCCATTGTTGAAACCGCCCGCACAATCACGGGTGCCAAACAGGTGAATGCGGTCGGGTACTGTATCGGCGGTGCCGCATTGAGCACGTACATGGCATGGGCCAACAGTCATTATCCGGCGGGAAAGGTGCCGGTCTCGAGCGTCACGCTCTTCACGACTCTGGTCGATTATCACAAGCCGGGCGATATCGAAGTCTTTCTCGATGAAAACAGCTTTAAGTGGTTGTCCCAAACCATGGCCCAAAAGGGTTTTCTCGATGGTAAGGAAATGGCAAGCGCATTCCGTTTGCTGCGCTCCAACAGCCTGATCTGGCATTATGTGGTGCACGGATATCTGTATGGCGAGACGCCGCCCCCCTTCGATGTCTTGTTCTGGAACATGGATACGACGCGTATGCCGGCGGCGATGCATCAATGGTATTTGCGCGAGTTTTATCTGGACAACAAGCTGATCAAGAAAGACGCACTGACAGTAGCCGGCGAAAAAATAGATCTGCAAAGAATTGTCCAGCCAGTGTATGCGGTCAGTGCCGAAGACGATCATGTCGCGCCTTGGCGGCAGACTTTCAGCATCAATAATCATGTGGCCGGACCAAAGCGCTATGTACTGTCGACATCCGGGCATATCCTCGGCATAGTTAATCCCGTGGTCAATCCGCCCAAGCGCGAGTATTGGGTCGCTGCGACAGAAAGGCACGATACTCCCGACAGCTGGCGCGATCGAGCCGAGCATCGCGCCGGAAGCTGGTGGGAGGACTGGCTGGCATGGCTCAAGCCGCAGTCCGGCAAGCTGGTTAAACCAGCGCCAGTTGCGACCAAGGCATATCCGGCACTGGCCGATGCGCCAGGAACCTATGTGCTGGAGCGATAAGAAAATCGTGGCATGTCTCGTTATCGTACTGCGGCGGTGTGAAAGGATGAAAAAAAGTGATTGAAAACATCTCCATGGGCGGCGCAAAGAACCGAGGGCAGCAATTGCGGCGCATTGTCCGGATCAACGAGGAAATCAAGCGCGTGGTTGCGGCGGCATTTACCATCAACCTGATGGCGATGAACGCCATTTTTCTGGCCAAGCGCGCTGGCACCGCGGCGCTCGGTTTTGGCGTGCTTTCCAACGAGCTGCGTCGTTTTGCCATCGATCTGCAACAGCAGATGTCGACGCTGAGCGAAATGACGTACTCCAGTGTCAATACCGTGACCGCGCTGCTCAAACAGGCAAGACTCAATCGTGTTCTCGAAATTACGCGTGGCGCCAGCAACGGCGTCGGAAAGAAACTGGTGGAACAGGTACTCCAAATGCGTCTTGAAACCGTCCTGGCTGAGCGGCAGGAACAAAGCGACGCGGTGAACCGGCGCCTGACACAGATGATTTCGGATACGGTTCAACTGGTTGAACTCGGTAGTGTGCTCGCCCGCTCGGCCAAGATTGAGGCTGCTTATGGCGGTGGGCTATCGGTGCCGCTGACACAGGTTTCCAGTGACTTTGAGCAGAGCATCAGTGAAATACAGGTTTCTCTCGAAAAATTGACGAAGCACCATCTGGAGGAGTCCGTCGCATGAAAACCACGCGCACAATCTATGAAGACAGTGGCCACAAATGGATTGCCATCGTGCGCGATCCGAATCGCCCGGCTTACATGATCGATACCAACGAATACCTGATATCGCGTGACGATGCAGGGATTCTCTGCGACCCGGGCGGCGCGGAAATATTTCCAGCGGTATTCTCCGCGCTCAGCGCCGAGTATGACCCAAGTTGCATCCGTGCCCTGTTCGCTTCCCATCAGGACCCCGACATCATTTCTTCGCTCTCGATGTGGCTCGAGTTCAACCCGGCAATCAAATGTTATGTGAGTTGGCTTTGGGCGGGATTTGTTCCCCATTTTGGAGGTACTGCGGAGACCTTTGTGTCGATTCCCGATGGCGGCATGGACATCCTGGTCGGTAGCTTGCACTTGCAGGCAGTTCCGGCGCATTACCTGCACTCATCGGGGAATCTTCATTTGTACGACGCCAAGGCAAAAATCCTGTTCTGCGGCGACGTCGGTGCGGCGTTGCTTCCCGTTGGCGAAGACGGGTTGTTCGTGGAAAATTTCGACCGCCATATCCGCCACGCCGAAGCATTTCATCGCCGCTGGATGGGATCGGAGAAAGCCAAGCGCGACTGGTGTGAACGCGTATCGCGACTCGACATCGACATGCTCTGTCCGCAGCACGGAGCGATTTATCAGGGAGAAGACGTCAAGCGTTTCATCGAATGGTTCGATCGCCTTGAAGTCGGCGTCCTCAAGACCTAGGTCGCTGTTGTGCGAAGGTGTCTCGGCAATCTTGACGGCGGTCAAGGTGCCGTCGACGAGGAATGGGAAGAATGATGGCTCGTCATTTTCGAGGTTAATCCCATGCCCCAAATCAGCGAAACCATGCCTGCCCATCACAAGCATTGCGATGAGCTTTTTTCCGTTGCCGAGGAGGCGGCGCAGAGCGGCCAGTGGCAGGATTGCAAAGGCGCTCAGGCGCGCTTTGCACGAGCCATGCTGGCGCATTTCGAGGCCGAGGAAAACATCTTGTTTCCGGCCTTTGAAAAGGCCACCGGGATGAGCGGCGGTCCGACCCAGATCATGCGTATGGAACATGCGCAAATGCGCGATCTGCTCAATCAGCTGGAAGCTGCCCTGCAGGCCAAGGATGCGGATACTTTTTCAGGTGTTGCCGAAACCCTCTTGATCCTCATGCAACAGCACAACATGAAAGAGGAGAACATCCTTTATCCCATGTGTGACAAAGCGCTGGTTGCACAAATCGATGAGTTGGATGTGCAACTGAGCAAGACCCTGGCGGTAGCCTGATGACCGAGCGGCGCGTAATCGATGGCCGCGATCTGGTACCGCCCGAGCCTCTCGAGCTGACTTTGGCAACCCTCGATACGATGGCTCCGGGCGAGAACCTCTACCTGCTGCTGCATTGCGAAGCGGCGCCGCTGTATACCATCCTGCGGCGCAACGGCTATCCATTCAGCAAAAAATGGCTTGAGGACGGAACCAACGAAATCTGCATCACCAAAGCATAAGCCTCGAACCGGCATGGCGTTAAGCCATGCTTCGTTGGCATACTCTTTCACTTCATTGGCATTCTAGACTTCCATGCAGCCGGTATTATCTTTCGAGCAGGCGCCGCCGATCTCGGTGCCTTACCGTTTCTTCCTTACGGCACCTTTGTTCGGCATCGTGGCGGGTCTGATCCTGGCATGGTACGGTGAGGATGCTTTTGTGTCGCGCTGGTCATCCGGTGCGTTGGCGATGACGCATTTGATCGTCGTCGATTTCATGTTGCAGGCAATGTGCGGCTCGCTTCTTCAATTTGTGGCGGTGGTTGCGGGAGCCAATATCTGGCGACCGCGCCTGGTGGCGGCGGTGGTTCATCCGCTGATTACGGCCGGGGCAGTATTGCTTGCCTCGGCCTTTGTTCTGGAAATACCCGTGCTGTTCCTGCTGGCGGCCAGCGTGTTTGCAATTGCCCTGGGGTTATTTCTGACAGTCATGGCGCTCGCCTTGCTGAATACGCCTGCACGCGGCATGACCATTCATGTGTTGCGACTTGCCGTGATGGGTCTATTGATCACTCTGCTGCTGGGAATTACGCTCGCCGTCGTATTGGGAACGCAGCGAACGGATTTTCCGCTGCTGGTTTTCGTCAATGTCCATGTGGCCTGGGGACTCGGCGGCTGGGCCTTGATGTTGGTCATCGGCGTGTCTTATCTGGTAGTGCCCATGTTCCAATTGACCCCGTCTTATCCGGTTTGGCTGACCCGCGCCTTGCCGGCGGGTTTGCTCGCGGTGCTCATGCTGTGGTCGATGCAGTTGCTCGCTACGCATGGTGAAGCCCAGAACTGGCAGTCGGGAGTGTCGATTATTGGCATGGTGCTGGCCGGGTTGTATGCCGGTGCCACGCTCTGGCTGCAAGCGCGGCGCCGGCGGCGCCTCACCGATGTCACATTTGCCTATTGGCGAATCGCCATGCTGTCGCTTCTGGTCTACGTTTGTTCCTGGATAATCTTCGAAGCCTTTCCGCAACTCGGCAACCACCCACGCGCAGCGTTATGGCTGGGTGTTCTGGCTTTGCCCGGGGTATTTCTCTCGATCATTATCGGCATGCTCTACAAGATCATGCCCTTTCTCAACTGGTTGCACCTGCAACGGCTGTGCGATCCCAAGGCACCGCCGCCCAACATGAAGCAGATGATTCCGGAAGCCGCGATGCGCGGTCAGATGCGCCTGCATCTCGGTGCCATCGTGCTGCTGCTCGCGGCGATCTGGTGGACGCCGCTGACCACGCTGGCGGGATTGGTTTTTGCCGCCGCGTGCGTATGGCTGGAGTGGAACCTGATTGGCGCAGTGCGTATCTACGAGAATTTCAGAGATCGAATTCTCGCAAGCTGCGCAGATCATGAATCGTGATCTGCCGACCACGTACGGAAATCATCCCGGCTTCGGCAAGGTCGTGAAAGATGCGTGAAAGCGTCTCGGGCGTCAGGTTCAGGCGCGAAGCGATCACCTGTTTCGAAGTGGGCAAGGTTGCCGTCATTTTCTCTGCGCTGTCGCCCCCGTCTTCGCAAAGCTGTAGCAGGTAGCCGATTACACGCTGCGTACTGGATCGCAGGGAATACGATTCAACGTCATCCACCAGTGCATGCAATCGCAAAGAAAGACCGGCGAGCATGCGCAGGGCAAACGTCGTATCCCGCTGCAGCAACTCATAGATCGCGGATTTGGAGATGTGCAACAGCAGGGTGTCGCTAAGCGCCTCAGCAAAAACCGGATAGGGGCGGTCCATGAACATCACCGCTTCGCCGAAGCACTGTCGTGGCCCAATGATGCTGACGACTTTCTCGTTGCCCTGATTCGATGGAAAGGCGAGCTTAACCTGGCCCGCCACCGTCACGAACAATCCATGGGCCGGGTCGCCTTTCTGAAACAGCATTTCGTCCTTGGCCAGCCGCTTCTCCCTGGTGACTCCGGAGATCAGTGCGAGTTGTTCACTGGAAAGTTCACGGAACAGCGGCAGTTGCGAAAGGATGAGCGGGATATCAAGCCGGTCTGGTTTGTTTGAAGTCATAAGGACGTAACTATTGGCGCAAATGGCGGGATACGAATGCGCGTCGTCGGGTGCTAGCTCGGCTGATGGTTAAGCAACTGCTTCAGTCCGTCATGGTCCAGGATGACGATGTGTTTCTGCTGGACGCTGATCAGGCCGTCTTCCTGGAAATGGGAAAAGGCGCGGCTCACGGTTTCGAGCTTTAGGCCCAGGTACGAGCCGATTTCGTCGCGCGTCATGCGCAGATGAAACTCGGCGGGAGAATAGCCACGGGCAGTAAAACGTTGTGACAGGTTAAGCAGGAAAGCCGCCAGGCGCTCCTCAGCGCGCATTGTTCCAAGCAGCATCATCACGCCGTGGTCACGCACGATTTCGCGGCTCATGACCTTATGGAAGTGATGCTGCAGGGGCTGGATTTCACGCGACAAGTGTTCAAGGTGGCCGAAAGGAATGACGCAGACCTCGCTGTCTTCCAAGGCAACCGCATTACAAGTATGGACTTCGCCGCTGATTCCGTCCATGCCGAGAATTTCCCCGGCCATCTGGAAGCCGGTGACCTGGTTGCGGCCGTCTTCAAGCAACACGTCGGTCTTGAAAAAGCCGCTGCGGATGGCGTATATCGCCTCGAAGTTCTCCCCGGCCCGATAGAGGTTTTGCTGGCGCTTGACGCGGCGGCGTGCCCCCACTGCGCTGTCGAGCTGCTCGATCTCAGGTTCCGACAAGCCGTAAGGCAGGCACAACTCGCGCAAGTTGCATTGCGAGCAAGCGGCCTTCAACGTATTCAGTGTCAGTGGAATGATATGTTTCTCTGGCTTATGCAATTTGAGATCAGTCCTAGGCGGCTGTTTGATCTGTGTCAATGCGAATTGTACATGGTTACGGCATCTTACAGTCTGGCGCACTGGCTGCCAAGTCGGCTCACTTATATTGCTGCAGATGGTTACAACTTACCAAGAACTGATATTCGATCCGCAACTCATTCGTCGTTTTGACGTCAATGGTCCGAGGTATACCTCCTACCCGACGGCAGATCGTTTCGTCGAGGCTTTCGATGCCGAAGACTACCGCATGTGGCTCGGCCGCCGCACCATTGGAGGCATTAGCCGACCGCTGTCATTATACTTCCATATCCCGTTCTGTAACACAATTTGCTATTACTGCGCCTGCAACAAGATCATCACCAAGGATCACGGCCGTTCGGCAAAGTACCTGAAATACTTGGGCAAAGAACTGACGATGCAGGCGGTTGCGCTGGAAGGTTCGCATGATGTAGTGCAACTGCACTGGGGCGGAGGCACTCCGACCTTTCTTTCCAAAGATGAAATGCGTCGGCTGATGGACATGACCCGCCAGCATTTCCGTCTCGTGCCGAATGGCGAATATTCGATCGAGGTAGACCCGCGCAAGGTCGACGCGGAAACCGTTGCATTGCTGGGCGAACTCGGATTTAACCGGATGAGCGTCGGTGTGCAGGATTTCGACCCGGCGGTACAACTCGCCGTGAATCGCATTCAATCTCTCGATGAAACACGCCTGGTGATCGAGGCGGCGCGCGCCAATGGTTTCAAGTCGGTGAGCGTTGACCTGATCTATGGTTTGCCCAAGCAAAACGTCATCAGTTTCAATCGTACTCTGGAGGAGGTCATTCGGCTCTCTCCCGATCGCTTGTCGATATACAACTATGCGCATTTACCCGGGTTGGCGAAGCCCCAGCGGCGCATCAACGAGGGTGAGTTGCCGACGCCGGATGCCAAACTGCAAATCTTGCAGTTGGCGATCCGTCGACTCACCGATGCCGGCTATGTGTTCATCGGTATGGACCACTTCGCCAAGCCCGACGACGAACTTGCCGTGGCGCAACGGCAGGGACGCTTGCATCGCAACTTCCAAGGCTATTCGACCCATGCCGAGGCCGACCTGATGGCATTCGGTGTCTCTTCCATCAGCAAGGTCGGGCCGACCTACTGCCAGAACGTCAAGACGCTCGACGAGTACTACGATTCCCTGGACCGCGGTGTCCTGCCGGTAGTGCGCGGTATCGAACTGGTCGCTGACGACCTGCTGCGGCGTTCCATCATTCAGGCGCTGATGTGTCACTTCGTCCTGTCGATCGAATCGATCGAAATCGCCCATCTGATCGACTTCAACTCCTACTTTGCGCCGGAACTGGCAGCCTTGCGCGAAATGGAGCAGGCCGGCCTGCTCAAGATTGACAGGCAATGGATCAGCGTCGAACCGCGCGGCCGCATGCTGGTGCGCAACATTGCCATGGTATTCGATCGCTATCTGCGAACCGACCGCGAACGCACCCGTTATTCCAAAGTCATCTAGCGGCCTGCAGCCGGGAGCCGAAATAAGGCTCGCCAATTTCCAAGTTCGCCATGCATTCCTTGCCCGACACAGGCTTTATTTCAGTTTTCCTGATCGGCTTGCTGGGAGGCACGCATTGCGTGGTCATGTGTGGTGGCATCGTCAGCGCAATCACGGTCAACCTGCCGGCCCAGAGCAAGGCCTGGCAACTCCATTTAGGATACAACGCCGGCCGCATACTAAGCTATGTCCTGGCGGGTGCATTCATGGGATCGATCGGCAGCCTGGCATTGCTGTTCAAAGACCTGCTGCCGGTGCAAATGGGCCTGTACATTGCCGCCAATGTGATGCTGGTGGCGTTGGGCCTGTACCTGATGGGCCTGACACAGTCCTTGAGTTTTCTTGAGAAGCTCGGCCAGCGCGGGTGGCGCAGAATTCAGCCTTACACGCAGCGGTTTCTGCCTGCGCGCACTTTCTCGCAGGCCTTGTCGCTGGGCGCGTTGTGGGGCTGGCTGCCTTGCGGCATGGTGTATAGCGTGTTGGCGGCAGCGCTGCTGGCCGGCAATGCGACGCGCGGCGCAGCCTTGATGCTGGCTTTCGGTCTGGGCACCTTGCCCAATCTGCTGCTTGTGGGACTTGTCCTGAAGCGCCTGCAGGAGTTCGTCAGGGCAAAGTCGGTGCGTCTAGCAGCCGGCTTGCTAGTGGCTGGGTTCGGTGTTTTCGGCCTGATCAACTCGACTACCCTGGGTGGACGGCTGTGGCAGGGAGTTTGTCATGTATAGCGTGAAACGATGTGTTGAAACAGCAAGTCAAACATATGAGCGCAGCGAGCAATTAAGTCGCCTCCCCCTCGAGGGGGAGGCCGGGAGGGGGAGGGTCTCTATCCCTGCGCCGGTTTCATCTTCCGCGGGTGAAGCAGTCACCAAGGGCGTTAAAATGGAATCATGAAAATTCTTCTGGCTATCGATGGTTCCGAAGTTTCGCTGCGCGCCGTGCGCAGCCTGATCGATCATGTCCAGTGGTTTGCCGAAAAGCCGGTAGTG
>Ga0172368_10003297_pt1 | contig 19730 bp, 18 predicted proteins | sample Lak11m_FD_114540 | JGI IMG/M metagenome (GOLD analysis project Ga0172368, IMG submission 114540) | Freshwater microbial communities from Kabuno Bay, South-Kivu, Congo - kab_022012_11m | ecosystem: Environmental > Aquatic > Freshwater > Lake | place: Democratic Republic of the Congo: South-Kivu...
AAAAAGTCCCTTTCAGTTTCGCTGAAAAAAACAATTTTTGGTTGTGCTTTATGGTTGGGGTCCATTTCCAGCATTTTAGCCTTCAGAAGACTGAAAAAGGACAGAAAGTCGGGTGAGTTTTTTTCTGCACTCCGGCAGACCACCACGGTATTATTCCTGTAATGTCCGGCCAGATAATTGCTGATCTGAGACTCTTGTCTGTCTGGTTTCGACCGGATCTGAAAAACAAACGGATTTCCCTGTGTGTAATCAGTGGGTGAGAGCGGATTCACCATGGGCACCTGCATTTTGGCGGCTGCCGGAGCCATGACTTCCAGCTCGCTCCGGAAGGCGGGTCCAATGATCAGATCAGCCTGGTTTAAAGTTCCATCAGCAATAAGTTTTTTGATGGCCGCAGGATTTCTTTCAGTGTCCAGAACATGGAGGTTAAGGTTGAGCCCGGATTGCCTCAGGGAATCGATGGCCATGTAGGCACCTTCAAGGAATTCGTAAAATCTGAAATGATCCTCATCCAGGGTGTCTGAAAAACCGAGAGTGTCATTTTCAGCAATATTCAAAGGCAACAATATAAACAGGTTGAACTCATCCCGGCTGTGAGCTGTGGCCTTTTGCCTGCATGGAAGATCGGGTGAAATCGCATCAGAAACTTTTTGGCCAGCCCCAACCGCCTCCCTTGCGTTGCTGTCAGATGCCTGGACAATTGCAGTCTGTGCAAGTGTTATTTTGTCCCTTGGAATTCTGATCTCCTGTCCGATGGAAAGGCCCCATTTCGTATCCGGGTTGGCTGCCCGGATGTCATCTATTTTAATTCCGTATTGTCTCGATAATGATGAAAGCGTCTCCTTTGGCAGGACTTTATGGACCAGGTAATCTGATTGTATGGCTGGCTTGTTAGTTTCACTCACCGGGGCAGGAATCCGGATCACCAGACCGGCAGTGAGTCCTTTGTTTTTTATGATGGAATTGGCTTCGGTAATCTCTGCTTCTGATACCCCATACGCCTTTGATATACTATAAAGGGTATGACCCTGCAGGACCTCATGCAGGTAAAAATCCTTCCCATTTACGGTCACGAGGTTGGTAGATTTTTTAACGGGGGTGGGTTGGAATTGTCCAACCAGATGCAATCCGCCCGAAAGTCCGATAAGCAGGATCAACATGCTGATCCTCAAGGCTGTGTTAACCTTTAGTGCTCTTTTCACAGATAGGGTTTTGTGAGTCGCAAAGTTACTGAAATAAACGACCCGGTCAATATGTGCCGAAAAGAGCTTTGATGTCAGAATCAATTGTCCCTCAGGACATACTCATCATATTCCAGTTCAAACCGGAGTTTATGCCGGGCCTCCTCCTGAGCCAAAGAGAGGAACAGATTTCTCAATACTTCATTTGGTGCTTCACCGGCAAGCCTTGAATAAAGTTTAAAAGCATTCTTTTCGCGTCCCATCGCCAGGACCAGCGCATCCCGGTAATCCATGTCGCTGCGGATCTCAACATCAGAAGTATAATCACTTATTCTCATATCGGTGATCCTCAGGCCGGGATGTTCCATAACACCCTCCGTTTTTACTTTCAGCAGCCTTGCCTTGTGTGACATCTCTTCCCGTGCGAACTGGAGGAAAACCTCCTTCATTTCTACAATCGTTGACTCTTCGGATAACCGGGTATAGAGGTCGACTGCTTCCTGCTCACCACGGATTGCAAAATCGAGGATCTCTTCTATGGTATTGAATTTTTTCATGATTTCATTTTGTTTTTCTAGGGTAAAAAGGCTTGATTGAATTCCTCATCAAACAGTCTGACCAGGATATCGCACCCGTGGTTGAACAGCGGGTTGTAATTATCTTCTCCCGTAAAAATAAATCTTTCCGGAAGATCGGGATGGGCTGCAATGGTGGTCATTGCTTCATTCCGGGCATCCAGGCTGTCATGAATTCCATTGACCCCAAATTCCTTGAGGATGCCGGCAAGCTGACCAATGCTGTCAGCTGCGAGAGGGCTTTTCCTTGCCTGCTCGAATTCCTGAATTTGTTTTTGCGTATTGGTGAATGTCCCCGATAGTTCAAATGGCAGGCTGGCCGGAAGAATCAGGTGGGCTATTTCAGCGGTTTCGGTCATGAAATAGTCTTGAACCACGAGAAATTCTGATTGTCCGAGCCAAGTGGCCACCTCTTCCGGATCCGTGGCGCATCCGACCGGATCCTCTCCAAAGATCAGCAGGTTACGGATTTGTCCGACTATTAATCTGGCAAGCAGATTGTCGGAGATTCCTGAGTCTGCTCCGCCGGGCAGATAGCCGGGATGAACTCCCATATCCCACAAGCCCTGGGCATTGTTCTTTTCCTTCAGGCAGATCAGCCCACTGGCCGTTTTTCCGAGTTTTCCGGTGAGGAGGGCCAGATTTCTGAGCTCCCTTGCCTCATTTGAAGAGAGTTCAGCTTCGGAGAACAGGATCACGGCATTGGTTTCCCTGTTGTATGAATCGGCAAAGCTCCTGATATCCTGCTCATCCCGTACTCCTGCCAGGGTGCACAGGTGAGTGAAATCAAGCTGCAGAACTGATTTTCTGTATGCCTCAAATCCCACGCAATGATCCTTGATGTACAAGCCGTTCTCCTCACCTTTCTCCAGCAAATGATGGATTACGGCAAGAATAAAATGGTAATATGAGTCAATATGGATATTCTGATCGCACTTTTTCTCAAGCTTGCTCCCTTCATACAGCGTGACATTGACCACAGGGATATTCCTCCGGAACTTCGAGTGCTGAACTATAAATCCTGCAATCGCATTGTCTTCATGGACCTCAGATCCGATCAGGTAAATTCTTGATGCATCTTTGATCTGAGTAAACGGGGTGTTCTTCTCAGAAGCGAACCGGTAATCCCCGCGGCCCAGATAATGGAAACTGTGGATATTTTCTGATTGAACCCCCTTGCGCGCCAGTTTCTGGATCATGTACAATTCTTCGTTCGTCAGCCTAGCGCCGGCGAAGATGGCACTTTTATCAGCTTCGGTACCCTTTAGTTTCTCACCTATCAGATTAAAGGCACGTTCAAAGGAGATCTCCTTCCAGGTCCCATCGGATCTTTCCATGGGAGCAGTGATCCTGTTGGTGGCATTGAGGTATTTATACCCGAATTTTGGGTATCTGCAGATGGTTTTCTTTGGATTGACTATCCCTTCTGCTCCTTCCACTTTCCATACAAATCCTCCGTTTTCCTGTAATTCGACGGAACAACCGAGGGAGCAGAAATTACAGATCCCTTTGATTCCATTGAGTTTGACCGGACCGGGTTTGAACACGAAATTCTCGGTTATCGCTCCGGTGGGGCAGGCAGAGATGCAAAGTCCGCAGGACTCGCAATCGGTTTCGGTCAGCGATCCGGCCATTGCGGGAACCACATAGGATTCAAATCCCCGGTTGACAAGTCCCAGTGCATTGGCACCGACTACTTCCGTACATATCCTGATGCATCTGGAACAGAGAATGCATTTATTGTTGTCGATCTCAATAAAAGGATGTCTGAAATCAACCCGGAACTCTTTGAATGAGCCTGAAAATTTGGACTGGTCCGCACCATATTCATCGCAAAGTCGCTTAAGATCACAGGTATGATACTCCTGGCATCCGCATTCCAGACAACGTGCAGTTTCATTGAGAGCCATTGCTTCGGTATACCCAAGCTCAACCTCATTGAAATTCTGGCGCATGGTTGGCTCCAGCAGCGGCATTTCCTCCCTATTCTGATGATTGAAGGAGCCGGTAAAATCATCGGGCTGAAGTTTTTTGAAATTCTCTTTTTTACTTAGAAATTCCTTTTTCCCCGGCGCAACAGGTTTACCCGAGAGGAACTGATGGCAGCTCCGGCTGGCAATCCTGGCCTGGGCAATGGCTTCGATCAGGGTGGCCGGACCGGTGACACCATCCCCTGCAGCAAAGACTGAAGGAATTCCGGTTTGAAGGGTATGCTTATCGGCTTCGATATCTCCCCATTTTGTGATCCTCAGCTCGCCATTTTCAGCATGATCATTTACATTCCTGATAAAGTCCGCCTGAGTTTTCTGACCAATGGCTGCCAGGATAATATCAACGGGCAGGTCAAATTCAGATCCTTCCACTGGTACCGGCCTCCTTCTGCCCGAAGCATCCGGTTCACCGAGTTCCATCCGGATCAGCTTCATTGATTTGCAGTTTCCATCCTCATCCTTTAGTATTTCAACCGGATTGGTCAGAAACAGGTATTCAACACCCTCAAGTTTTGATTCATGGATCTCCATCGGATTTGCGGGCATCTCCTTTTCGGTCCTGCGGTATACCACAAAAACCTTGTCCGAGCCCAACCGGCGGGCTGTCCGGCAGCAATCCATGGCAGTATTGCCACCACCCACCACCACAACGGTCTTACCGGTGAAATCGGGCTTTTGTCCGGTCATTTCCATGTTTCTCAGCACGTCAATTCCCGGGAATACATTTCCTGCGTCGTCGCCCGGACACCCGACACGGGTGCCTGCCTGGGATCCGATCGTCAGGATCATTGAATCGAAATTGGCTTTGATTTCGGCGTAGCTCAGGTTGTCTCCCAGTTTCCGGTTGTAATGGATTTTAACTCCAAGCTCCGTTATTTTTGAAACTTCCATATCGATGGTCTCATTGGGAAGCCGGTAAGGAGGAATACCGTACCGCAGCATCCCGCCGGGATTCGGACTGGCTTCGAAAATCTCGACGTGATGGCCGTCCCTTCTGAGGAACCATCCGGCAGACAAACCACCGGGACCGGCGCCGATCACTGCCACCTTTTTTCCTGAATCAGGTTTCAAAACCGGTTTGTAACCTTTATCCGATTCCAGGTCCCAATCGGCGGCAAACCTTTTCATATAATCAATGCCAACACCGGTTCCCTCGTCCAGGAAATTTCGCCTGCAGGCCACTTCACAAGGTCTCACACAAACGCGGCCGCAAATGGCAGGTAATGGATTCACTTCTTTGATCAGTCCAACCGCTTCAGAGAATAGTCCCTTTTCAATCAGCGAAATATAACCCTGAACATCTACTCCTGCCGGACAAGTTTGTTTGCAGGGAGCCATGCAATCAGCATAATGGTTGCTGACCAGAAGGTCCAGGGCCATTTTTCTTGCTTTTCTTACCTTTTCATTATTGGTATGAATGTTCATTCCTTCGGCTATTCGCGTTGAGCAGGCCGGCTGCAACCCTCTCATGCCTTCGATTTCGACAACGCAAACATAGCACGACGAGTAGGGATCGAGCCTGGGATCATGGCAGAGGGAAGGGATCTCAATTCCAAAACGTCTGGCAGCGTCAAGGATGCTTTCCCCGGGAAAGCCTTCGTATTTTTTTCCGTCAATGATGATATTGAGTTCGGTCATGGCAGATTCAGTTCAAAAAAGTTTTTAATGGACAAGGATTGCGTCGAACTTGCACTTGGTGAAGCAGATACCACATTTTATGCACTTGATCTGGTCGATGAAATGGACCTCTTTTCTGTTGCCTGAGATCGCATCCACCGAACAGTTTTTTGCACAAACCATGCAGCCCGTACATTTATCAGGGATCACCTCGTAGGTAAGCAGGGGCTTGCAGCTCTTCGCCGGACATTTGCGATCGCGGATGTGGGCCTCATATTCACTCCGGAAATAGCGGATGGTGGTGAGCACCGGATTAGGTGCCGTCTGACCCAGTCCGCAGAGGGAGCTATCCTTGATCTGATAAGCGAGCTCCTCCAGCTTTTCAATATCTCCTTCCTCTCCCTCCCCTGAGCATATGCGGGTCAGTATCTCCAGCATGCGCTTGGTACCGATCCGGCAGAATGTACATTTACCGCAGGATTCCTTCTGCGTGAAATCCAGGAAAAATCTGGCCATATCCACCATACAGGTGGTTTCGTCCATTACTACCATTCCCCCGGATCCCATGATTGCACCCGTTGCGGTGACCGAATCATAGTCAATCGGGGTGTCGATCAGGTGCTCGGGGATGCATCCGCCGGAGGGACCTCCAAGCTGCACTGCCTTGAATTTCTTGCCGTGGGCAATGCCTCCGCCCAGTTTGTAAATAATATCCCGGATGGTGATCCCCATCGGAACCTCCACCAGCCCTCCGTGATTTATTTTTCCGGTAAGGGCAAAAACCTTGGTCCCCTTGCTTTTTTCGGTTCCGTATTTGGCATAGGAGGCTGCTCCGTGATTAATGATCCAGGGGACATTGGCATAGGTTTCGACATTATTGATGTTCGTGGGCTTCCCCCAGAGTCCCCGCTCGGCCGGAAACGGAGGCCGTTTGGTTGGCATTCCCCTTTTCCCCTCAACCGAGGCCATCAGGGCTGTCTCCTCTCCGCATACAAATGCCCCGGCACCTTCCTTCACGTGAATATCGAGATTGAATCCCCTGATCCCGGCGATATCTTTTCCCAGGTAGCCTTTGTCCCGGGCTTGTTTAAGTGCGATGTTCAGTCTCTGGATAGCCAGCGGATATTCAGCCCGGCAATAGATCACACCGCCATTGGCACCGATGGCATAGGCAGCAATGATCATTCCCTCTACTACCGCGTGCGGATCTCCTTCCAGCAGGGATCGGTCCATGAAAGCACCCGGGTCTCCCTCGTCCGCATTGCAGATCACAAATTTTTCTTCTGATTTCTGGTTGTAGGCAAATCTCCATTTCATTCCTGTGGAGAAGCCCCCGCCGCCCCGGCCCCGAAGCCCGGAATCCAGGATAGTCTGAATGATGGTTTCTCTGGGTATGCCGTCAGCCGCAATTTTCTTCAGTGCCCTGTACCCGTCGCGGGCTTCATATTCTTCAAGGCGCTCCGGATTAATATATCCGCAATCGCGAAGGGCGATCTTAACCTGGCCCTGGAAAAACTCTTCATCCGGGGTAGGGTAGAGGTCTGATTTTACCAGATACTCCTTTACCGGATTCTGATTGACCACATGCTGGTTAATGATCTCCAGAGCTCTGTTTTCATCGATTTCTCCGTACAGGTAAGATCCGGTATCATCAATGACCTCCACGAGAGGTTCCCGGTAGCACATGCCGACACAGGAGGTTTTGTCGAGGGTAAAGGTCAGATTGTCAGCTTCTTTTAAAGATTTTATTTTCTGATAAACCTTGTTGCCGCCCGCGGCTATCCCGCAGCTCCCAAGGCCCACGATCACTTTGGTGTTTTCCATGGTCGTCTGATTTAATGGGTTGATGTCAGGAAGCCGATTCCCTGATCTTGATTTCCTTGATAACCTGAACAGCTGACTTTCCGGTCAGTTTGCCAAAGGTTTCCTCACCTATCATCATCACGGGTGCGAGGGAGCAGCAGCCCAGACAGGCAACTGATTCAAGGGTGAAGAATCCGTCGGGGGTCGTTTGACCGTCTTTTACGCCGAGTGCCTCTTCGATTGAATCTGTAATGGAGGTAGCATTCTGAACATGACATGCGGTACCGTGGCAAACCTTGATGATATGCTTCCCAACCGGATGGAGCCGGAACTGGGCATAAAAAGTGGCCACGCCATACATTTCATTGATTTTCAAACCGGTATGTTCAGAGATGATTTTGAATGCTTCCTGAGGGATGAACCCGTACAGATTTTGGGCCCCCTGAAGAAGCGGGATCAGGTTGCCTTTCTTACCCTTGTATTTTTCGATCAGCGGAATCAGTAAACCCAGATCCACGCTAACACCAACAGCCTCTGCCTCAAAGGCAGGGCCTTCATTTCTTTGAACACGCATTCCAGAACTGGTTTTAGGTTATTGGCCGGTTAAAATACAGGATACCCGCCAAAATCAAATGATTTATATCAGGATATTATACATTAGCCGCAAATTGAGAAGGTATGAAAAGAATGATCCTTATGGGCATGGTTGCTGCACTGTCCTTGAGCCTGAGTTCGCAGGAGATTCCGCATCCGCTTCTTCCTGCCACCTGGGATATTAAAAGTGAGGAGCTGTTGGGTATTGTCAGAGAGCTGGCCAAGCCAGAATATGAAGGCAGACTGACCGGATCCCCCGGTTTCAGGATGGCTGCCGGATATCTGGCAGCTGAATTTGAAAAACTCGGATTACAAAAACCTTATGTGGCTGACGGATACTTTCAGAAGTTCACCATTCCTTACACCCTGGTCCTGCCGGATTGCTCATTTTCGCTTATTGCGGGAGACAAGGTGAAAGCATACCGGTACTATGATGAATATATGCCTGGGAGTACCTCAGGATCGGGTGATCTCACTGCCGGGGTAGTTTTCGCAGGCTGGGGCATTACAGCTTCCGAGCTGAATTATGATGATTATGAGGGTATTGATGTGAAGGGGAAAATTGTCCTGATTCGTCCTGAAGCGCCGGTTTCACCGGGTGCGGGTGCCGGAAAGTTTGATCCTTGGCTGCCCTATTCCCTGCATCAGTATAAGATGAAGAATGCAATAGCTCACGGTGCGAAAGGGGTGTTGTACCAATACGGACCCCTGGCCAATACAAACAATGACTACCACCCGGAATTACTGCTGACCATGGTATCAAATTCAGTGGTCGACGAGCTGTTCAGCGGATCGGGGAAATCTTATCCGGAGGTGGTGGCCAGCATTGAAAAGAACCTTAAGCCCCAGTCATTTGATCTGAATAAAAAAGTCAGGATTAAAAACACAACCCAAAATTTTCCTGAAGCCGAAGGAATGAATGTCATCGGAGTGTTGCCCGGGGCCGATCCGGTTCTCCGGAAAGAGGTAATTCTCGTCGGCGGTCACCTGGATCACTGTGGCCGGTGTTGGGAGGTTTGCCCGGGTGCCAACGACAATGCTTCCGGAATAGCTGTAATGTTGGGTGTTGCCAGGGCTATGGTAAAATCAGGACTGAGTTTTAACCGTACCATTGTTTTCATCGGAATCGGAGGTGAAGAATCGGGCCTTGTTGGGGCGAAGGAATATGTTGACAGACCGGTTTTTCCAAAGCAATCAACTCTTGGTTTGATCAATCTTGACTGTGTCGGGGTTGGACCGAACCTTCATGCCGGAGGAGGATTGAGCTTTCCTTTATTGTATGGGGCCATCGAAGGGGCCAATCGAAATTATGTACACAGGAATCTGAGTGCTTCAGCCACCGGGGGAGGGGGTAGGCCGCGTTCGGATGCTGCCATTTTCAATCAGGCCGGGATTCAGACGGTCAGTTTTTCATCTTATGGAGGATCAGGAGCTTACCATACACCGGGTGACACACCGGAAACCATCTGGCCTGAAACCCTGGAGGATTTGGCCACAATTCTAACAATTGCGATTGCGGATCTGGCCGGGATCCACCAGAATCGATAACTATTGTTTCGGGAGCGCCCAGTCGGGAAACGAACCGGGCCTGATATCAAACACAGTGGTTGCCAGAAAATAGACCCCTGCCGTAATGATCAGGGCACCGATCAGATTCAGCCATAAGCCTGTTTTTGCCATTTCAGCAACGGTAATCCGCCGGGTTCCGAATATGATGGCGTTGGGTGGTGTGGCTGCAGGGAGCATGAAGGCCATGGAGGCCGACAGGGTTGCAGGCACCATCAGGAGCAAAGGATGAATTTTTGTGGCGATTGCCATTCCGGCAAGGACCGGCAGGATCATCTCTGTGGTGGCAGTGTTGGATGTCAGTTCGGTCAGAAATGTCACCACAAGTGAAATCAGCAGAATGATCAGGATCGGGGGAAGTGCACTGATCCCCTGAAGCTGGGTCCCCAGCCACAGGGACAGGCCTGAATCCCTGAAGCCGTTGGCCAGAGCGAATCCCCCGCCGAACAAAAGGACAATGTCCCAGGGCAGGTTTCTGGAGGTTTCCCAATCCATGATCCGCTTGTTCTTTCCGGTGCCTGCGGGTATCAGAAAGAGTGGGATTGCCACTGCGATGGCAACCGTTCCGTCATTGATGAAACCCGGATTGCCGAACCATGAGGCCCATCCCTTTAAAGTTAAGCTTCCGAACTCAATATCCGACCGGGTGATCCAGAGGAGAGCCATGAGAATGAAATCCGCGAGGACGATTTTTTCTTCCCACGACATAGGCCCCAGTTTATGGATCTCATCCCTGACTACGAAAGATTGGGCGGTGGACCCGACGGCAGCTTTTCTTGCATACCGTAAATAGAGCAGAATCCAGGTGGCGGCCAGGGCAACCAGTCCTATCGGGAATGCCATAAGCATCCACTGAAGGAAGGATATCTGGGGTGCATCAGGAAACATAACCTGGAAGATTCGCAGGAAAGAAAGGTTGGGAGGGGTCCCAACGAGAGTCATAATTCCCCCGAGCGATGCGCTGTAGGCAACAGCCAGGAGCAGTCCGGTTGAAAATGAGCGTTTTGCAGGAGGATCAGGTTCTATCTGGGCTGCCACTGAAATCAGGATGGGAACCACCATCATGGCTGTTGCGGTATTGGAGATCCACATGCTGAGAAACGCTGTGGCTGCCATGAATCCCAACATAATCCTGGCTTTACCCGTACCTGTCAGTCTCAGGATATTCAAGGCGATCCTGCGGTGCAGGTTCCATCTCTCCATGGCCAGGGCCACCAGGAAACCGCCAAGGAACAAAAAGATCACATGGTTGAAATAGGCGGCGGAGACCGTCTGGCCGTCCATAATCCCCAATAAGGGAAACAAGGCAACAGGCAGGAGGGAGGTAATGGCCAAAGGCAGTGCCTCTGTAATCCACCAAATTGCGATTAAAACGGCGCAGGCCAGTGTGTAACCGATCTCCGGCCTGGAAGGATCAGGCTTGAAAAAAAGAGCCAGAAGCAGGGCCGCCGAGGGCCCGAGGATCATTCCGACTCTCCTGGCCGAGACCGGTGTCCGGCTCATTTCAATGCGGAGAGGAAAGAGCGGATATTTCCTTCGATTCTGTTCATCACATCACCGGATTCAGCCTTTTTGAACTTTTCGCCGGTAATGTGTTCATACAGTTCAATATACCGTTCAGAAACCTCCGTGACAAAAGTATCAGGCATGAAGGGAACATTTTGTCCTTCTTTTCCCTGGAAGTTGTTTTCAATCAGCCACTGACGAACAAATTCCTTAGAAAGCTGACGCTGCTCAACTCCTTTGTCAAAATTTTCCTGATAGGTATCACCGTAGAAATAGCGGCTTGAATCGGGCGTATGGATCTCATCAATCAGATAGATCTTGCCGTCGAGAGTTCCGAATTCATATTTGGTATCCACCAGGATCAGGCCCATTCTTGCAGCCATCTCACTGCCCCTTTCGAACAGTCTGTAGGTGTATTCTTCAACCTTGGCATAAATATCTTCCGGGACAAGGCCCAGTTTGATGATTTCCTCACGGCTGATATCCTCATCATGCCCCACATGAGCTTTGGTAGTAGGGGTGATCACCGGTTTGTCAAACTTTTGATTTTCCTTCATGCCTTCAGCCAATGGGATCCCGCAGAGGCTGCGTTTGCCGGATTTATACTCGCGCCATGCATGACCGGTGAGGTATCCGCGGATCACCATTTCCACAGGCAGGGGTTCCACCTTTTTGCCGATGGTTACCATCGGATCGGGAGAAGCAATTTTCCAGTTGTCAACGATGTCGGCAGTTGCATCCAGGAACTTTTCTGCAATTTGGTTCAATACCTGGCCTTTATAGGGAATGCCCTTTGACAGGACCACATCAAAGGCAGAGATTCTGTCGGTAACGACCATGACCAGGAATTTATCATCGATATTGTACACGTCGCGCACTTTACCCTTATACAGACTTTTCTGGCCGGGAAGATTGAAACTGGTTTTAACGATTGCTTCCATATGCTTTTGTTTGTGAGTTATTTCTTTTCGTATGCCCGCACGATTTGCTCAACCAAACGGTGCCTAATAATATCAACTTTATCGAATTCGACAATGGCAATTCCGCTAATGTCACTCAAAATGTTTTTGGCATGGATCAGTCCTGATTTTTGTGCATCAGGAAGGTCGATCTGAGTGATATCTCCGGTCACTGCAAACTTGGAATTTTCGCCCATACGGGTGAGGAACATTTTCAGCTGGTTTACCGAGGCATTTTGGGCTTCATCCAGGATCACGAATGCATTATCAAGGGTTCTCCCCCTCATGAAGGCCAGTGGTGCAATCTGGATAACGTTATCCTCCATATACTCCTTAAGCTTCCGGGCAGGCATCATGTCGAGGAGGGCATCATAGAGTGGCTGCAGGTAGGGATCGAGCTTCTCCCGGAGATCTCCGGGAAGGAAACCCAGGTTCTCGCCCGACTCTACGGCTGGCCGGCTGAGAATGATTCTTTTGACCTCCCTGTTCCTAAGCGCCCTCACTGAGAGTGCAACCGCGATGTAGGTTTTGCCGGACCCAGCAGGACCGGTGGCAATCAGAAGATCATGACTCCGGTAACGCTCCACCATTTCTTTCTGATGGGGAGTTTTAGCCCTGATGGGTTTCCCGTTATTGCCGAAAATCAGGATATCATCCTCCAGAATCTCTTCTTTTTCGGCGGATCCGTTCTCAAGAAGGATTCCTTCCAGTTCCGAAGCGGAAAGCCTGTTAAATTTCTCCAGAAAGGAAAACAGTTTTTCCATCTTATCCTCAAACTTCTTGATCTCACCGGTTTCGCCGATTGCCTTAAGCTGGTCGCCCCGTGCGATTAGCTTGACTTTTGGGAAAAATCTCCGGATGATATCAAGATGCTGATTGTTGGCCCCGTAAAGCAGAAGAGGATCTATGCCTTTCAAATAGATGATCTTTTCAATCATGCAGTTTAGATAAAGTCGTATTTTTGGACCTGTCTCGCAAAAATACGGATTATCACGGATTTCGAAACTCCTGGTTGTTCATGGCCCTCATCACCTTAACGACTGATTGGCAGAGCAGGGATTATTATTCAGGGATGATGACCGGCAGGCTCAGCCGGATGATCCCCGATGCGCAGGTAATCCGGCTTAACCAGTCTGTTGAGCCTTTTCACGGAATCCAGGGGGCCTACCTCCTGAGGCAGGCAATTCCCGAATTTCCTGACGGAACCATTCATCTTTTCCTGGTGAATCAGGGGCACAGACCTGATATCTGGCCGTCGGTGGCCAGGTACCGCAGGCAGTATCTAATCGGTTGGGATGATGGATTGCTCCCGCTGGTTATGGATGAAGAACCGGAAGAATATATCCGTGTCGACGACAAGGTCATGGAAACCATGGACCGGCTGACAGGGACTGATGGCACTTCACGGCATGTTCTTCCGAGTTTTCCTGAACTCTCGGTCTTTACCCGGATTGCACTTTTTGTGTCGAAAGGATTCATGCTGGATCAGGCTGGGGGTGAAAGAATTGCATTCAACAGGATTTATTCATGGCAACCAGTCATTGGCAGGGACCAGATAGACGGGCAGGTCATCTTTATTGACGGATACGGCAATGCAATCACCAATATCCACAGGAACCAGGTGGAAAAATTGGGGCAGGGCAGAAAATTGGAGGTGGTGGTTAAATCCAACCATTACCGGTTAAATGAAATATTTAATTCATACATGGGTGTTGATCCAGGTGACCTGATCGCCATCTTCAATTCCGCATCCCTCCTGGAAATTGCCATAGTGCAGGGGAATGCCGCGGAACTGACTGGCCTGGAACCGGGAACCGCCGTTAAAATCAGATTTAATAATGACGAACAGGGAAGAGGCAATACGGTCTTTCAGCCGTTTGCTTGAAATCATGGATGAACTGAGGGCTAAGTGCCCGTGGGACAAGGAGCAGACGCTGGAAAGCTTACGGACGCTGACCATTGAGGAGACTTATGAACTTGCCGATGCCATTCTGGATGAAGATCTTGACGGCATCCGTGAAGAGCTGGGCGACCTGATGCTGCACCTGGTCTTCTATTCAAAGATCGGAGAGGAGAAAGGAAGTTTTACCATCAGAGAGGTCCTTGACGGGATCAATCATAAGCTTGTGTACCGGCACCCGCATATTTTCGGAGATATCGAAGTCAGGGATGCCAGGGAGGTGGAAAGCAACTGGGAAAAGATCAAGCTTTCAGAAAATCAGGAAAAAACCGTGCTTGGCGGGATTCCCTCATCTTTGCCTGCCATGATCAAGGCATACAGGATTCAGGACAAGGCGCGGGGAGTCGGATTTGACTGGGAACACCGGGATCAGGTGTGGGATAAGGTCAGCGAGGAGATTGCCGAACTGAAAGCTGAAGTTGCTTTGTCGGACCAGGAAAGGATTGAGGCTGAATTCGGGGATGTCCTGTTCAGCCTGATCAATGCGGCAAGATTATTTGGGATCAATCCTGAAAATGCCCTTGAAAGGACGAACCTGAAATTTATACACAGGTTTAATTACCTTGAACAGCAAACCATTCGTAAAGGGAGGAGCCTTAAGGATATGAGTCTGGAAGAAATGGACCGTTACTGGAATGAAGCCAAGGAGACGGAATCCTGATTACTTGAATTCAACTTTGCCCGAAGCCAGCAGTATATTATACCAGAGCAGGATTTTTTTAATATCGGAGACATACACCTTCAGGCGATCATATTCAGGTACCACTTTGGCAAAATAATCCCTCAGCTGATCATTGGAGGCTTTTTTAGGATCAAAGGGTACCGGGCCGTTTTCAATCTTGTGAATTTCAAGGAATACCTCATTCAGCGGTTTATCCTCACCCGTAGTAAAGAGTGCGATTTCCTCCAGCGAACTGGCCCTGTTGGCGGAATGGACCGGCTGACGCTGGTTTGTTTCGAGGTTCTCAACGATCAACACGCTCTTGCCCTGTGAAATCAGTTTATAAAGACCGGGCATGCCGGGTACCGAAATAATTTCCTTCAAATCCATTTCTCTTTTTATTTGGGTGGGCAAATATACGATTTCTAGTTCATGCCGCGGGCTTTCTTGATCTTCTCGTAAGATTGATTCAGCTGCTGGAATTTTTCGTTTGCCTGGGCTTTAATTTCATCTCCCAGGTAGCTTACCTTATCGGGATGATATTTGACTGCCATTTTCCGGTAGGCTTTTTTCACTTCCTCATCAGTAGCCGACGGATCAATCTCAAGTACGGCATAGGCAGCTTCAAGATTGTCGGTAAACAGGTTCTTAATGGAATTGAAATCCTCCGGTTTAATGCCCATGTAATAGCAGATCCGTTCGATGGTTTTCTGCTCCTCTGGGGATACCAATCCATCAGCCTTGGATAATCCGTACAACAGATGAATCAGCTGAAGTTTGGAGGGATAATTCATGTGCCGGCCAATCTGGCGGCTGATTTCATCTACCGGAATGTTTTGATCCAGAATGCTTTTCAGTACCTGAAGTGCCTCAAGGGCAGCCTCTTCCCCAAAAGCCTGTTTGAGGTAGTTTTTCACAAAATCCAGTTCCGACTTCAGAACTTTGCCGTCTGATTTCATGACTGCCGCAAGCAGAACGATCAGACTTGTGAGGAAGTCTCCCTGGGTGGTCGGACCTTGTCCGGGGCGTGTTCCCTGCCTTAAATCCACCCTGTCGCTGTCAAGGAGAGATCCCAGGGCAAAGCCGAGCAATCCACCGATAGGACCCATGAAAGCCCAGCCCAGTCCGCCGCCGATCCATTTACCAAATTTTCCCATTCCGAATTTATTTAAGTTGATTGTGGATATTAATGATTTGAGGAACCATCAGTTCATCACCTGCATTTTTAATCACGTAATCCGCCATTGGGATTTTCCGTTCATCATCCCACTGATGACTCATCCGGCTCCTGGCAGACTCTTCTGTAACTCCATCCCGCTCCATGATCCTGCGAATCCTGATTTCGGCCGGACAGGTTACCAGGATGTTTTTGTCCATTATCTTATAAAATCCTGATTCAAAAAGAATTGCTGCTTCATGAACCAGATAGGGTGCATTGCTGTTAGTCATCACCCATTCCTGGAAATGTGCCCTGACGCGAGGATGAATAATTGAGTTAAGTTTTTCAAGGGAAGAGGGATCCCTGAATACAAGGTTGGCCACCATAGGGCGGTTCAGCCGGCCGTTTTCAAAATAGTCGGGGCCGATCCAGGCAAGGAGTTCGTTATGAATTAAACGGTCCGTGTCAGTCAGCTGTCGTGCCTCAAAATCGGCATCGTAAACCGGTATTCCCAGTGTCCTGAAGACCGAAGCCGCAAGGCTTTTACCGGATCCGATTCCGCCAGTCAGGCCGACGATTTTTGTCATGGTAACGATAATTAGCCTTATTCGGATTTTTGGCGGGGTGCCATTTCGAAAATTAGGCTTTCAGGTTGCACGCCTTTGACCCTGATATCTACCAGGGCATGAGTGAAAGGATCTGCAAACCGGGAAAGATTGACGGTATCCCTGAATCCCGCCTTTTTACGGGGCATCACCGGTTTAATCTCCTTAAAATCGATGGTCAGGGGTGTTTTGGAAAAATTCCAGTTGTGCTTCAGGATTGAAAATCCCAACGCTTCCACATTGAGTGTGATTTTCCTCGGAAGGGGCCTGAGCAAAACATAATCATCCGGCAGGTTGGTGTACCTGACCGGATGATTTATCTGTGTTTCGTAGGTATTCTCCAGGGCACGCAGGAACCAAAGCACCATCGCGATCAGAATGCAGAAAAGAAAAATCGCCACCTGCCGTCTCCGCTTTTTGCGCTGGGGACTTGCCGGCTCAGAAACATTCATGCCGGTGTCTGATCCCATGAGGAGCTTATTTGGTCTGTTCTGCAGTAATATCTTCTGCCGTACGAACGATGGAACCTTTGTCAACCTTTACTTTCACGTTCTGGTCGATCTCCAGAAGGACAGTCCTTTCATTGACCTCAAAAATACGTCCGTAGATACCGCCTGCGGTCACTACTTTATCGCCTTTCTTCAGTGCGTCCCGGTAGTTTTTCAGCTCTTTCTGTTTTTTCATCTGTGGCCTGATCATGAAAAAATAGAAAATCACGATGATGGCGGCGAAGAAAATCAGTGATGAATAGGGACTCGGCTGCTTAGCCGCTGTTGTCTGCAAAAGAAATACTAATGTGTACATTGTATGGGTATTTATTTACTGGTTACTTTTTATTGTCGGGGATATAGATCTCGGCGGTCACTTCCAGCTGAATGGTATTTGGCTGGGTATTAGCCAGCACATTGACCGTTTTACTGATATATCCGGCCGGTTTTCCTGAGGAATTAAAAATGACATCCACCTGTCCGCTTTCGCCTGGTTTGATCGGATGCTTGGTCCAGTCGGCAATCGTGCAGCCACAGGTTGATGATACCTGGGAGATCACTGCATTGGATCCGCCTGTGTTTTTGAATTTGAAAGTATAGCTAAGTTGTTCACCCTGAACGATCAGACCGAATTCATGCTTTATCTGATCAAATTCCAACACGGGAAGTTCGCTTTTACCCTGTTTGCCGGAAGCAGAAACCGGATTGGTCACCAGGTCAGGCGTCACCGATTGTTCCTTGTCAGCTTTCTGCTTGCACCCGCTGAACGCAAGGGTGAAAACAACCAGAACCGGAATACAAAACCTGCAAATTGACATAGTATCCTTTGATTTTTAATTCGTGCAAAATAAACAAAAAACCTTTCACCTGTCAAACTTCCCCAATGAGACCGCGTCCGCTCTTACGGATCTTGTTTTCTGCTTTAAGATGGGTGTAGATCTTATCCAGAACTCCGTTGATAAAATGGCTGCTCTTATCGGTGCTGTAATATTTCGAGATCTCGATGTACTCATTGAGAGAAACCTTGGTGGGAATTGACGGGAAATGGATTCCTTCAGTAATGGCCATCTCCATGATCAGGATATCCATCCAGGCCAGACGCTCAAAATCCCAGTTTTCACTGAATTTCTTGATTATCTCCTGATATTCTTCGGAGTGCATGATGGTTTTCCTGAATAATTCAATAACAAACAGCCGGTCGTCCTCGCTGCTGAACATGGACAATAGCATCAGGCCTGTGGATTCCTTCCAGCGGTTCAGCGTTTTAATGATCATTGAGCCGATGAACTCCAGATCATCATTCCAGTAAATGCTTTGCTCCTCAAGAACCTGCTGGAGAGATTCATCAGGCAGTATCAGCTCTCCGATGAGACGTGAAATAAATTTTTTATCCTGATCAAAGGAATCTTTGGGATTGCCCATGTATTCCTGGTATACGTCCCATTCAAGCATGTTGCGGTAAAGGGATTTTATCAGCTCCTCCTGATTGGTCCAGCTCAGTTTCCGGGTCTCGATAAACCTCCTGAAGCTCTTGCTCTCCTCAATCTGAACAATGATACGATTGCTGATAAATTTCACATTCGGATTAGCCTCTTCCTCGGTTGGAAAATATTTCGAACGGGCAATTTCGATCCTTTGCTTGCTGTAATCGGAAATTTCAGAAAGAAGAAGAAGGATGAGATGATACAGATCGTAACTTTTTTCGATACTGAAAATCAATTCTTTCTCCGCTTTTGCCAAGCTCTGATTTTCAGTTGCCCGGTAGGCGTATAAAATCTGTAACGCCTTGACCCGTAATAATCTTCTGCTTATCATCCCGTTAAAGAACTTTTTTTAATGAAGGTCAGCAAAGGTATGTTTTTTTTTCTATTTTTGACCGTCAACAAGCCAAATTCTAAGACAATTCAAACCTGTGATGTATGTCGGACAGAGATAAACCTGAAGGAATGGATTCCCAGGAAAGGGATGAAATTTATTCCAAAGTGGTGAGAGCCGGGAAAAGAACCTATTTTTTTGATGTCAAATCAACCAGAAAGGATGATTTTTACCTGACCATTACCGAAAGCAAGAAAGTATTTGACCGGGAGGGTCAGGCACATTATGAAAAGCATAAAATTTTCCTCTACAAGGAGGATTTTGACAAATTCGCAGACGGGTATCAGGATGCCATTAATTTCATTATGACTTTAAGAAATCAAATGGACGTGGGACACCAGAGCGAGGATGATGCCGATAAGGCTTACAGCAATGTGGAATTTGAGGATCTCGAAAATGAGAGATAAAGAATAAAGGCCGGTCACCCGGCCTTTTCTGTTTTAGATAGTATGTTTGGGTAGGATAATAATTGATTTATATATGGGGCTTATAATCAGGGAAGTCCTGACGAAAAGGGACTTAAGGGATTTTATCTGTCTGCCGGCAAAGATCCATAAAGGTCACAAAAATTGGATTCCGCCGATTTACATGGACGAATGGAGCTTCTTCAATCCAAAAAAGAATCTCTCATTTGCCAGTTGCGATCATATCAGGTTGCTCGCTTACCGCGGCAATGAACCGGTTGGCCGGATCATGGGGCTGGTAAGCCACAAGTACAATCAGATCAAAAAAGAGAATAACGCCCGCTTTTGTTATCTGGAGACCTATGATGATCAGGAAGTTGCCCATGCATTGGTATTCAGGGTGGAGGAATGGGCCAAGGGCCTGGGCAAGGATAAGCTTGTCGGACCTCTTGGTTTTTCCGACAAAGAGCCACAGGGGTACCTGGTGGAGGGATTCGATCAGCCCGTGGTCCTTGCGGCCAATTGCAACTATGAATATCAGGTTGATCTGATCCGGAAGGAAGGATTTCAGACTGAGATCAAATTGGTTTCTTACCTGGCTGAAATTCCGCAAACACTCCCTCCGATCTACCAAAGGATCCTTCCGCGGCTGGAACAGCTGAATTCGGAATTCAGGATTGTTGAATTCACCTCTAAATGGAAACTCCGCAAATATATCAGGCCGGTGCTTTCCCTTACCAACAGGGCATTCCGGCAGATCTACGGATCCTTGCCCTATGAGGAGCG
>Ga0172368_10003299_pt1 | contig 19728 bp, 15 predicted proteins | sample Lak11m_FD_114540 | JGI IMG/M metagenome (GOLD analysis project Ga0172368, IMG submission 114540) | Freshwater microbial communities from Kabuno Bay, South-Kivu, Congo - kab_022012_11m | ecosystem: Environmental > Aquatic > Freshwater > Lake | place: Democratic Republic of the Congo: South-Kivu...
ATATGTAAGCGCATAGGTTACAACCAGTTCGTTTGGATCCACCTTATCCGAAAGGGAAACATAACCGTTCTCAGGAGTTCTTACGTATTTCCAACGAATAGGTTCCCCTCCTGCACCGCCATATCTCATATTTAAATCAATATTTATCTCAGGAGGATAAATCGAATCCAGTCCCAGGCGCTGGATTTCAGTAATCCTAGGGTTAGGGAAGGGGCCGAGGATATACCAATCGGGGATGAAAGTCCGTTTCGGAAGAATATTTATTCCGTCCATTCCAATCTGATACCCATTGGAGTGAGGATCCTTTCCGACGACTTTCATGGTAAAGGCAATCTTACCGTAAACAGGGATAATATTTTCAAGGGATATTTTTCCACCTGCCCTGAAGACAGGAGCATACCCATCAATCCGGCCGGTAATTTTCTCTTTATTAGAGATTTCAACATTCCCATAATCAGGGCCTTTACTATAATAGATATCGATCGTGTAACCGGATTCAAACATCCTCTCAAGGTTTAAGGTGATTACAGCGCCACTGTCAGTGTTGATAACCAGTAGTTTCCCGCCACTCCAGTCAGGGCCGATATCTGAAACATCGATAACCTGATCTGAAATCCCTTGCATAGATATTTGCAGGTTCTCAGCTTCAATCAGGTTGTTTGGCGTTATTTGTGTAAGCGGAACACGATTCCCTGATTTGGGAAGCTGGGGAAGGGCAAAATGATCCTCAATCTGGTACCAATAGACCGTACTGCTATAATCTGCGATCTCTTGGTTATCATGCCCATGTTCAATGGTGTAAACAATATGTTTCTTAAAAGGGATCGGATCCATGATATTAAGCCTGTAAGCTGAGATCCTTCCCAGCGAGTCATCCTTCAGAATAAGTCCGTGAAACGGTCCTGAAAATTCCCCCTGGTTGAAATACCAGCCACTGGAAAAGAAGTCCTCTGTGCCGGTGCCAATGATAGATGGCTTCTTCTCTCCATCAATATAAATCATTTCATTACCCTCAAGGAAGGAAAAATTCCCGTCATAGGATTGCATTTGAAGATTGACACCTACAACGTGTCCCTGACCATCTGCCTTAAGGATGGTATAGTTTGAATCATAATCAGTCCGGATATCCCTGTTCCAGTAGGCATGAAAATACCCTACACTTCTTTCAAGATACCCTTCGAGTTTAAAATAGTTTATCTGGAAATAGAGGGCGTACACCTCTTGGTTTGTTTCATTAACAATCTGGATCTTAGCTGATTTCTCAAAGGGCATGGGGAAATAACAGATATATCCTCCACTTGTCATGCCGAGGTATTGAGAGATATACTGACGGTACTCAAAACCACATCCGAAAAAATCTCCAAAAGGTACGTTAACTGAAGGGTCCGATTCATCATCCCAGTACATCTTAATGACCAGCTTCCTGAAGAAATTGGGGTCCCTTGAGTCGACAGTAAACCAGATTCGCGTAATTACACCAGGACCAGTGACGTTAAGTACCGTAGCTGTTGCACCAGGGGCAATGGTGATCCTGTCATTGTTATGACCGGTAGAATCGGTACTGGCAACCTGATATTGCTTGGCAGTTTTGACATTAGGGAGCGAAGCTGGCGATAATAATTTCTCAAGGTTTGCCCGGTTTATGGAAGGATCACATCCTACAAGGGTGTGTGCCAGGAACACCCCTGTCAAAAAAAACAATCGAAACACCTTCATCTTTTTATAATCCTGTAATTGGAGTACAAAGTTCTAAAACTTATTCAACTATTTTACCGGATTCCGGATCCCGGATCCTGAAAATAGACTTCCCTAATCCTTCTTCCTGTATTTTTCAATCAGCAGTTTTGCCATTATAGCATCCCAAATGTAGTTCGATGGAGAATTAAGCACTTCATTATCCGGGCTGTAAGATTCCCAAAAATTATGATTCTTCCTGAGTTGTACTACAACGGCGTCTATCATCTTCTGAGCAAGTTTATCAGCCAGGGAGTCATATCCATAATTTTTCAGTCCGTCGTAAACCATATAATTCCACAGCAACCAAACCGGACCATTCCATTTACAGCAGTAATCAACGTTTGGACTGTACCATGGATCATCAGCAGCCAGCGTGGGGACGCCATATCTTCGCCAGAATTTTGTTGAATCTGAAAGAACCCTTACAAGCTGATCTGCCCGCTCCGCAGGAGCTGCACCAGCCCATAAAGCAAGGAAACCGATGATTTCCTGTCTCCTGAGATCACGCGTCATGAAATACCAACCATGATCATCCCTGTTTACAGAATAATAGAATCCGGTGGAATCGTCCCACATTCTCTCATTCACCAGCCTGGAAGTCTCATCTGCTTTATCCAGCCAGTATTTTGATTCAGCTGTTTTTCCAAGACTTTCAGCCATATTGGCAAGAGATCGCTCTTCCTTGATCACCATCAGGGTCAGGTCAAGGCACTCGAGTTCGTCAGAGATATCTTCTTTGTCCACATCGAGATACCTTTCAGCAGAAACCTGGAAAACAGCGTTATACCAATCCCTAACATTCTCTATCAAACCGTAGGGTCCCCATTCAAATGTACCGTCATCGTCCGTATCACGGTTTTCCAGTATCCAGTTGATGTACCTGGTTCCGGAAACGTAAGCATCCTCCAGAAAATCCATGTCGTTGCTTTCCTGGTAGATCTCCCAGTTTATCCAGCTGAAGAAAGGGGCAGACGTAGTCGACATCTTCTTATGCGGATAGTCCTGTAAGCCTCTCGGACCGTGGCGATAAGCAATCAGACCATCCTCGCGCTGCTGTTCCATAAAAACCCGCTGTGAACCTTCGGCGGAAATAGGGTCCATATATACATATGCAAGCATACTCAAAGACTCATGGAGTACCTGATGGCCATGTCCCCATCCCCAGAGAGGATTTCTGCTGAAAACATAGAAATTATGGGTTGTCTGTCCGGTAGGAGGATACATCGATCCCCTGACAAGATTAAATGCCCCAAGATAAACCAGCTTTTCATCCATTGACCTGAACCGGATCCTTGGAATCCTTGAAAACAGGATAAGGTTATCATCGTAAAACGATCTCAGATGCATTTTCTTCACGACCTCGATTTCGGATAAAAAGGAGCCGATTTCTTCATTCTGAGCCTGTTCTCCACGAATATACCTTAATTTTATCGACTCTCCTGATCTTAACCGATTCTTTAACTGAATAGATGCAAAATCTTTAAAACCAGATGTTTGTTTATTTAATAGTTTGTTGTTGTAGGTTGAATAAAAATCTGTTTTAATCTGTATGTAAAAGTCATTCATATCCCCTTTATAACTTCCATATGAATCAGCTTCCTGGTTTGTTGTAAAAATATCACTGACCTTCGTCGGGTAGCCATATTCGGATTTGAGGCTGCTGATCAGCCGGAAAAGACTTTCAGTACGTTGGAGGATATAAGCCTGATGAATACTATCAAATTTTACAATCTCCAGTGAATCGTTTCCAATTTCAAGGATTGGAAAAACTTCAACCTCATGAGGAATGTTGTCAATGTTCCTGACCTCCATATCCACGAGAGCAATGGTTGAACTGTATACGAAAAAGGTCTCCCTGACACGAATCCCCCTGAAAGGTTCATATTCCAGGATCGCCATATCGGGGAATGAGAAAAGGACCACGGGTTTAGAAAAGTATTCACCGATATTCCTGATAACCACTTCATCCACTTTCCAGATGCAAAACATGGATCCTGCCTGGTCCGATGAATATGTAACAGGTACGCAGTCAGAGTAATAATCCATCTTATACGCGTTGTCTCCATAAAGTCTGGAACGCTTCATTGCTGAGCTATAGGTCGTATACAGAGGATCATCCGCAGTTGCGGTCAATCTCATATAATCCTCAGTAGGCTTTAGGTTCTGAGAACCTGCATACCATGGGGTAATAACAAAAAGAAATAATAATCCCCTGAAAATCACGAATAAAAATTTCATAGTGTAAAGATAACGTATCATTCTGAACCTGAAAAAGTGTCTCTCCTTATTCCCATCCCTGCAAATACTCCGGAATTAAACTCACTGCCCTGTTTGACGTGAGGTAGAGCGGCAGTACCTCGTTCTGTTCTGGAAAAACGGCGATGGCCTTACCTTTGGAAAGTAATTCAATAACCTGTTCTTCAGTTGGCAAAAATGAGTAGGAAGGAAATCCGGTATAAAACATACACTCCACATAATGCCTCCCTTTAACATTGAAAATGACAGTCTCCGCAGGAAGTAGATCTTTAAGCTCCTTGAATATCTTCTTATTCCTGGATTGAATTTGTCGGTATGATTTAACTGAAGAATCAAGTATGTGAGTATCAATTATTTTTGCTGGTTGCAGGTTCAAATGAATGACAGCGGCCAAAAGAAGAATACTGATAAGTCCTGAAATCCAGACGGGTAGATAGAGCCGTTGTATATACTCCAATCCTTTAGCAATCCCACTTGCTGTTAAAAGATATATCAGAACTGCGATGACAAAAGGGTAACTCGGCATTTTGGTCGCGGCAATGGAAAAAAAGAGGTATACAACCAAAGGCATAAAAAAGAGCGCTTTTCCATATGTTTTGTCCTTGACATTCACAAGGAACACAATGATTGATGGAAAAATAAGATACAGGGTAGCCTTGCCGAAAAGGTCACCAAAATGTTCAAAATAGTACCCGGGCGTACCACTATGACCCTCGAGTGCCTTCGTGAAATGAAGCAGATTGTACTGCATGGCATCTTGGGCCTCAGCCGGGTACCAGGAATAAATGAGGATCTGCCATGGCATGACTATCAGGACAGTGATTCCGAAAGCAGTTAAAATGGGAGCATACTTTTTTATCTGTACGCGATAAACCATGAGGTTATACAATCCCCATCCGGAGTAAACAAGCAACCCGACCATCCACTTGCAAAGAACTCCGAATCCTGCAAAGAGCCCAACCAGGAGGATCCAATACTTTTTTTTGGTCGAAATATACTCCGTCCACGCCCAAATACTGGCAGTTACATAAAAAAGGAAGGCCACATCATTGTGATCCACCTCTGTTCTCCCACTCACCAATTCAATCAGGTGATAGGAAGTGGCTGTAAGCAATCCGGCAATATATCCCGTACGCTGATTTATTACCAGGAGCCCGATGCGGTATGCGAAATACACAAGTCCTGTGCTCATCAGAACACTCGGTAGGCGAAGCGCAAATTCATTTACTCCAAATAACCTAAAACTCAGTGCTATCTGCCACAGAAAAAGAGGCTGTTTATGCAGCCATATGACCGTCCTGTCCCAACGATCATAAGCCATTTGCACTACCGGATCATCATAGAGTGTAGGCATCAGGGGATGGTGCAGCAGGTTTTTTGCAACCAAAGCATGAAACCGTTCATCCCAGAGGTTTAAAAATGGATCAAGCAATGAGGCGAGTAAAAATATGCCCAAGGAGGCAGCCAGAAGAAATAGTAACGCCGGTGTGTATCGTTTCGATCTCTGCGCTAGCAAACTGAGAATTAAACTTACACTGGCAATAATGATAATAATCACCTGGTGGGATTCGGACAGACTCATTGAGGTTTATTAAGAGAAATGATAACCTTCTTTTTAACATATTTTTCACCCCCGGCTTCAAAATGAACTAAGAAATTAGTTATATAGCCACTTCGGTTAACAAATGTTGCATTTTCAACAGGTTCTTCAATTGCATGATAACTCCAGACAGAAAGGGTATCTGAACTTTCCGCTACACCTTCAAGATCAATTGTATAATGATAGCCCCGCAGGTTGGCATCAATGATACGCATCCCTTCGGCTTTTTCGCCCGGACCAGGAGTGTAGGTCCTGGGCAGAACTGAAATCCCTCCGATAAACCCAATCTCAATATTTATTTTACTGTCAACCAAAAAGTTCATCATCAGGGTGATATTTCGTGACGTCGTAAACGTGGTAAAAGGATACTCCTTCCCGTTCACCAATAGCTTTTCAATTTTGGTGTCGGGAGGTATCGCCATCTGCATATTTACCGTAACCGGCAGATTACCTGATTTATAACATTGCCATCTCATCATTGATGAATCACGTTGAAACGAAAGGTTAACAACCTGATTGCCAAGCCGGACTTTTTTCACAGTGAGGGAATTCCAATCTGCCGGTATACGCGGAGAAAAGTTCAACGTGTTCCTGTGCGCATCAACCTCGATCCCAAGCATCCCCTCTATGACCGGCTGCAAAACCATTGTTTCCGACCAGCACTGGTGCGGGCATACCCCGGATGGTTGATATACTGCCCCGTTCAGTACCTCTTCTACATAACCCAATCCCCAGTGTCTGGATATATTCATGTTATTCAAAATATGGGAATAACCCTGGGTGTAATTCCCATAACGATATTCCGCTAAAGCCGTCCAACCGGTAAAAAGAGGCCACACACTTCCGTAATGATATCCTGTTGGATTGAACATCGGGCTCTCTTCACTGATAATCCTTGTCCCCCAATTTGTTGAAAATGTGTTCGATGCATATTGGTCAAGCAGGAAACGTGTCTTATTTTTATCAGTAATTCCAAAACAGGCGGGGACAGCAGCCAGAATGGTCGCTTCAGTCCGTTGTGAACCATCCTTGTTTAAACCATAAGCATAGAATTGTTCTGTTGGATTCCAGAATTTTTGATCTATCATGGTTTGCAGCCGGTTCATGTCATGCTGATACCTGAGTACATCCGGATCGCCAATTGTTTCAGCCATTTCTGCTGCAGCCTTTAGAGCAGCAAGCCAGCATCCCGTCAGATAAAAGGAAGAGTGTGATCCGAAAAGTTCTCCACCTTCAATCCATCCGTGGCCTACATTAGTGTTTTCAATCAGGTAATCCTGATCTGTATCTGTCGAATAGCAGAAATCAATGGCTTTTTTTATACCCTTCCAGTTTGAACGGATAAATGATGTATCACCGGAATGACTGAGATAGCTGCCAGCCAGAACAATAAATAGGGGAGTGGCATCGGCGGCATCGTAATGAATTACTCCGGAAGTAGTTGCTTCGTGAAAAATCTTCCCGTTCAGATCCTGGTATTTCAAGAAGAACGCAAGGTTCATCCTTACTTTTTCAAAATCTCCATAGTCTAACAAAGCAAATCCACTCCACTGACCATCACGTCCGAAATACCAGGAGTAGCCAGGTCTTCCACTTACTTTCTGGGCACCATCCCATCCTCTTTTCGTAGTACCGTATCCGGCAACCAGGGCAGAACCCATCCCGGGGGTTGATACAAAAAAACGATCCGTCCCGATTAACGCCCATTTGTACCCGGAATTGAAGTTTTTATCCGGTGTTGTGATTAGCAGACTCTTATTAAACAAAGCGTCAACATGCTTTTCATTATTTGCGAAAATGGCATAGGGATCACGGATAACCTGGTCGAATAACGCCGTTGTCTCTTCTATTCCGCTCGTTCCGCTTGTAAAAACGACATCCAGAGCATCACCCGGTTCAAGGGAATAGGTTAACCCTGCATTAAGAATAAAACCATCTCCCTGTTTTGCTTCATGGGTCGTTGGGCTCCTATTCCCCCCAACCATCACCGCAAAGTCACCGGATTTATCTGTGAAGTAAAAAGCGTTGAGATCCATGTCCCATCCCTGACAGATTGAACCAATGGCCTCAGCAGGATAAGGCCACATCAGCCGCAGGTTTGTTTTAAAATGTATAGATAACTCAACAGCTTTGTTGCCGTGCCATTCATAATGAACCACCCCGCATGGAAGGCTCGGATCGGCTATGACGATTTCATCCAGAATCCCTTGTTCAACTGTATAATGCCTGATAAATCCTTCAGGACGGATCTCAATTTCAGGTGTTCTTTTGCTTAACCAGAGAATGCTGTCAGATCCCTGGTTCCTGATGCCGGATGAAAAGTCCCGCAGTGTCATGAAAGGGTGAGTCCAGATCTCTTCAATTCCCCCGTTTTCATGACTCATGATGAGGATTCTCTCTCCCGCAGATTCACAATAGTCATTGGTAGCAGGATGTATAGGAAATGCCAAAGGACTGGGCAAAATATCCCAAATTAGCGCTTCAGGGACAGCTTCAAAGAGAACATCCCTGTTTCGGACCTTTTCTGGGCATGCGACGATAACGGGAGTAGAGTAGTCCCAGTAAAACCGGGAGGCCCCTTCCATTTTCCCGGTCATGTAATCCAGGGTATTCCTAGTAAAAACATCCAATTGAAGCCTGTTTTCATTCGGAGCCGAGAACAGCATATATGCCCCGACGCCAATTACCTTACCTTTTCCAACATCGTATTCAACAATGACTTTGGAGTTCTCTCTGAAGAAAATATAATCCCAGTCAATGGCAACCACCCTTCCCCTGCCGGGAACGGTATCGCCAAAGAAGCCATTTACACGAACCGTGAGATCGCCAACTGGTTTATAGATGTATGATCCTCCGTGCAACCCGGAGAAAAGAGGATGATCCCTGTAGGCATGAAATCCGAGCTTTCGTCCATATCCTTCATCTACAGCAGGTTTTAGACGGACAGAAGGGGAGACGGTTTCAATCCCAAGAAGGTTGATGAATTGGAAAGCATCCATGGTCAGAAGGAGATTCCCACCCTCTTCGAGGTACTCATATAGCAGATGAATGATCCTCTTATCTGCTTCCTGCGGGGTGAACGCTGAACTGTCGCACCTGTGAAACCATACAACTGCCGCCTCTGTTAACTGCTTCGGATTTTTCTTAAGTTCGTTGAACGTCTGGTATTTCACAGAATAACCATTCAGTCCCTGTACAAAATCCATAGCCGCCACAACCTCTGTATCGACAGAAGATAAAGGCTCATGTCCAACTAGTATTACGTATTCAGAGGAGTCGCTCCCACGTGACTTCAACACCTGGTCACCAGCCCTTAAATTTTTTCCTTTTTTATTCTTACTATGTACTCCGTACTTCGTAATTTGAATGGAGTGTCTTCTTGTATCGACTCCTTTTACACCTTGTGATATGACTGTATATGAACATATTACAAAAGCGGAGATCCATAAGCTGGAAAATAATATTTTCTGGTTCATAGATTATCGACAAAATTATTTAGGGAAGAAAAGACGGGGACGCCAGCTATTTTTATCCGTTCGGTAGAATGATGACCATTAGGGATAAGTATACAATCGATACCTATCTCCCTGGCTACATCAGCATCGTGCAGCGTATCCCCAACAAAGATTATTTCATTGCGTGGCAATCCAAGATCACGTAAAAGCCTGAATCCCACGTCAGTTTTACCATGAGCGTAATGATCGTCAAGACCTCGGACAAGATCAAAATACGTTCTGACTCCAAGATCAACCGTCTCAGACAGCAACTCATTCTGTTCGCGGGCTGATAAAATACTTTGCCGGTAGCCTTTCAACTGACAGTATGCAAGGAGGTGCTTGACCTCAGGATGAAGATGACACTCTTTCTGCCGATTGTTATACAACACCATAAATTCCATCCCTACCTGTTCAAATGGCTCACTTTTAAAATCAAAACCAAGTTTCACATAATAGTCCCTTACCGGGAAGTCAAAAATAGTGCGGTATATATCCAGTGTCAGTGTGGGTAGATCGCGCCGGTGGAGCATTCCATTCATGACTTCAACACACAGCCAGGCATCATCGAGCAATGTTCCGTTCCAATCCCATATTATATGAGAGTACCTGTTTAAATCCATATCGGTGGTTTCTTTAACTTTGCGCTCTTAGCACCTTTGCGTCTATGCGATAAATGTCTTTGCTATATGACCACGAAAATAGAGAAAAACCATTGAACCTGCATGGACTATTCTCACCATCTTTCCGAACTTGAGGTCCTACATGATTGCACCCTGTGTCCTAGAAACTGTCATGTCAACAGGTTCAGTAGTAAATCAGGGTATTGCAAAACGGGATCCGGATTTAATATCTCATCAATTTGTATCCATAGGGGAGAAGAGCCTGTCATCAGCGGACCGAAAGGTATCTGTAACATTTTTTTCACTCATTGCAACCTGCAGTGCCGGTTCTGTCAGAACCATCAAATCAGCGATAATCATATTGCTAACTTTACTTTTCTGCTGACTTTGGAAGAAGTCACATCACAAATCACGGCAATTCTCGATCAGGGAATCAACATTGTCGGATTTGTCTCTCCATCACATGTGATTCCTCAGATGAAAGCCATCATCAGGGAAGTAAATAGCCTCGGATACACACCCACATGGGTGTATAACAGCAATGGATATGATAGCGTTGAGACATTGCGGGGGCTCGAAGGAATGATCGATGTTTATCTGCCTGACCTGAAATACATGGATGCCATACTCTCTGCGAGATTATCGGATGCTTCGGATTACCCTGAAGTCTCCTCAAAGGCACTCAAAGAGATGCTCCGGCAAAAAGGAACGACCCTCCGGATCAATGACCAGGGGTATGCCGAATCAGGTCTCCTGATCCGGCATCTGGTTATTCCAGGGAATGTTGAAAACAGCATCAATGTTCTGCGGTTTATTGCGGAGGAGTTGTCGCCATTGGTTCATATCGGACTGATGTCACAGTACTACCCGGCTCACAAAGCCTTTCACGACAAAGATATTTCAAGGTCATTGACGGAACGTGAATACAACAGGGTGCTGCAAGCCTTGGAGAAATTCGGGTTAAGCAGGGGTTTTATCCAGGATTTGGAAAGTTTCAACCATTATCGGCCTGATTTCGACAAAAATCATCCTTTCGAACATGATTAATTTCTACTTTTGAAGAACAATATAAACCATTTTATGATGAAACAGACAATTACTAGTTTAATGATCCTCATTCTGGGCTTCTCATTCAGTGTTATCGCCCAGGACTCATCTAAAGAAAAGAAGGCAGATTCAGCTTATGTATTTACCGATGTTATCAAACTTCCGGCAACGCCTGTAAAAAACCAGTACCGGTCAGGGACCTGCTGGAGTTACTCTGCTATTTCTTTCCTGGAATCGGAACTGCTGAGAAACAGAAAAGACACCTTTGATTTATCTGAAATGTACTGTGTTAGAGAATGTTATGCAGACAAGGCACCTCTTTATGTGCGATTCCAGGGTAAACATAACTTTGGTGGAGGTGGAGCGGCACATGATGTGACCTACGTCCTTAAGAATTATGGAATGATCCCGGATGCCTCATATAGTGGAATGGTTATAGGTGAAGAAAACCCCGTTCACGGTGAAATGGATGCCGTGCTTGAAGCGTATATCAATGCTGTCATCAAAAATCCGAACAAGAAATTAACCCTTGTCTGGCAAAAAGGATACGATGGAATCCTGGATGCATACCTTGGAGAAGTGCCAATAACATTCACATACAAGGGGGTTGATTATACACCGAAATCGTTTGGTGATATGCTTGGGTTGAATCCGGACGACTATGTTGAGATCGGTTCATTTACACACCATCCCTTCTACGCGAAATTCATTCTGGAGGTGCCCGACAACTGGCTGATGGATGAGATCTACAATGTTCCTTTGGACGAAATGATGCAAATTCTGGATAACTCTCTGGAGCAGGGATATACCGTTGTCTGGGGCAGCGATGTCAGTGAGAAGGGATTCTCATGGAAAAATGGCGTTGCGATTGTTCCCGACAAGGATGCACCCGAACTCGCCGGCCTGGAGCAGGGAAAATGGGAAAAGATGACCGATAAGGAGAAGGAGGATATGCTCTATAAATTCAAAAGCCCTGTACCGGAAAAGAAGATCACCCAGGAGATGCGTCAGGAAGAATTTGACAATTACAAGACAACCGACGATCATGGAATGCATATTATCGGTATGGCAAAAGACCAGAACGGAAGTGTCTATTATATTGTGAAGAATTCATGGGGAAATACTGATCACAAATACAATGGCTATTTCTATGCTTCTCAACCATTTGTTCAGCTGAAGACGATGGACATCATGGTAAATAAGAATGCCATTCCAAAGGAAATCCGGAATAAACTCGGTTTATAGTAGATCCTGGAGCCTGGATTCCGGGTTTTACAGGAATTCTGCTTCCAGCATTCAGAATCTAGCATCTGACATCCAGGATCCCTTTTTTGTTGGAAATTTAATCGCTTTCGCCAGCCTGGCGAGAAAGTCAGTTCTTGGAATGAGTTTTGCACCTAGCCAGCGAAAATGGTCAGTTTCCACCTGGCAGTCAATGAAATGAAACTCCCATGCTTTGAGCTGTTCCGCCAGGTAAAACAGCGCCACTTTTGATGCATTGGGCTGAAGGTGAAACATGCTCTCACCGAAGAACGCACGTCCCAGCGACACTCCGTATAATCCTCCCACGAGCTCTCCTTGTGCGTAGCAGGTGACACAATGCGCAAATCCTGCCCTGTGCAGTTTTGAATACCCTTCGATGAACTCTTCACTGATCCAGGTGTCAGTTTCATGCGACCGCCTGACTTGTGAACAATAACGAATCACGGATTCAAAGTCACGGTCAATCTGAACATCAAACCTCCCTGATCGCAGGCTGCGCTTCAGCGACCGTGATACTTTCAGCTGATCAGGGAACAGTACCATTCGCGGATCGGGCGAGAACCAGTAAGGTTCCCCGTCATGCACAAACCAGGGAAAGATCCCTGAAGCATAAGCATTTAGAAGGCGGCCAGTCGAAAAATCCCCACCGATAGCAATCAGACCATCGTCCCTGGCTTCAGAAGCGGGAGGAAATATTGGTTCTTCCGGTAGCAGGTAAACGGGCAAGATGATTTACGATTCAATCGATTTTCGATTTACCCCTAATTCCCCTGAAGGGGACTTGCTCCCCCTCTCCTTCAGTGGAGGGTCGGGGAAGGGTTGTATCAAATCCAGCGCCAGGAACAGCCTCTTAGAGGCTTCTTCAATCTCCTGCATCGTTATTGTCAATGGGGGAGCGATGCGAAATGTAGCCGGTTGAAACAGGTACCAGTCGATGATGATACCATTCGCCAGGGCAGCTTCCATAAACCGACCGCGTTTTCCGGGATCGGCAAGATCCAGCCCCAGAGCCAGTCCTTCTCTTCTGATAGCTGCGATCATCGGATGTCCGCTGAGTTTTTCCTCAAACCACCCGCCTTTCTGTTCAACTTCATTTAGAAGGTTGCCGTTTAGCAACACTTCAATCCCTGCAAGAGCTGCGGCACAGCTTACCGGATGTCCGCCAAAGGTGGTGATGTGACCCAGTTCAGGATTGAATGCGAGCGTATCCATGACTGTTTTTGGGGCGATAAAAGCCCCCAGGGGCATGCCGGCGCCAAGTGCTTTGGCCAGTACCACCATGTCGGGGATGATCCCGAAATGTTCAAATGAGAACATCTTTCCGGTCCGCCCGAATCCCATCTGCACATCGTCAATAATGAGAAGTGTTCCGGTTTCATCGCACCTCTTCCGGAGCGCCAGGAGAAATCCACTCTCCGGCAGGATCAGGCCGGCTTCCGCCTGGATGGTTTCTGCCACCACACAAGCAGTGTTTGCTGAAATCTGTATAAGATCATTGATATTATTGAAATTCAGGAATCTGGTATCCGGTATCAGAGGCCTGAAAGCGTTCTTCATGGCTTCGTTCCCAAGGATAGAGAGTGCTCCCTGGGTCGATCCGTGGTAGGCATTCCGGAAGGCGATCACCCCCTGCCTGCCATTGTACCGTTTTGCCAGTTTCATTGCCCCTTCGATGGCTTCACTGCCGGAATTGACAAAATAGACTGAATCAAGGGATGAAGGGAGCAGCTCCGTCAGGCGATGGGCCAGACGCACCTGGGGTGACTGAATAAACTCACCGTAAACATTCAGATGGAGATACTTTTCCAGTTGACTTCGGATTGCTTTCAGCACATCCGGATGCCTGTGGCCGATATTGCTGACAGTTATCCCTGCCACCAGGTCAATGTATTGTTTTCCGTCCCTGGCTGTGAGCCAGAGCCCTTCAGCCTCAACGATATCCAATCCCATCGGTGAAAAGGAGGGCAATCCCAGATGCCGGTAAAACAACTCGCGTTCAGTCATACAACATGGTGATGAAGTGATGTTTTGACGAAATTACAAAAACACACGGATTCTTACTATTTTCGTAATCTATTTGCAAATTACGCTTTTTTACCATTTCACTATTTCACCACATCACCATATGAAGGACAAAGTTGTCATGATCACCGGCGCCGCTTCCGGCATTGGCAAAGCGCTGGCCGCAGAATGTGCCCGCCGAGAGGCGAAACTCTCCCTGGCCGACCGGAATAGCGGTCAGTTGGAGGAAGTCTGCCGACATCTTAGGGAAGATGGGGCTGAAGTAGCTTCAAGTGTCGTTGATGTTACCCTGGAGGAGGATTGCCTGCGGTTTGCCAGGGAAACAGTCGTGGCGTTCGGCCGTATCGATGTGCTGATCAACAACGCCGGAATCTCCATGCGGGCACTCTTTGAAGAGGTAGACCTGGAGGTCCTGCGCCGCGTGATGGATGTAAATTTCTGGGGAGCCGTCTATTGCACCAAATACGCGCTGCCAGAGTTACTTAAAAGCAGGGGTTCCGTTGTTGGTGTCTCCTCGGTGGCGGGATACAAAGGGCTTCCTGGCCGAACCGGTTACTCGGCTTCCAAGTTCGCCCTGCAGGGGTTTTTAGAGGTGGTCAGGATTGAAAATATGAAGAGGGGATTGCATGTGCTGATCGCCTGCCCTGGTTTTACAAACTCCAATATCCGGAATGTCGCCCTGTCGAAAGATGGCAGCGCCCAGGGGGAATCCCCGCTGAACGAGGCGAAACTGATGCAGCCCGAAGAGGTTGCCAGGCAGATCTGCGATGCCACTGAACGGCGGAAACACCGGCTTACCATGACCACCATGGGAAAGATGACCGTCCAACTGAACAAGTTCTTTCCGAAATTCATGGATAAGATGGTGTACAATCATATGGCCAAGGAGCCGGATTCGCCGTTTAAGTGATTTACGAATGACGATTGCAAGTACGATTTGGATTTTCGTGGTACGATTTTTCTGAAATCCTCAATCATCCTTCGTCAATCCGAATTACATTCGTCAATCGTCCTTCGTCATCAAAAATGCAATCGTAAATCGTTATTCGTAAATCGTAACTCATTTCCTGGGGTGGAACTGCGCTATTGTGCTCCTCAGATATTCCCTGTCAAGGTGTGTATAGATTTCAGTGGTCGTGATCGATTCATGTCCCAGCATCTCCTGAACAGCACGAAGGTCGGCGCCGCCTTCCACCAGATGTGTGGCAAATGAGTGGCGAAAGGTATGGGGACTGATTGTTTTCCGGATTCCGGCTTTCTCAGCAAGGTCCTTAATGATGTTAAAAATCATGGTCCGTGTAAGTTTTGAACCACGCCTGTTCAGAAAAAGATAATCTTCATAACCGCGTTTGACAGACTGCATGGGTCGAACCAAATCTTTATAGATCATGATCTGTTTCTGAGCGCTTTTTCCAATGGGCACAAGGCGCTCTTTATTCCCTTTTCCGATGATTCTTACAAATCCTTCAGGGAAGTATAAAGAAGAGATCTTAAGATCGGTAAGCTCCGTAACCCTGAGCCCGCATCCATAAAGCGTCTCCAGGATCGCTTTATTTCGTTCGCCCTCCGGTTTACTTAAATCAATTTCCCGGATCATCATATCAATTTCTCCGCTGGTCAGAACCGTGGGAAGTTTCCGGCCAATCCGCGGGGCGTCAAGTAATTCAGTCGGGTCATTCTGTACGATATTCTCCAGCATCAGGAACTTATAAAACGACTTCAATCCGGATATCAGCCTGGACTGGGTGCGGGGAGTCATCCCTTGTTCAGTAACCCATTTCAGCAGTGATTTCAGATGTTCAAGTTTGACCTGCTGAGGCTGAATTTCTTCTCCGGCGATCTCTAGAAATTGGATCAGGGTCCTGACATCATGCAGGTACGCCTCAACCGTATTCCCGGAAAGTGATTTCTCCAGTTGCAGAAAAACTTTAAATCCATTAAGGTATGAGTCCCACTTCATCGATCTACTCCCCGGTAAAGTTTGGTTTGCGCTTTTCTCTAAAGGCTTTTATCCCTTCATGATAATCATTACTCTCCCATACTGTTGTCCTCAAACCCTCAATTTTCTCAAAGATGTCGGCGCTCAAAGCCTGAGCGTTGGAAAGAATCCTGAACTGTTCCTTGATCACCTTGATGGACAGAGGAGAGAGTGTTGTCATGTGAGTGGCCATTTCCAGCACATAGGAAGCCAGTTGTTCCTCCTTAACCAGATGATTGATAATTCCCCATTTTTCAGCCAGAACGGCATCGATAGGCCGTGCTGTGAAGAACATCTCCTTTGCCTGGTTAATCCCAAGCCGTGCGATAAAGTGACTGATGCCTGATGCGTTATAAGGGACGCCTATTTTAGCAGGTGTGATAGCGAAAGTTGATGAAGGATCTCCGATTGAAATATCAGATGTCATGATCAGGTCGCAGGCCCCTCCCCAAACACTTCCGTGAACTTGTGTGATGACCGGTCCTGGATACCGCTGGATGGTTCGTAAAAGAACCTCGAGAGGATCGAAATAGCCCAGTGGATCTTCATGGTTCTCTGGTAGTTCCGGAATATAATGACCCGCCGACCATACATTGCTTTTATTTGGCTCTGCTGAGATGATCACGGTTCTGATTTTTTCTGCTTTGAAAGATTCAATAGCCGTAACCAGATCACGGACCAGTTCCTTGCTCAATGCATTCAGTTTTTCAGGATGATTCAATGATACAATCCCGACTTTACCGGCTTTTTCCGTTTTTACCATCATAATGAGGAGATAAGTTTGGCTTCTAAAGTAAAGATTTTTCATGTTTGTTTTGATATTAACCGGAAAATATTTAATTTTGCACGCCTTAAAAACAGGAGAGAACGCAATGGCGAAAAAGAGTAAAGATCAGCGGATTCAGGTTATTTTAGAGTGCACGGAACAGAAGACCAGCGGGGTTCCCGGTATTTCGAGATACGTAACAACGAAAAACAAGAAAAACACACCTGAACGCCTGGAGATTAAAAAGTATAACCCGTATCTTAAAAAGATCACGGTCCATAAAGAAATTAAATAACACGATTCAGTCATGGCAAAGAAAGTAGTTGCAACATTTAAAGGAGCCACAGCCAAAGATATCACGAAGGTGATAAAAATGGTAAAATCCCCGAAAACAGGAGCTTATACATTTAAAGAGGCGATGGTTACAACTGATAAAATCAAAGATTTCATCGCTGCAAAAGAGAACTAAGAGTTCTTCCAAAGAGAGTAAAAAGCTTTTTTCCGGGTGAAAAAAGCTTTTTTTATTCATAAATAATTCTATTTAAATCTACAATGGGATTCTTTAAATTCCTTTCAGGCGAAAAAAAGGAGCACCTTGAAAAAGGTCTTGAAAAGACAAAAAGTTCGCTCTTCTCAAAGATTTCAAAAGCTGTCGTCGGAAAGTCAAAAGTCGATGACGAAGTACTCGATAACCTCGAAGAGGTCCTAATAACTTCAGACGTTGGAGTTGAGACAACTTTGCGTATAATAGAACGGATCCAGCAACGAGTTTCAAGGGATAAGTTTCTTGGAACCAATGAATTGAATTCTCTCCTCAAAGAGGAGATTGCCGCTTTGCTTCAAGAAAACAATACGTCTGATTTTACCGGATTTTCCCTTCCTGAAGAAATTAAACCATACATCATAATGGTTGTAGGTGTCAATGGCGTCGGAAAAACCACTACAATCGGTAAGTTGGCCTACCAGTTCAAGCAAAGCGGAAAATCTGTTATGCTTGGAGCTGCTGACACCTTCAGGGCCGCTGCAGTTGACCAGTTGACGATATGGGCAAAGAGGGTAGGGGTACCGATTGTGACCCATGGGATGGGCACAGATCCTGCATCTGTTGCTTTTGATGCCGTTAATCGTGCGATTTCAACACAATCGGATGTTGTGATTATTGATACTGCCGGCCGGCTTCATAACAAGGTAAACCTGATGAATGAACTTTCAAAAATCCGAAAAGTGATTCAGAAACTTGTTCCTGAGGGTCCCCATGAAGTCCTGCTGATTCTGGATGCATCAACCGGTCAGAACGCGTTTGAACAGGCAAAACAATTTACCGCATCAACTGAAGTCAATGCCCTGGCCCTGACTAAACTGGATGGAACTGCAAAAGGTGGCGTAGTCATTGGAATCTCAGACCAGTTCAAGGTACCGGTCAAATATATCGGCATTGGAGAGAAAATGGAAGATCTTCAGGTGTTTAACCGAATGGAGTTTGTAGACAGTCTATTTACTGACCAGCTTTGATATTCACCAAAAATAAAAAAGTCGGCCTGATATCACTTGGATGCGCCAAAAATCTGGTTGATACCGAAGTGTTGATGAAACAACTGGAATACAGTAAGTTTCAATTGGTTTTTGAACCTCAGACCCTCCATGACATCGATACGATCATAATAAACACCTGTGGATTTATTACCGATGCAAAGCAGGAATCTGTTGATATAATTTTGCAATTTGCTGAAGCAAAAAGAGCAGGAAAAATCAGGAAGCTCTTTCTGATGGGTTGCCTCACAGAACGTTACCGTCATGAGCTTGCCATTGAGATTCCTGAAGCAGATGGTATTTTCGGAGTCAGTGAATTGCCCTCAATTCTGCGCGAACTGGGAGGAGAATACAGGGAACACCTGTTGGGAGAAAGAACATTAACCACTCCTTCACACTTTGCATATCTAAAGATAGCTGAAGGTTGTGACCGGTCATGCTCATTCTGTGCAATTCCCTCAATTCGTGGAACCCACCGTTCAAAACCCATCGAAGAGGTTATTTCTGAGGCAACTTTCCTGGCCCAAAAAGGGGTAAAAGAATTACTGGTCATATCCCAGGATACAACATTTTACGGTATCGATTTAACCGGGAAACGAATCCTGGCAGAACTTCTCCGAAAACTGTCTGCAGTTGAAGGTATCGAATGGATCCGGCTTCATTATACTTACCCCCACGCTTTTCCTCTTGAAATTTTACCGGTAATCAGGGATCATCCCAATATCTGTAACTATATTGATATTCCTTTGCAACATATCAGTGATCATATTTTGCGTTCCATGAAGCGGGGATTGACTGGCAGGAGAACGAGGGAATTGATTGATAAAATACGTGATACAATACCCGGAGTTGCTATCCGGACAACTTTTATAACCGGGTATCCCGGAGAGACAGAGCAGGATTTTGCCGAGTTATGCCATTTTGTCGAAAACTCAAGGTTCGAACGCTTAGGAGTGTTCACATACTCGCACGAGGATGGAACTCCTGCTTTTAAACTTAAAGATACCCTTCCCGCAAGAATTAAAACACAACGGCAGGCTGTCCTGATGAAAATTCAGGAAAAGATTTCCCACCAGCGTAACCAGGAACTCGTAGGAAAAGATGTAAAAGTTATCATTGACAGGGAAGAAGAAGAATTCTGGGCAGGTAGGAGTGAAGCCGATTCACCGGAAGTTGACCAGGAGGTCCTGATAAGGAAATCAGGAACCACGGATATCCAAACTGGAAATTTTAAGATCGTACGTATAACAGAGGCGAGCCAATTTGATTTATTGGGAGAAGTAAATTCAAATTATGAGTCCCCTCCGAGAAGGGGGTTTATGATAAAACGAAAAAATTATTGATGATCGATAAAAGTTGCGCAATGGAAAACTTTCTGCCATGAATAGGCTGTCTACTATTCCGGAGTTCGG
>Ga0172368_10003304_pt1 | contig 19720 bp, 21 predicted proteins | sample Lak11m_FD_114540 | JGI IMG/M metagenome (GOLD analysis project Ga0172368, IMG submission 114540) | Freshwater microbial communities from Kabuno Bay, South-Kivu, Congo - kab_022012_11m | ecosystem: Environmental > Aquatic > Freshwater > Lake | place: Democratic Republic of the Congo: South-Kivu...
CCTCTCCTTTTACTCGCTTGAGAATTTGCTCTTTCATCTCGTTTGAGATTTTAAACGCTTTTTTCATATGTTTCTAGTTTAGTAACACATGGAGAAAGTGTCTAGTGTTTGGGGTACCTTCCAGAAACCCTCTACTCAAGAGGGTTTTTTTATTGCTTTTGTGTTATAATAGAGATTGTTAAGAAACTAATCTTTAAGTTTTTATGTGGTTATTATATGCTTTATTGTCAGCCATTTTTGCCGCCGGAGTAGCGATAGTCTCAAAGTTGGGTTTGAAGGGTCTGGACTCTACTTTAGCCACCACCATTCGCTCCATTATCATGGCTCTATTTTTATTGGTGGTCAGTTTGTCCTTACAAAAATTTCGTGATTTCAACTTACACTCTTTGTCCAATCGAGATTGGCTCCTGATTGTCTGCGCCGGTATTTTTGGAGCGCTCTCTTGGCTGTTCTATTTCTTTGCTCTCAAAAACGGACCGGCCACACCGGTGGTGGCGATTGATCGCCTGAGCTTGGTGTTTGTGTTTATTATGGCTCTGTTATTTTTGGGAGAGAGTTTTTCTCTCAAGGCTCTGGTCGGAGTCTTGTTGATGGTGGGTGGGGCGATATTAATTTCACTTAAATAATATGATAACCAAAAATAATCGAATTAGAATATTATTAACTGCCGCTATTCTTTTGATTGGCGGTATTTTTATCTTCTCGAGTGCGGCGCGAGCCCAGACCACCGGACGCGAAGATCTGGAATCGGCGCAAGCGGTAGTTTTGAAAGTTCTGGACGAAAAGGATTTAGTGCGCGACAACGGGCAGAGTACCAAACAACAGAATCTAGAGTTGGGAATAATTTCCGGGCCGTTAAAAGGGCAGAAATATCAATTTACCGGCATTTCCGATCTCGATGTGGTCAGCTCCAATGTTTATAAAGTGAATGACAAGGTCTCGGTTAACTACAGCCGTGGCGATGACGGTAAATATGTTTTTTATATCACTGATTATGTGCGCAGTTCCGCCTTATTGTGGCTCTTGATTTTCTTTATTGCCACCGTTGTCATTATCGGCGGCGTCAAAGGTTTCCGTTCGCTGGTTTCTTTGTTGTTTAGTTTTCTGATTATCATGAAGATTTTAGTCCCCTTGGTTTTGAAGGGCTATAATCCTCTGGCGGTGGGCTTGGTAATTGCAGTGTTGATTGCGCTTTCCATTATATATGTCACTGACGGTTGGAATAAAAAATCTCATCTGGCAGTTTTTAGTATTCTGTTGTCTCTGTCGCTGACAGCCATCTTGTCAATTATTTTTTCGGAGCTGGCACGTCTGACCGGAACGGCTCAGGAGGAAGTGACTTACCTAATGGATGCCACTCATCAGATGATTAATTTCAAATCTCTACTCTTGGCTTCTTTCATTATTGGCACGCTCGGTGTTTTGGATGATATCGCTATCGGCCAAGTGGAGGCAGTAAATCAAATCAGGGAAGCTAATCCAACTCTGAGCGATTTGAAAGTTTTTAAGATGTCGATGAAAGTCGGTCGCTCCCATTTAGGAGCCATTATCAACACCTTGTTTTTGGCTTATGCCGGTGCTTCTTTCCCGTTGATTTTGCTCTTTAGTTTGGGGAATGCGCCTTTTATTAGCTTTTCTGACGTGATTAACAATGAAGATATCGCTACGGAAATTGTCCGAACTTTAATTGGTGTTATCGGACTCTGTTTAGCCGTCCCAATTTCTACCTTATTGGGCGTCTGGTTTCTGCGGGGTGGAAAGGTTAACGAAAAAGCCAAATAGTGTTATAATAGAGGGGTAATAATAAAAAATAAATTTATGTCTAAAAAAAGCCTGACTTTAATAATCGGTATTGTTATTTTTTCCGCGTTGATAATCTTTTCTTTGTTTCTAGCTCCTAAAACCTCTCTGTTCAGTGACAAGGGATTGGTCGCCACTCCTAATGAAGACCCGTCTTGGAATAATGTTTTGGCTCGAGGTGAATTATTAGTCGGTGTTAATATGCCCTACGGCTCAATGGAATTTATCAACGACAAAGGTGAACCGGATGGTTTTGATATTGATGTTATCAAGGAAGTGGCCAATCGTTTGGGGTTAAAGGTAAAAATTACCAATTATGAGTGGGATAGTTTGTTTGTGGCCATGAACTCCGGTGCTGCCGATGTGCTCGTCTCCAGTATTGGAGTGACAGTTGATCGAAGTAGTGAAATGCTTTTTAGCGTGCCGTATTTAAATGCCGGCTCTGCGTTAATTATCAAAAAAGATAATGATGTCCTGGGAGCAACCATTAATTTGAATAATAAAAAAATTGGTGTCCAGAAGAATACTACGGCCGGAGCTGAAGCTGCCAAGTTGACCGATCCGAAGCTGGTTGTAAATTATGAAGATTATGGTCAAAAGATTATTGATGATTTGAAAAGCGGTAAGATTGATGCTATTTTGCTCGGCTACGAGGCTGTTTCCGGCATCGTGAAATCTAATCCGGATTTGGTGATGTCCGGAGCCCCAATCAATGAAGGCTTTGTGGCTATTCCTACCAGGTTAGGCAACAAAAGTTTAATTACCAGAATTAATATTATCCTGAAGGACATGAAGGCTGATGGAACCATCAAGAAGATTGAAGACAAGTGGATGGCCATGGATAAATAATATTTTATTTTTAAATATGAAAACCAGACGAGCTTTTACCGTTCTGCAGACTATCGCCGCCTTTTTTATGATTGGCATGCTAGTGTCCATCATTATTTTTGTGGTTAATCCTCAAAGACAATTGGCTGAGACCAGAAACTCCAAACGGGTGGCTGACGCCGGCACTATTCTGACGGCCATCAACGAGTATGTTATTGATCACAATTCAGCTCCGGCTGGGATGGATGACACTTTGCGGGTTATAGGGACGGCCAATGTCGGTTGCAACTTAAATTGTTGGACCGGAGTCGGCACTTCCAGCTGTTTGAATTTAGCTCCGATTTTGACCCCTAAATATCTCTTGGATATACCGATGGACCCTATCTTGGGAACGGCGGAAAGAACCTATTTTGCCGTCAGAAAGAAGGCTAACGATCGCATCGTGGTTTATTCTTGCGGAGCGGAGTTGGGTGAGAATTTAACCATTACCAGATAAATTAAAAGACATGAAATATAATTTAGCGATTATCGGCGGTGGCCCCAGTGGTTTGATGGCTGCCGGTCGAGCCGGTGAGTTGGGGGCTGATGTAGTTTTACTGGAAAAGAATCAGCGCTTGGGAATAAAATTATTGGCCACCGGCGGCGGCCGAGCCAACATCAGCAACCTCAGTTCGACTCGTGATTTAGCCAGAAGCTTTGGAGCTTCTGGTTCTTGGTTATTATCCGGACTGAGTCGTTTTGGTTCAGAGCAATTAATAGATTTTTTTAATAGCCACGGTCTGAAGACTAAAGTTGAAGACAATGGCCGAGTTTTTCCCGTCAGCAACTCGGCTCATGATGTCCTGCAAGTGTTGGTAGAGTATTTGGCCTCTTCGGGTGTAGATGTTAAGTTGAAAGCGGAAGTAAAACAGATAATCAAAAAGGACCAGAGAATTGAGAAATTGATACTCAGCGACGGGCGGGAAGTGGTGGCTCAGAAATATATCTTTTGTACCGGCGGGAAATCATATCCCACCACCGGCTCAACCGGTGATGCCTATAAATGGCTCAAGCAATTAGGTCATCAAGTGACACCACCGCGTCCGGCCCTGACTCCGATTATTCTGAAAGACAAGTTAGTAAAAAATTTGGAAGGTCTTAGTTTGAAGGCGGTGCAAATCAGTTGCTACTTGGAAAAACATAAAATTTGTTCGACGGTTGGTGATGCTATCTTTACCGCCAGCGGTTTAAGCGGTCCGGCAGTTTTGAATCTGAGTGAAATTATCGGGCGCGAGGAAAATAAAGGATTGGAAATTGTTTTGAATTTTTTTCCGGACTCCGACTTTGGGGAATTGGACCGCCAATTACAAACCAGCTTTAGTGCCAGCAACAAAATGGTTCGAAATGCCCTGGGTGAATTAGTGCCGCCCAGATTGGCCGAGGCTTTATTGGTTCGCCTGGGTGTTAATCCGGACAAGAAGTTGAATCTGATTAGCCGGGAAGAGCGCAAAGCTCTGGCTCACTTGTTGCAGGAGTTTAGGTTAGCAGTCTTTGGGATGGCCGGTTATGACAAGGCGATGGTGACTGCTGGCGGAGTCAGCCTGAAAGAGGTTGACCCCAAGACGATGCGCTCCAAAATAATCGAAAATTTGTATTTTGCTGGAGAAATTTTAGATTTAAACGGTCCGACCGGTGGCTATAATCTCCAATTATCCTGGACTACGGGTTATGTGGCAGGGGAAAGCGCCGCTAGTTAGAATTGGTTGAGAATTATTTAAGAAAACCCTATAATATAAGGGTTTTTTTGTTTTTTTAGGCCTAATCATTGACATTTTTATAGCTTTATGCTAACATAGAGGTTTGAAAGTCCCAGTAATTATGCTCCGGACTTTTTAATTTGAAAAAAACTTTTATGAATTTGAGCTTAAGAAAAAAAATCTGTTTAATTATCGCCTCTTTGGCTTGGGGACTTAGTCCTTACGTGGCCTTGGCTGTGGAGGGTAGTGATTATCAAACAACTACTGTTCCGGTTGTAATTGAGGCTCCTCAGCCACAATATCGAGTTATTTCGACCAGTACCCATCAAATTACCGCCTATACTTCTCAGGTGGCCCAAACTGATGCCTCTCCTTGTACTACTGCCAGTGGTTTTAATGTTTGTCGCCACAATGAGGAAGATGTGATTGCTGCTAACTTTCTACCTTTTGGCGCCAAGGTCAGGATTCCGGAGCTGTTCGGAGACCGAGTCTTTACCATCCAAGATCGAATGAACCGTCGTTTTCCTAGTCATGTTGACGTCTGGATGAAGAACTATGACCAGGCTATTCATTTCGGCACTAAGGCGGCCAAGATTGAAGTGCTGGCCGAGAATAAGTAATTTGTGTTATAATTGTTTTGATTATAAACCTAATAAAATTTTATGGAAATTACTTGTAAAAAATGCGGTATGCCGCTTGATGACAAAACCAAATGCACTTGTCAGCCTAGTCTCTGCCTATACTGCTGTGAGTGTGCTCCGGGTTGTGAATGCGGTTGCTCCGACAAGAAGAACATCGAATAATAATCATTTGTCGATAAAAAGAGATTCCTCTGGGGGGTCTCTTTTTGTCTGGTCAAAAAGCTCTGATTTTGCTATAATCAAGATAGTTTGTTAATTAATTAAAAAACAAAAATATGTCCGATGAAATTAAGAACGCTGAGAAAAAGGGAGTTATTTTGAAAACCGTTTTTATCATTATCGTCTTGGTTATGCTGGGGGTGGTAGTGTATTTAAATGTTTATTTTGGTAGAATCACTTCCAAGGCGACTAATGTCAATATTCCGGTGGTGACCCCGGTGGTTCCAGAAAAACCGGTAACTATTGCTAATCCGGCAGCCACTAATTGTGTAGCTCAAGGTGGTACCTCAAAGATTGAGAATAAACCCGATGGCTCTCAATATGGTGTTTGTTATTTTGATGACAACCGCCAATGTGAAGAATGGGCCTTGTTGCGCGGTGATTGCCCGGTGGGCGGTTTCAAGGTGACCGGCTATATTACTCCAGCGGCAGTTTTTTGTGCTATTAGTGGCGGTACTTATAATATTACTGGCGCTTCACAGACGGCTAATCCTGAAAAGGAAGCGGGAACTTGCACTTTCAAGAATGGCAAGAAATGTGATGTCTGGCAGTTTTATAACGGAACTTGTTCAAATAGTTTAGAATAATTTTTTAGTATTAACCAATAAAGAAAGGAGTTTTCGATGAGTCAAAAGAGCATTGATCTTTCCAAAGAAAAAGACCTCCTTTATTTTAAAGGCTTAGGTCTTAGTGCCGGAATTACCACCGCCAACTTCAAAGCTCCGACCGGTGATGACTATTTGTCGCCGGAAGAACATTTAATGTCTTTGCTCGGAGCCGATCAATTTATCAAATCAGATCCTAAAAGATTGGCTAAAACGGTAGTTATCAAGGCGGACGATAGTCGGAATTATTACACCGAGGACGCTTTGTTTTACATCCAGAGCGATCGGAACCTTAACCCGGTTCTGATGATGGCGGCCGACGACGAACCAATTGTCATTATCTTTAACGCTAAATTAAATTTCTTGGCGCTAATCAACGGCAGTTGGGAAAATATCATTTTGAATCTGGTTCATTCCAGTTGGGGATTAATCAGAAGCAAATTTGATATTAACGTCGCTGAGACCAGAGTCTGGATTTGGCCGGGTTTGTGTCGGGATTGTTTTCAGCCCACCAAAGATTTATTTACCTACTTGGTGGCCGAGAACAAGAAGATTGATTTGAGAAATAATCTTCAACGGCAACTAATTGGAGTGGGAATCAAGGAAGAAAATATTTATTCCACTCATCTTTGTCCCTCGCATAGCCAAAGTGATAATGGTTATTTTTTTCACTCTCAAAGTCGCAACCATTCAGATGATGGTCCGCTCAATCTCTTGTTTGTAAAACTAGACGCCTAAAAACCTTTCAGCAATTGAGAGGTTTTTTATTTGTCCCGGCTTTTATGGTATAATATTAGTCTATGGAGAAACCTGGAAACTTACCGCTAGCCACCTATTTTCGGCCCCAAAAACTGACTGATTTTGTCGGGCATGAAAAGATTCTGAATGAATCCGGATTTTTGTATTTGGCCATCAAAAATGACCGCGTACCTTCTTTGATTTTCTGGGGGCCGCCGGGAACTGGCAAAACCACCCTGGCTTTAATTATCGCCAAGGAGACTCAGGCCGACTTCGTCCAATTGTCAGCGGTTAACAGCGGGGTCAAGGATTTGCGTCAGATTGTGGAAAGAGCGGAAGCTAATTTCCGTATGAAAATCAAAACCATTTTATTTGTGGATGAGATTCATCGTTGGAATAAAGCTCAGCAAGATGCGCTACTACCGGAAGTGGAAAACGGTCGTCTGATATTAATTGGCGCGACGACGGAGAATCCCAGCTTCGCTTTGAACTCAGCTCTTTTGTCGCGGGCCAAGGTGGTGGTTTTGGATTCGCTGCTACCGGAAGACTTAGAGGTGATTATCAAAAATGCCGCCAAGAAAATGAAAACTAAATTGAAGCCGGAAGTGCTCTCACTCATGGCTCGTTTCGCCGACGGTGACGCCCGCATGGCTCTTAATATTCTGGAAGCCTCTCTTCAGCAAGGCTCTAATCCGGACTTAAAGATCGTCAAAGAGATTATTAATAAACCAAATTTATTATACGACAAAACCGGCGAACAGCATTACAATCTCATTTCCGCTTTGCATAAATCAATGCGTGGCGGAGATGCTAATGCGGCCCTCTATTGGTTGGCTCGGATGCTGGAAGGCGGGGAAGATCCGCTCTATATTGCTCGGCGCTTGCTGCGTTTCGCCAGCGAGGATGTCGGGTTAGCTAATAACAGTGCTCTGATGTTGGCTGATGCGGTTTTTAATGCTTGTCATAAGTTGGGATTGCCGGAATGCAAGGTGCATTTGGCGCAGCTAGCAGTTTATTTGGCTAAATCACCTAAAAGCATTGCTAGCTACCTGGCTTATGACGTCGCCAAAAGAGAAGTGGAGACAAGTGGTTCTTTGCCAGTGCCGCTTCATCTGCGTAATGCTCCGACTAAACTAATGAAAGAGTTGGATTATGGTAAGAACTACAAATATACCCCCCTGGAAGATAGTAGCCAGCAAGAATACCTACCACCGGAATTAAGTAACAGTGCTTTAGCAAAATTAAAATGGAAATAAAATAATCGGCGTTTCATAATTTATGGGTTATGAGCGCTGACCAAAACCATATGAATAAAACAAAAATCTGGGTCGGGTTCTTAGCCCTGGTTTTGACCTTTGGTTTGGCCACCTCCGCGCTGGCCAATGAAGGCAGTCCTAGCCAGTACGATTGCAACCAAGATCTGTTTTACGCTCGCGACTTAAACGGTCAGACGACTATTTCTTCTCGCTTGCGTAACGTGCCTTGTATGGATCAATCTGAAGTAATTCGAGTTTTGGAGAAAGGCAAAGTGGTTAAAATTATCGGTGAAATGGACGGTTGGTATCAAATCAAGGATGCCGACGGTCAAACCGGTTGGGTTGGTGCGACTTTACTTAAAGTCACTGACGCCAGTGTCACAGAGACAGTTTCCGCTCCGACTCCGGCTAAAACCGATAATAGTTTGGTGTCTCGCTTGAAGGGTTATATTTTACTTCAAGTCGAACAGAAAGGTGAGGCTTGGTATGTTAACCCCGTTGATAGTTTTCGTTATTTTATGAAAGACGGTGAAACCGCCTACAACATGATGCGTGATATGGGGCTGGGAATTTCCAACGCTAACCTGGATAAATTGAAAGCCAAGGAAAAATCTATGGTTGACCGCTTGAAAGGGCGCATTGTTCTACAAGTAGAAAAGAATGGCGAAGCCTATTACGTCAACCCGCAAACCGGCTTACTCAGTTATCTCAAGAACGGTTGGGAGGCCTACAACGTAATGCGTAATTTGAGTTTAGGTATCAAGAATAATGACTTGGCAAAAATTGAGTCTCGCGATGTGACTGAATATAACTCAGAGTCAACCAGCACTACCGAGAATAACAATGGTCGCATCGTCTTGTCCGGATCAAGCACCGGCACTAAAGTAAATTTTACCTGGACTCTAAAGGATATGACTTCTTCCATGGGCTTCAAGGTGGTTATGGCCACTCACGAAAATCCGGTCTATCCTGGTGATGAATATCATTATTTAAGCGACGCCGCCGCTAGAAGTGATTCTTGGACCGACCTTAAAGCCGGCACCTATTACTTCCGCGTCTGTGAATACTTGGGCGGTAAATGTGGTATTTACAGTAATCCTTTGAAGGTGGTGATTAGTGCTAATGCTGCCGGTGAAAATACCGGTAACGGCTCCATTACCCTTACAGGATCTTTGTCCGGTTCTAAGGCTAACTTGAATTGGTCCCTGAAGGATATGACTTCTTCTATGGGTTTCAAAATAGTGATTGCTAGTCATGAAAATCCGGTTTACCCGGGAGATGATTATCATTACTTGAGCGACGCCAATATCCGCACCGATTCCTGGACTGATTTGAAAACTGGCACTTACTACTTCCGGGTCTGTGAATACTTAGGCGGCAAGTGCGGAGTATATAGTAATAATATAAAGTTGGTGGTGACCGAAACTGCCCCAGTATCAAACGGCAGTATCACCTTGACTGGAGAATTTAACAAGGAAAATATCGCTACTTTGAATTGGTCTCTGAAAGATATGACCTCTTCCATGGGCTTTAAAGTGGTGGTTGCCGACCATGAAAATCCAATTTACCCTGGCGATGATTATCATTACTTGAGCGACGCCAATATCCGCACCGATTCCTGGACTGATTTGAAAACTGGCACTTACTACTTCCGGGTCTGTGAATATTTAGGCGGCAAGTGCGGTGTGTATAGTAACAATCTAAAGCTGAGCTTTTAGGATTAATTGAGAATAGTTAATGGTCTATAAAACCCCATCTTTACGATGGGGTTTTTGTTGACAATTATGGTTTTTAATTATATAGTAGTTTATTCTTGGTACCTTAAATATTTTGTTATGGAAGATAAACCTGAAATGCCCGTTTTAAAGTTTAAACCGGAGGCGGAAAATCCGTCAATCAAAGCCCTGGATGGCAAGTTAAAAATTGCTGAGGCGCGACAAATTTTTCGATCACACATCGATCTGCAATTTTCCTTAGACGGTCTGTTGAGTAATCCGGGCCAGGCAACCGTTCAGACCGCTTTGCAAATAGCGGAGACAACTCGCGATGCTAAGTTCAGAGAAATATTCGGAGCCTGGTCGGGATCTTGGGAGCAAAAGTGTTTAACGCAGAATCAGATTATTGAAATCTGTTCCACTCTCAAACCTTACTTGCCAGCGAAGGCCACTACTATGTTTCTTTGCAAGATAAATGAATTCTATCCGGTCCAGGAATCAAATCCGGAAAGTAATTTAATGGTGGTTTTTGTTATCGCAAACTCTGACGGTCTGCGTGTTTATTGCCGCGATCTTAATCACAAAGTGGTCTGGCTTTGTTTCTATCACCATTTGGTGTTTAGTCCGGCATTGGTTTTAAAGTAAAAAAATCCCTCAAAAAAGAGGGATTTTTCATTTTTCTGGACATTGGACAATTGACCAATATTATCCTATACTAAGTCTATATTTCCCAATTAGCCAATTATATATGTTCAATATTACGATTGTTTCAATTGGCGCGGTAAAAACTAATTATTTCAAACAAGCTATCGCTGAATACCTGAAAAGGCTGGGCCCCTACGCTAAAATTAGCTTAGTGGAGCTTTCGGCCGAATCCTTTACCGACAGTCAGAAAATCGCAGCCAAGAAGAAAGAGGGAAAGAGAATTGAAGAGTACTTGTCTAGAAGGCCGGAAGCCCGAGTTTTTTTGTTGGATGAAAGAGGAACGGAACTGAGTTCCGAGGCTCTAGCGCAAAAGCTCGACAAAATCATAGAACCGATGATCTTTGTGATTGGGGGCTCGTTGGGGCTCGAATCTGGGCTCCTGGAGCGCTTTGAGAAGCTGTCTTTATCTAAACTAACCTTTCTTCATGAAATGACTAAAATGCTCCTTTTGGAACAAATCTATCGCTCTGTGGCAATTATCAAGGGGAAGAATTATCACTACTAATTATATGGGATTATTCAAGCTACAATCTGACTTTCAGCCGGCCGGAGACCAACCTCGGGCTATTTCGACTTTACTCGACGGCCTGGAGAAAGGCCATGAGTATCAAACTCTTTTGGGTGTGACCGGTTCGGGCAAGACTTTTACGGTGGCTAATGTGATCACAAAAGTTGAACAGCCAACCCTGGTGATTGCCCCCAACAAGGCTTTGGCGGCTCAACTGTACCGCGAATACAAAAACTTCTTTCCGGAAAATGATGTCCATTATTTCGTTTCCTACTACGACTATTACCAGCCGGAAGCCTATCTGCCAATCACTGATACCTATATTGAAAAGGAAGCCATGATTAATCAAGAAATTGATCGTCTGCGCCATGCCGCCACTTCCGCCTTGTTATCTCGTCGAGATGTCATTATTGTCGCTTCCGTCTCCTGTATCTACAATTTAGGTGTCCCTAATAGTTATATTGAATCAGCTCTGCATTTGGAGGTGGGCCAAGTAATGGTGCGGGCTGATCTAATTTCCCAACTGGTCAAAATCCAGTTTGAACGGACGACCGGTCCGGTGGCCCGCGGCCAATTCCGAGTGCGGGGCGATGTGTTTGAAATCCGACCGATGTCGGAAAATATCATCTATCGTCTGGAGCTCTCCGAGCAAAAGATTTCCGATATTAATGTGATTGACAATGTGACGAAGAATATTTTGGAGCACTTGAATGAAATTGTGGTTTTCCCGCCCAAGCATTTTGTGTCCACTAAACCCCAGATTGAGGCCGCTATTTCCAGCATTCAAGCCGAGCTCAAAGACCGTCTGGAGTACTTTAATGACAACAAGCTCTATTTGGAGGCGGAGCGTCTGGAGCGCCGTACTCGCTATGATATGGAAATGCTGCGGAGTATCGGTTATTGCCATGGCATCGAAAACTATTCGCGTCATTTGACCGGCAAGCTGAGTGGTGAGGCCCCGGATTCTTTGTTGGCTTATTTCCCCTGGAAGGATGGCAAGCCTGACTTCCTGACGATTATTGACGAGAGCCATATCTCAGTCCCGCAAATTAGGGGGATGTATGCCGGCGATCGTTCTCGCAAAGAAACTCTGATTAAGTATGGTTGGCGCTTGCCCTCAGCGCTTGATAATCGGCCGCTGCGTTTTCCGGAATTTGAAACTCGAGTGGGACAGGTAATTTTTACCACCGCCACTCCCGGTGTTTTTGAGACGGAACATTCCAAACAAATTGCCGAACAGATTATTCGTCCAACCGGCCTGATTGATCCGGAGGTGGAGATTCGTCCGGTTTTCGACAAAGCCAAGAATTACAGCCAAATTAATGATATTATGGCCGAAATTGAGGTTCTGGCAAAAAAGAAAGAGCGGGTAATTGTGAACACCTTGACCAAAAAACAAGCCGAAGACTTAGATTCTTTCCTGCGGGGCAAGGGCTTCCACAGTAATTATCTGCATTCCGATATCAAGACTTTCGAGCGCACGGAGATTCTAAAAGATTTTCGCTTAGGTAAGTTCGATGTCTTGATTGGCGTCAACTTATTACGTGAAGGTCTGGACTTGCCGGAGGTCACCCTGGTGGCAATTCTGGATGCCGACCGCGAAGGTTTCTTGCGCAGTGAAACTTCGCTGATGCAAACTATGGGACGAGCCGCTCGTAATGTCGGCGGCAAGATTATCCTTTATGCCGACCGAAAAACTGATTCTATAAAGAAGGCTTTGGCTGAAGTGGACAGAAGAAGAACCAAACAAATTGCTTATAATACCAAGCATCATATTACGCCGCAAACGATTACCAAAAAGATCGAAGATCTGTTGGAGATTTCCGCGGCTAACTAAAACTATATGTTGAGCATCTACATTGTGCGTCACGGTCAAGACGAAGATAATGCCAAATTAATTCTAAACGGCCATCGGAATAAACCTCTAACCGCTCTGGGCAAAAAACAGAGTTTGCAAATGGGTCAAAAGTTGAAACGGATGAGAATTGATTGGAGTGGCTTCTATGTCTCACCTCTCACAAGAACTAAACAGACGGCCGCGATTATTGGCCGCGAGTTGGGACTGAAAAAGCCCGAGGTTATGCCTAACTTAATTGAAAGAGATTTTGGTATTATGACCGGCAAACCGGTGGCGGATATTGTTTCTTTGTGTGGTCCGCGGCTGATAGCGACGGAGAAAATTAATTATTTTTTGGATCCCTATGGCGCGGAAACTTTCCCGCAATTATTGCGCCGTGGTCGCCAAGCCTTGCGCGAGATTAAAGAGAAACATAAAAATGGCAATGTGCTCTTGGTGGCTCATGGTGATATTGGCAAAATGATCTTCGCCGCCTACTATCACCTCGATTGGTTGACCACCATCAAGATGTTCTATTTTGACAACAGTGATGTGGTGTTATTGGCTAAAGGACTGAATCCCAAACAGGCCTATATTTCTAAATAATATGGAAGAGAAAATTATCATCAAGGGGGCGCGCATGCACAACCTCAAAAACATCAATCTGGAAATACCGCACAACAAACTGACGGTGATTACCGGAGTCTCCGGGTCGGGTAAATCGACTCTGGCTTTTGATACTATTTTTGCCGAAGGTCAAAGACAATACGTGGAATCTTTGTCGCCTTATATGCGGCAATTTTTGGGGCAGAAGAAAGCGGCGGAAGTGGATGAGATTATCGGTCTGGCCCCGTCAATTTCTATTGACCAAAAAGCCCTGTCGCATAACCCGCGTTCTACGGTAGGTACTCTGACCGATATCTATGATTATCTGCGCGTGCTCTATGCTCGCTTGGGTGAGGTGTTTTGTCCGGTCTGTGGCATCAAGATTGAAAAACTGTCGCTCGAGGAAATGATTGATATTATTGTTTCCCGTGCCAAAGAGGCTAAAGCGGAATACATCACTATTTTGAGCCCGGTGGTGCTCGATCGCAAAGGTGAGTACTATCAACTATTATATGATTATCTCAGTTTGGGTTATGCCGAAGCGCGAATTGACGGAAAGCTCCACTCACTGCGAGAGAAGGTGGAATTATCCGCCGGCAAAAAACACAGCATTGAAATTGTGATTGACAAGATTATGGTCAGTGACGAGACTCGCTTATTTGAAGCGGTGGAAAACTCCTTGGCTTATAGTCAGGGCTTGGTTATTGCTCAATGTGGCAGTAATGAATTTTTGCTGTCTTCCAATTGGACTTGCCCCAACGACAGTTTCGCTTTTCCGGAGGTAGAGCCTCGATTATTTTCTTTCAACTCTCCTCATGGCGCTTGCGACTCTTGCTCGGGCTTGGGAAAGATTGGTTTTGAGGCCGATGATCTTTGTCCTAAGTGTCAGGGGGCGCGTCTGCGCCCGGAAGCCTTGGCGGTCAGAATCAACGGGAAAAACATCGCTGAGGTGACTCATTTGAGCGTCGACAAGGCCTATAGTTTTTTTGTGGAATACAAGGAAAAAATGACCGCTCGACAGTTGATTATTGCCGAGGCCGTCGTCAACCAAATCATTAATCGTCTGCAGTTTATGTTGCGGGTGGGTCTCAACTATCTTTCTATTGATCGCGAGGCGGAAACTTTGTCCGGCGGTGAGGCGCAGCGCATCCGTTTGTCGTCGCAAATCGGTTCACAGCTATCCCGCACGCTCTATGTTCTGGATGAACCAACTATTGGACTGCACGAGCGAGATACCGACCGCTTGATTGATACCTTGAAGGCTTTGCGCGACAAGAATAATACTGTCATTATCGTCGAACATGATGAGCGCACCATTTTGGAATCGGATTATTTAATTGATATGGGTCCTAAAGCCGGGGTTCATGGCGGCGAGGTGGTGGCTATTGGCGACACGCTGGAGCTGTTGGGTGACAACAATACCAGTGGCAAAGATTCTTTGACCCTAAAATATTTGAAGGGGAAAAGAGAAATAGTTGTTCCAACCAAAAGACGTCACCAAAATCACGGCGAGCTGAAGGTCATCGGAGCGCGAGCCAACAATCTAAAGAACATTAATGCCACCATCCCTCTAGGACGCTTGGTGGGTATTACCGGCGTTTCCGGTTCCGGCAAATCATCCTTGCTCTATGACGTCATCTACCGTAATATCACCAGAATCAAAAACCAACGCGGTCGACCGCAACTGGAGGGCGTGACTGATATCAAGGGAACGGAGTATATCAACAAGATAGTGGTGATTGATCAATCACCGATTGGTCGCACGCCTCGGTCTAATCCTGCCACCTATACCGGCATCTTTACGCCCATCAGAGATTTCTTCGCCGACTTGCCGGCTTCCAAGGAACGCGCCTATACTTTGTCGCGCTTTTCCTTCAATCGACCGGGTGGTCGTTGCGAGGCCTGTGAAGGCGCCGGATTCAATTTAATTGAAATGCATTTTCTGCCGCCCGTTTTGGTGGAGTGTGAAGTTTGCCATGGCAAGAGATTTAATCGAGAAACTCTGCAAGTGAAATACAAAGGGCTGAACATTGCCGATGTGCTGGAGTTAACCATCTCCGAGGCCTTGAATTTTTTTGCGGAGAATTATTATATCGCCGACAAGTTGAAGGTGCTCGCTAGTGTCGGCTTAGGATATCTACAACTTGGTCAGTCGGCCACTACCTTATCCGGTGGTGAAGCACAGCGGATCAAGATTGCCAAGGAGCTGACTCACACTTTGGGGCAGAAGACTTTATATTTACTTGATGAACCGACAACCGGCTTACACTATCACGACATTGAAATGCTTCTGGATGTTTTGAACAAGTTGGTCGACAAAGGTAATTCCGCTTTCATCATCGAACATAATTTGCATATGATTAAGTCTATGGATTATGTGTTGGATCTCGGTCCGGAAGGCGGTGACGGCGGCGGGAAGTTAATGGCCTACGGTGAACCGGAAGATATTGTGCGCGATGATCAGAGTGTCACCGGAGTCTATCTCAAACCTTACTTACAGAAAAAATAACCTATGTCAGATTTTGCTAATAGAGTTTGGAAAGCCACCAAAAAAATTCCAGTCGGGAAACTGGCCACCTATGGGCAGCTAGCGGTGACGATTGGTTGTCCTGGGGCGGCGCGAGCGGTAGGGAATGCTTTACACCAAAATCCCTATGCTCCGATAGTGCCTTGCCACCGGGTGGTCAAAAGTACGGGTGAGGTGGGCGGCTTTGCCGATGGTCCAAAAAAGAAAATTGCCCTGCTGAAAAGCGAGGGAATCGAAATTGTTTCCGGTCGAGTAGTGAATCTAGAAAAATTTTTGGTATAAAAAAGTCCTTCGAATTGCTTCGAAGGACTAGAATTTCTGGGGTGTGCGACAAGTCGCACAGGTGTGTTTTTTGGCTTATACCGAGTTTATCAATTATTGATTAGGAATAAGTAATTTTTGATCCGAGGATCAACTAATTTCATAACCGAATTGACTATTTGGCCACCGTAATTGGAGGCATGGCATTAAGCTACTTTGTAATGAACCATTAGAATTTTAACGCTTCGTCATAATTTTGTCAAATATGATAACTATTAGAACTAAAGCTAAACAAATACCAAAGAAACCGGGAGTTTATTTCTGGCTGAATTCAGCGGGCCATATTTTATACGTGGGGCGGGCCACTAATTTGCATATCCGGGTCAATCAGTATTTCCAAAAAAACGTGGACTCGCGCATCGCCGAAATGGTCAGTCTCGCCACGAATATTAAATATGAAGTTTGTGCCAATGTGCTTGAGGCTATTATTCTGGAGGCTCATTACATCAAGAAGTATTGGCCCAAATATAATGTCAAAGACAAGGATGACCGATCCTTCATCTATGTCGTGATTTCTAAAACTGACGATTATCCGCGACCGCTGGTTATTCGCGGCCAAGAATTGAAGAAATTTCCCACCGCCAAGGCCCAGGTCTTCGGACCCTACCAATCCTTCTCACTGATTCAAAATGCTTTGAAGATTATCCGCCGCCTTTTTCCTTACGGCACTTGTCGACCGCATAGCGGTCGGGCTTGTTTCGATTACCAAATCGGTTTATGCCCCGGAGCTTGTATTGATGCCATTAGCCAAAAGGAATATCAATCGAATATCAAAAATATCATTTTATTTTTACGGGGCGACAAAAAACGCTTAATGCAGAAATTGATGAAGGAGAATCCGGATAAAGTGAAAGCTCTGCAGCACATCCAAGACGTTTCACTTTTAACCCGAGATGATGATTTGAGTTTACCTAAGATTAATCGGATTGAGGGCTATGATATTTCTCACTTAAACGGCCAGGAAACTTATGGTTCTATGGTAGTTTTTTCTGGTGGGGAAGCAGACAAAAAAGAATATCGCCTTTTCAAAATCAAGGAAGCGCCACCGGGGGATGACGAACGAGCTCTGACCGAAATGCTTCTGCGCCGCTTCGCCCATAGCGATTGGCCCCGGCCGGATTTGATTATGATTGATGGCGGCAAACCACAGATTGATTTTGTCAGTCGCGCTTTGATTCGACAGAATATCAACATTCCCTTAGTGGGAATCTCTAAGTTGGGTGGCGACAAACTGGTCTTTGCTCGAGGTGCTAAGGCTAGCTTCAAAGAACTGGCGGAAAATATTAGAATCTCCTTACTCCAAACCAGGGAAGAGGCCCATCGCTTTGTCATCAAGGCGGGACGGCGAGCGCGGAGCTTAAAATAGCTCTAGGCGTTTCCAGAAAAATTTGCTATAATAAAAACATTAACAACTCTATCGATAAAATTTAAGAATTTTAAAAACTATGTCTGAACCAATCAAGAAGTTTTACCGCTCCCGCACCGACCGGGTGATCTGGGGCGTTTGTGGTGGACTCGGCGAATATTTTAACGTCGACTCAACCCTGATTAGAATCCTCTTTATTATTTTGACTCTGGGTAGCGGTGTCGGTGTGATACTCTACATCGTTTTAGCTTTAATGGTGCCCAACAATCCCAACCAGAAAGCCGGCAGCCCGAAGAGTGCTAATGACTTAGCGGAAGAACTCGGTGCCAGCGCTAAAAAGATTAGGGCGGAAATGAATAACCAGGGCGATCATCATACCAAGAACATTTTAGGTTTGATTATCCTGACTATTGGTGTGGCGATGTTTATAAAAGAAGCCTTTCATCTCGCCATTGACTGGGGTATGATTTATCCTTTTATGATTGTACTCTTAGGTCTTTATCTCTTGGATGGTTATAATAAATATAATAAGCAAAAATAATTATAAAACTATGAAGAAACTTAAAACTACTAAAGTTAAAGTTGCCGCTCCTAAAAAAACCAAAGCAAAAACCATTCCATTGACTAAGGTTAATCCGACCGCTAAAGAGACTTGTGATAGTGGCGCTTGCGGTTGTGATAGCTCTCGTTTTGGTAAGATATTTTTTGGTCTAATATTAGTTTTATTCGGTCTATTTTATCTAGGTCGTAATTTAGGATTTTTGCCGGCCATCAATTTTAATTTCCAACTTTTCTGGCCAATTTTAATTATCTTAGTCGGTCTATTACTCATCAATCGCCGTTCTCGGATCTCTATTGTGATTGGTGTTTTTTCAGCTCTAGTTTTTATGTTGATTTTAACCTTTGTGGTTAACTTTAGCCAGATTCAAACTGAATACAGTTTTGAAGCAGTCATGCCAGCTTTACGTCATATCGAAAAAACAAAAGCTACCACAACTGTCGTCACCACTGAGGATGTAAAATTGACTAACCTGGTCGCCAACGATTTTGTTTCCAGTCCTTTCTCAGTAGAGGGTAGTGCTCGCGGTTCTTGGTTCTTCGAAGGTTCTTTCCCGGTTAAGGTATTGGACCAAAATGGCCAAGAATTAGGTAAGGGCATTGCTCAGGCTAAGGGAGAATGGATGACTGAGGATTTTGTGCCTTTCAAAGCGACTGTGATGTTTACTAAACCAACTAGCAGTGCTGGATCACTAGTTTTGCAAAACGACAATCCTTCCGGTCTAGAGGCTAACGCCAAGCAATTGGTACTGCCAATTAGATTCTAACTATACAATCATTATGAAAAAAAATTATTACTTCGGGCTAGCTCTCATCATTTTCGTCTTGACGCTTTCCGGTTGCGGTCAGAAAGCGACTACTGAAAACAAGTTGGAGACCGGCGCCAAAAATGTTGAGCAAAATACTGCCGTCGGCGGAGAAGAAGAAATTAGCGCTTCGGCCGTAGAAATGTTGAGTAAGGGAAAATCCCTCCACTGTACTTTTGACTACGCGAACGAGGCGGATGGCAGTCGACAGAGTGGCGACTTCTATCTTGATGGTCAAAACAAAAAATTCAGAACCGATGCCGCAGTGGTGACTGGTGACAAGACCTTAGAAGTCAAAACTATCAGTGATGGACAATATGCTTATTCCTGGAATAGCTTAGATATCAAAAACGGTTTCAAGATTAAGCTTGATCAAAAAGTGACAGCCACTTCCACTACCGGTCAGAAAACTCAAGATTTGAATAACCCGATAAAGTTCAAGTGTCAAAGCTGGAAAGTGGATAACTCCTTATTTGAACTACCCCAGGGTGTTCAATTCAATGATTTAAGCGAAATGATGAAGTCTGTTACTCCGGCTGGTGGTGCCGGCGGCATCGATTTATGTGGTATTTGCGGCCAAATTCCCGACGCTCAGCAAAAAGCCCTCTGTCAAAAAACTAATTGTAAATAGTGAAATTAAACAAAAAACCGAGGTTTCCCGGTTTTTTGTTTTTAGGAAATGTGCTATACTTAAACAAAGACTCAGTGATTATTATCAAATTATATGATGAATTGGTCTAAAAGAAAATTCAATTTTTGGCAGTATCTGGTAAACTTTTGGTCCGGATTATATTTCATTTTGATCATCTGGGATTTCATTAATAATAAGGCTCTAGACTAGCAAGCTAGACTATGAGTAGTATTTTTTAAGTATGTTAATTAGTTCTTTTTCAAGTATATCATTTAATCGGGCGTAACGCCATTCGCACTCTTTCAGGTGGAGATCAA
>Ga0172368_10003306_pt1 | contig 19710 bp, 17 predicted proteins | sample Lak11m_FD_114540 | JGI IMG/M metagenome (GOLD analysis project Ga0172368, IMG submission 114540) | Freshwater microbial communities from Kabuno Bay, South-Kivu, Congo - kab_022012_11m | ecosystem: Environmental > Aquatic > Freshwater > Lake | place: Democratic Republic of the Congo: South-Kivu...
CCCGTGAAGACGCGGGCGCGGCTCTTGCCGAATAACATTGCCTGGTTGTTGGAGCCTTGCGCCTGCCGCAAGATGATCAGGAAGAGGCCGCCGATCAACAGGAGCGGGAGCAACGTGCCGACGATGGTAAACCAGGTGGAAGCGTCGTTGGGTTGGGCGACGCGCAGATCCACCTTTGCCAGCGCTTCCGGCTTAACGCCCAGCTTCAGCAACGAAGTCGTCAGATTCACCCGATCCTCTTTGTTCGCGACGTAAATCTGTTTGTCGCCGGCGATCTGAACCTGGAGTTGGTTGCCGGCCACCAAGATTTTGTCTACTTTGCCAGCCTCGATCAGCGTGGCGATTTCAGTCAGCTCTTTTTCGGGGGGGCGCTCGGTAGATTGGGATGCGCTATAAAACAAGGCGGCCACCGCAATCATGATGAGCAGGTAGACCAGCCCGTTCCGTTTCAGAGTTGGATTCACGTCAAAAGCCTCCAGATTGGCCTGCGTCATTCAGGAACCAATCGTCAATTTAGAAGACATTATACCAGAGACCGGCGCAAACCGCTAGACGGCTGGCTTACACTTTGCCGGGCGATCACTATTTGACACCCAGCGGGCCTTGTGCTATCCTAGCCACTAATTGAATATTCAGAAGCGCAGAGCCTTGGGAGAAGCCGGTGCAAGACCGGCGCTGTCCCGCAACTGTAAGGCGGCGGCGTGATCAGGCAAAAGGGATCACGATCGTCGCCGAGCCAGACCGCCCAACTCAGCGCGTTCTCGACGACCTTCGCGGCAAAGGGAGTGAGGACCTGTCCGGTTTTTCATCCCGACAGCGATCCTTCCCCTTGCCTGGTCAGGCAAGGGGTTTTTGTTTAACCCATCATCTTCAACCCCCAAACGCATCGGGAGGAGAAATCGTGAAACAGGAAGTTGTTCTCAATCGTTCTGCGGCCTTGCACCTTGGGCAACTTGGCGGCAATCGCCGGGCCAGGGCGACATTGGCCGTTGGGCTTGGTTTGGTGTTGGCCTTGTTGCTCAGCGCGGCGGTTGCGACCGCCGGGCCGGCTGATCCGGGCAGCGCGGAGCATGGGTATATCATCGTCCAGTTCGACGACCATGACCTGGCGGCGCGCGCCATCACTTTTACGACGCCCATTTCGGGGCTGCGCGCCCTGGAGCTGTCTGGCCTGAACGTTGTGACCGCCAACTTCGACTGGGGCTCGGCCGTTTGCAGCATCGAAGGGGTGGGATGCCCCGCGGAGAAATGCTTCTGCGATGCCAACCGTTTTTGGGGGTACAATTATTGGGATGGCAACGCCTGGCAGGGCTATCTCGTTGGCGCTGATACTTCCTCTCTGAACGATGGCGCGGTCGAAGGTTGGCGCTGGGGCGCGTGGAACAGCACCATGTGGCCGGCCCGGCCGGTCACCGCGGCGCTGCAGGCATTGGATTGGCTGCGTCCACAGCAATCGTTGACCGACGGCGGCTACGGCAGTGAGAGCGGCAGCGCCGAAACCGCGATGGCGGTCGGCGCGAATCATTATTCGGCGGCGGCCTGGCGCCGGCAGGGGGACAGCCCTTCGCTGGCGAACTACTGGCTGAGGTGGGCGTCATCTTACAGCCGGGGTGGCGCGGCCGAGGCGGGCAAGTTGGCGGTCGGCGCGGCTTCGACTGACATCTGCTGGCCGTATAACACTTTGCAGCCGAGCGCCTACTATAGCGCGACGAATGGCATCTATGGGATTGGCGCGGGCCGGCAGGCGTGGGCGATCCTGGGGACTTTGGCGCTGAGCGAGACTGTGCCAGCCCAGGCAACGCAATACCTGAAAGACCTGGTGCAGCCGAACGGCGGTTGGGCGTGGCAGCCGGGCTTTGGCACGGATACCAACACGACGGCGCTCGCTTTGCAGGCCTTGATCGCGACCGGGGAGTCGCCCACCTCGACGCTGACGACCCAGGGGTTGGCCTATCTCAAGTCGGCGCAGAATGCGGAGGATGGCGGCTTCACCTATGACCCCAATGTGAGCACAGCCAGCGATGCAAACTCGACGACCTATGTGCTTCAGGCCCTGCTGGCGACGGGGCAAGACCCGACCGCGGTTGCCTGGAGCGTCGGTCAGAATACAGCTATCAGCTATCTGCTCGGTCTACAACTGCCGGATGGCAGCTTCGAGTGGCAGAAAGATCAGGGTCTGGGCGGGAGCCAGCTCGCCACCCGACAGGCCATAGTGGCCCTGCTCGGCCGGACGTTCCCGCTTCGCGTGGCGCAGAGCACAGCCTGTCGCACGGGTTATCTGCCGCTCGTGGTCCATTAGAGGATGTCGCTCAAGATGCAAGTCAGCATGTCTCGCTTGATTTTGATCCCGGTCGTCTGGCTGATGATCGGCGCGTTGTCTGTCCAACCGGCCGCGGCGCAGGGAGGCGGCAATCGCGCCGCGCTGATCGTGCGTGATGGCGCCGGGAATGTCACGACCAAATGTGTCACTTTCGCCGAAGAGTCAATCTCTAGCGAAGAATTACTGAATCGCTCAGGATTGAGCGTCACGACGAAGGATTGGGGGGATGGGAAAACGTTGTGCAGCATCAACGGCTACGGCTGCCCGCCCCCCAAAGATTGTTGGTGCCGATGTCAAAACGGCCCGTGCGAGTTCTGGGCTTATTATCACTGGATCGGGAACGCCTGGCAATTCTCGAATGTGGGTATCAGCCGCCATCAGGTGAAAAACGGGGCCTTAGAGGGCTTTGCCTGGGGCGCGGGCGTTTACGGCAGTTCAGGCGCGATCCCGCCCACAATCAGTTACGATGCGATCTGTCTTCCGCCCACCGCAACCGCGACGCCGACGCCCACGCGCACACTCACCCCCACGGCCACCCCGACGCCCACCCCAACTGCGACTACAACAACATCACCGGGGGCGGGAGGATCAACATCTGAGCCTACGCCATCCGGCTCCCTCCCGCAGGTACGCTTTGAGACGACAGCCAGCTCGCTGACGCCGAATGCCTGCGCGATCCTGCGCTGGGTCGCCTGGGACGCGCAGCAAGTCACCTTGAACGGGACGGCCGTAGCCCCGCAGGATCGTCGCGAGGTGTGCCCGCAAACGACCCAACGTTATATCCTGGCGGCGACCAATGCCGCAGGCCAGGCTCAGGAGGAATTAGTCATTACCGTCGTGGGCGCGGCGAGCCAGACGGCTACGAGCACGCCGCGGCCACCTGAGACGCCTGATGTTCAACCAACGCCTTCGCCAACCTTAACCGTTCGGCCGGCCGGCGGCGGCGCAGCGTTGCCCACCCCTTCGTCTCCGCCGCCGGCGCAGACTCCGGCGGCCGAAGGCTTGTCCATCGTCCCGGTTGCCAATGCACAGGCTGCGCCATTGGCGACGGCAACGCGCGCGCCAGCGCAGGCGACTCCGACCGCGGTGGCCGAACCGATGCGCGTGCCCGGGGCACCGCCGCCCACGCGCGCCGTTGCGCGCCGGCCGATCACGCCGGGCCAGCCGACCGCAACGCCGATCCTCATCGCCAGAGCGCCGGCGGGGGGGGCCGCAGGCGCGGGATCAACAACACAGCCGGCCGCCGATGGGGTGGCGCGGTCGCCCGATCGCGGTTTCCGCCTGGCGTTGTTGCCCGGCTATGCGGCCTATTCGCTCATGGCCGCCCTGCTGGTCAGCGTTGGGGTTGTGGCGGCGCAAAAGAAGCGCGCGTGAGCGGCACGTTTCATCCTTATGTCTGGTCGGTCTGGCTGGCGGCGGCTGCGCTGCCGGCGCTCTCCACGCGCAACCCGCTTTATCTCAGCCTGACGTTGTTGGCGGTGGCTGTGGTGTACGAGGCGACCGGCCGGCGCAGCCCGCTGGCTCAGAACTGGGGCGCATTCGTCCGGTTCAGCGCCCTGCTGTGGCTGCTGAGCGTCCCGTTCGTTGCGCTGCTGAATCATCACGGCGCCATCGTGCTCTTTCGCCTGCCCGCGGCCTGGCCGATGGTGGGCGGCCCGATCACGCTGGAGGCGCTGCTCTACGGCTTGACGGGCGGGCTGGCGCTGGTGACGTTGTTGCTCACCTTTGCAACGTTCAACATCGCGGTGGATCAGGCGCGGCTGCTGCGCCTGACACCGGGGTTCGTCTATCAGGCCGGGGTGGTCGCTGGCATCGCGGTCGCCTTCGTGCCGCAGATGGTCGTCACGTGGGCCGCGATCCGCGAGGCGCAGGAGGTGCGCGGCCATCGGGTGCGCGGGGTGCGCGATCTGCTGCCGCTGCTGCTGCCGCTCCTGGTCACCGCGCTGGAGCGGGCGATGCAGCTTGCCGAATCTATGGAGGCGCGCGGCTTCGGCGGGCAGGTGTTGGCCGCGACGCCGACCGAGCGGCTGCGCATCCAGGCCGCGCTGCTGGCGGGGCTGGCCGCGCTGGGTGTGGGTACGGTCGGCCTCGGCTTCTGGTCCAACCGTCCGGCGCTCACGGGCGGGCTGCTGGCCGTCGGCGGCGCGTTCCTGCTGTGGGCGTTCTGGGATCAAGGCCGCCGCGTGCGGCGCAGCCGCTATCAGCGGTGGACGTGGGCGCGGGCCGATTGGCTGGCGCTGGCGGTCAGTCTGGCGTCTGCGGGCATCTGGCTGCTCGTCCTGCTGACCAATGACGCCTGGCTGCTGTATTACCCCTACCCGCCCTACTCGCCCTGGCCCGTCTTCGAGCCGATCGTGGGCTGCGCCCTCCTCTTGCTCGTCGCGCCCGCGCTGCTCCTGCCGCCGCGCTGATGGAGTCGTCAATGGTCAGTGGTTAGTCGTCAGCTATCGGTTGTCAGTCGTCGGGGCGTTGATGGAAGGAGTACGAATGTCGCGTCCGGTCTGGAGTCTTCTGCTTGGTCTGGCCGTTGTTGTGGGCGCGGCCGGGGTATGGGCCGGCCGCGTGCCCCAAGAAGGCGCGGCTTCGGCGGCCAACTTGCCGCCCGCGCCGGCCGTCGGCCACCCCGCGCCCGATGTCGCCTTGACCACCGTCGCGGGCGAGGCGTTCACCCTCTCGGCGCTGCGCGGAAAGCCCGTCGTCCTCAACTTTTGGGCGACCTGGTGCCCGCCCTGCCGCGCCGAACTGCCGGAGCTGCAAGCCGCCCATGAACGCTATGCGGGGCAGGTGATCGTCGCGGGCGTGAACCAGATGGAGCCGCCGGCGAGCGTGGCCGCGTTTGCCGGTCAGGCCGGCCTGTCGTTTCCCCTGCCCTTGGATGCGCGAGGCGACGTGAGCCGGCGCTACGCAGTGCGCAGCCTGCCGACGACCTTCTTCATTGACCGCGGCGGCGTCATCCGGCGGATTCAGATCGGCCCGGTGACAGAAGCGACGCTGGCGCAGGCCTTGCAGACGATCTTCCCGTAACCGACAACCGACGCCTGATAACTGACAACTGATAACTGATAACTGAGGACTGATGCTTCCCATCCTGCAAATCGGGCCGCTGGCCCTGCCGACCTATCCCCTCGCGCTGTTGATCGCATTCTGGACCGCGCTGGAGGTCGGCGGCCGGATCGCGCGGCGGGCGGGGCTGGACGGCGACCATCTCTACAATGCCGGGCTGTACGGCGCGCTGGCGCTGATCGTCGCCGGCCGGCTGGCGCACGTGGCCGCCTTCTGGTCGGCGTATCGGCTACAGCCGGGGGAGATCATCGGGCTGAACACGCAGGCGTTCCTGTGGGGGCCGGGCGCGGTCATCGGGGCCTGTGTGGCGGCGTGGTATGTCTATCGTCACAAGCTGCCGTGGGCGCAGGTTTGGGATGCGGCGGCCACGGGCGCGCTGGTCGGGCTGGTCATCGCCGAACTGGGCGCGTTCCTGGCCGGCAATGGCATCGGCGCGGCGGCCGCGCTGCCCTGGGCCGTCAGCCTGTGGGGGACGCCGCGGCATCCCGTCCAGCTCTATGCCGCGCTGGGGCTGGCGCTGGCCGCGGCTGCGACCGTCTGGGTTGTGCGCCGGGGCGGGCGTTCGGGGCTGGCCGGCTGGGTGGCGCTGCTCGGCTGGGGCGTGACGACCTGGCTGGTCGAGCCGTTCCGGGCCGAGAGCGCGACGATCGTGGGCGGGCTGCGGACGCTCCAGGTTGTCGGGTGGGCCGCGGTCGTCGGCGCGCTGTGGGGGCTGCGCCGCCGATCAAGCGATCGCTGAAGGTCGGGTGCAAACGTTTGATATGGTGGATGAAATGTTGGGGTTCCTCAACGCGCACGGCCTGCCACGATCCTGATCTCTTCCTCCGTCAACCCATACAGCTCGTACACCAGCCCGCCTCGCCCACGGCAAGCTGCTATTAATTCAGGGGAATCGGGTATTCTTCAGCCCGCAGATTGATCTTGCGGGCCGCATCGCGAGTGCTGCCGTAGAACTCGTCGCGGGTCAAGCCGGATTGGGCGATCATGTCCTGGATGCGTTCCATGCTGAAATCGGTGTAATGGGTGTCTACGGTGACGTGGCGCAGCCGGCCGTGTATCCGACCGACATAGTAGCTGTGGCTGCCGCGGGTGCGATCCAGGCCGAAGCCACGGGCCAAGAGGATGGCGATTACTTCAGTGGGCGTCAGCGGGGGATAACGTTTAGGCATACACCAGACGCCCGTTTTCCACGCGTTGGGCGAAGGAGAGGAAACCGCCGAAATAGTGTCCCGACCAGGCCTGCAAGGTGTGCAGCGCCAGCAGCCAGTAGTAGTGCAGCCAGACACGCCAGCCGTAGGGCCGGGGAATGAGATCCTTCTCCCACCCGTGGCTCTGAACTGACTCCAGATAGCCCAGGACATTCTCATTCAGCTCTGCGATGGCCTCTTCCAACGTTCGGCCTTCGCCCATCAGCAACAGATCCAGGCAGCGCGCGATATAGCGTCCCTCGCCAGCCTTGTAGGCGTAGAAACGGAAGGTATCTCTTTGATAATGTCGGACGGAATTTCGCGTCATGTTCGTTACCTCTTCATCCATTCTAATACGAATGGCAGAAGAAAGCAAGAGATTTATCTCTTCTCCGCGATCCTGACCTCTTCCTCCGTCAACCCATACAGCTCGTACACCAGGCCGTCAATCTCGCGATCCACCCGCGCGATGCGGCGGGCCAAGTCGTGACGCGCATCGTTTTTTGGGGCTTGACTAAGCTAACAGTTCATGCTAGAATTGCATTGTAAACAAACCGGGCAACTGGTTTTCTCCCGCCCAGCGAAAAGCCGCCGGAATGGCGGCCGGTGTGGATCGTATCCGCACTAGCTGGGTGGGTTTTTGTTCACTCACAGCCTCCATACGACGATCTTATCTCGTACAGGATTGAAAAAACGACCGTCTCCCGCGTTTGTTTCACGCATGAGTGCCCCCAATACCATGTCGGCGCACTGGATCAGGGTTTCGCCCCGGGAGCGTTTCAAGAGGATTTTCTTGAACAGGCGCGACACGGGCGGGAGGTCTTGCCATCTTAAACGGCCTCGCAATTCGCGCAATACAGCGTCGGGCGCGCCGAACTGATCCAGTATCATGATCGTTTCACGGAGTTCGCCTTGTGGTATCCGCATAATCAATTCAGTGAAAGATGTCGTGTATAGACTGACATCACGTATGCCCCGCCATCCTGAAGGCAATTGCGTCTTGTCAACGATCAAGGCGTACCCCGCAAATGGATATGGTCTGAGCGCAGTTAGAAAGGCCAGCCGGTTGCCATCTGAAGTCTTGTGAAACTTGAATTCTACCTGGAGTGGAATATCCAACTCCGAATGTAAATAAGCGATCCGTTGGCGTAAGGGCTCGGGGTCATTGAGAAGCAACAGAATGGCAGCCCAGTAACGCGTTGATCCGCGCTCAAAGGCGAACCCAGGATCTCCAGTTTCATCCCCAAAGGCGTACCGATAGGGTGACATGCGGCGTCACTGCTCCCCTTCGACGCGCTTGATCTCTGCCGCTGTCAACCCATACAATTCGTACACCAGCCCATCAAGCTCCCGATCCACCCGCGCGCAGCGCCGCGCCAGGTCAGCGCGATCGTCGTCGAGGGTGCGCTCGGCTTCGGCCAGCGCGCGCTGCAACGCCAGCATTTCGTCCACGAGTGCGACGATGCGGTCGTGGCGCGCGACGTCGGTGGCATTGTTCAGGTCGAGGCGCGGGATGGGGATTTGGGCCAGATACACCGGCTTCTGCTCGAAGTAACCGCCTTGCTTGGTTGACGCGATAAGTTTCAGGAAGAAATCGGTCAAGGTCGAATTGAGAATTCCCAAAAGATAGAGCGGATCATCTTGGCCGATGATGGATGTCTTGTCGTTAGAGTAATGGCCCGCATCATCTAACGCAAACGTCGCTCTCGGCACAATGGCTGGTGCAACAATTTTTCGGGATTTCTCGAACTCGGCGTAATAGTCGCAAGGTCGCAATTCCCACCAAAACTCGCCTTTGTCCCAGCGTTTTTCCGCGGCTGCCTGAAATGGCGCGAGATGATTGGCAATGGCGGGATAGCTGCGTTTCAGCCAGTCCCACTCCTGACCGCTTTCATTGCATTGCTGGCACGTCCACCCATTTGGCATGAAGATCAAGAAGCGATCCGCCTTCAGCGGCGCGTAGCGTTTCACGTCGCGGCCAAGCAGGAACGGCTTAATGAGCTCGGCGCTGCGCTCATCTTCGCGGATCAGGCGATCGCGTATACCCCGGCTGATGACAAACGCCTCGTTCAGACCCGTGATGATGCCCCGCAACACTTTGTTTCCGGCATACTCGCTGAGCGGAACACCGTGGGCGCGCATCTTATCGAGGATCGCTTGCGTGGCGTCGGGCGAGAGGGACCAGCCGCCCGTGTCATCGAGGTCGGCCTGCGCCGCCGGGTAGCTCTGTGTTTGCACAACATCAGCCAGGTTGGCGAACGCCAGCGACTTGACCTGGGTCACGCGGAACGCCGGCGCGGGCGCGGCCTTGCGCAGGATCAGGATGCACGGATAGGTCGTGGCGCTTTGGAACACCGGCAAGGCGCCGAAATCCACGATCTCGACGATGTGCTGGCCCTTCAGCCATTGGCGCAGCGGTTGGCCGTAGTTGGCGCGCAACCACTTGTTGGCGACGATGAAGCCGAAGTAGCCGCCGGGCTTCAGCAGTTGCAGCGCGCGCTCGATGAAATAAACGTACAGATCGGCCGTGCCCGCGTGCGTGGCGTATTTGCCCGCGACATAGGCCTTGAACGCCTCGCCCAACGTCTCCTGCCGCACATACGGCGGGTTGCCGACGATCACATCAAAGCCATGCCCTGAGTCCGCCGAAGGGTCGCGCCCTGAGTCCGCCGAAGGGCTGCCATCCCCGAATACCTCCGGGAACTCCTCCGACCAGTTGAACGGCCGCTTGCTGCGCCAGTCGGGGCCGAACGCGGCCGCCAGCTCATCGGCCGGGCCGGAGATCAGGCTGTCGCCGCAGCGGATGTGCTCCAGCGGGGGCAGCTTGTCGCGCGTGTGCAGCGCCTTCAACAGCAGGTTTAGCCGCGCCACGGCCACCGCTTGCTCGTCCTTGTCCACGCCGTAGACGCACTGCGTCAACAGCTCCATCTGGCGGGCGTGGGCGTGCAGGTCAAGCTCGCCAGATGGAGCAGCGAGCGGCGCCCGCAGGCTGAGGTGGCCGCGCTGCGCGGCGACGTAACGATCGAGCACGTCGAACGCCTCAATGAGGAACGAGCCGGAGCCGCACGCCATGTCCAGGACGCGCACGGGCTGCGACGGGTTGTAGCCGTGCTCGGCCAGATGGCGGCCAAGCGTCTGCTGCACGATGTACTTGACGACAAAGGTCGGCGTGTAGAAGATGCCCTGCGATTTGCGCTTGGCGCGCTTCTCCACCACCTCCACCGCATCGGGACTTGTACTGAGCGCAGTCGAAGTGCCTGTACTGAGCGCAGTCGAAGTGCCTGTACTGAGCGCAGTCGAAGTGCCTGTACTGAGCGCAGTCGAAGTGCCTGTACTGAGCGCAGTCGAAGTATCGGAGATGATGTGGCCGAGATACTGTTCGTAGGCCGTGCCCAACACATCCGCGTCAATCGCGTTGAAGTTGTAGCGCAAGAACTGTTTGCCGTACAGCCCTTCGATCAACACCTCGAAGGGCGAAGACGCGCAGTCCAGCACATCGGCGCGGTGCGGCTCGAACAGTTGCGAGTCGTAGGTCGCGTCGAACTCGCGCCAGAGCTTGCGCAGCTCGGCCACGAGTTGGCCGCTGCGCTTCTGGTCTTTCAGCTCGCGCAGCAAGGCTTGCAGCCGCGGCCCTTCCACCAGCCGGTCTTCGGCCGTGCGGATGAAGATCAGCCGGTTGAGGATGCGCAGCGCGGCCTCGTCAATCTGCCCGGCCGGCCACTGCGGGTTATACGCGCGCAGGTTCTTGCAGAGGATCTGCCGCCACGTTTTCAGGTCATCGAAAAGGTGCTGGCTGACCGGCTCGCGCCGCGCCTTCTTGCCCACCTTCTCGGCTTCCCGATCGAGCCGACCGGCCGCGATCTCGGGCCGCGAGAGCCACCACAGCCGCTCGAAGTCGGTCAGGTAGCTGTCCACGCCGAACTCGATGAACTGGGCGCGCAGCGGGTTGTCCTCCTTCCATTCGGCGTTGAACACCCGCAGCCCCTCGAAATCGGAGAGCAGCGCCCACGTCACGCCCTTGGTCCAGGCGTAGTCCAGCGCCTGCTGCACCCACTGCGGCCGGGTCAGGTCTTCGGCGATGCGTTTGGTTTCCAGGAAGAAGCGCGGCACGCCGGCGATGCGAAACGCCAAATCCACCCACCCGCGTGAGACCCGCTCCTCCGCGCTCACCTCCGCGCTGTCGGCCACGTCCCATTCCAGCGCGCGAAAGAGCGGCAGGATGAAGTCCTTGCGGGTGTTGTCCTCGTTGTAGTGCCGTCGCGCCGCGCTGGTCAGCCCCTTGAAGCGGCCGACCAGGCGCTCGATGGCGGGGTAGGCGGTTTGGATAGACATAACTATTTACCCTTCGTTCGCCCACCGCACCAACGCCTTCATATACGCGATCGAATACGCCATCCCGATGCGCGGGTCGCCGCCCATCAGCGGGATGTGATCGGCGATCACCACGCCGTCGAAGTTGATCGCCCGCAGCGCGTGCATGACCTTTGACATGTCCATGTAGCCGCCGTCAATGAAGGTCTCGACGAAGTGCGGCAGCGGTTGATCCACGTTGCGGAAGTGCACCTTGAACAGCTTGCGCTGCCGTCCGAATTCGTGGATCGTCTCGACCACGTCCTTGCCCATCAGCGGGCCGCCCTCCAGCCAGCAGCCCACGCACAGGCAAACGCCGACATTCGGGCTGGCGGCCAGATCCAGGCCGCGCTGATAGCCGTCGAAGCTGCTGAAGATGCAGCGGGGGACGCCGGCCAGCTCCGGCCAGGGCGGGTCGTCGGGGTGGATGCCGATCCGCACGCCGGCGTCTTCGGCCACGGGCGCGACCGCTTGGACGAAGGCCGCGAAGTTGGCCCAAATCTCCGCTTCGGTGTAGCGCCGACTGTGCGACAGCGGCATCCGGTAGCGTTCGTTGGCCCAGTGGCCTTCTTCAGCTTTGGCCGCGTCAAACGCCCGCGCCGGCGCGCCCCCGCGCGTCGTCTCGCGCGCGGTGCTCCAGATGCCGTTCGCCATGTGCGCATAGGTCGTGTAGGGGATGCCGGCCCGGCCCAGGTCGCGCAGGTGTTGCTTGTACTGCGCCACTTTGGCGTCCCGGCCCTCGAGGTTCAGGACGATGGCGTCCTGGTTGTGTACATCGCGATTGCCGAAGCCGTACACGCGGATGCCGTGGCTCTCGAACAGCTTGCGCCGGCTCGCGAAGTAGTCGCAGCTCGCCTTCGATGCGTCGGTCCACAGCACGACCCATTCGACGCCCATCTGCTGGATGAGCGCCAGCTCCTCGGCGCTCGGTTCGGGGGACGCCTGGACGGCGACTTTGATGCCCGGTTCGATGGTGGGTAACATATGGTTATCTCCAAAGCAGATGCGCCGGGCACGGTCGGAGACCGGCCCGAGCAAAGGCTAGACAAGATACTTCGGCCCAAACGGCGGGCCTCAGCATGACAAAGGCAGTTGTGGCGCTAACCCAGCGCCACGTCCAACAGCATCATCAGCGCGAAGCCGAGCATGGCGCCGATGGTGGCTGCGTGGGTGTCTTCTTCCTGCTGCGCTTCGGGGATCAGCTCCTCGACGACGACGTAGATCATGGCGCCGGCCGCGAACGCCAGCGCGTAGGGCAGGAGCGGCCGCATGAGCAGCACGGCCGCCGCGCCCAGCACGCCCGCGACCGGCTCGACCATGCCCGACGCCTGGCCGTAGAGGAATGCCTTGAAGCGGCCCATCCCCTCGCGGCGCAGCGGCACCGAGACCGCCATCCCCTCCGGCAGGTTCTGCAGGCCGATCCCGATGGCGAGCGCCATCGCGCCGGCCAACGATGCGGCGGGGAAGCCGGCGGCCAGCGCACCGAACGCGACGCCCACCGCCAACCCTTCCGGGAAGTTGTGCAGGGTGATCGCCAGCACCAGCAGCACGCTGCGTCGCCATTGCGTTTTGACGCCCTCGGCATGGTCGGTCGGCTCGCCGAGGTGCAGGTGGGGCAGAACTCTATCTACGCCCCACAGGAACGCGCCGCCTGCCAGAAAGCCGACGACTGCCGGCAGCCACGCGGGCAGCGGTCCCTCTTCGGCCATTTCGATGGCGGGCGCCAGCAACGACCAGAAGCTGGCCGCGATCATCACGCCGGCTGCGAAGCCGAGCATGGCGTTCAATACGCGCTTGTTGACGGTCTTGAAGAAGAAGACCCCCGCTGCGCCGACCGCGGTCATGGACCAGGTGAAGAGGGTGGCGAGGAGCGCTTGCAAGATCGGGCTGACCCCGCCAGTTGCGATGAAGGACATGCTGCGTACCCTCCGAGTTGAATGTTGCGCCGCCTCGCCTATTGTCGTGACACGAGCGGCAAATAGAGCATGTAGGGCTGGATGACCACGCGCGTCGTCGCGATCAAGCTGCCCAGGTTACCGGTCGCGGTGACGACCACCGTGAAGTCTCCGTAACGCGCATAGCTGTGGGTGCTGGTCGGCGCAACGGCCGGCGCCGCGACCACACCATCTCCGAAATTCCATTGATAAGTCATCGGCGTCGCGCTGCTGAGCGTGGCGGTGAAGTTCACGGCCGCGCCGACGCGCGCCGGACTGCTGTTGGCCGCAGCCAGGCTAATGACGGTGGTCGTGACCTCGCCGCCCGTGGCCGAGACTCCCTCGCTTGATATAACGCCATATCGGCTGTTGCTGATCGTCTCGGTTGCGGTGACCGCAAACCTATAACCCTTTTCGAGGCCCGGCGCCAAGTCCGATAAGCTCCAGGTGATCGTGCCGCCGGCAGCGACGCCGCCATCAACGTTGAGCAGGAACGCACCGGCAGGGATAGCGTCGGTGATGGTCAGTCCGGTCGCTGCGGCATCTCCGAAGTTGCCGACCACCAGGGTGTAAGTAATCGGATATCCCTGGAGTACGCTGACCGGTGCGGATTTGCGGATGGTGAGCCGCGGCTCACCGACGACCGTCACGGCGGCCTGGCTTTCGTTGTCGGTCAGATCCGTCTCCAGCGCGTCTGTGCTGATCCGGGCCGTGTTGGTAAGAAGTGTGCCCGCGGTGGCAGTCAGCGGCACATCCACCGTCACCCAGAAGCTGCCATCCCCGCGAGGCGCGATCTCGCCCAGGTTCCAGATCAGCGCGCGGCCCGCGACCGTGGGCGTGAACGCATTGCTCAGGCAGTCCGGCGGCGCAAAGCAGGTCGCGTTGACCGTCTCGCGCAAGGTCACGGAGCTGGGCAGGGTGTCGGTCAGGATCACGTTGGGGAGCGCGAACGCGCCCTGGTTGATCACCCGCAGCCGGTAAGTGACCCGGCCGCCCGGCCGCGGCGGCTCGGATTCCAGCGACTTGAAGACCGAGATATCGGGGTCCGCTGATTCGACCACAGGCAGGACCGAGACATAGACGTTGTCGCCGGGATTGCTGTCCGCCTCGTTCCCGGCGATGGTCACGACATTGGTGAGCACTGTGCCTGGCACGAGGGTCGGCGATACCTCGACGGTCGCCAGGATGTAGGTCTCCCAGATGCCGGGCGGCACCCGGCCGATCTCCCAGGCGATCTGCTGGCCGTGGACGGTGATCGTGAAGGGATTGGCCTGGCAGGCGTCGGGGTTGAGCGGATCGAGGCAGCTCTGGCTGGTTGCGGTGATGAAGCGCAGCTCGGCGGGCAGGGTGTCGGTGACGCGCACCCCGGTCGCGCTGCCGCCACCGTTGTTCGTCAACCGGATGCGGTAATCGAACCGGCCGCCGGGCGTGCGCTGGCCCTCGGAGAATTTGTCCACCCACAGATTGGCGCTGTTGGGGACGACCGTAGCGATGGTCGGCTCCGGCTGGTTCGGGAAGTGCGCCAGTTCTGGGCTGCTGGTCGAGACGGTCACCCAGTTGAGCAGGGCCGCGCCCACGGTCACCGTATCACTCACACGCACGTCTACCGTCAAATATCCCCGGCCGTGCGCGGGCACGCTCCCCAGGCGCCAGACAATGTTCCGGCCGGCCACGGTCGGCGTGATGGGGACGGGGTCGTCGGCTGGATAGCCGCTGGCGCTGGTCAGAAAGGTCACCGAAACCGGCAAGGTATCCGTGATGATGACGTCTTCGGCGATCCCGGCGCCTTGATTGATCAGGACGATTCGATAGCGCATGGCCTCGCCCGCGGCCACCACCCCGGCCTCCACATACTTGTAGATCTGCAAGTCGGCGATCGGCGGGATGATCTCGATGGGCAGGATGCCGCGGTTGTTGGCGTAGGGATCAGCGACCTCGTCGGTCGGGTCGCTGTCCACCTCGGCATTCGCGCCGCGGATTTCGACGGTGTTGGTCAACCGCGTGCCCGCCGTGAGGGCGCTGCTGACCCGCGCCCAGAACTCGAAGTATTGCCAGTGCATATCGGGGGGGAGGTTACCCAACGACCAGATGACCTGTTGGCCCTGGACGATCGGGTCAGCGCAGGGGCCGCCGCACAGGTTGTTGTTGCCGCCGACATAGGTCAGGCCGGGGGGCAGCGTGTCGGTCACCACCACATCCTGGGCCTGCCCGATCCCTAGATTCTCGACCAGGACGGCAAACGTGATCATCCCGCCCGGCTCGACCAACGGCTCAAAAGGCCAGCTTGTATATTTCGAGACATGCAAATCCGGTCCCACATCGGCGGCCGGCCGCGCCTGTGTTTCACCGTTCATCGTCAGGAAGGTCAGCGCGCCCAGCCCAAAGCTCACCAAGACACACACGAAAAGTCGGATCGCTACAATTCTCATCGGCCTGCTCCTGGTCAATTGTCAGTGGTCAGTTATCAGTTATCAGTTATCAGTTGTCAGTCGTCGGTCGTCCGTCCTTCGTCATTCGTCATTCGTCCTTCGTCATTCGTCCTTCAGCAACTCCAACACCTCCGGGAGCAACGTCTGCGTCGTCGCCAGCCCCTCGTTGCCATAGATCGTCACATTCCCGCGCCAGTCGCCGAAGTAGCCGCCGGCCTCGCGGAGGATGGGCGGGAAGGGGCCGGCGTCCCATGGGTGCATGGCCGGGTCGAGCATGACCTCGATCCGGCCGGTGGCGACCAGCAGATAGCCGTAGGCGTCGCTCCAGCCGACCCGATAGTAGACCCGGCGGGCTAGCCGTTCCCAGGCAGCCTGCCGCCCCAACGCGAACACGCCGCCCAGGTCGGTCGTCGAGAGATAGGCCCGGCCCAGGTCGCGGGTGTCGGCAACGCGGGCGCGGCGGCCGTTCCACCAGCACCCTTCGCCCGTCGCCGCGCAGATCAGCTCGTCGGTGGCGGGGAAGTAGGCTGCGCCGACCTCGACCTGGCCTTCGATCTCCAGGCCGAGCAGCACGCCGTAGAGCGGCACCCCGCGCAGGAACGACTTCGTGCCGTCAATCGGATCAATAAACCAGCGGTGGCTGGCCCCCGCGCGCTCGGTGGCGCCGAACTCCTCCCCGACGATGGCGTGGCTGGGGTAGGCCCCCGCGATCCGCCCGCGGATGAGCTGCTCGGCCAGGCGGTCGGCCACGGTGACGGGGGTGTCGTCGGCCTTGAAGTCGGGCCGCACGCCGGTGTTGTAGTAGCCCAGCGTCAGCCGGCCGGCCAGGTAGACGGTTTCGGCGGCGAAGTCCATGTAGGAACGGAGGGATGGAAGATTGGTGGTCATTGGTATATCCTGTGGTAGGGGTCAGGAATCAGGAGTCAGCGGTCCGCCCTCCACTCGTTGGCGCTCTCGTGAATGGCCGCGAGCAAATGTCTGTCGTTGACGGATTTCAGCGCCGGAGCCGGGTATCGGTTCCGCAGGCTGTTCACGCGCTCGAACGCGCCACCCGCGCGCAAATCATCCAATTCGGCGATCAACTGGGCGCGTGTCGGGTTGGCGTCTGCAACGCTACAAGGATGCATCGAACCGATACCTCACGCCGGCTGTAAGATCATTCGCACGGCCGGCATCTGATCCGCTTGCAGTGGGGCAATCGCCGATGCGGGGACGGTCGCCACAGCAAGCGTCTCCCCGATCGCATTGAAGACCTCCAGGATGGCCCCATCTTCACGCCCGCGTGCATGGGGCACGTAGTCAATCAGCACTGCCACATCGCCTCTCTTCAGGCGCTCGTCAGGGATGTCGCGCGTGATGACGACTTCTTGATAGAGCTTAAGTTTCATCATATCACCTCACTGGTTTGAGTGTCACAAATCGGAACACGCCATCTATTTCTTGTTGTATCCAAACCGTCACAACTTCCAGAACGCCATTTGGGCCTTGCAACTTACCTTCCACCAAGTAGAAGGCGCCATATTCGTTCGTGCGGTCAACTACTGCTTCTTTTTTGGCAGCCAAGCGCCGAATTGCTTGCGCTAACTCCGCGGGATTGTCTTGGCTGAATCCGACCTGGGCTAAAAATCGCGATTTGTCACTCCTGCGGCGGTATGCCAGCAGGTATTCCGTCAATTTGGCGGGAGATATTATGGCGCTCGCTGGAATCTTGATTCTCCCTGGGAGGGAATTTGCTGATATCATACTCAAGCTCCCTTGCAAGTGCTATTCTTTTCTCTCGTGTAGAACGGCTCAATTGCCATGGTCGGATAACTCCGCCAGATCCGCTTCCCACACGTTGGCAGTTTCATGGATAGCGGCCAGCAATTGCTTGTCGCTGATGTGTCCCAACGCTTGGGCAGGGTATTGGTTGCGCAGGCTGCGCACGTGCTCGAACGCACCCGCAGCCCGGAGCGCCTCCAGTTCGGCGATCAGTTGTGCACGCGTCGGGTCACCAGGAACGCTAGACGCCACTTGGAGTGTTCTCGCCAGGGGCGCCTTCTGCTCTGGGCGCAACGCAAGAGCCAGCTTGAGCACTTGGTCAAATGTCATTTCAACCATGACCGTTCTCCCGCTTATTCAGCGGTATACACCTTCCAAATCAACTCCGCCAGCGCCTTGCGCTCCTTCACCCGCGGCGCGTCCGCGGCGTAGCCAAGCGGGGTGAACGCGACCGGCTCAACCCCCTCTGGCAGGCCGAGGATCTGGCGCGCGGCCGCGGGATCGAACGCAGCGACCCAACACGTGCCCAGCCCAAGATCGGTGGCGGCAAGGACGATGTGATCCATGACGATCGCCGCATCCACGAACGCGTAGTTGACGCCATCACGGCGCACCCACGCCTCGCCCGGCACAGCGCACACGCCGATCACCAGCGGGGCCAGGCCGAACCACTCGCGATGATAGATGCGCCGCAGCTCCTCCTGGCGGCCGGCCGTGTGGATCACGAGCAGCCGGAACGGCTGGCGGTTGGCCGCGGTCGGCGCCAGGCGGCCGGCCTCCAAGACGCGCGCCAGCAGGTCATCCGGCACTGGGTCGGGCCGATAGGCGCGCACGCTGTAACGCAAACAGATCAGGTCTGCGAACTCCATAGATTCCTCCCGTGATGCGTATTGATTCGCCGATTCGTTGATTCGCTGATTCGTAAGCATAGTTTACCCTGTTTTCTGCGAAACGGCAACGCCTGGCGTCCTCTATGATGCCTGTCATACCCCCTCACCGGTCATCGGTGGTATCCTATCCTTTGGCTATTTGCCAGCTTGCGTTCTCATCATCGCATGACCGTGATTTTAACGGTGTACGCCGGGCGAGATGAGGATGGGGTCCGGTTATTTTTTTCGCCGCGCAGCGGCGTGTTGATTCTATCGGAGGAAACGCATGACTGAACGACATTACGTCACGATTGACGGCAATGAGGCCGCGGCCCATGTCGCCCACAAGACCAACGAAGTGATCGCCATCTACCCGATCACCCCGTCGAGCAACATGGGCGAGTGGGCCGATGCCTGGAGCGCCGAGGGGAAGAAAAACATCTGGGGCACCACCCCGCTGGTGGTCGAGATGCAGTCGGAAGGCGGCGCGGCCGGCGCAGTGCACGGCGCCTTGCAGACCGGCGCGCTGACCACGACCTTCACGGCGTCGCAAGGCCTGTTGTTGATGATCCCCAACATGTACAAGATCGCCGGCGAGTTGACCTCGACGGTCTTCCACATCGCTGCCCGCGCCATCGCCACCCACGCCCTTTCGATCTTCGGCGACCACAGCGATGTCATGTCCGCCCGCGCCACCGGCTGGGCGATGCTCTGCTCGAACAACCCGCAGGAAGTGATGGATCTGGCGCTGATCGCCCAGGCCGCAACCCTGGAAGCGCGTGTGCCGTTCCTGCACTTCTTCGATGGCTTCCGCACCAGCCACGAAATCCGCAAGATCGAAGAACTGAGCGACGCGGACATCCGCGCGCTGATTGATGATGATTTGGTGGCGGCTCACCGCGCCCGCGCGTTGAACCCCGAACGGCCGGTCATCCGCGGCACGGCCCAGAACCCCGACGTCTTCTTCCAGGCGCGCGAAGCCTGCAATGCGTATTACAACGCCGTGCCGGCCATCGTCCAGGCGCAGATGGACAAATTCGCCGCCCTTGTGGGGCGCAAATATCAGTTGTTCGATTACATCGGCGCGGCCGACGCCGAACATGTCATCGTCGTGATGGGTTCCGGCGCGGACGTAGCGCACGAAGCCGTGGATCACCTGGTCGCCCAGGGCGAGAAGGTCGGTCTGGTCAAGGTGCGCCTCTATCGCCCGTTCAGCATCGAGGCGATGATGGCTGCCGTTCCCCAGACCGCCAAGATCATCACGGCGCTCGACCGCTGCAAGGAGCCGGGCGGCGCCGGCGAACCGCTGTATCAAGATATCGTCACCGCAGTCGTCGAGACGGGCCGTGCGCTGAAGGTGTTGGGCGGCCGCTACGGCCTGGCGAGCAAAGAGTTCACCGCGGCCATGGTCAAGGGCGTATTCGACAATATGGCTGCCGCGACGCCGAAGAACCACTTCACCGTCGGCATCAATGACGATGTGACGCACACCAGCCTGGCCTACGATCCGACCTTCAGCGTCGAGTCGAAGCGGGGCGTGCGCGCTCTGTTCTACGGCCTGGGCGCAGACGGCACAGTGGGCGCTAACCACAACTCGATCCGCATCATCGGCGCGGAAACCGACAACTATGCCCAGGGCTATTTCTCCTACGACTCGAAGAAGTCCGGCACGATCACCACGTCGCACCTGCGCTTCGGCCCCGATCCGATCCGCCTCTCCAACTTGATCGAGTCTGCCAACTTCGTCGCCTGCCACCAGTGGGTCTTCCTGGAGCGCGTCAATGTGCTCGCCAAGGC